>Ga0209751_10005191_pt1 | contig 12323 bp, 8 predicted proteins | sample RifCSP13_1_FD_184019 | JGI IMG/M metagenome (GOLD analysis project Ga0209751, IMG submission 184019) | Soil microbial communities from Rifle, Colorado - Rifle CSP2_sed 13_1 (SPAdes) (version 2) | ecosystem: Environmental > Terrestrial > Deep subsurface > Rock core/Sediment | place: Rifle... | reverse complement strand
CTTCAACTCGCACTGGTACGCCGGGCACCTCGATCTCGTCGGCGCGCACGAGCTCGGCTTCTTCTACCTCGCGATGCGCAAGGGTCTCGACTATCTCCACGAGCATCCCGGTGTGGACCGCGAGCGTATCGGGATGACCGGGCTCTCGGGCGGCGGGTGGCAGACGATCGTGTTGAGCGCGCTCGACGAGCGCGTGCGGGCCTCGGCCCCGGTTGCGGGCTTCAACGGGATGGCCGCCAAGGCCGTCGCCCGCGCGTACGGCGACACGGGCGACCCGGAGCAGTCGGCCGCCGACCTCTTCCAGTCCGTCGACTACCCGCACCTCGCCGCGCTCGTGGCGCCGCGGCCGCTGCTGCTCGCCTACAACGTCGAGGACAACTGCTGCTTCCGGGCCGGGATGGTGAAGCCGGCCGTCGAGCAGCCGGCGCGACGGATCTTCGAGCTGTACGGCAAGGGCGCCGACCTGGTGTGGCACGAGAACCGCGACCCGGGCACCCACAACTACCAGCTCGACAACCGCGAGCAGGCCTATCGCTTCTTCGGCCGGGTGTTCCGCGTGCCCGCGATGCTTACCGACAGCCCGGAAGCCACGTCCGAGCTGCGCGGCTCCGACGAGCTGGTCGTGGGCCTGCCGGCGGACAACCTGACGATCCTGGACCTCGCCCGGCGGCTCGCCGCCGGCTTCGAACGCAAGCCGCTGGCGCCCGAAGCGGGGCGTGCGCGCCTGTCGCAGGTCGTCCGCTACCAGCCGGCCCGCACCGACGCCGCCTGGCTCGTGGCCAGCACGAAGCAACGCGGCGTCGAGACGGCCTCGTACCTGCTGCGGATGAGCGACGGGCTGAGCGCGAGCGCGGTCTGGCTGAAGGCCGTCTCCTCGAAGGACGACGCGTCGGCCACGATCGTGCTGGACGACGCGGGCCGCGGCCAGTCGGGGGCTGACGCCGCCGACCGCCTGAACCGCGGCGAGCAGGTGCTGGCGCTCGACCTCGCGCTCCTGGGCGAGGCCTGGAGCGAGCGCGAGACGCGGCGGCTGCAGCAGAACCTGAACGGCCTCGGAGAGCGGCCGATCGGGATCGAAGCCGCCGAGCTTCTGGCCGCCGCGCGCTGGCTCTCCGCCCGCTCCGCCTCGTCCAGGCCGCGTGTCGAGACCCGGGGCGTCCGCAGCCAGCTCGTGGCCCTCGTGGCCGCGGCCCTCGAGCCGGGCGCCTTCTCCGAGATCGTCGTGCGCGACGGCATGAAGAGCCTCGGCCACGTGCTCGACAAGCCGGTCGAGTACCTGGACGCGCCTGACCTCTTCTGCCTGGATCTCTACAAGGAGTTCGACGTCGAGGCTTTGGTCGCGCTCGCCGCGCCCGCGCGCGTCCGCTAGGACTCGGCCGGCGTGACGATCAGCTCGCGCCTTTCGGTGAGCCGCAGCAGCACCAGGGCCGCCGAGTGGCCGATGGCCTCGTCTCCCAGGAGGCGCTGCAGGTCGTCGACGTCGGCGACGGGCTTCTCGCCGAGCGCGACGATCACGTCGCCCTTCACGACACCCGCGGCGTCGGCGGGAGCGCCCTTCTCGACCGAGAGCACCTTCACGCCGGTGCTCGACGCCAGGCGGTGGTGACGGGCCAGGGCCCGCGGCACGGGCACGGTCTCGGCTCCGATGCCGAGGCGTGCGCGGCGAACGCGGCCGTCGCGGATGAGCGTCGCGGCGACGTGCTCGGCCGTGCCGAGCGGGATGGCGAAGCACACGCCCTGGCCCGGCAGGATGGCGGCCGTGTTGGCGCCGATCGCCGCGCCGCGGTGGTCGACGAGCGGCCCGCCCGAGCTGCCGGGGTTGAGCGCGGCGTCCGTCTGGATCACGTTGTCGACGAGCCGGCCCGAGCCGGTGCGCAGCGAGCGGCCGAGCGCGCTCACGATCCCCGCCGTGGCCGTGGCGCGGAAGCCATACGGGCTGCCGAGAGCGACCACGAGCTGGCCCACGCGCAGCGCGCGCGAGTCGCCGCGCTCGGTCGGCACGAGCTCCGGCGCGTCGACGCGCAGCAGCGCGAGAGGGGAGCCGGGGTCGTCGCCCACGAGCGCGGCCGGCCAGGAGCCGCCGTCGGCGAGCGTGACGCGCAGCTCGGACGCGCCGTGGACCACGTGGCGGTTCGTGACCAGGAACCCGTCGGGCGTCAGCACGAAGCCGGAGCCTCCGCCCTCGCCGCGCCGCCTGCGCCCGCCGAAGCGGACGCCGACGTGCACGACGCTCGGCGCCGCGCGCTCGACGGCCGAGACGACCGCGCTCGAGTAGGCGTCCAGGAGCTCCGCGTCTTGCGCGGTCGCCGGCTCGGCGCTCACGCGCCCTCGCGCTCGCCGACCACGACGGTCACGTCGCGGGGCTCGCCCGCCCGCACCAGGCGCAGCTTCAGCTCGCGGCCGACGTGGTCCGCGTCGAGCGAGGGCACGAGCGTCCCGGGATGGGTGAGCACGTCGTCGCCCGCGCGCAGCAGCACGTCGCCGAGCAGGAGGCCGGCGCGCGCGGCCGGGCTCTGCGGCTGCACCGACAGCACCATCAGGCCGGCGCCCTGGCCGGCACTCGTGCGCAGCTCCTGGGGCAGAGCCACGGTCTGCGTGCCGATGCCCAGGTAGCCGCGGCGGATGCGGCCGTCCGCGAGCAGCGCCAACGCCACGCGCCGGACGGCCGCGGCCGGCACGGCGAGGCTCGCCCCGCGCAGCAGGCCCGCGCTGTTCACGCCGAGCGCGGCGCCGTCGGCCGCGAGCAACAGGCCGCCCGAGAAGCCGGGGTGGAGCGGGATGTCGCTCTCGAGGTAGCTCTCGAAGCGGGCTCCCGAGGGCGCGCGCCACTCGGAGGCGACGGCACTCACGATCCCGAGCCGCGCGCGCGCCGAGCGGCCCGGACGGCTCAGGCCGAGCACGATCTCGCCCGGTCTCGGGCTTCCGGCCTCGGCCCAGCGCGGCGGGACGAGGCCCTGGACCTCGACCCGCAGCAGGGCCAGGTCGCTCCCGGGGTCGCGGCCCACGACGCGCGCCGCGACCGTGCGGCCGTCGTGCAGGCCGACGGGCACCTCTTCCTCGGAGTCGACCGCGTGGTGGCTCGCGACGATCACGCCGTCGGCGGACCAGACGACGCCGCTCGAGGCGGTGCGCCGCCGCCCCTCGACGCGCACGAGGCTCGCCGCGGCCCCGTCGACGATCCCGGCCAGCTCTCCCGACAGGCTCTGCAGACTGGTGCTCACGAGCTCCCCTCCTGCCGGCCGTTGGTGGCCGACGTTCTCCCTGACGCTAGCGCTGCCCGCTGCGCCGCACATCGGCCGCTCGGTGAGGTACCCGCTGCCCGTTCGGGCAGGTGCAGCCTGGCCGAAGCGGGAGCTACAGGAGCAGGAGGCCGAGGCGCGCGGCCTGTGCGATGGCTTCGCCCCGCGTGCGCGCCCCGAGCTTGCCCAGGATGGCGTTCACGTGGAACTTGGCGGTGTGCTCGCTGATCCCGAGCCGCTCGCCGAGGCGGCGGTTCGTGAGGCCTTCCGCCAGCAGCTGCAGCACCTCGGTCTCGCGCGCCGTGAGCGGCTCGACGAGTGGGTCCACTGCGGGGAGCGGGCGCACGAGCGCCTCTCCGAACGCGTCGTCCACGACCAGGAGGCCGAGCACGGCCGCTCGAACCGCGGGCAGCAGCAGCTCGTCGAGCCGCTCGCGCGAGAGCACGCCGCGAGCCCCGCCGCCGAGCGCCTCACGCGCCTGCTCGGCGCTCCAGGGCAGCGCCAGCACGGGCACCCTGGCGGCCGCGCGGCGCAGCGGGTCGAAGCTGCCCGCGACACCGGGATCCCAGGCGACCGCGTCGGCCGTCTCCAGGTCCGACGGCTGCAAGTCGTCCGGTGCGACGTCGCCGGCGACGGTCAAGCCGGAGCGCTCGGCCAGCGCGCGCAGCCCCGCTCGAGCGATCGCGTCCTCGGCCACGAGCAGGAGGCGCGGGGGAGAGTCCACGCATCCACTCTAAGGCCAGCTCGAGGCCGGCGCCCGCCGGCCCGTGCGACCGGGCCGGCGGGGTCCCTCCGTCCTACTCTTCGTCCTTCTCCTTCTGCTTCTCCTTCTGCTTGTCCTTCTGCGTCTGCTCCGCCGGCTTCGTCCCCGGAGGAGGCGAGTCGCCCGGCTGCAGCTTGAGCTTGATCTCGGTCTTCATCCCGCGCCGGACGTCGATCTGCTCGTCGAAGACCAGGAAGCCGCCCTTGTGGACCGCCAGGCGGTGCGGCCCGTCGGCGAGCCACAGGTAGGTGGGGTAGCCGTCGAGGTCGCGCGCCTCGCCCACGTAGCGGCCGTCCACCCAGACGTCCGCTCGGTTGGGCTTGACGTTGAGCTCGACGGCGCCGAAGCCGGCCATCATCGCCGCGTTCATGTCGACACCGCCCGGCGGGTAGAAGCCGGGGTAGTAGGGCCCCCAGCCCCAGTAGGATCCCCACCCCATCCCGTACCACGGGTTGAAGCCGTAGAACCCGCCCCCGTAAACGACCGCACGCCCGCGCCCGCGCGGGTGAGCATCCGCCTCGTGCGACACCCCCAGGGCGAGGAGCGCCAGCGCGACCGCCGCCACGACCGTGCGTCGCGACCGCTTCGAGTCCCGCATGCTGTTGTGACCTCCTTGAGAGACGAGCGCCTTCGTGGCGCTCCCGAAGCCTCTACACAGCAATGTCCGAGCCCAACGCCCCGCTCGCAAGGCCCTCACCCACTCCGTGACGTGTTGTTGCGCCGGGATTACACCGTTGACGCCGTCCACGGGTCTGCATGCATCACGCGAAGCGCGCCCCACCTCGCCGACCCGGTCCGCGAAACGACCGCGACGTGCGCGGACGGCCGCGCGTCCGCTCAGGGTGACGGCGGCGTACGGCCGGGAGGACAGCGCCCCGGCCGGCCGTGACAGAAGTTCACGAGCGCGGGCGCGCTCAGCAGCAGCGCGAGGGGCCTCGATACCGGCGCTGCAGCGAGTCCAGGTAGAAGGCCTCGCGGCTTATGCGCGGTCCAGCATGCGGGCGGGCGAGGTAGGTCTCGTACGCCGCGTCGCCGCTCCACTCGCGCAGCAGCCGCCAGCCGGTGCCGAGCGCTCGACCGATCCGTGCGATCACGACGACCCCTCCGCCCAGCGGGACCGGACGTAGGGCGTCTCGGTGGTCCCGGCCGACCGCTTCCCGGCCAGGATCCGGTACCACTGGCTTGCGGCCTCCGCCAGCAGCAGCAGGATCAGGAGCGCGAAGAAGCCCGTGACGAAGGCGTCGAGCCGGTTGTTGAAGATCACGTGGCGCGTCTCGGCGAGCTTCGCCTCGGGCACGCTCCCGTCGGCGATCCGCTGCTCGAGCACACGCGCCTGCGACAGGAAGCCGATGCGCGGGTCGTCGTGGAAGAGCTTCTGCGAGGCGCCCGTGAGCGTGACCGTGACGAGCCACGCCATCGGAACGAGCGTGATCCACACGTAGCGGGTGCGGCCCATCTTGAGCAGGATCGTGGTGGCCACCACCAGCGCCACCGAGGCCAGGATCTGGTTGGCGATGCCGAACAGCGGCCACAGGCTGTTGATGCCGCCGAGCGGGTCGAGCACCCCCTGGTAGAGGAAGTAGCCCCAGGCGGCCACGATCACGCCGCTGGTGACGAGCGTGCTGGTCCAGGATCCCGTGCGCGCGATCGCGGGGACGTAGCGCCCGGCCAGCTCCTGGACCATGAAGCGCCCCACGCGCGTGCCGGCGTCGAGCACGGTCAGGATGAAGAGCGCCTCGAACATGATCGCGAAGTGGTACCAGATGCCGAGCAGCCGCTCGCCGCCGATCGAGCCGCTGAAGATGTGGGCCATGCCGACGGCCAGCGACGGTGCGCCGCCGGTGCGGTTGAGCAGCGTCTGCTCGCCGACGCTCGCGGCGAGGCGGTCCATCGTCGCGGGATCGAGCGCGAAGCCCCAGCCCGAGATGGTGCGGGCGGCCTCCTCCGCCGTCGCGCCGACGATCCCGGCGGGGCTGTTGATCGCGAAGTAGACGCCGGGCTCGAGCGCGCAGGCCGCGACCATCGCCATCACGCCGACGAACGACTCCATCAGCATCGAGCCGTAGCCGACGAGGCGCGCGTCGCTCTCGCGCGTGAGCAGCTTGGGTGTCGTGCCGGAGGAGATGAGCGCGTGGAAGCCGGAGATGGCGCCGCAGGCGATCGTGATGAAGCAGAAGGGGAAGAGCGCGCCCGCGAAGACCGGGCCGCTGCCGTCGATGAAGCGGGTGAGCGGCGGCATGTGCAGCGTCGGCCGCACCAGCAGGATACCTAGGGCGAGCGCGAGCACGACGCCCACCTTGATGAAGGCCGACAGGTAGTCGCGCGGCGCGAGCAGCAGCCACACGGGCAGCGCCGAGGCGGCGAAGCCGTAGACGATCACGACGAGCGCGAGCGCCGGCCCGGTGAGGGTGAAGACCGGCGCCCAGCTGGGCGAATGCGCGACCCACTGGCCGGCCACCACCGCGAACAGCACGAGCGCGAGCCCGATCGCCGAGGCTTCCATCACGCGCCCGGGCCGCAGGTAGCGCATGTAGACGCCCATCAGCAGCGCGATCGGGATCGTCATGGCGAGCGTGAAGGCGCCCCAGGGCGAGTGCTTGAGCGCGTTCACCACCACGAGCGCCACCACCGCGAGCAGGATGATCATGATCGCGAGCACCGACACCATCGTCAGCATCCCCGCGCGCCGGCCGACCTCGTCGCGCGCGATCTGGCCGAGCGAGCGCCCGTCGCGGCGCAGCGAGAAGAACAGGATCACGAAGTCCTGCACGCAGCCGCCGAGCACCGCCCCCGCCACGAGCCAGAGCGTCCCCGGCAGGTAGCCGAACTGGGCGGCGAGCGTCGGGCCCACGAGCGGGCCGGGGCCGGCGATCGCCGCGAAGTGGTGGCCCAGCACGACCCACTTGTTGGTGGGGACGAAGTCGCGGCCGTCGTCCAGCCGTTCGGCCGGTGTCGCCCGCGTGCCGTCGAGGGCGAGCACGCGTGCGGCGATGAAGGCGGAGTAGAAGCGGTAGGCGACCAGGTATGTGCCGCCGGCCGCGAGCACGAAGAAGAGCCCGTTCACCGGCTCGCCGCGCGACAGCGCGATGGCGCCGAGGGCACCCGCGCCCACGAGCGCCACCACGAGCCAGGCGAGCTTCGAGAACAGACGCTTCATCGGGGTGTGGGTCCTCCCGGTTTGGAGTGCGCGCGAGTATAAACCGGGCGTCAGGCCCGACCCAGCCCACAGCCGTCAACGGGCGGTCTGGGGGGTGCCAGGCACCCCCCAGACCCGGAACGCCGGCCGTTCGCAGCCCCGCTCCATGGTCATTGGAGAGCCGTCTGTCGAGCAGCGGGCTACTGGATCACGATCCGCCCGGCTTGTACCGTGCCGTCCGTCTGCTTCCAGCCCTCGACCGACGCGGCCTGGCCCACCTTGATGTCGCACGCGAGCATATCGCTCCCGTCGGTGCGCCGGACCTTGGTGTCGGGCTTCGTGTGCACGCGGGTGCCCTTCACCACGATCGTCGGATAGTAGGTCGGCGTGGGATTGGGCAGGAAGCCGGCGCTCACGTACTCGACCCTGCCCGAGAAGCTGACCCACTTCTGCGCACCCGAGGTGAGGCCCTGGATCTGCTCGGCCACCACGACGCCGTCACCGCGCAGCTCGCCCCAGACCTTGACCGGCTCGCCCGTCTCGAGGTCGGAGAGCCGGATCCGCCGCGCGCCGCGCAAGACCAGCTTGATCTGGCTCGCGTCCACGCTGCGCCCGGCCACGACGAGCTGGGTGCCCGCCGCCTGGTCCAGGCTTCCCGAAAAGAACGTCTCGGCGCTCGGAGTGCACTTCGGAGCGGTCGTGAGCTGCGCGCCGCCACCGCTGACCCGGATCTCGACCGAGGTCACCTGGCCGTTCACGAGCCCACTCACGGAGACCTGGGCACTCACTCCCGGGCCCTCGATCCGCAGCGTCACCGACCCGGGCGGGAGCATCGAGAGCACGAAACGTCCCTCCAAGTCGAGCTCGCTCGACAGCGAGGTACCCGCCGCGCTCACCACCCAGCCGCTCCCGCCGGACTGCGCGCTCACGCCGGGAGCCGCGGAAGACAGGCCGCTCAGACCCGGCGCGAGAACCGCGCCGTGGAGCACGGACGAGCCTGCCACCACCACCGGCTCGTCTGGAGCCTCTGGAGCCGTCACGGCGGACGAGCTGCCACAGCCCGATGTCATCACGCTGGCCAGCCCGGCCAGCAGCACACACAGCACGAGATTCACGCGACGCATGACATGGCCTCCTAACGGCCCTCGGCTCCCCTCCGGTCGCCGCGGGCCCTTGCCTCTTGGGCTCCTGGCGGCTCGGCTGGCCCCCTGGAAGGGGCCCCGTGGCTCTGCGCCCCCGGGTTGCCCACGGGTTTGCTCTGAGCAGGAGGTCTCCCGGGCTCGTCGCCCGGTTGACCACACGCTAAGCCCCCGAAGCAGCGCAGGCGGTGAGGTCGCTCACCTGTGGGCGCGCGTGTGCGCCCAGCCACGCGCTTCGTGAACGGAAGCTGGATAGCGGCCTCGGGGCGCGGAGTGCGGTGTTTCGATCGCGTGTGAAGCGGATCACAGGACCGCTTCGTTTCCACCCGTCGCGTGCAATGTGAGCGCGAGCCGGCAACGGCGAGCGCTCGACGCGCGACGCAAGCCCCGTTAGACTTCGCAGCGGTGCTGAAGGTCCTGGTCGTCGGCCCGGACAGCCTGTCCGGAGAGCTCGCCCCCACCGTCCTCGGACGACCGGACATCGACCGCGTCCACGTCCTGTCGGCGGCCGAGGCGCTGGAGGCCGCCGACCGCGTGCGTCCGCACATGGTGGTCGTCGACCTGCCGCCACCCGAGGCGCGCACCCTGGCGGAGCAGCTCCGCGAGAACGAGAGCACGCGACCGACGGCGATCGTCGTCCTCTCGCGCACGCCACGGCCCGACGCCGAGACCGAGCTCCGCAACGCCGGCGTCAACGTCGTGATCCCGGTCCCGGTCGACCCGTTCCTGTGGGACCGCAGGCTCGAGGAGCTGCTGAGCGTGCCTGCGCGGCGCGGGCACCGCATCCCGGTGCGGCTGCGCGACTGGTCGCGCTTCGTGAGCGACGCCGACGAGGCCGACGGCGCCGTCGTCAACATAGGCGCCCGCGGCGTGCTGCTCGAGACGGCGCTCCAGCTCGAGCTCGGGACGAAGGTGGGGCTGAGCTTCAGCCTGCCCGGTGACCCGGCCCCGGTGGCCGTGGTCGGCCAGGTGGTGCGCCTCGCCGGCGAGGAAGAGGGGCTCGCCCGGGTGGGGGTCGAGTTCCTCGTCTACCGGGGCGACGCCCGCGAGCGGATCGCGGCCTTCGTGGACGCGGAACCGAAGCCCGAACGGCCGGGGGCGCCCACGCTCGCGCTGACGGTGCGCCCCTTCGGCGAGACGCGCGAGTGGGAAGAAGAGCTGCGGGCGAGCGAGATCAGGAAGGCGCTGATCCTCGACTCGGCGCTCGACTGCATCCTGACCGCCGACCACGAGGGGCGCATCATCGAGTTCAACGCGGCGTCGCGGCGGCTGTTCGGCTACAGCCGCTCGGAGGTGCTCGGGCGCGAGGTGGCCGACACGATCGTGCCGCCCGCCCTGCGCGACGACATGCGGCGGCGCCTGCGCGAGTTCGTCGTGACCGGCGACAGCGCGGACCTCGGGCGCCGCCGGGAGGCGACCGCGATGCGCTCGGACGGCTCGCTGATCCCGGTCGAGGTAGTGGTGGTGCCCGCCTACGTCAAGGGCCGCGTGATCCTGTCCGCCTACATCCGCGACCTGTCCGAGAGGCGGCGCAGCGAGCGGCTGTCCGTCGCCCGCCAGCGCGCGACGCAGGCGCTCACCGCCTCGCTGTCGCTGGTGGAGGCCTCGCCCGCCGTGCTCGACGCGCTCGTGCACGGCCTGCAGTGCACCGACGCGCGGCTGTGGGTGCTCGAGGGCGACCCGAAAGCCCTGGTGCTCGCCGGCACCTCATCGGGCGCCCCGCATTCGTTCGCGCCCGGCACCTCGGCCGACGCGCTGGCGCGTCACTGCCTGGAGGAGGGTGTCGCCGTGTGGGAGGGGCCGCCCGCATCGGGCACGGGCGTCGAGCTCGCGGTGCCGGTGCGCGCGGGGGGCTCGGTGCTCGGGGTGATCGAGGTGCGCTGCGAGCGGGCGCGCGAGCGCGAGCTCGACTGGGTCACCGCACTCGCCGACGTCGCGAGCCTGCTCGCTCTCTTCCTGAAGCGGCAGCACGCCGAGGCCGACCTGCAGCGCTTCGCGCGCTACGACAGCCTGACGGGGTTGCCGAACCGCTCGTTCTTCCTCGACACGCTCGAGCGCACGCTCTCGCGCGCCGGGCGCCAGCGCACCCGCAGCGCACTGGTATTCCTCGATCTCGACGGCTTCAAGGCCGTCAACGACAGCCTGGGCCACGCCGCCGGCGACATCGTGCTGCAGACGATGGCCGAGCGGCTGCGGGCCGGCACCCGCAGCTCCGACCTGGTGGCCCGCATCGGCGGCGACGAGTTCACGGTACTGGTGCAGAACCTGGCGCGCGCCGACGACGCGGCGCTCGTCGCGCGCGGGCTGCTCGACCGCCTGGCGCGGCCCTGCCGCGCCGACAACCACGACGTGACGCTCAGCGCGAGCGCCGGCATCAGCGTCTACCCCGAGGACGGCACCGACGCCGACACGCTGCTGCGCAACGCCGACCTCGCCATGTACCGAGCCAAGCAGGAGGGCAAGAACACCTACCGCTTCTTCACGGCGGAGATGAGCGAGCGCGCGCTCGAGCGGATGCTGCTGCTCGACAGCCTGAGGAGCGCCCTCGAGCGGGACGAGTTCGAGATCGTGTACCTGCCGGTGCTGCACAAGGACCAGCCGCCCTCGCTCGAGGCACTCCTGCGCTGGCGCCACCCCAAGCTCGGCCTGGTGGCCCCCGCTTCGTTCATCGCGCAGGCCGAGGAGAGCGGGCTGATGCTGCCGATCGGCGCCGGCGTGCTGCGCGGGGCGACGCGCTTCGCGGCCTCGCTCGAGCAGCGCGACGTGCGCGTGGTCGTGAACCTCTCGGCGCGCCAGTTCCTGCAACCGAACCTGGTCGAGTCCGTGCGCAAAGCGCTCGAGGCGAGCTCGCTCGAGGCCTCGCGGCTCGAGCTCGACCTCACCGAGGCGTCGGTGATGACGGAGGGCGAGGAGGTCACCGACCGCCTGCGCCAGCTGCGCCGCCTGGGCGTGCAGCTCGCGCTCGACGACTTCGGCACCGGCTACTTCTCGATCCGCAGGATCCGCGACCTCGGCTTCCGCCGCCTCAAGATCGACCGCTCGCTGGTGAGCGAGCTGCCCCAGGGAGCCGACCAGGCCGCGCAGGTCGAGGCGATCCTGGCGCTCGGCAAGAGCCTGGGGCTCGACGTGGTGGCCGAGGGCGTCGAGACCGAGGCGCAGCGCGCCTTCCTGGAGTCGAAGGGCTGCACGGGCCTGCAGGGCTACCTGCTGAGCCCTCCGCTCGCCGCCGAGGACGTTCCGGCCTTCCTGGCCAAGGTGCGGTCCTAGAGGTCGCTCCGCAACCCGTAGCTCGCGCTGCGGGCAGGCGCTGTGGGATTCAGCCCGCGGCCTGCGCCACGATCCGCTCGAGCTCGGGGCTCGCGCTCTCGATCGAGACCAAAAGCGCGAGCTGCGCGCGGGCGCGGTCGAGGTTGTGGCCAGGCCGCGCGATCCGGTAGTAGCGGTCCCCGTCCAGGTGGTCCGCGAGGAAGCGGACCGCCTGCTCGTACACGATCACGCGCGCGCCCGTCACGAGCCGGCCGCGCTCGGCCGGCGTGATCGCGTCGCCCGTCCCTTCGAGGAAGCCCTTGGCGAGCGCCGCAAAGACCTCGAGGCGTACGCCCACGCGGGCGAGGTCGCGCTCGTCCTCCGCACTGTCGCTCACGCTCGAGCGGACGAGATCGCCGAAGTCGTGGGCGGCGAGCCCGGGCATCGTGGTGTCGAGGTCGATCACGGCGAGCGCATCGCCGCTCTCGGCGTCGAACAGCACGTTCGCGATCTTGGCGTCGTTGTGGACCGGGCGCTCGGGCAGAGCCTGCGCGGCGGCCGGCGCCGCGAACGCTGCGCTCAGCTGCCGGCGGTCGAAGAGCGCCTCGATCTCGGCGCGGCACGAGGCAGCGCATCCCCTGGGATCGGCCGCGCTCACTCGCTCGAGCGTCCGGACGCGCGCTTCGGTGTCGTGGAAGCCCGGGATCGTCGCGTGCAGAGCGGGCGCGGGCAGGTCCGTCAATCGCCGCAGGAACGTCCCGAACGCGCGCGCGGTGGTGCCGGCGTCCGCCGCGGTCGCA
>Ga0209751_10005187_pt1 | contig 12331 bp, 12 predicted proteins | sample RifCSP13_1_FD_184019 | JGI IMG/M metagenome (GOLD analysis project Ga0209751, IMG submission 184019) | Soil microbial communities from Rifle, Colorado - Rifle CSP2_sed 13_1 (SPAdes) (version 2) | ecosystem: Environmental > Terrestrial > Deep subsurface > Rock core/Sediment | place: Rifle... | reverse complement strand
CCCCAGCATCTGGATGATCTTCGTGTTGTAGTCCCGCATCCGTTCGAAGACGTCGACCTTGCCCTGCCAGAGCTGGTCGTGGCCGCAGCACTTCATGAAGGAGCGGTCCAGGATCATCGGGGCGATCCCGACCGCGCGGAGGAGCTTGATCGAGGAGTCGAAGATGATCCCGTGGTTCGTCTCCCCGTAGTTCGCGTGGGAGAACTGCATCTCCATGTCGTAGTAGTCCACGCAGCCCGGGTAGTACGCGTACTCCGATCGGTGCTCCACCTTGATCTCCGGGATCGTGGTGTCGTCCGCCTCGCTGTCCAGGACGCGGAACAGGATTGGATGGGGGATCGTCCGGCCGGGGCCGTATTCCGTCTCCATCATTCGACCTCGCCTCCGTCCGCGGCGGACCGGGCGTGGGCCTTCGAGCGCTCCTCGAGGATGTAATCGCTGTACTTGATGTCCAAGGGGCACACCGCGCTGCACGCGTCACACGCGAGACAGGTCCATAAAGGTACGCCGTCGTGCTGCTTCTTGAACGAGTTGTAGACGAGGTTCAGCCCGCCGAGGGCGTCGTCCTCGACCTTCGTCACGGGGCAGACCGTGTGGCACTTGCCGCACTGGTAGCACTCGTTGAGGAGATACTCGTACGTGCTGTAGGGACGCCGGAGCCCGAACCACGCCGTGACGACCGCGAAGCCCGGCAGGAGGAGGAGCGTGTTCGTGTTCGGCTCCAGCACGGAGAGGACCCAGTCCAGGGCGAGCGCGTCCGTGCTCCCGAGGTAGAGGAGGCCGCCCGCGAAGGCCAGGAGGGCGACGATCCCGGTCAGATGGACCGCGCGCCGGGCCCTCGACTCGGGGAGGACGAGGACGGCGAGGGCCGCGGCGCCCGCGGCCCCGGACAAGAGGAGGAGGAAGAGGGCGAGCGGAACCCAGTACGGCTGGACCTGCGGGGCGAGCCAGCCGGGCAGGAAGAGGATCGCGAGGGACTGGCCCGCGACGAGGAGGAAGGAGCCGAGGGTGAGGGGCACAAGCCACTTCCGCATGGACTTGAAGCCGAGCCGCCTCAAGCCGACGTAGGCGCTCAGGCCGACGAGGACGGGCGGAATCACGAAGAACCACTTCATCGCGGTGTCGTCAATGAGGGGCGAACCGTTCGGCGTCATCCAGCGCTGCCAGATCACCTCGCGGATCGAGTATAGAGAGGAGGTGAAGATCGCCACGATCGCCGCCAGGCCGACGGCGGATCGGATCGGCGCCTTCGCAGGGCGAGCCTCGCGGCCGCGGTCGAGGAAGGGGAGCAGGAGGAGGGCGATGATCGGGATTCCGCTCAGGATGTCCCCCCAGAAGACCGCGCTGAACTGCGTCTCGAGCGGGGTGCCCGCGCCGAGGGTGAACTCGGGGAAGATGTCCGCAATCTTCAGGAGACCCCAGGAGAAGAGGAGGTACCAGTCCGGGACGATGAGCTCGGAGAGCTGTGGGCTCCGGGGCGGGCCCAGGAGCGGGGTCACGAACGCGGTGAGGAAGAACATGATCGCGGTCAGGAACAAGACGACGACGAAGTCGCGGGTGGCCTCCTGGGGGAAGAGCGGGATGCCGGGCTGGTGGTCCGTCCGGGCGGGGCCGTACTGCCGGGTGAAGCCCGGCCGCCCCTCCATGATCCGTTCCTTGACCTTCTCGATCTCCATCGGCCACCTCAGTGGGGCTCCGCCACGCCCTGGATCCAGACGAGGCCCATGTGGACGATCATGACGCCCGTCGCGAGGAAAGGCAGGATGAACACGTGGATCCAGTACCAGCGCAGGATGTAGTATCCCGAGAGCGTGTTGATGTCTCCCCACAGGAGGCGCGCGAGCTGGTCCCCGATGAGCGGGCTCGCGCGGGTCATGTTGATCCCGATGTTCGCGGCGCCCTCGCTCAGGTTGTTCGCGGGGAGCAGGTAGCCGGAATAGCCGAAGAGGATCGTCATCAGGAGCAAGAGGACGCCGATGAGCCAGTTCAGCTCGCGAGGCTTCTTGTAGGCTCCTGTGAAGTACACGCGGCACATGTGCAGGAAGACCGCCGCGATCATGATGTGGGCGGCCCAGTGGTGCAGCCCGCGGATGATGAACCCGAAGGGCACCTCGAACATGATCCGCTGCATCGACAGGTAGGCGGGGTTCGTCAGGCTGCCCGTGGTCTCGCGCATGAGGCGGCCGTCGGGCACGTAGAAGAACCCGAGGATGATGCCCGTGATCGTAAGGATGATGAAGGCGACGAAGCTGATCCCGCCGAGGCAGTAGAGGGGATACCAGTACCAGATCGTCTTGAGCTCGTACTTCTCCGCGTGGCTCCGGGGCATCTGCCGCTGGTCCGTTTCAATCGCTTTGCGGGTCAGGTCCGCCCATGGGACGGAAGGGAACCGGGTCTTGATCCAGCCGAAGACGGTCCGCCGGCCCTCCTCGCCCAGGGATCCCGACGCTCCAGAGGCCATCCCCACCCTCCTAGCAGTACGTATACCACTTCGGGTCCGGGCTCGTCCCGGTCAGCGTCCCGCCCTGCTCCCTCACCGGGATTACCGGGAGGGCGCGCGGTGCGGGCCCGTGGACCCGCTCCGCCCCCACGTAGGGCGCGTTGTTCTTCGGGTTGATGTTGATCACCAGGAGGAGCGGGTCGTACTGCGACCCATGGCACACGCAGTAGACCGGGTCCTCTCCGTAGACGTTGTGGGTCGGCGATGGCACGATGTAGTTGTTGTAGTCCGGCGGGGGATTCGTGACCACTTGCCATCCAGGGTAGCAGCAGAGATGGACGCACCGATCGAAGAGGACGACAATCCGCGTCTCCGTGTCCCGGTTTTCGTACGCCAACTTGAAACCCTCCGGGATTGGCGAAACGCCGGCGGCCGCAAGATCCGCCCCCGACGGTTCGACGGCTCCGGTGGCGTCCACGGGCACGCGGATGATGAGGACCGGGAACCCGGTCCCGGGGACCCACTCGTTGTCCTGGAAGAGCCCCTGCCACACGCCTGTGGCGCCGTCCCACAACTTGAAATCACTTACCTGCACCGGTTGCCCGTCCTTCGAGTTCCACCACTGGGGCGTGTCGAACTTCGTGTAGCTGATCGTCTCGCGGATTTCGCCGTTGAACTTCACGGGAGGCGGCAGGAGCTGCCCCGTCGCGAGACCGCCCATCGCCCCGACGGCGCCCAGGGTCCCCGCGAGCATCCCGAGGCGGACCCATTCCCTACGAGTCCACCCGCGTCCCTTCTCCCCCCCTTCCCAGCTCATCCCACCACCTCAGCGGAACATCCGCGTCAGGACGATCTTTGGACGCCGGAGCTTGTGGATGAGCTCGTCGGGCATGTACTCCCGGCGGTAGACGTCGATCGCGACGCCCGCGAGGATAAAGATCATCCCCATGAACACGCCCATGTACGTGTCCGCGTCCGGCGGGTAGTAGCCGTTCAGCACGTTGATCGCGATGATCATCGTGAGCACGGCGAACCAGATCGACCCGACGACGAGCCCGCCGATCGCCACGGCGGCCATGCTGCTTCGCCGCGGTGCGTCGCCCCGGATAAGTTCCGTCACGGGAGACCCTTCCTCACGTGCTGCGTGTGGTCCTTGAAGTGGGGGCTTGAGCTCTTGATCACGAAGTAGGTAACCCCGATCCACACGATCATCGAGACGATGCCGATCATCCCGATCCAGTATGCGCGGATGTTGATCCCTTTCTCCGCGGGAGCGGCCTCTTGCGCCGCCGTGGCGAGGATGATCTCGCCAATCATGCCGAGGGCCTTGTGCGGGATGCAGTAGTATTGGATGCCGCCCGTCACGCCGACGATGGGGGTGAAGGAGGTGCCGTTGATCGTGACGTTCGTCATCGAGTTGATCGTGAACTCAATCGTGTAGTTCGTCTGCGCTTGGAGGAGCACATCGACCATATGAGTGCCGGCCGTGTTGTCAATCGTTAAGGTGTGCAGGCCCAAGCCCGTGGCCACGGACTCATTGTTCACGAACGTCAGGTTGATCCGAATCGGGACCTGCGGGATCAGGATCTGGTTCTCCTGCTCGAGCCCGACGGTCTGGAAGTAGGGCCTTCCCGACGAGGAATCTCCCAGGACAGTCACCGACAACGTGGGGATTTCGGATCCGTTTACGGCCGAAATGGTCGGGGTCATGAACGGGGCCACGAAGACGGCGAGTATCACTGCCGCTACGGCGAGCACAAGAGGCCTCATCCCACGACCCTCTGAACCGGGTCGCGCTATGGAGCGTTTTCCCGGGCGGCTGCAACAAAGAACGTTCCATATTTATAGGTTGTGCAGCGTCTCAATTCCACACGCGAGAATGCGGATTTCGGCGACGGTTTTCGGCAAGCAGAAATCCCTTGTTATTTTGATGCAGAGAATATTATAAAAATCACGAATGAATATCGCGGTAGGTACGCGTACGGAGTGCGCGCCGAGCGTACCCGCTCGTACGACCAAACGCTTATAAACAACCCGAGTTTTCCGCGCTCGATACTCCATGAGGAAGGAGGAGACTCTCGCCCAAATCAAGGAGGCGGAGAAGTCCGTCCGGCAGGCCATGGAGGCCGCCGCGAACGAACGGGAGAGGATCCTCCGCGACACGCGGCGCGAGGGGTTTGAGCTGCGAGAGTCGCTCCGGAAGGCCGCGGAACAGAGGCAGGAAGAGGTGCTGCGGCAAGCGGAAGCTGCCTTCGTCCGCGACAAGGAGCGCGTCCTGGCCCAGGGCACGAAGGATGCCGAAGCCCTCCGCCAGCAGGCGACCGCGAACGTCGAGCGCGCCGTCGACCGGCTCATTGAGAAGTTCAAGGGTGCGCTGAATGCTTAGGCCCGTCTCGATGTCCCGGGCCCTAATCGTCGGTCCACGGGACGGGCTCGAGTCCGCGGTGAACGCCCTCTACGACCTCAAGCTCCTCCACATCGTCGACCACCACCCCGGCGAGGACGACCTGGAGATCGGCAAGCCGCTCGCGCGGGCCGGGGAAGCCTCGGAGGTCCTCGTCAAGCTGCGCTCCGTCGCGAATGTGCTCCAGGTGGAGGAGCCGAAGTCGTCGGCGCCCCTCGAGCCCGTCGTGGGTGACGTCCGGGAGCGGATCCTCTCCCTGGAGCTGAACATCTCCGAGGAGGACGCGACCCGCAAGAAGGTCCAGGGGCTCTTGCAGGACCTGGCCCGGAAGGTCGAGGAGGTCACCCCGTTCGCACAGCTCCCGCTGTCCCTCGCGGACTACCGCGGCTACGACAACCTAGCGGTCCTCACGGGGCGGGTCCAGCGCGAGGTCAGCGGCCTGGAGAACGTCACGCATGACTTCGAGGTCTTCTCCGTGCCCGGATTCGTGGCCGTCTTCGTCCCAAAGGAGAAGGCCCCGGCCGTCCGCGATCACCTGAACCTGAGCGGATTCACGAGCGTGCCCGTCCCGGAGGGAGAGGGCGCCCCGCGCGACCTGCTCGCGGAGCTCCTCGCGGAGAAGGAGCGCTGGGAGAAGCGTCTCCACGAGATCGACCAGCGCCTCACGACCCTGCGCGAGCGCTACGCGGGCTTCCTGGCGGCCGCGAAGGCCCACCTGGAGGTCGAGGTGGAGAAGGCGGAGGCCCCGCTGCGCTTCGCGGTGACGGAGCACACGTACGTCGTGGAGGGCTGGGTCCCATCGGACACGTTCCCCCCGATGAAGGAACGACTGGAGAAGCTGCCGGACGTCTTCGTGTCCCAGCTCGATATGGACGAGGGCCCTAACGAGGAGGAGCACGAGTTGCCGAAGCCCGAACCCCCGGTCCTTCTGTCGAACCCGAAGCCCTTGAAGCCCTTCGAGATGCTTGTGAACATGTTCGGCACGCCGAGCTACCACGAAATCGACCCGACGCTCGTCTTCTCTCTCGCGTTCCCGATGATGTTCGGGATCATGGTCGGGGATGCGGGGTACGGGATCCTCTGGATGGTCTACGGGATCTGGCTCCTCCGCCGCTGGAAGGACCGGCCGTGGGGCTTCTGGAAGAACCTCCTCGTCGCGTTCATCTGGGGCGGCTTCTGGGCCACGGTCTTTGGCGGGTTCGTCTTCGGAGAGGCGTTCGGGATCCCGTTCCATGCGCCCTTCGGCTCGGTGCCTGGCACGGCCGAATTCTTCAATTGGTCTGACAACGTCCTCCATGCCAGCATCCTGCCCGAGCCCATCCTGGAGAAGCTCCACCAGGTACCGGACTTCCTAATCATGTCCATCTCGGTCGCCTTCCTGCACCTCGGGACGGGGTTCATCATCGGCGTATTCGACGACATCCGGCACAGCCTGAAGCACGCCTTCGGCAAGGTAGGCTGGTTCCTCATCCTCTTCGGACTCTACGCAACGATGATCGTCCGTGCATCCCGCTGGCCAGGGACCTGGGGCTACCTCATCTGGAACGGGCCGCTCGGCTGGTTCCCTCGTGGCGGCTATGTAATGGACAACATGGGATTCACCGCGGCAAACCCAATCCCGAGCCTCGCGGTCTACATGCTCGTCGCAGGGGTCGGACTCATGCTCATCGCGGAGGGAGGGCTTCACCTCATGGAAGTCTTCGGGCTCCTCGCGAACATTATCTCCTATGCCCGGCTTGCGGGAATTGGCGTCGCGGAGGAAGCGGTCATCGTCTCCCTCAACGTCATCATCCTGAATGGACTCGTCCTCTCCGGCTCCGTACTCACGATCATCGCAGGGGTTTTCCTGATGGCCCTCTGCAACCTCATGATGTTCCTCCTGAGCACGATCTCGGGAACGATTCAGTCCGTACGTCTCAACTATGTAGAGTTCTTCCTGAAGTTCTACAAGGGTACCGGTACGTTGTTCCGGCCCTTTGGCGAACGAACCAAATCGGAGGTGTAAGCAATGGCATACGGAGACGTTGGTGCGGCAGGAATTGCCATCGCTGCGGCCCTCACCGTGCTCGGCACGGGGCTGGCCACGGCATGGGCTGAGAAAGTGATCGGCGCGGCGTCCGTGGGCGCCATCGCGGAGAAACCCGAACTCTTCGGTCGGGTCCTCCCGCTGGTTGTGATCCCCGAGACGATCGTCGTGTTCGGCCTGGTCATCGCAATCCTGCTGCTCGGCAAGCTGTGATGGAGAAGAAGGGTTCCGGGTGAGCCTAGAAACCTTCGTCCAGGCCATCCACGCGAAGGGGAGGGCCGAGACGGACGAGATTATCGCGCGGGCGCGCGCGGAGCGCGAGCGCATGCTCTCGGAGATCCGCGCCGAGGGCGGAAAGCTCCTCCACGAGGCCGAGCAGCGAGCGCATGAGACCGCGGAGCGGAAGCGGGTGCAGGACCTAGCCCGGGCCGAGCTTGCGGCGAGGAAGACCGTCCTCGCGGCCCAGAAGGAAGCGCTCGACGAGGTCTACCGCCGAGCCCTCGCCGGCCTTGGAACCCTGCGGGAGAATCAGGACTTCCTGCGGACGCTCCTCAAGGCGAACGAGGCGGAGTGGCGGTCGGGCCTTCCGATCTTCTCGAACACCAAGGACGAGGCCTTCGTGAAGGGGCTCGTGGGCAAGGCCTTCGCCGGGACGATTGACTGCGCCGGCGGGCTCGTGATCGAGAACGCGGACGGAACGCGGCGGGTGGACCTCCGCTACGAGTCCATCCTCCGCGACGTCTGGGACGATTCCGTGCGGGAGGTCGCGGAGATCCTATGGCCATCCCGAGCCTCCAAGGCGTGAGCGACGAGCTGCGGGACCGCGTGATGAGGCGGTACCGCTGGATCCGCGAGCGAATCCCGATCGAGACGGGCAACTACCCGTATGTGACGGCGAGGGTGAAGGCGAAGCGCGCGTCCCTTCTGCCACAGGAGACCTACGAGCGCCTCCTCCTAATGGAGCTCCCGGAGATCGCGCGGTTCCTCGGCGAGAGGGAGTACAAGGCCCAGATGCTCGCCCTTGGCGCGAAGTACTCCGGCGTGGACCTCATCGAGTACGCCGTCTCGAGGAACCTCGCGGAGACCTACAACCGAATCTACGAGTTCTCGGAAGGGAGCCTGCGGGCCATGGTGGGACGCTACCTCGACCGCTACGACCTCGAGAACATCAAGACGATCGTGCGCGCGAAGACGTACGGCGCGTCCGTGGAAGAGGTCGAGGAGGACCTGATCTCCGCCGGGAGCTTCAGCGAGGAGTTCCTGGACCGCCTCGTGGAGATGCCGAGCCTCGACGAGGTTTTCGAGGAGCTCAGCGGGACGATCTACGCCGCGGCCCTGGGCATCCTGAAGAAGAAGCCCTCCCAGGTCACGAACTGGTCCGAGTGGGAGGACCTTGTGTCCCGCCTGTACTACGCGCAGCTCCTCGCGTCAATCCCGCCCGCCACGGAGGCGAACCGCTTCATGCGGGAGTTCATCCAGCGGGAAATCGACATCCTGAACCTCAAGACCCTCCTGCGGGCCTGGACGGCCAAGGCCACGTTCGAGCGGGAGATCTTCCTCGAGGGCGGCTACGAGCTCCCCGTGGACGAGCTCCGCGAGCTCGTGACCCTGGACAAGCCCGCCCTCGTGCGTCGGCTCCAGGACTACTCCTTCTATGAGGACATCGCCGACGCGCTGGAGAAGGTCGAGGAGAGCGGCATCGGCGTCCTCGTGCGGCGCGTGGAGAAGATCCACCTGCTGGGGGCCGCGCGGTACGCGCACCTCCATCCGCTGTCCATTCTCCCAATCCTGGACTTCATCGTCCGGAAGGATCGCGAGGCGATCAACATCCGGCTCATCGCCCGCGGAAAGGAGAGCGGGCTTCCTCTCGGCACGATCCGTGACCTCCTGGTGGTGTGAGCGTGGAGATCGCCGCGGTAGGCCGGGACGACTTCGTCCAAGGGTTCAAGCTCGTCGGCGTCCGCCGGGCGATCCCCGCGACGAAGGAGGACCTCGAGCAGAAGATCGGCCAGGTCCTCGACGACCCCGAGGTGGGCATCCTCGTCTTGGACACGGGCGAGATGAAGACCCTGAGCCACACGATGCGGCGACGTCTCGAGACGGTCGCCCGGCCCGTCGTGATCGGCGTGGGCGCGAAGGAGGACGAGGACCTCCGGACGAAGGTGAAGCGGGCCATTGGCGTTGATCTGTTCAAGTGAGGTGGACGAGGTGGCGGTGAGCGCGGTTCGGATGGAACAGGGGAAGGGGACGGGGCAGATCCAGCGCGTGGCCGGTCCGGTCGTGACCGCGACGGGCCTGCGCCCGCGCATGTACGACGTCATGCTCGTCGGGAAGGAGCAACTCATGGGCGAGGTCATCCAGATCCGCAGCGAGAAGACGGTGATCCAGGTGTACGAGGAGACCTCGGGGATCCGACCCGGCGAGCCGGTGACGGACACGGGGAAACCCCTCACCGTCGAGCTCGGACCGGGCTTGCTGGGCAACATCTACGACGGGGTGCAGCGGCCGCTGCCCGTCCTCCAGAAGGTCATGGGCGACTTCATCCTGCGCGGCGTGCGAGCGCCCGGTCTGAGCCGCGAGAAGCTATGGGAATTCAAGCCGAGCGTCAAGGAGGGCGAGACGGTCCGCGGCGGACAGACCCTCGGCGCGGTGCAGGAGGCGAAGAATGTGGAGCACCGCGTCATGGTCCCTCCGGACGTGACCGGGAAGGTCGTGCGCGTGCGCTCCGGCAAGATGAAGGTCGACGAAATCGTCGTCGAGCTCGAGAACGGCCGCACGCTCATGATGAAGCAGGACTGGCCCGTCCGGAGGCCGCGCCCGTCGAAGGAACGCCTCATGCCCTCCGTGCCCCTCATCACGGGACAGCGGGTCATGGACTTCCTGTTCCCGATTGCGAAGGGCGGGACCGCCGCGATCCCGGGGGGCTTCGGAACGGGAAAGTGCGTGGTCGGCGAGACACCGGTGTACCTTGCTGACGGAAGGCATGTGCCGATACGCGAGCTTTACGAAGAGGCGTGCGGAGGTAGACAGGAGGACTTGCCTGAGCACTTTGTCTTCCTTGATCGTCCGTTGGCCATCTGGACATTCGACGGCGACAGAGTTCGTGAGGGCCGGGCAACGGCACTGTACCACGGCACGACCGACAGGCTCACGGAGGTGCGACTCCGGAGCGGTCGACGCGTGCGTTTGACACCTGTGCACCGACTCTTCAAGTTGGAAGACGGGAGGGTTAGGGAAACCCCTGCCGCCCTTCTTGAGCCAGGGGATTCACTCGTCGTTCCAGAGCTTGCCGCGGCCCCAACGCAGACTTCTACACGGGTCGGGAGAACTGCAGGCGAGGGGACCCTCACAGTCTGCGAGACCGTGTTCCCCTCAAAGGTGGCCTCCGACATCGTCGTCGAGGTACGGACGTGGATGGAGCAAGCGGATGTGTATGACCTCACTGTGGAAGAAACCCACAACTTTGTTGGTGGGGAGCTCCCGATGATCCTGCACAACACGGTCTCGGAACAGCAGCTGTCGAAGTGGTGCGACGCGCAGGTCGTGATCTACATCGGGTGCGGCGAACGCGGGAACGAGATGACCGAGGTGCTGAGCACCTTCCCGAAGCTCGAGGACCCGTACACGGGCGCGCCGCTCATGGACCGCATGGCCCTCATCGCGAACACGAGCAACATGCCCGTGGCTGCGCGGGAAGCGAGTGTGTACACGGGCATGACCCTCGCGGAATACTATCGGGACATGGGCTACAACGTCGCCCTCATGGCCGACTCCACCTCTCGTTGGGCCGAGGCGATGCGTGAGATTTCGAGCCGGCTCGAGGAGATGCCGGGGGAGGAGGGCTTTCCGGCATACCTGTCCGCCCGCCTGAGCGAGTTCTACGAGCGCGCGGGCCGCGTGACGACCCTGAGCGACCGCGAGGGCTCCGTGTCCGTTGTCGGCGCGGTATCGCCGAGCGGCGGCGACTTCTCGGAGCCCGTGACCCAGGGGACGCTGCGCATCGTGAAGGTGTTCTGGGCCCTTGACACGGCCCTGCGCGCGCGGCGGCACTTCCCCGCGATCAACTGGCTCACGTCGTACAGCCTGTACGGCTCCTCCCTTGACGAATGGTTCAGGACGAAGGTGAACGAGGAGTGGCCGAAGACAAAGGCCTGGACCCAGCGCACCCTCCAGGAGGAGGCGGAGCTGGAGGAGATCGTCCGGCTCGTCGGCGCGGACGCGCTCCCGCCGGAGCAGCAGCTCACCCTCGAGGTAGCACGGATGATCCGCGAGATCTTCCTCCAGCAGAACGCGTACCATGCCGTGGACACGTTCTGCCCCCCCGAGCGGCAGTTCAAGCTCATCTCCGCGATCCAGAAGTTCGCAGACCTCGGCAAGAAGGCCGTGGCCCTCGACGTGCCCGTGAAGGACGTCGCGGGCGTGAAGTCGAGGGAGCTCCTCACGCGGGTGAAGTACGAAGAGAAGTTCGACGCGGAGCTGGACAAGGCGCTCGCGATGATGGACGACGACTTCAAGAAGCTGGAGGCGCGCTGACATGGTCAAGGAGTACCGGACGATCTCGGAGATCGCGGGCCCCCTCATCTTCGTCGAGAAGACGGAGCCCGTGGGGTACAACGAACTCGTCGAGGTCCAGCTCTCGGACGGTTCGAGGAAGCGGGGTCAGGTCCTGGATTCCTCGACGGACCTCGTCGTCGTGCAAATCTTCGAGGGGACCGCGGGGATCGACCGCTCCGCCAGCGTCAAGTTCCTCGGGGAGACGATCAAGCTCCCCGTGTCGCGGGAGATGCTCGGCCGCGTTCTCACCGGTTCCGGGGAGCCCGCGGACGGCGGCCCGCCGATCCTCCCGGACAAGCGCGTGGAGATCAGCGGCTCGGCGATCAACCCGTACTCCAGGGAACATCCCGCGGAGTTCATCCAGACGGGCATCTCCACGATCGACGGACTGAACACGCTCGTCCGCGGCCAGAAGCTACCGCTCTTTTCCGGCGCCGGGCTGCCACACAACGAGGTCGCGCTGCAGATCGCGCGGCAGGCCAAGGTCGTCGGATCCAAGGAGCCCTTCGGCGTCGTGTTCGCGGCCATGGGGATCACCCACGAGGAGGCCCGCGTGTTCATGAACGACTTCGAGCGCACGGGCGCGCTCAAGCGGGCGGTCCTCTTCCTGAACCTTGCGGACGACCCCGCGGTCGAGCGACTCATCACCCCGCGGATGGCCCTCACCGCCGCCGAGTATCTCGCGTACGAGGTCGGCATGCACATCCTGGTCATCCTGACGGACATGACGAACTACGCGGAGGCGTTGCGGCAGATCGGGGCCGCCCGGGAGGAGGTGCCCGGACGGCGCGGCTATCCCGGCTACATGTACACCGATCTGGCAACGATCTACGAGCGCGCGGGCCGCATCCACGGAAGGCCGGGGAGTATCACGCAGATCCCGATCGCCTCGATCCCGGACGACGAC
>Ga0209751_10005186_pt1 | contig 12334 bp, 8 predicted proteins | sample RifCSP13_1_FD_184019 | JGI IMG/M metagenome (GOLD analysis project Ga0209751, IMG submission 184019) | Soil microbial communities from Rifle, Colorado - Rifle CSP2_sed 13_1 (SPAdes) (version 2) | ecosystem: Environmental > Terrestrial > Deep subsurface > Rock core/Sediment | place: Rifle... | reverse complement strand
GGCCTCACCGGCGCTGCCACGGCGCGGGTCACCGTCGTCACCCCCCTCGAACCTCCGACCGCCTCCCTCACATTCACGCCCTCGGAGCCGGAGGTCGGAGACGCGATCGTCTTCGACGGTTCGGGCTCCACGGACCCATGGGGCGAGGTCGTGTCCTACGCGTGGGAGTTCGGGGATGGCTTCGCGGGCACGGGTGTGACCGTGGACCACACCTATACTGCGGAGGGCGCATACATCGTCAGACTCACGGTGCAGAACGACCGCGGACTCTCGAGCACCGCCGTCAAGACGGTCTCTGTGGTCCCTCAGCTGATAGTATTTCAGCACCCCGGGGGTTTCCGTCTCCCGATTCCCGAGAATTGGGAGAGGCGGCAGGACGTGCCCTTCGAAGGCACTGTCGTTGAGCTGCTCCTCCTCGGTCCGGTCCGGAACGTATTCCGGTCGAACATCCTCGTGGACACCGAAGTCGACGCCACGATTCAGGAGACGCCCGCGTACCTCGAGGAAAGTGTTCAGCGGCTCATGGAAGAGGTCGAGAGCGAGGACCCATCGGCGTTTTTCCCGGAAGAGCCTACGCACCGCCGCATAGGAGGCCACGCCGCGATCACGTTTGTCATTCGCTACTCCACGAACTTGGTCGTGCAGAAGTTTGCCCTCATCGTGAGCGACCCCCACAACCGATATTGGATTCTCCTACTGAGCGTCGACGACAGCGCATACGCGACGACGGAAACGATGTTTGAGCGCATGCTCGTGGGGTTCGAAATAACGCTTGCCATGAGCGTGCCTGTTCAGACCGCTCTCTCCGTCCTGGTCGTCATAATGGTGACGGTGTCAGCCACGGTGATTCTCCTTCTGAGCCTTCGCTCCCGGCGTGCGAAGCGCGTACCGACGGTGGGAGCGACCACTAGCGCAGGGCGTTGGTTCTGTGCAACATGCGGGACCCGTGCGCCACCGGACGATCGGTATTGCGTGACATGCGGGAGCGACCTGCAGGCGCAGCGTTCACCCGCGCTGAGGGGCCGCTAATTTCGCAGTCCTCGCATTTGCCGACTCGTGTCAAGAATCCCGTTAGCAGGTAGCGCGCCGGACCGCGGCCAGGTAGCCCTTGTTCTCGGAGTCCTGTCCCCGCGTGCCGGATCCTGGCGACCCGACCCTTGCCTCTTTCCGACGTTCCGGCATCCTGCGAAGGCGGCGTCAGCATTCCCCCTCGCGCGGAACCGTTCAGGGGTCGGGACGGTAATAAGGCCGAACAAGCCTTCGCCGGCGGATGCGCGTCTCCCTTCGGGTATGAAGGTGGCTGACGGGGCCGACGTCAGACCCAGGCGTCCGGGCACGGTTCCGGGTCAAAGACCTGTTCGCTCCGAAAGAGCAGGCCCTGCACCTTCTCGCCGTTGACCGCACGAACCTGAGACCGGTGCTGGGAGCAGAAATCGAGTGGTCTGCGAACCGGACTCACCGCGTCCCCGAAGACGACGAAGTACTGGACAAACTGAGGGGTAACACGGTTCGCCACGATGGATATATCGACGAGATTCTCTACGACTTGGGAAGGCTGCTGGTGTTCAATCCTCCCAACATGGTCTTAGCCACTCTACCTTCCCGGAGCGCCGGACCCGGGCCTTTGGTCGCTGAGGTGCTGAAAATGTACGGTAGGGCGTCGGGCCATCGAGCAGCGGCAAGCTCTTGCTTATGGTGGATGGCGGTGAGGCCCCGGTGTTCCACTGGTTCCGGCACTTGTAGGGAAGGCGCCCGTTTTGGCGACCGCATCTTCCTTGTTGAGACGAGGCACGGAGTTGTGACCCTCGGAGTACCGCGTGTCCCTCTGAACCGTTTCCTGACGCCGGCACGTCAAGTCGGACCCCGGTTCGCATCTACGGGGCCGGACCAGACTTAAGTATCCCTTGCGCGCTAGGGTTACCACGAGGAATCTTCATGGGAGTGGGATGCCGAGTCGGGGCGAGTCCTGACGTTCTGAGATCGGACGCACGGAACCCGGACCACCCGGCGTCCAAGGCTGGAAGGGTCCGGAGCAGGAATCGCTTTCACGTTCTGTTTGTGGTGACCGCGGCGCTCGTCCTCGGGGCGGGCCTGGGTTTCGACGGCGCCGGGATAAGGAACGCGAGCGCGTCGGTTCAAGGCGAAAACCTCCCCGTGTCGCCATCGGACATGGTCGTCACGTTGGAGAATGCAGGGCCGTCCCCAATCACGGAGGCGGGGTTGGGGTTTGATCTCCCTCCGATCGATCCAGGTCAGACCCTGGACGTAAGGATTGGGGACCCTGGTTCACCGACCGACCTTGGGGAGCTGCAGTTCGGCGGGTCGTCCGTGTCCCGAACGAACCCCCTTCCTCCAGGGGGGATTGCCTGCACTGGGCCGCTGTCGGAACTCGTTCCGGGCACCTACGTCGACTACGAGGAGATCGAGTGATTCGGAAACGGGTTCTCAACAACCCTCTCTCTGGCCATCGTCATCGATGTGAGCGCGCTCCCCTTTGACTTCGCGCACCCCTCGGTCCCGGGTGGGACGCTCAATGGAACGTGGCGATTCCTGTCCACGGTGCCACCGGAGTGCGAGCCCTCAGCCTCTCTCGACATGGGGGTGAGCGACGGTCTCGATCAGGTCAATGTCACCGTCACCGCCACGGACCTTCTCGGAAACAGCGAGAGCATTGCAGTTCCACTCCCGCTCAATGTGAAATCGGGATCGCCACCATCATCGCCCTCGTTTGTGGGCGTCATCAGTCTTGTCGTCACCCTGGCAGTCATTTCGAGCATCGCCGTCCTGGTACGACGCAGGGGGAAGGACACCTCCTTGATCGACCGAAGTTCCGGATCATCACGTCGCTGATCATGTTATCTCAACGGGAGCAGCGCTAAGGCTACGACTGGTGATAAACTGGGCGAACAGATGAGTGGTCGGCCCGATGGCCCGACATTTCTCCGGACTTGGGAGACGCTAGGCTGCGTAGCTGAAACAAAACCCCCTACCAGCGGATGGTCCGTACGTTCCGGTTTCCGTCCCGCCGCCAAGTCCTGGGGTCGACCCTCGGAACGACCGTTCCTTTCTCCCCGACGGTTTGTAGTACCGCGTCCGAGAAGGTCATACACGTGAATACGAGACTCACCTTCCATCGATGAACACACTGGTTTCCGGTTTCCAGAAGTTGTCGGTCAGTGTTCTGAGAACTAGAAGGGGAAGGTATTATGCCTGAACTTGGAATCGTTCCCCGTGGCCTTCGAGCTTCTGGCGAAGCCCGTCGGCACCGCCGACCTCCTTCTGTTCCTGTACAGCAGGGGACCGAAGGGGGTTTCCGCGATCTTGGCCGAGACCGGGATGAATAACGAGAAGTTCTACAACGCCGCTGAGCGACTCAAGTCGTTGGGCCTCGCTTACGATTACGAAGAAGCCGGGGCTACCCATAAGTTCCTCATGCTCACAATTGAAGGTGAGAACATGGCCGGCAACCTTGCTCCGACGGCCGCTGCGCTCGCAGCCACAGTCGTCTCGCTCGAGCACGAACTGAGACGACTCAATCCGGCAGACCCAAGGGCTTCAGTCCGACAGAGGGAGATCCTCGGTATCCTAACCGACAAGGAATATGAGGCAGGTCGGTGGGAGGCCTCGAGGACCTTTGCGAACCGCCTCGTCGAAGTTGCCCGCGAGCGCGGAGACCGAGTGGGAGAGATACACGCGCGCCTGGCGCTTGGTCGGATTGCACAACGTCAGGATCGACACGAGGATGCCATCCGCGAGCTCGAGGCGGTCGTGCGGAGCGCGGAGGAGATAGGTGTAGTCCTTCCCGTGCTCGAGTCCCGGTACCTGATAGGGTCGAACCTTGAGAGGCGTGGGCGCTTCGATGACGCCCGCGCGGCGTACGAATCAGCTTGGGGGAGCGCTTCGCGAGCGAACAATCCCTTGTGGGCCGCTCTCGCGCGTCTCGGGGTCGCTCGGATTCTCGGCCGCCAGGGATGCCTCCAGGAGTCCCTCTCACTCCATCTCGCAGTCGTCGGGGAGCTTGAGGCGCTGGAGGCGGTGGACGACCTCCCTCGCGCTTACGCGAGCCTTGGGAGCACCGCGTACCACATCGGCCACCTAGAGGCCCTCACGTGGAATGAGAAGGCGATTGCCGCGGCGCGTCGAGTATCGGATTCCCGGATGGAGGCGTTTGCCCTCGGAAACGCCGCGGCTTCATGGATTGACGCGCGAGAGTTTCGGAGAGCTGAAGTAGCTCTGAGGCGCGCGCTCTCCATCCACGAGGGGCTAGGGGACCGATCCGGAGTCACGGGAGCCGAGTTGAACCTTGCGAACCTTGACGCCGCGCAGGGTCGCTGGTCTTCGGCGGAGGAACACTTTGATCGGGCCGAGCAGCTCGCGCGCGAAACGGGAAACCGTTTTCAAGAAGCGTCCGCGCTGTTCAATCGAGGCCAGATGATGAAACGACGGGACCGGCCTAGTGAAGCGCGGGGTCCACTTTTGAGGGCAAGGCAGCTGTTCAAAGAGCTCGGGAGCGCCGCGCGGGCCCAACGCTGCGAGGAGGAACTCGCGGATCTCACTGGGTGAGAAACCACAGTACAAAACCATCTGGCCAATCCGTGTAGTTGTCGCCGGTCACGACGATGGTGTTGCCACTCGACGACTTGATTGGCAGAGTCGCCGGCGTGATGACGGGACCCCCGCCCGAAGGGACGAGCACGAGTCCTCCTGGATAGTTCTCCCTCCGGACCGTATGTGTGCTCGGGGCATGGTGTTCCAGAGGCAGAGTTCGCGGCGTTAGCTCCGGAAAGGGAGGAATCGGTGCAACCTCAGCTGCCCCGTCCTCCGACCACGCCTGATTGGGTACGACCGCTGCATCCCCGTCGCTCGTCATGGCAACCGCAACAGATGGGTGATGTTAAGCTTTGGGAGACGTAATTCTGAAAACCAGAAAGCGAATCGCTTATCAACTACACTGAAGTCGCGAGACTGGCCGGAACTGGACAGGAATTCTGGAAAGCAGAAATGGCCAACCGTATGTACGGGACTGTGGTTGGTGCCTCAGCCGAACTTTCGTTCGGAGAGGAGAACGATGACGAAGATGGTGAGGAAGGGGAAGGTGTGCGCAAGCCTCGCGGTGGTCGGATTGGCGGCGATGATGACTCTGGTCGCCCAGCCGTCAAAGGCAATCGATGGGGAATGGCATCTGATGATCAACGGGACGAACACTCTCGATGGAAGCTCCTGCCCGAGTGGTCTCTCTGACGACATGGACGGCACGGATGCGATCCTCGGCACTTTCGACTGGTACAGCGACACACTGAGTTTCACCTACTCTTATGATGGGATGAGTTGGAGCAGCGCGCCCGCGACGTGGGACGTCACGGTATACGTGTTTGACTTCACGACGAGTGCATCCATCCCCGGGTCGGGAACCTTCACGATTCACCCGTCATTCGGCGTTACCACCTACGACTTCACGTGCACGTTCTAGAGGAGGAAGAACGCCGGCAATCGGCTTCAGCTACGGGCACTCTTCCGCCGCGCAGCGCCCCCCATGGAAAGTCTCATCTACTCGCGGTCTCCTACTAAGCTTCGAGGGGAGAGGATTCGGAAGTGAGGTGGGACGTTGCGCGAACCGTCTTCCTTTTCGTAGTAATCGTCCTCACCCTTTGGACTGCGCCTTTCCAGGGCCCGACCGGATCTACTTCCGAAAACCTGGACTCCGAGCACTTTGCGGCTCCCCACGCGGGCACAGGTACCCTTGCCGCCTGCAGCCTCCCGTTTGTTAGCTACGCCCATGTTTCGCACGTCGCCTGGCGCGCGCCCTATCTCGCGCTCACTCGGCTAGAGCTGTGGAATCAGACCCAGCGCGTTTCTTCGGGAGTGTACACGCCCCCTCCCATGCTCCCGGGATATCGTTGGACTTGGTCGGAGGCGGAAGCCTGCGGGGACAAACCCTTCGCCTTTCTCTCTTCAGACTCATGGAGGGCTTCGGGAGGATACGGCATCGGTGGAAACACGTTCATCGTCGATGCGAACGGCAGTGGCTCGTCGCGCCACTTCTATTTCTACGCCAGCCCTCTAGACGATGTGTCACTCGCGCCCAAGGCAACGACTCTGTTTGCGTTCACCAACAATACCTCAGTCACCCTTCAGCTCCCGGGCACGCCGCCTAGCGTTATCTGGTCCGGCAACCTGAATCGGGGACAGCGACGCACCGAGTTTGGATTCGGCCATCAGTACTTGGAGGTCATCGCAAGTGAGAATGTCTCGGTTCTGGATCACGCGGTCAACGGTTTCTACGTCCCGTCGGAGAATGGCCTATTCTCGGGGACACACTTCGTCACGCGCGTTCGGTGGAACGGATACTTCGAATCGCTCCAAGTCATCCCGTACTTTGGCGACACAGACGTGGTCGTCTCGTACCTGGCCTCAGGGGCCGTTGTGTGGCAGGGCCGCATCGACAGAGCGGAGATCGTCTCGCTACCGAATAGTCCGCTCGAGTTCTATGACATTCGAACAACGAAGCCGGTAACGGTCGCTTCCCTTGGAGCGGGACGCTACGCGGTGCAGGAATTCGTGCCGGATGCCGCCGGAACTCGACTCGGAACGTACTTTCTCACCCCGGTCGCGCCTGGAGTCGGTTCGCGAATGTACCTGTTTTCGTTCTTCAATCAGACGCATGTCGATTTGTACAACGCGACGAGTGGCATTCAGGCTGCGGCCTACGATCTGAATTCAACTGAGTTTCAATCCGTGGATGCCTCCGCCCTGGCGCTCGGAACCGTTCGAATCCAGAGCAGCAAGCCCATCTCCGTCCAACTCTTGAACGGGATGACCGGGGCGGACGCCTACGCGCCAGTTTCGCTGAGAGAGCTTCCGGATCTCGCGGTCCGGTCCTCCGACGTCACCATCTTCCCGCCAAATCCAGTCGTCGGTCAATCCGTCCTTATCCGAGCGACGGTGCGGAACGCTGGCGATGCGCGGGCGGGTGCCTTCGCCACGAGGTTGTTCGAGGGTCCTCCAGGCACCGCGCCACAAATCGGGGGTGACCGGTTTCCGGACGGACCCACGGATCCTGGCGGCTGGACCGTTCCCAGTTTCGTCTGGAATCCAGGTTTCGCAGGCGCCGGGGAAATCTGTGTTGAAGTCGACTCAGAGAACTACATCGCAGAAGTCAACGAAACAAACAACGGGGCCTGTATCCCTATCAACATCGTCCCGCCGCCCGACTACACTTTGACGAATGCCCAGCCTTCGGGATTCTTGACGGTGGGCCTCGAACGCGATGTGACAATCGCTGCGGAGGTCTCGAACCAAGGGGCGACCGCGAACGTAACGACTACGCTTTCGTTCCACAACGCCTCAACGCCTGGTTCACCGTTCGCTCAAGCGTCGATTCCGGCCATTCCTGGAGGGACCGCGGTCGGTCCGTTCAACGCCACGTGGAGATCCCCCTCGACGCCAGGGCAGCACTTCGTGACGGCCTCGTTGGACCCCGACAACCTCATCGCCGAGGCGGACGAGGGAAACAACGCCTTCACCTGGACCTTTGACGTGGTCCCAGGCCCGATATCAACATTGGTCGTCGGAACCCCGAACTACAACGCTGAGGCGCAATACGTGACTTCTGCGACACGCATGTCCTTTGATGTGGTCGATCAAAGCGGGGCTGGAATTCGGGAGACATCGTACCGCGCGGACGGGGGTGCGTGGACGAACTACTCAACGAGCGGTCCCTTTGGCCTGAGGGGGGAGGGGCCCCACACTCTGGAATTCTTCAGCGAGGACAACGTAGGAAACGTCGAGATGGTGCAAACCTCGATTCTCCACCTAGACGACACGCCGCCGACCACTACCCTCCTGATCGGAGACCCGAACGTATTGTCAAATGGCACGTACGTGACATCTGCGACCCCTCTCGTCCTTCAGGCAGTCGAGGGCGGGGCAGACCCCGCTGGACTCGCGGGACTGGAGTACCGTGTTGATGGAGGCGTCTGGTGGCCTTACTCCTCGGCTTTCTTCATTTCTGGGGAAGGCCCTCACGTTGTTGATTACCGTGCGTTGGACCTTCTTGGAAACGTGGAGCCTCTCCATGCAGATACCATTATTGTCGACAACACCTCGCCGAGCACGACGCTCAGGTTTGGCGTTCCAATATACGTTGCCACCGAGACGTTCGTAACCTCTGACACCCCGCTCACTCTCCAAGCGGTGGACGGTGGGACGTTCGCTGTTGGGGTCGATACCACGGAGTACCGCGTCGACGGCGGCGCGTGGACTCCCTACGCGACCGCGTTCGGGCTCGCAGGAGAAGGAACTCACGTCGTCGAATGTCGGTCAGTGGATCTCCTTGGAAACCGGGAAGCCGTCCTTCTCTCGTCGGCGATCGTCGACGACAGCCCCCCGACCACGTCGCTCTCGATCGGAAGTCCCCAACACCTAGGCCCCGAAGTATTCGTGACCTCGTTCACGCCCCTAACCATGGTGGCGGCGGACGCAGGAGCGACCCCGGTTGGTCTCGCGAGCACCGAGTATCGCCTCGATGGCGGCGTATGGACGCCGTATGCGACGCCCTTCTTCCTCGATGGCGAGGGTGCTCACCTGCTCGAGTATCGGTCCGTCGACCGACTTGGAAATGTGGAGTCGACGGGGGCGTCGAACCCCATCGTGGACGACACGCCCCCCCTGGTGGCTGCAGACTTGGGGAATCCTCGCTACGAGGGACCTTCGTTATACATCAGGTCGCTGACGACGTTCTTACTCGAAGCATCCGACGGAGGTCCGACTCCCGTAGGAATCAGCTCGATCGAGTATCGAATCGGAACGAGCTGGACTCCCTATTCGGGTCCCTTTGCGGTTTCCGGTCCGGATGGTGCGCGAACCGTCGCGTACCGTGCCACAGACCTCTTGGGCAATACTGCCACGGGCGCGATCGACGTCGTGATAGACGATACGCCACCGACGACGACGCCCTCCCACGAGGATGGAACGTACCCCCCCGGGACGGCCTTCGCGTTTCACGCTACGGATGCAGGGAGCGGCGTCGCCCGCACGGAAGTTCGCATCGACGGCGATACGTCGTGGACGATGTACACGGCCCCTCTCGCGCTCGCGGAAGGCGTCCACACAATCTCGTTCCGTTCCGTCGACCGCCTGAACATCGCGGAGGCGGAGGACACGTTGTCCGTGACGATCGAGGGGGCGCCACCTCCGGCCACGGAAACGAACTGGAAGCCCCTCGTCGCGGCCGCTTTCTCGACGATCCTCGCGGTCGTAGGGTTCTACTCCGCACGCCGCGTTCCGGCGAGAGGAACGTCGCGGCCGCGCGTCTGTGCCTTCCTCCTAATGGCCCTACCTTTCATCGCGCTCGAAATGGCGACGGGCATCCTCTCCTTCCACACTGGCTGGCTCTCGATTCCGCCGGTTGTGGGCTTGGGGAGCGCAGTGGACTTAGGAATCCTCGTCGCGGGCACGGCGGTCCTTTCGTACCGCGTGGTCAAGGGGCCGCCACCGAAGTAATCATGGTCGCCGATGGTCGGCGAGCCGGCGCGTTCAGTCCCATTAAAGGACCAAAATATCGACACTTTCAGCGGCGGACTGGCAAGCGCTGGGATGATGCATGCAGATTTGTTTTATCAGGAGCCGCCGCTCAGCCTCGGGGAAGCGTGCCATCGCCCACCGCCAAAGGGGATGGGTTTATCACGCTTTTGGCGGCGGGATGGGAACGGGGTGCTGGAGAACCGAAGGGATTCCCACAGGTCGCGGGCGATCTCGCTATCGGTTCGCGTACCGGATCGCGCGCTGTGCGTGCTCCCACGCCTCCTCGAACTGCCGGATCGCGTCGCTGAACTCGTTGCGGTCCCCCGCCTCCTTCGCCCTCGCGAGGGCCCGCTCGGCCCTCCCGATCTCGCGGTCGACCCTCCCCTGGTTCCGCGGGTCCTTAGCCGCCGTAGCCCTTGCGTCCTCGAGCGCCGGCCGGGCGAGCCCCTCGTCCGCAGTCGCGAGGAGGTCCGCGATCGCCGCGCATTCCGCATCGAGCTCCGCGCGCTCCGCGTCCGTCCAGAGGCGGGGGGTGAGGCGGCAGCGCGGGGTGCGGGCATCCGGGGACCGCCGGTCGTCCTCGTCCCCCTCGTCATGATCATCGTCGTCGTCGCGGTCGCGGTGGCGGCAACCGCCGCGTTCTTCGCGGTCGTCGTCCCCGTGGAGGACGCCGACGCCGCCATCCCGGTCCCCGTCCTTATCGTCATCGTCGTCGTCGCCGCCATTCCGTGCACCGGAGGTGACCAGGCACTCCACCGCCCTTCGCTCGAGCTCGAAGACCTTGTGACCTTGCCGCGGGTCGAGGTGCGACCCGTCGATCCACCATGTGCGCACGTCGTAGGTGAAGGAGAGAGTCGCGACGGGGTGCGCGTCCAGGGACAGGGTGAAGCCGAGACTCGTGTCGCGCGCGCGGACGGTGAGCGTGACCCGCCCCGTCCTCCAGTCCCGGTTCGATGAGATGGAGAGGTCCTGCTCCCAGGCATCGACCCACGCGTCGTCGTGGTATCGCAGCGGACGGCGGGGCCATCCGTTCGGCAGGTCCACGGTCGTGACGTCTCCGTTGTGCCAGGTCATGCGAATCGCGTCGTACCCGGTCAACCGGGGCGTCCACGACGGACCGAGGACGAGGTCGACGCGGTCGCGGCGGTTCCCCGCCATGGTGGTGTCCGCTGCGGTGTTCGTGTCGATCGAGCGTGGTCGGAACGGGTCTGCATAGCCGAGGCTCTTCCAGACGGACCGCTCCGCGTCGTCGAGTCTTTCGACGAACCGCCAATCTATCCGATCGATCCCGGTTTCCTTGAGCGCCTTGATTCGCTGGATCGCCTCGCGCTTCTGCTCGACCGGCTGGTCAGCCCCGGGGTCGCATGGTTGGCCCTTCGTCGCGTACATCACGCCTCGGTCGTCGTTCGAGAAGAAGGCGGCGTGCGGGTTGTCACACCGGTCAATCGCAAACGAGGGGAATTGCACGCCGAGCAGGGGTGCGTCGTACACCGTCTCGAAGGACCAAGACGCACCGTCGAACGCCCCATAGCGCAGGTCGAGGTCCGCACCCGATGGCCCCCAGTTCTGGAATCCAATCCGAGGCAGTCCCTTTGGAGAGAGCAGGACCGTCGGGAAGAGCCCCTTCATCCCCGGAGGCCCGTCAACGGTCTCAAGCCGCCAGGACCCGACTACGCGGGTGCCGTATCGGAGGCTGGCCCGGTTGGCTGCGAAGGATTCCTCCGCGAGGTATGTGGCGTGGACGGTCCCATCCTTCGCGACGGCCAAGGAGCCGTGCATACCGACAAACTCGATAGAGCCGACATGCTCCACGACCTCGACGTGCCATCCAGACGAGTCCCTGAATGCGTAGCGGACGTCGCCGCGCGCGTCGTCGTAGTAGAGAATGTTTGGTGTGTCCGCGGGGTCCAAGGCGAGCGAAGCCCAGGCGAGATTGATGCCCGGTGCCGGGAACGTCTCCACGTCCTCCTGGACCCAAGCGCCGCCAACCAAACTTAGGTACCGGAAGGAGAACTGACCCGGACCGAGGTTCCAGTATGACACGACCTGAGGTTCCCCGATTTCGTTCACTGCTTCGAGGAGTCCGCCCGGATACGCGGACAGGTTCCACGCTCCGCTTGCCCTCGTTCCGTAGAGCTCTTTTAGGGTTCCCACGGCAAGGGGCGTGGTCGCGTGGGGAGTGTCGTCCGGCCCAAATACGAGCTCGCCGCAAACACCTCCGAAGACCGTGGAGACGACGAGCTCGCTCGTCCACCCCGTTTGCTGTCGATCTGCGTATCGAACCTCTCCCGGCGGACAAAACAAGACGTGCGGGGCATTACTCGAATCGAGCGCAATGTGAGGATCGGCGCTGCCCCCATGAAGGCTGACCGTTTCGATGGTCCAGGCGGACTCTGGCGTCGGGGGGTTTCCCAGTGCAGAAGACATCCCGATCGGCAGCGGTCCAACTGTGAGGGCAGCAATTGCGATGAGGAGAAGAATCTCGCGTCGCATCTAGGGCGCCCCCAAGCAAATCGTCCCAAGCGCGCTCGACGAATTGCTGAGCCAACCTTTCCTGGGGGCGGGCGTAGGCGGTTCCTCCCTGTAGAAGAAGTAGTCGGAAACGTACTGGCCCTGTCCGAGCGGATTGTAGTCGGGAAGGTTTGTGCTGTTGTCGAGAGGCCCTGTATCGTGGTTCCACCAGTTGCACTCCGCGTGGAAGAAGTCCGCGCCCGGCGGGTCCCCCGTCACGTGCACGCCCTCCCCGTTCGACCGCACGTCGTTCCACCAGAGTCGGAAGGCGGTCAGGTTCGTCGTGGCCGCGTCGACCCAC
>Ga0209751_10005185_pt1 | contig 12340 bp, 11 predicted proteins | sample RifCSP13_1_FD_184019 | JGI IMG/M metagenome (GOLD analysis project Ga0209751, IMG submission 184019) | Soil microbial communities from Rifle, Colorado - Rifle CSP2_sed 13_1 (SPAdes) (version 2) | ecosystem: Environmental > Terrestrial > Deep subsurface > Rock core/Sediment | place: Rifle... | reverse complement strand
GGGCTCGGTCGTTCGCTCGAGCGACGGTCGGTTCCTGCTCGTCTCGAACATCGCGAGCGACGACGTGAGCGTGTTCGCAGTGCACGAGGGCGGGCTCGACCTGATCGGACGCACCCCGACGGGCGCCGCGCCGAAGAGCATCGCCGAGCGCGGCGGGCTCGTGTTCGTGCTCAACACCGGCAAGCCCGGCGTGAACGGCTTCCGTCTCGGCGAGCGGGGCCTCGAGCCGATCGCAGGTGCCGAGCAGGCGCTCTCGGCCGAGAACGCCGATCCGGCGCAGGTCGGGTTCACGCCCGACGGCAGCCTGCTCGTCGTCACCGAGCGCGGCACGGACTCGATCGTGTCCTTCGCGGTCATGGCCGACGGGCGGCTCGGCGACATCAAGGTGGTTCCGTCGTCCGGCCCGACCCCGTACGGCTTCGCCTTCACGCCCGACGGCTCGACGCTCGTCGTGACCGAGGCCTTCCGCGCCGAGAAGGGCGCCGCGGCCGCTTCGTCCTACCGGATCTCGATGGGCGAGATCTCGCCGGTGACGCGATCGCTCGGCGACGGCCGCAGCGAGATCTGCTGGGCCGTGGTGACCCCCGACGGCCGGTCGGTCTTCACGACGAACTTTGCCGACGGCGCGATCTCGCGGTTCGCGATCGGGACGGATGGCTCGCTCACGCTCGCGGACGCCACGGCAGGCCTGACCGAGGACGGCCGCCCCGGCCTGCGCGACGAGGATCTGTCCGCCGACGGACGGTTCCTGTACGCGATCGACGCCGACGCCGGCCGGATCTACGGCTGGACCGTGGCCGGGGACGGATCGCTGTCGCTGCTCGGCGACTGGGAGGGCGTCCCGCGGTCCGTCGCCGGCCTCGCCGCGAGCTGATCGCCGTGAAGCTCGAACACCTGTACCGGGCTACGTGGACCACCCCGGAGGCGTACCACGTCGAGCTCGCGGGCGAGACGGGCACCGAGGGTCGGAGCTTCTTCCTCGCCGAGGGGCGCACCCAGGGGCGCCTGGAGGCCCGGTTGCGCGCCGCGAACTCCCCACGCCGGCGCGTGGACGGCGCGCTCACGCCCGATTTCCATGGCGTGCTCGAGACCGACGACGGCGCCACGGTCCTGTTCGGGTGGCGGGGTCTCGCGCGCCTGTCGCCGAGCGGGACGCGCGAGCTCGTGGGCGCGATCACGCATGAGAGCGGCGACGAGCGGTACTCGTGGCTGAACGATCGGGTGTGTGCGCTCGCGGGCGAGGTTCGGCCCGACGGCAACGGCGGCTTGCAGGTCGTGGTGGACGTGTCCGACATCGTGTGGGAGCCGATCGGATAGGCCTCGCAGCCACGGGACTTGCCCCGTCGAGCTGATTCGTGACAGGCTCAGGACGTCCCCGACAGGAGGAGGAAGCCCATGTCCGTCCTCGTGCAGTTCACCGTGAGGGTCTCCGACGTCGACCGCTTCGTGGCGGCGTCCGAGAAGTACGCGCCGATGATGAAGGAGATGGGCGGTCGCCTCGGCGCCGTCTACGAGGACGAGAACGACCCGGGTCTCGTCTCGACGATCTCCGAGTGGGAGAACCACGACCAGATGCACGCCGCCTCCGAGAAGCACGGCGACCAGTTCAACGAGGACGCCGGGACGGCCGGTCTGGACTGGACGACGCACATCTGGCACAAGAGGGGCAACGCCTAACCCTAGGAGCGTCGGCGGCGCCGGGCTCAGCTCGCGTGTCGGCCGATATGAGCCTCGAGCTGAGACTGCACGACCCCCAGCCGGTCGTCCACGCGATCGAACCGCTCGTCGACGTGGGCGAATCCCCCGTCGATGCTCGCGAACCGCCCGTCGATGCTCGCGAACCGCTCGTCGACGCTGGCGAACCGCTCGACGATGTTGGCGAACCGCTTGTCGATCATGGCGAACCGCTCGTCGATGCGATCGAACTTGCCTTCCATGCGATCAAACCGCGACTCCATGAGCGCCACGAGCGCGTCGAGGCGAGCGTCCATGCGTCCGGCGAGCGCGTCGGTCCGAGCCGCCTGACCGTCGATCCGCGCGCCCAGATAGAAGAGCGTGCCGAGCGATGTGGCGGCAAGCAGGCCGATCGCGGTCCAAACGGCGGCGTCCATCGCGTTCGCGAGCGTAGCACCCAGGTACGACAGGGCGATCTCCGAGCCTGACGGATCTCGGCGACCTCGGCAGCGCCCTGGCCTTCGCCGCCGTTCCGGCTGAGGATCTCAGCGAGTCCGTGGCGGCGAGCCATGACGAGCCGGGTACCACATGGGCCGGCCTAGAACTTCCCGGACATGGGCGATACGGGAATGGTATCCGTGCTCGCGGAGGGACGCCGGCCTCCTCGCGCGTCTACACGATCGTCACATCCGCCCCGCTCGAGTCGGCCACCGACATCGCGAAGGGCTCACCTGTCCTGGAGGCGGGCGGCTCCGTCACCGTGTACCGGCGGCTCCGTCACCGTATGCGAGATCGTCGAGGTGATGTAGGCACGACCGTCTGTCGGGCGCCCGCCGACTGGGACGCACATCGAGTTCGTCCCGAACTACGCGTTCCACATCATGGACGCGGCCGGGAACGGCGTCCGGACCGCCGACTTCCCCAAGCACGCCGCGTTCGCTCTCCGGCCCGCGTGGGAACCGATCCCAGGAGGCGTGTGAACGATGAGGATCGCCCTGATCATGTCACTCCTCGTGGTCGGCTTGGTCGCCTGCTTCGAGCAGCATCGAAGCGGCCCGGGCCGACCACACCGGAACCGTCGCCGACTGCGAGCCCCTCCGCCGAGGACCTGCCGCGTCAGTCGTGGGTGCGCGACAGAAGCAGTGGAACCAAGACGTCGACCTCGCCATCGCCTGAGCTCATCGCTTGCGCCAGTTCCCTCTCACCGATAGCGGTCAGCTGCCCTGGCAGCTCGGGCCGCGAGAGCGGGAAGACCCCCCGGTCCAGCAGGAGCGCGCGAGCGAGGTGCGACAGGCCGACCTTCGCTTCCTCGAGGGCTGCGTCTCGATCCCCCAGATCCAGGAGCGATCGGGCCGCCTCCACGTGGGTTCGAGCCTTCTTCCACTTGATGCGTGCGTCCGGCCACTGCTGGATGGTTGACAGCCGGTCCCGCAGGGCCCGCCATCGCGAACGGCCCTGGATCGGCTTGCCGTAGCGGATGACCCAGGCCGCGAAGTCGTCCCCCATCTCCAAGCGCCGCTCGAGCTCTTCCTCCGAGGCCTGGATGATCTGGACCCGCCCGGCCGCGTGCAGTCGCGGACCGGAGCTCACGACCAGCAGGTCGATATCGCTCGACGCATCCCCAACCCCGCGAGCTCGCGACCCCACGAGGACCACCGCCTTCGCGCTCCCGCCGAGCGCCGCCAATGCCTCCACGAGATGACGGCGATCCAGCAACGACAGCTGCGGATCCGTCATCCGCTGAGCCTCTGCTCGATCTCGTCAACGTAGTTCTCGACCTCGCCCACGATGTCCTCGGCGCTCCGCCTCTCCGGTGGACGCATCTCCCCGTACGATTCGCTCTTCCGCAGCTCGTTGAGTTCACGCAGGAGCTCGGCGACGTCCGGCAGCCCGGATCGTTCGTGCAAGATCTCGGCAACCTCGATCTTGCTCTCGTGGGTCCTCTTCCACGGGATCCCCTCGAGCTCCCCAGCGGCCACGACCGCATTCTCGAGCGCGAAGAACGAGTACAGGGCGAGGTCCAGCCAGTCGACCGGATCGATCGCAGCGACCTGCGCCTTCTCGAGCTCTCGCTTCGCGAGCGCGAGCCGATCTCGTGGGTCAAGCACGTCGAGATTGTAGGCGTAGGGCCTCAGCGATCCGCGAGGCTCGCAACCGCTACTCGATGTGGCCCTGGCTGCGGCCCTTGGAGATCTCCTCCACGCTTGAAGATCCCCTTCATGCCACGGGCCCTGCCGGCGGGCACGTGTCGACGTGCAGGTACTGGCGGCACTCGGCATCGGTGAGCGAGCGGGTCACCTCGTCGCGCGCGATCTCGAGCAGGTCGTCCAGGTCGAGCGCCCACACGCGGACGACGTCCCATTCACCCGACGAGATCAGCATCGATCCGTCCGAGCTGAAGGCGACGTAGCCCACCGTGTCGCGGCCTCGAAGGACAAGCAACTCTCCGCCGGTGGCCGCGTCGAACAGCCTGACCGTGCCGTCCTGCGAGCCGGCGGCGATCCGGGTGCCATCCGGGCTGAAGGCAACGTCGGTCACCGCGGTGCCGGCGAGGGTTGCGAGACGCGTCCCGCTCTGGAGGTCCCAGACCTCGGCCGGCCCGTCCTCACGCCCGATGACGAACCGCTCGCCCTCGGGAGCGAAGGCGAACCAACCGGCGCCGCCGATCGTGCTCAGGACCTCATCGCTAACCATGTCCCGGACCGTCGTGCGCGGCTCCAGCCCAGGGACCCCCGGTTGGGGCCGAGCGCTCATCGCCACGATGCGGCCGTCGGGGCTGAACCGCGCCTCGAGAACCTCGTAGCCCTCGTCTTCGCGCAGGACCCGGATCTCCCGACCGGACCGATCCACGATCCTCACCCACCCGTGGAGGCTCGCCAGGAGCAGCTGCGTTCCGTCCGGGTTCCAATCGACCTGCGAGATCAGCTCGTCCCACGGGACAGCGAACAGCCGCTCCCCCGACGCGACGTCCCAGGCGCCCGCCTTCCCGGTGCCGGACAGCGCCGCGACCACCTCCCCGTCCGAGCTGAGGTCGAACTGCCCCTGCGTGAACCCGTACCCATAGCCGCCCGTCGGCCCCACCCGACGGATGACCTCCCCCGTTCCCAGATCCCAGATCGCGATGTACGGGTGACGCCGCCCCCAATCGACCGTCACCACTTGCTCGTCGCCCGGCATGAAGACGACGTCGCTGTAGTTCGCGGTCCACGGGAGGTTCGCGACCTCCGCGTCGCCCGACACGCCGACGTCCCAGACCTTCGTGGTGCCGGCGTCGGACGTGATCAGCCTCGACCCGTCGGGGGAGAACGCCACGCTCTTGACCTCGCCGCTCTCGAGCCGAGGCGAGAGGGTCAGGACCTCCTCGGGCCGGCCGTGCTCGATCATCCACACCTTCGCCGTCTTCGCACCCCCCGTCACCACGCGTGTGGAGTCGTGGGTCCACGCGACGCTATGCACCCACTCTTCGTGGGGGAGGGCGAACCGGAAGCGCCCGGTCTCCGCATCGATCACGTCGGCGGAGCCCGTCGAGCTGATCGCGATCGAGCGGCCGTCGGGGCTCCACGCGAGGCTGTCGATCGAGCTGAGATCGGATCCGGAATCCAGCCGGATCGTTCGGCCCGACGACAGGTCCACCACGACGGCGCGGCTGTCCCCCGCCACGGCCACCCGGCGGAGGTCCGGACCGAAGCAAAGCAGTCCCGGGGGGACCGACGCCGTGCGGATCACCCGGCCCGTCGCCGGGCGCGCGATCCGGACGCTCGCGTCGGCCTCCCATACGGCACCCACGAGCGATCCTTCCTCATCGAACGCGGGTGACAGCGCGCGTCCGACGTGCTGCACGCTCGAGCGGAGCTCGCCGCTCAAGGTGGTCCAAACGTTCAACTTCCCATCGCTGCCGGTCGTTGCCAGCATCGTCCCGTCGCGGCTGAACGCGACACCCGTGACGTCGCCGGCGTGGGCCTGGAGCGAACGCACGAGCGCCCCGGTCTCCGCGTCCCTGATCTCGACGACCCCGTCGCCGTCCGCGCGCTCGGCCGCGAACGCACCGTCGGGGCTCCAGGCGACACGGTCTCCCACCCCTGGCACCGTCAGCTCGATCCGAGACGCCCCGACCGCCTGATGGAGCGCATCCTCCGCCTCCGGGAGGACCGAGCCGTCGAACGATCGCGTGCGTTCGATCGCCTCGATCGCGAGCAGGATCGAGAGCTCAGGGTCGGCCTCCAGGTTGGCCACCGCCCCGCCCACGAGCTCCCTCGCCCCGGCGATCCGCGCCTGCCGGGCCGCGCGGTGGGCCGCGTCCTCCGCTCGGTCGCTCTGCCGGGTCGCGACGACGGTGAGGCCCGCGGCGACCAGCGCGGCGACGGCGAACACCGCCACGGCGGTCCGGAGCCGACGGAGGGATCGGCGTTCCAGGATCCGCTCTCGTTCGGCGCGCTCGGTCTCTGCGGCCCGCTCGGCCCCGGCGAGCTCGAGGCTCGCGTCCAGGAACTCGCGTTCGGTCTGCGCGATCGCGAGGTTGGTCGCCGCTGCCCACGACGCGAGTTGGTCCAGGCGCGAGCCGCGGAGCAGGAAGCTCGGGTCGCGCCCCGCCGCCTCCCACTCGGCGACGGCGCCCGCGAGCCGGCGCTCGGTGCGAAGGTCGTCGCGCGCCGCGTCGATCCACGCGCGCAACCGCTGCCACTCGCGGAGCAGCGCCTCGTGCGCGACCTCGACGGTCGGCTCACGGGTCTCCGGGTCGCGGTCCAGGCTCAGGAGCCGGTGCCGGGCGAAGGCGTCGATGACAGCCTCCAAGGCGCGGCCGTCCACCCCCATCCGGTCGAGCTCCGAGCGGCTCACGCGTCGGCGCGTGTCCTCGGCCCCCTCTCCGAGGGCCACCAGGCGCAGGAACAGCTGCTCGGCCGCCTTCTGACCGGTCGCGTTCATCGAGTCGAAAAGCTGCTCGGCCCGCCGAGCGAGCGCGCCGGCGACCCCGCCGATCTCCCGGTAGGCCTGAGCGGAAAGGACGCCGTCGGAGCGGAGCTCGAACAGCTCGGTCAGCGCGTACTGCATCAATGGCAAGGCGCCGGGTTGCTCCGCGACATCGACGACCATCTGGGCGATCAAGGCGGGATCGACCGCCACCCCGACGTTCTCGGCCGGGCCGGCGATCGCGCGTTCGAGCTCCTCGGGTGAGAGGGGCACCACGGGCTCGGTGCGCTGCCGCACGAGCTCGGCGAACCCGCGGTACGCCAGGGGTCGGTCGTAGAAGTCGGCGCGCAGCGTGGTCACGATCCGCACCGGGGCGTCGGGCTCCGTCACGGCCACCCGGACGCCGTCGAGGAACCGCCGGCGCTCGGCCTCGTCCTCGACGAGGGTGAAGACCTCCTCGAGCTGGTCGATCACCAGCACGAGCTCGGCACCCGGCGGGAGCGCCTGGCGCACCGCGTCGGCCAGACCGTGCTCGTCGCCCTCGAGCACCTCGAGGAGCGAGACCGAGGACCGCGCAGCGACCCGCAGCAACGCGGCCTCGAGCTCCTCGAGCGGATGAGCGCCCGGCGCCATCTCGACGTAGAACCACTCGGCCGAACCCGCGAGCGCGCCATCCCGCAACGCCGGGACGAGCCCGGCACGCACGGCGGAGGACTTCCCGCTCCCGGATGGACCGACCACGGCGAGGAACCGCGACCCCTCGACGTCCTCTCGGAGGCGCGCGACGAGCCGCTCGATGAGCGCCGCGCGGCCGAAGAAGTCCTCGGCGTCGGCCTCGACGAAGGGGCGGAGGCCCTTGAACGGGTTCGCCGCCTCGGCGTGGGCCGCCACCTCCCCCGAGCTCGGGCCGATCGCCGCCGCGAATGCGGCGGCCAGGGAGGGCGCGTCGGCGAGCCGGGACCCCGGGTCCTTCGCGGTCGCCCGCGCGATCACGTCGTCGATCGTCATCGGCAGGTCCGGCCGAACGTCGAGCACCGAGGGGAGCGGGTCGTTCAGGTTCCGGTGGAGCAGCGTCGCGATCGAACCGTCGGGGAAGGGCTGGCGACCGGTGAGCGCCTCGTACAGCACGACCCCGAGCGCGTGGACGTCGGTCGCGGGGGACACAGGTTCGCCGCGGATCTGCTCCGGCGCGAGGTAGACGGGCGTCCCGATCGGACCGGTCTTCGTCGCCCGCGGGTCCGACACGTCCTTCGCGATCCCGAAGTCCGTGACGTAGGCGTTCCCCTCACCGTCCAGGAGGATGTTCTCGGGCTTGATGTCGCGGTGGACGATCCCCTGGCGGTGCGCGGTCCCGAGCGCCTGGGCGATCTGGTCCACCAGACGCGCGAGCTCGGTAGGCCGGATCGACCCCTCCTCCTCGATCTTCCGGCGCAGGCTCCCCCCGGAGAGGTACCGCATCACGAGGTACGCACCCTCGGGATCGCGCCAGTAGTCGTACAGCGGCACGATGTGCGGTCCCTCGAGGCGCGCGACGATCTGCGCCTCGGCCTCGAAGCGACGGATGAACCTGGCCTCGTTGGCGAGTTCCGGGACGATCGCCTTGATCGCGACCTCCCGGCCCACGTGCGGCTGGATCGCGCGGTGGACCACCCCGAACGAGCCCTCCCCGATCTTCTCCAGGAGCCGGTAGCCCCGCAGCGGCCTGCCGTCCAGGTCCAGCTCCCGGTCGTGGCGCAGGATCTGCTCCTGCAGGATCCGCAGGTCGGCGGTGGGGTCGATCCCGAGCTCGTCGGCGAGCAGCTCCCGGGCGCGCTGGTAGGCGGAGAGCGCGTCGGCCTGGCGACCCGACCGGTACAGCGCCAGCATCAGCAGCGCCCACACTCGCTCGCGGAGCGGATGGGCCGCGGTCAGGGCTTCGAGCTCGCCGATCACGTCGGCATGCCGCCCCAGAGCCAGCTGCGCCCCGATCCGCTCCTCGATCGCCTGCAGGTGCAGCTCGTCGAGCCGGGCGATCTCACCCGAGAGCGAGGCCTCGGTGGCGAGGTCGGCGAGCGCGGGTCCACGCCAGAGCTCGAGCGCCTCGTCCAGCAGGCTCATCGTCGAGCGCGGGTCGACCGTCCCCCTCCGAGCCTCTCGGAGCAGCTCCTCGAACCGGAACGCGTCGATCTCGTCGGGCTCCGCGTGCAGGACGTATCCACGCGTGTGGCCCTCGATCACGTTCTGCCCGAGCCCCGAGCGCAGTCGCGAGACGTAGACCTGGAGGGCGGCCTTGGGCTCCTCCGGGAGGTGCTCCCCCCACAGGGCGTCGATCAGCCGGTCGATCGGGATCACGCGGTTCGCGCCCAGCACCAGGTGGGCGAGCACGACCCGTTGCTTCGGGCCTCCGAGCAGGACCGGGCCGTCCCCGTCGGAGACCTCGAGCGGCCCGAGGAGAGCGAAGCGCACGGGCCGACGGTACCTCCGTCCCCCGGCGGAGGGAACCCCCGCGACACGCGTGTCGACCATCGGCCCGGGGAGGCTGCGCCCGGGCACTTACAGGATGCCTACAGCCGCGAGCGTGAAGCCTCCGCACGAGCCGTGAAGGCGGACGTCAAGCAACTGTAAGCGCGCCGTAGGCGCGGGCCCGCACCCTTCCGACGAGAGCCGATCCGCGCTCGGGCGGGCGGCCGGACAGACAGGAGGACCCGATGGTCCGGACGGTATGGAAGCTCAGTATCGGAGCGATCACGGCCTCGCTCTTGCTGTCGGGAGCGATGGTCGGCGTCTCGTACGGGGGCGGGGGAGGGATCACGGAGCCCGAGGTGATCGAGCTGGATATCGCCTTCTGCGAGCCCCTGTGCCGGTTCTACAGCCTTCGCGACACCGACGGAGGACGGACCGGGCAGATCACCTTGGGGAAGAGCGGCATCTTCGACGCCGATGGCAACAAGGTCGGGACCATGCACGGATCCTGCGTCGTGTCCGACGGGCCGGGCGGAGCGACCGCGAACGTCTGCACCTTCGTGCACACGTTGAAGGACGGGGCATCCACGCAGCAAGGAACGGTCGTGGCCACCGGCATCGTGGGCTTCGACGGCAACGACGTGCTCGCGGTGACGGGCGGCACCGGAGCCTACGAGAACGTCCGCGGATCCGTCGTCTTCGACTCCGATGGATACCACCTCAACCTGATCCCGTGATGAGCGGCCGGGTCGTGGGGCTGGCCCTCGTGATGCTCTTCGCGGCATGCACGAGGGCCGGCGATCCGGCCGAGGGGCCGGAGCTGGGCGACGGAGAACACTCGCCGGCCGCCGCGGTCACCGGGACCACCACGAGCGGAACGGTTCCCGATGACGGCTCCCAGGTCCTCGATCAGCCTGCACCGCCATCGGCCGAGCGGGTCGGCTTCATCGGTATGCCGCCCGAGGGCGCGGAGCCGAGCACGCCCCTCACCGGCGACCTCGTCCTGAGCCTCGACACCACGGTCAGTTACGGCGGGTCCTTCAAGACCACGATGTACGTCTACGCCGACGGCAGGATGATCTGGGAGCGGCACGGCGCACCCACGGGTGTACCCGAGGGGGCGAGCGAGAACGAGACCGGCTACCTCGAGCAGGTGCTGACGCCGGAGGGAGTCAAGGCACTCAGGACCGAGATCCTCGGCACCGGGCTCTTCGAGAACGACCTGCACCTCCGCGGCGAGTTCGATGACGCCGCCGACCTCTACGGCCTCTCGATCCAGGTGCTGGGCGATGATGGATCGGTCACGCTCGCATGGGCTCGTGGGTACCCCGATGAGCGGAGGCCGACACGAGCCGAGAGGGACTCGATCGCCCGGCTCGTCGAACACCTCGAGGATCCGGGAGCGTGGTTGCCGGACACGGCCTGGAAGGATCGGGAGATCCGCGCGTACGTGGCGTCGACCTACGGGATCAACTTCTCGCTCGTCACGAAGCCCGATGGCACGTGCTGTCTCCGCCCGGATCCAGCCGAACTACCGCCGCCTGCCGACACGTTGCTCGGCACCCAGTTCCCCCAGTGCGTCACGCTCGACGAGGCCAGGGCGATCGCCGGCGGCTTCGAGGCCGCCGGGATGACCCCGATCAGACAGTCCAACCCGCCGGGCGGATACGAGTACGAGACCGGGACCGAACCCGACATCGATGGGATCACGCAGAGCATGATCCTGTATCCCGACCTGCCTCATCGGTCCTGCTGAGGAGATCCCCGACACATGCGTGGAAGCCCCGGAGGCGTCGCCAAGGCCTGCTCGCGTCAGGGGGTCGTGGGACTCACGCTCGCGCTCGCTCTCGTCCTGGCCGGATGCACCGGGTCGGACGATCGACCCGGTCCACCGGACGCGAGCGAGGCACAGTCGGTATCAGAGGAACCACCGGCGATCGAGATCATCTGCGATTCACCGAGCGCGTTGCCGTCCTGCGCGCCGCTGGCGCCACGCGGGCTCGCCTCCCTCGGGTTCGCCCCAGAGCGCGCCGAACCGAGTCGCCCGGAGGTGGGCGAGCTCATCATGCGGTTCCGCTCGTTGCACCTGCCCGGGTGCGTCTACTGCGCCTGGCACGTGTACGCGGACGGCCGCTTCATCCGGGACGACGGCTTCGTCCTCGCAGGCTTCCATGGGCGCGACTCCGCGTACTTCGAGAGGCGCCTCACGACTGAAGGGATCGAGGTGCTCCGCGCTGAGATCATGTCATCCCCTTACCTCCGGCAGCGCCCGGGCCGTCGCTACTACGTTGCCGAGTCCTGGTTCGAAGTCGAGGCATACGATGGCGATCGGGTCAGCTCGGTCCGGTGGCACGGCGATCACTTCGGCGCGATGCGCGAGGAGTTCCATTCGCGGATGCTGGACCCCGAGTCGTGGCTCCCCGCATCCGCATGGGCCGACGCGGCGTTCGATGCGTTCGTCCCGTCGCGCTACTTCGTGGACGGGGAGGTACACCCGGTCGCCCTACCGCCCCCTGCCGACGAGGTGCTTCGGTCCCGTGGATGCCAGCTCGTCTCGGCCGAGGAAGCCCGCACGCTCGTCGCCGCCTTCGAGCTCGCCGGCCTAGCATCGTCGCGCGACCCCGACCTCGCCTCGATCGGATACGTCTACGAACGCAAGCGCGGGATCGCCTGGCTGTCCGTCTGGCCCGCGCTCCCCCACGAATGGAACTGCTGAGGATCGACCCCGCCTGGATCACGGACGAACGGATCGATGTACCCGAGGCCTCGGGGGCGCTCCTCCATCTCGTTGGCCCCGGTGTCGCCGAACGCCGAGTGCCCGTCGCCGCTCGGCATACGCGAGGTCGTCTACAAAACGCTGGGAGGAGCGATGGGACAGCGGTCGAGTGCAGGTACTGGCGGCACGCCTCGTCGGTGAGCGGCCGCGTGACCTCGCCGTGGGCGATCTCGAGGAGGTCCCGGGACGACCTGGTTCGCGGACAGCACGAGGTGGGCGAGCACCACGCGCTGCTTGGGACCCCCGAGCGGGACCGGGCCATCCCCGTCGGAGACCTCGAGCTGACGCACTACCCCGATGAACTGACCTACTACCCGGAACCGTTGTCAGGCCATCACCGAGCCAAGGGACGCGTACTCGCACTCACCGATCGGAGGGGGCCGCGGGACAGGCCTCGACGTGCAGGTACTGGCGGCACTCCTCGTCGGTGAGCGAGCGCGTGACCTCGCCGTGGGCGATCTCGAGCAGGTCGTCGATGTCGAGCGCCCAGATCCGGAGGATGCCGTCGCCCAGTGTCGCGAGCGTCGAGCCGTCCGGACT
>Ga0209751_10005183_pt1 | contig 12343 bp, 12 predicted proteins | sample RifCSP13_1_FD_184019 | JGI IMG/M metagenome (GOLD analysis project Ga0209751, IMG submission 184019) | Soil microbial communities from Rifle, Colorado - Rifle CSP2_sed 13_1 (SPAdes) (version 2) | ecosystem: Environmental > Terrestrial > Deep subsurface > Rock core/Sediment | place: Rifle... | reverse complement strand
AGCCGACTTGCTTCAGGTACCTGGCATTGGCCTGGCCAAGGCTCGCCAGCTCGGGGCCGAGACGCTGGCAGTGATTCAAGAGTTCGTGAGGAAGAGTGTTTAGGCTTTCAAATGATCGGAAATTGCGTTTTGGCCCCTGCGTTCCAAGAACCCGATTCTCCGAGACGACCACCTGCTGGACCACCCCTTCAGAGCCTCAAGCGAACGAGCCACAGGGATCGAGCCGACTCGGATCGCTGCTTTGAGCGCAGATTATCCGCTAAGGTGTTCGTATGTCAACTTCGGGGTCACACACAACGTACCCTTGACTTCCAGGGATAGAGAGCCTAGTTTAAGAGGTAACCTTGGGCTTCCAAAGGAGGCTGAGATGACAACCGAATCACCTGAAATCACTCAAGAAACAACTGACAAGCTGGAATTGAAGTTGACCGAAAAAGCGATTGCCCAGGTGAAGGCCATTTTGGCGCGGGAGAATCTCACCGGCCACGGGCTTCGGGTCTCGGTAGTCGCTGGCGGATGCTCCGGGTTCTCCTATGGTCTCGATTTTGAGAAGGACGAGCGGCCTGGAGATCTCGTCCTGGAGATGAACGGCCTCAACGTCTACCTCGATTCATCGAGCGCCAAACACCTCAAGGGAACCATCATCGACTACGTGAGCGGTCTCAACGGGGCCGGCTTCAAATTCACCAATCCCAACGTGACCGCGACCTGCGGATGCGGCACATCTTTCTCGGCCTGACTCGAAACTATCAGCCGTTAGCAGACAGCCATCAGGACTGGGTCCTGTTTGAACGATTTAAACGTTTTGAACCGTTCAAGTCGTTCAAACCGTTCAAGCCGTCACTGCCGATGACTTTGTTTTCCTTTGACTCTCTCACCATATCTTGCTACGAGAGAAGAAAAATTCTTTGGTGGAATGGTTGAAGGCGGTCCGCATCCATGAGCACGGCGGAGTAGACAAACTCCGCTATGAAGAGGTCCCAGAGCCGAAACTCAGCTCACCCATGGAGGCTATCGTCCAGCTCAAGGCAGCGGCCTTGAACCGCATTGATCTATTGAACCGGGCGGGAGTGACTGGAATAGAGATCTCCCTACCCCACATTTTGGGAGCGGATGGTGCCGGTATCGTGGTTGAGGTCGGCGAGCAAGTGAAGAACGTAAAAAAGGGCGATGCCGTCTGCCTCTATCCCCCGAGCGGCTGCGGCCAGTGCGAGTTCTGCATCACGGACAGGGATTTCATGTGCATTCGCCTGCGCGCGCTGGGAGAGAGATTAAAAGGGACCTATGCCGAGTATGTGAAGCTTCCTGCAGAAAACTGTTTCGCCATCCCACCGGGACTCTCCTTTGAGGAGGCCGCGGCCTTTCCCTTGGTTTTTGTCACGGTATGGAGGATGTTGATTACCAATGCACGGCTCAAACCCGGTGAGCATGTGCTGATTCTGGGGATCGGAGGAGGGGTGGCTACTGCCGCCCTCCAGGTGGCCAAGCAGATGGGGGCGCATGTTTTTGTCACCTCCAGCAGCGAGGAAAAATTAGAAATGGCTAAGAATTGGGGAGCGGACCACGGGATCAATTATCGCAGGAGCGATTTCACTAAAGAGGTCAGGACCTTAACCGGGAAGCGGGGTGTTGATGTGGTGTTGGATTGCGTTGGCGGGGAGAGTTGGGTCAAGAGCCTCGCGGCCTTGGCCAAGGGAGGCCGTCTGGTGACTTGCGGGGCGACTGCAGGCGCTAATCCCCAGACCGACATCCGGCGCATCTTCTGGAACCATCTGAAGATCTTTGGCTCGACTCTCGGGAGCCGGGAAGACTTTCGTCAACTTCTGAGTTTTATGCGGACGTCACAGATCAGGCCGATTATGGATCAGCTTTTCCCCCTAAAAGAGGCAGGGGCCGCCCAGCGTCGCCTCGAAGAGGGCAAACAGTTCGGAAAGATCGTCTTGCAGATCACGGATGAATAGGATATGCGGGTGATCGCTGGAAAGGTCAAGGGGCGCCGGCTCAAAGCCCCCAAAGGGCGCGCCCTTCGCCCTACCGCCGATCGCGTCAAGGAGGCGCTATTTAACATTCTCCCTAACGACCTATCGGGACAAAAGGTTCTGGATCTCTTCGCCGGCACCGGCAATCTCGGCTTTGAAGCCCTCAGTCGAGGGGCGACCGAAGCCCTTCTGATCGATGCCGCGCGCTGGGCAAGAAAAGCGATCCATGAGAATCTTCAAGCCATAGGGCTAGGAGAGAGAGCGAGGGTATGGCAGGCTCCCGTGCTGAAATCCATTCGCGTGTTGTCCCGGAGACGGGAAACTTTTGACCTTATCTTTCTTGATCCTCCCTACGAGAAAGATTTGGTCGGGCCCGCCCTGAGGGCGATCGCGGGGGCGGAGATCCTGCGAGAGTCGGGAATCGTGGTTGCGGAGCACAGCGTAAGAGAAAAAGTCGAAGCGAATTACGGTCCACTCAAGCTCCGGGACCAACGACGTTACGGCGCAACGTTGCTCTCTTTTTTCGGCCTTGGTCGTGAAGAAGTTGCCAAAGATAGGGAGACGTAGGAAATGGCGCGAACTAAAGTAGCCCTCTATCCGGGCTCGTTCGATCCCATCACCAACGGCCACATCGATCTGGTCGAGCGCACGCTGCGCGTCTTCGACCGGGTCATCGTGGCGATCGCGATCAACCCCGCCAAGGATAGCTCCCTCTTCAGCACCGAGGAGCGCGTCGAGATGATCCGGGAGGTCTTTAAGGACCTGGGCAAGCGCGTTCAAGTGGACAGCTTCGAGGGGCTCCTGGTTCACTATGCCGAGAGAGTGGGAGCCCAGGTCATCATCCGGGGCCTCAGAGCCATCTCGGACTTCGAATACGAGTTTCAGATGGCGATGATGAACCGCGAGCTCAAGCCCAACATCGAGACGCTGTTCATGATGACCGGAGAATCTTACTTCTACATCAGCTCGCGGTTGGTCAAGGAAGTCGTGAGCCTCGGAGGTGACGTCGCCGCGTTTGTGCCGAAAAACGTTTTGAAAAAACTCAAAGAGAAATTCAAGAACTAAAAGAGCTAAGTTGACCACTCGATGAAGCTGAGTGAAAGGACAAAATTCATCAAACCCGCCGTGACCCTGGCGATCGCCGCCAAAGCGCAAAAGCTCCGCGCCGCAGGGGTCGATCTCATCAACTTCTCGGCCGGCGAGCCAGATTTCGACACCCCGGAGCGGATCAAGCAAGCGGCCATCGACGCCCTGAGAAGAGGGATGACGAAATATACCGAAGTGCGAGGGATCGAGCCCCTGCGGGAAGCCATCGCCGAGAAGTACCGGCGCGAATTCGGTCTCCACTATGATAAGGATGAGGTCCTGGTCAGCTGCGGGGCAAAACATGCCATCTACAATGTTTTCCAAGCCCTTCTTAACAACGGGGACGAAGTCATCATTCCATCCCCCTACTGGGTTAGCTACTCGGACATGGTCCTTTTGGCCGGAGGCGTCCCCAAGATCGTTCCCACGAGAGAAGAAGAGGGCTTCCGTATAACCTCAGACCAGTTAAAGGGCACGCTGACCCCGCGCACTCGCGTGTTTGTTGTCAATAGCCCGTGCAATCCGACGGGCGCGACTTATAGCCGGAATGATCTCGAGGCTCTTGCCCGTATTCTTGAGCCGCACGATTGCCTCGTCTTCTCCGACGATATCTACGAGAAGATCGTTTACGACGGCTTTCGATTCGAAAATCTCGTCACCGTAAACCCAAATCTCCGCGACCGAACGGTCATCTTTAACGGCGTGTCCAAGACTTATGCGATGACGGGGTGGCGAATCGGGTACGCGCTTGGCCCGGCAGACTTGATCTCCGCCGCAGCGAAGATCCAAAGCCAGAGCACGTCCAATCCGACGTCCATCGCCCAGGCCGCGGCCCTCGAGGCAATCCGGGGTCCCCAGGACGAAGTCGAGACGATGGTCACTCAGTTTCAGCGCCGGAGGAACGTTATCGTCGAACGTCTCAACTCCATCCCGGTGCTTCGCTGCTTCAATCCCCAGGGAGCTTTCTACGTCTTTCCCAATATCGGTCCACTTGTCGGAAGAAAGGCCAAAGGGAAGGTCATTAAATCCGCGTCTGATCTGGCTGAATACCTTTTGGAAGAAGCTCGCGTCGCTGGTGTCCCGGGCGAGGACTTCGGGTCCAACGAAAACATCCGCTTTACTTATGCGGCCTCTCTGGAGGACGTCGAAAAAGGCTGTGAGCGAATCAAGGAAGCTATCGAAAAACTTGACTGAGGTCCCAATTTCACTCAAAGGAGGCAAATATGAAAAAGCACTACGCATTCGTGTGGTTGGTAATTGCACTAGCCGCCCTGCTTTCCACGGGAAGCTTGCATAACCTAAATCCGTCGATATGGGCGGCCTCAAGTCCGGCCCCCAAACTCCCAGCGATCGTTTCCTTCGCTACCGCAGCCGAAGGCACCACCAGCTATATCGCGGGGGGGGCCTTCGCCAATATTCTAAGCAAATACGTATCCATCAAAGCGACAATCGAGCCCAGTGGCGCGGCGACTCGCTGGGTCCCGCTGATGGCAAGGCAGGAAGTGGACTTTGGCATCCATTGCGCCTACCCGGACATGAACGACGCCTATTACGGGCTTGCCGGCTACCAGAAGATGGGGCCGCAACCGATCCTCAGTTTCGCCGACGGCCATATCGTCCCGTGGGCCCTGATGACCAATGACCCCAACATCAAGACCGTTTACGACCTGAAAGGAAAACGCCTCTACGGAAGGATCGTGGGCCAAAGCTTGTATGAGCGGGGCGTCCCGGCGCTTCTTTCATCTGCGGGCCTGACCGGTCAAGTGGAGGTGGTCACCTTTCCCAACGTCATAGAGGCCGCGCGGGGACTCGTGGAGGGTAGGGCCGATGCATTGCTTTATCTTCCGATGGTTGCGCCGGTGCTTGAGGCAACCAGAGCCAGGCAGCTCTATGCGGTGGCCGTTCCCAAAGACGTTGTCGATAAGGTGAACAAAATAGAGCCCGGGCTTATGTTTGGTATCTGGAAAAAGGGCCTGGCCTTTGCCGCCCAAGATACCCCCAGCATGTTCCAAGGCTGCGGGATGGCGGTGCGGGAGACGCTCAGCCCCGCAGTGGTGTCCACTATCTTGAAAACCATTTTCGACCACTACGATGAATACAAAGGATCTCATTCCGTCCTGCCGGAATGGACACCCGCTAACGGAATCCGCATTCATGTTACCCCTTTCCATCCCGGAGCCATCAGCTACTACAAGGAGAAAGGCCTGTGGACGGCTGAAGTTGAGAAGCGGAATCAGGAACTGATCGGGAAGCGGCGGCGCTAAAACCTATGGAAGCCACCGAACTTTTAGACAGATCCGGCGAAGCCCTGGCAGCCGGAAGAGGTCGCCGCTTTTCGGGCTTTTTGGATAAGTTCGTTTCGACTCTGGCGTTTCTCCTGGGCCTCTATATCCTCCTTTATGTGGGGGACGTCTTCAGCTACTTCCGTCTCGAACTCTACGGAGCCCACCGCGCGCTGGTATACACCATAATTCTGATTCTCGTGTTCATGCTGGTTCCAGCCAGTAAGAAGGCCCCGCGTAATCGCGTGCCTTGGTATGACGTTTTGCTGACCATTGGCGGTGGCGTCAGCGCTTTCTATATATTTCTTAACTGGGAGCAGGTGACTCGCTTCTATGGCCAGCCGACCCCGCTCCTTCTCATCCTGGGAGGGATCTCACTCCTGACGACTTTGGAGGCTGCACGGCGCACCGTGGGGTCGGCCGTTGCGATCCTCGGCGCCTTTTTCATAGCCTACGTCCTGTTTGGCAACTACTTCCCTGGCTTCCTCTTCACCAGGGGTTATTCCTACGCGCGCATGATCGGCCACTTCTATACTTCCGATGGCGCCCTTTTTGGCCTGGCGCTGGAGATTTTTACCGTCATCGTCGCCACCTATGTCATTTTCGGCCAGTTCATCCAGGTCTCAGGAGCGGGCGACTTTTTTCTCAAGCTTGGCATCTCGCTGGTCGGACAGTATCGAGGAGGCCCGGCCAAGGTATGCGTCTTTGCTTCCAGCCTCTTCGGCACCGTCTCCGGGAGCGCTGTGGCCAATGTCGTTGTGGATGGGCCGATCACCATCAACATGATGAAGGGCCTGGGTTACCGTTCCGCTTTCGCCGGCGGGGTCGAGGCGGCCGCTTCCAACGGGGGGCAAATCATGCCTCCGGTTATGGGCGCCGCCGCCTTCCTCATGGCCGAGATCCTGGGAATGCCCTACTGGTCAGTGGCCGTCGCCGCGTTTCTCCCCGCCCTCCTGTACTATATAGCCCTTTACTTCATGCTGGACTTTGAGGCCGCTAAAACCGGGCTGCGTGGCTTGGATAAAGAAGAGATCCCCGGGTTTTTTAAGACCCTAAAGGAGGGCTGGTTTTTCATTCTCCCCATTGTCGTCCTGCTCTTTTTTATCGGCTATCTCGGATACAACGTAGCCAAATCAGGCCTCTATTCGACATTGGTCCTAGTGGCAGTCAGCTATCTGCGCAAAGAAACCAGGCTCGGCCCAAGTAAAATAAAGAGCGCGCTCGAGCAAGGAGCCCTGGCCTTCGCGGATCTTGGGCCAGCGGCCGGTGTCATTGGCATCATCATGGCTGCGGTTTCGCTCACCGGCCTGGGGATGACCCTTTCCTCCGGCCTGATCGAAGCTTCCGGTGGTCATCTCTGGCTTTTGCTCGTGCTCACGGCCATCGCCTCGATCATCATGGGGATGGGGGCATCGACCCTGTTAGTCTACATTGTCCTCGCCATGTTTGTAGCTCCGGCCATCACAAAGATGGGTGTGGAACCTTTGGCCGCCCATCTGTTTATTTTTTATTTTGGCTGTATGTCCTTGGTCACGCCGCCGGTGGCCCTGGCCGCGTATGCAGCGGCGGTCATTGCCAAGGCCGACTATTGGAAAACGGGATGGGAGGCAAGCAGGCTCGGGATTGTAGGCTACATTGCGCCCTTCATTTTTGTTTACCAGCCAGCGCTGCTAATGCACGGCTCCGTCGGGGAAGTCCTGCTGGCGGCCACGACAGCGGTGATCGGAACTATTGCCCTCGCTGGAGCCATGGCCGGCTATTGCTTTGGCTCGGTTTTCTGGTGGCAACGCATCCTCTTTGCGGTTGGAGCCGTGACGCTGATCTATCCCGGCTGGAAGAGCGATCTCATCGGTCTGGCGCTGGTGGCGGTCGCGGCGGCGGGGACCGAGCTGACTAACAGACTCGCACGTCGGTCCGAAGTTCCACAACTGAAGTGAAGCGCAACTTAACGGGCGGTAAAGATCGCACAAAGGAGGTCTTCTCAATGACCCAGGGACGCTTCTCTCATGGCCTGACGCTTGTAGGTTTGGCGCTCTGTCTGAGCGCGGATGCGTACGCTCAGGAATTCTATCGAGGTCAGACGATCCGCTTTATCGTCGGATTCTCCGCCGGGGGTGGATTTGATGCCTACACGCGCATGATCGCGCGGCACATCGGCAAGCACATTCCGGGAAACCCTTCGACGGTAGTGGAGAATATGGTGGGCGCTGGAAGCCTCATTGCAGCTAACCATATCTATAACAACACCAAGCCCGATGGGCTTACGATCGGCAATTGGTTCGGATCTCTGATTCTGCAGCAGATTATGGGGGGACAGAAAGGAATCGAATTTGATGCCAGGAAATATGAATGGATCGGGGCGCCGGTCGGAGATAGTAACGTCTGCGCCCTTACGAAGGCAAGCGGCGTCGCCACCATCGATCAATGGTTCGCTGCCAAAGCCCCAGTCAAGATAGGTGGCATCGCGCCGGGGACGGTCAACTCGGACATTCCGAGAGTTCTACAGGCGATTCTCAAACTCCCCACTCAGCTCGTGGAAGGATACAAAGGAACCGCTGATGTCCGCTTGGCGGCGGACTCCGGCGAGGTGGACGGGGGTTGCTGGGCCTGGGAATCAATCAAGGTGACATGGCGCAAAGGGTTGGAATCGGGGAGTGTCAAGGTGATTATCCAGGCTCTGCCCATGAAGCATCCTGAGCTCCAGGACATACCGAACGCTATCGATCTGGCCAAGACGGAGGAGGCACGCCAATTGATCAAGGCAGGACTTAATGATCCCTCTATTGTCGCTCGGCCCTATTCTCTTCCGCCTGGCACCCCCAAGGAGCGCGTAAGGACACTGCGACAGGCTTTTAACGCCACGATGAAGGACCCAGAACTTTTGGCCGAAGCAAAGAAGTCGGGGCTAGACCTCGGCCCCATTTCCGGTGAGGGCGTGGAAAGCACTGTCCAGGAACTATTCAAGATTGACCCCGGCTTAGTAGCTAAGCTGAGAGATATCCTCGTACGCAAGAAGTAGCCGGGCTAGGACCTTTTGGACTTTAGCGCGCTCCCACAATTATGCCCGCCATCCACGAATCTTTCGGTGCTCTCCTGGCGGTTTTTCGATGGGCTGAGTAGACAAAAAGAAGGAGGAATTTCCGAATGAATGGAAGCGACGCCGGGATAGACGAAATTGGGGCAGCGAAGCTCCTTACGCCAGAAGTGACTAAGCAGGCGTTAGGCATAGTTAAGACAGGGAAAATTTATTCACTGGGACAGATCCTGGAAGCCGGAATACCTCAGCTACCCCACCATCCTCCATTCGTCAGAACACCTTACAATACCCCCTATCAGTCTCAGCAGCGCTGGAGAGAGCGCGGGGTAAAGAATGAGCCGGGACCTGCTGCGGAGAGACTGGAGATCAATACCCATACCGGAACACACATCGACGCCATCGGCCACTGGTCCAACTGCAACCGGACTTATTGCGGCCTCGATGCCAGGGAGAATTTTACGGAGAAAGGCCTTGCCCACTTTGGGCTAGAGCACGTGCCGCCCATTGTCACGCGGGGTGTCCTCCTCGATATCGCGGCACTCAGAGGGGTGGAGATGCTGGAAAGAGGTGCCGTAATCACAGCGCAGGATCTCCAGGTCTCTCTTGATCGGAACGGCCTGAGCCTACGTCGAGGCGACGTGGCGCTGATTCGCACGGGTTGGTCCAACTTGTGGGCGAGACGCGATCCACGTTATTGCGCCGGCGAACCAGGCCCGGGGCGCGACGCTTCGGTGTGGTTGGCCGACCAGGGCATCGTGGCCCTGGGCGCCGACACGATGGCCGTCGATGTCGATCCGCCTGAAGACCCAGCTTACCCGCGCATTGGCCACCAGATCCTCTTAGTAGAACGGGGCGTACATCTTATTGAAAACATGAACCTGGAGGAACTGGCGAGGGACAGAGTTTGCGAATTCCTCTTTATTCTTCTAGCCCCCAAGCTCAAGGGCGGGACCGCTTTTCCTGTCCAGCCTGTTGCCATTGCCTGAGCGCGGGCCCTCTAAGACGCTCTCATCGCGCCGTTGTGCTGGACTTAACCAAAGACCGTTCAGTCGACGCATCCCTCGCACCCTCAAATTCCACCCGCAGTTGCCGAGCCACGGGCCGGAATCTAGTGTCGAATCTTTGGTCTACACCCGCTTCTTTTGTAGTGGAAATAGTCTTTTAGGATTGGGCTGTGATCGAAGACGATCGGGGAAGGTAAATTTTCTTCCCGGAAGACTACCGCACGACGGGCATCGTCGGCTCCTTGGGGCTTCCCGCTTGCCGCCGCGATATAAACCGTGGATACAGTGTGATGCCGCGGATCACGGCTCGGGTCGGAGTAAGTATAAAACTGCTCGACCAACTTTACGTCCAGGGAGGTCTCCTCTTTCGCTTCCCGCAGCGCCGCCTGCTCCAAACTCTCTCCGTAATCCACGAACCCGCCCGGCAACGCCCAACCGTGCGGCGGATTCCTCCTCTCGATGAGGACGATGCCGCGGTCGTCCACCTCGATGATGATATCCACGGTCAAAAAGGGATTTCGCCTTTCATGCTCCATATTTCCGCCTTCATCCTTTATCCTTCATCCTTTTTTCTCCCCCTTCCTTGACTCCGCTCCAAACGCCATGTAAAAGGATTGGGTTAACCGTTATCGCGGGGTGGAGCAGTCTGGTAGCTCGCAAGGCTCATAACCTTGAGGTCGTGGGTTCAAATCCCACCCCCGCAACCAAAATTTAGAAGGGGCCGCACAGGCCCCTTCTTGTTTCCTGCCGTCTACACCGACCACACGCTCCCTCAAGGCGCTACCATACGCTGACCTGATATGGCGGGTCAATCAACGCGCCCTGGCCTCCCGATATTGGTGAATCCGGACGATTTCTGCTAGAGTTGCCTTAGAGCGTTTACAAGGGGCCATCCCATGGCGGACGTCCAAAGGCAACTGCGCGCGCTATTGGCCGGCAAAGAAATCCTGCTTGCCCCAGGGGCTTACGACGGCATGGGCGCGAAGCTCATCGAAAAAGCAGGCTTCCCCGTCGTGTACGCAACGGGCGGCGGCATCGCCAGGAGTATGGGATTCCCGGACTTGGGCCTCTTGTCCTTCACGGAAGTCCTTCACAGAGTCAAGGAGATCGTTCGCGCGACTACCCTTCCGGTCATTGCCGACGCCGACACCGGTTACGGCAGCGCGGTAAACGTCATCCGAACGGTCAGAGAGTTCGAAGACGCCGGGGTGGCCGCCCTCCACATCGAAGATCAGATCTTCCCCAAGCGCTGCGGTCACTACGAGGGCCATAGTCTCATCTCTAGCGAGGAGATGGCCGGCAAGATCGAGGCGGCCGCCAGCGCTCGGAAAGAGCCCGCCACGGTGATCATCGCCCGGACCGACGCTCGGTCGGTCTACGGCCTGGAAGAGGCCATCTCCAGGGCGCGGCTCTTTTTACGGGCCGGTGCCGACGCCATCTTTATCGAAGCCCCCGGAAACCTTGCCGAAATTGAGACGATCCTGAAGGAAATCAAGGCGCCGCTCGTCTATAATATGACAGAGAGCGGGAAAAGCCCTATGCTCCCCGTAGCCAAGCTCGCGGCGTTAGGCTTTAAGATCGTCCTGTTTCCTTCGGACCTACAGCGGGCTTTTATCGGAGCAGGCAAACGCGTCCTCGCGGCGAGGCTGGATGGTGATGTAGGCTCATTGGAAGGCATGAGTTCATTCAAGGAACGTGACGAACTTGTGGGGCTTGAAACCTATTTGGAGCTGGAGAAACGCTATGTGCGTTAGGGTCTTTGCCCGGTGGACGCCGGGATTCTTTCTGCTTTCGTTGGCGCTGACGCTAACCGCCCCCGCGCTTTTGAAGGCTCAGGTTTTTCAATGGACCGACCCGCGGGGCGTCATTCATTTCACCGACAACGCAAGCTCAATCCCTGAATCAATCAAGGGCTCAACCCGATTGATTGTCCGCACGGACATGCGGCCAACGAACGAGTCGATCGAAACGACGCCGGCTGCCGTGGAATCCTTCGAAGAGCCCACAGTCCAGGCAGAGCCTGCACCGTCGGAGCCGCAGCCCGCGAAAACACCGGCCCCGATCATCCGCTACAATCCACAGCAGGTCACGATTGTCGTAGTGAATACCGTAGTGCGAAGACCCAAGAGGAAATGCTTCCTGCCCGAAGGTTGCAAGCCGGTTTTCCGGCCGAGTTTCGACGACCGGAGATTCATCCACCCGAGCGTTTTCGACGGCGGCTCGCGCCAGTACCTCCAACCCAAATAACGCTTCTAAGCGAGACAGACCCGTTCGGCCCCTAAACCGCTCTGTCTCCGTGCAGGTAGGAACTAATGAAGGGCCAGATTATAAGAAGGATAGAGGCTGTGACCAAGACAGCGCTGATCGGGCTGGCGAAGAAGATCATCGGAGAGCCTTGAGACATAATCAGACTCTGGCGCAAGGCAGACTCTGCCATATCTCCCAGTACCAGGGCGAGAACCATCGGGGCGATCGGATAATCAAGTTTTTTGAAGACATAACCCACCACCCCAAAAAGCATCATGTACCAGATATCAGTGGTGCTATTGTTCACTGCAAAGGAGCCAATGGCGCAGACATAGACGATGGAGGGAAAGAGAATCGCGAAGGGAAGCCTTAGGATCGCAGCAAAAAAGGGCACAAAAAGCATAACGATCAATACCCCGATGACGTTTCCCGTGTACATGCTGGCGATCAGTCCCCAGACAAATTCGGGTTTCTCCTTGAAGAGCATCGGCCCTGGCTGTAATCCCCAAATCATCAACCCCCCTAACATCACGGCAGCCGTGGGTGAACCGGGGATGCCGAGAGTGATCATGGGAAGTAGGGCTGAGACCCCGGCGGCGTGGGCTGCGGTTTCAGGGGCGATGACCCCTTCAATGGCCCCTTTGCCGAACGTCTCGGGATTTCTGGAAAGCCGCTTAGCAAAGCCATAGCTCATGAAAGAGGCAGGTG
>Ga0209751_10005178_pt1 | contig 12350 bp, 12 predicted proteins | sample RifCSP13_1_FD_184019 | JGI IMG/M metagenome (GOLD analysis project Ga0209751, IMG submission 184019) | Soil microbial communities from Rifle, Colorado - Rifle CSP2_sed 13_1 (SPAdes) (version 2) | ecosystem: Environmental > Terrestrial > Deep subsurface > Rock core/Sediment | place: Rifle... | reverse complement strand
ACATGATGGTGCCACCAACACAAGGTGATCAGATTGTCGGGGTGGTGGTCGCCGCCCTGGGCCTTCAACCTGAGGTGATGTGGTTGGAGGCGGTGGCGGCTCGAACATCCTTCGATCGAGCACATCCCCTGGTCCCGCCACAAGACGTAGCTACGGATGGCCGGGGGGATGGATTCGCTGGAATGGGTGATGGCGAGCGGTCCGTTCTCCCCCTCGGTGTACACCACCCTGACCTTGCCTGCACAGAGGATCTCCGAAAGGGTGTTGGGTCCCACCCTCAGCCCAGAAGACGTGGTCACCCCGGCCTCACCATGGCTGGGGGCGGCCAGGGCGGAGTCGACGAACACCTCGGCTATCACCACCGCCCGTCCCGACTCTCCCTGTTCTGAGCTCCCGGTCAGGGAGTCGGTGGCGATGGCGGTCAAGGCGTCGGCCAGCAACTGACCCTGGGTCTGATCGGGAAGGTTTCCGAACCCTATAGCCCCGAACCCTGCAGCCCCGAACCCTGCAGCCCCGAACCCTGCAGCCCGCTGGCGCAAGGCCTTGTCGACGGTTTGACCGTCGACCCCGTGGAGGGATCCCCACAACCGGAACACCGACTCGTCCAGGTTGGGTTGAATGACTAAGAACCTCGAGTCGAAATCGGCCTGCTCGGCCAGGGAGGAAACCTCCCGCAACGATAAGACCAGACCGTAGAGCCGACCCAACGAATAGTTGGCGGCCGCTTCCGAAACCAACTCGGGGGAGGCGCCGGCCTTAGCCAGGCGGATGAGCAGGGAGGCGCGGTCCAAGCCCCACCGACCGGCCGCCATCGCCTCATCGACGGAGGGATCCTCGGCCCGAGCCACCGCCATCAAGCGGGCCGCGCTCTGATGGGAGAGGTCGAGATGGGAGGCGACCCAATCGGCCATCCCCCGATCCCCGTCCGCCAAATCGACCTGCAAGCGGTCGAGCGTGCGGAGGTCTTTGGCCTGCTCGCTCCGCAGCCGGGAGATTTCGGCTTCCCTGGCCAGCAGCCGACCTTCAATCAGACCGACTGTTTCATTCCAATCCCCATTCCATTCCCAACCCCCGAACATGAGTTCGATTGTATGGGACGGGTGAGACAATTCCCAGGGGTATCACCTCCCCACTCGAGCAGATTCTCTTCCCAGGCAATCAGGTCGAACGTTTCGTCGCCTCCACGGTGCGTTTTTCAGAAGGACCAGCGCGCCTCGTCGACTTCGCCCCTAGCAGCCGCCATCTTCTAGCCTCTCCCCGATGCAGACCGAGCCCGTCTCCTGGTACGCCGACCGCTTCGACGCCATCGCCTCCAACGTCGGGAAGGTCATCCAGGGCAAGCGTGCCGTGATCGAATCCGTCATCTCCTGCCTGCTCGCGGAAGGCCACGTCCTTGTCGAAGACGTGCCAGGGGTCGGGAAGACCCTCCTCGCCAAGTCGCTGGCCCGTTCGATCGAGGCCAGCTTCAATCGCATCCAGTTCACGCCGGACCTGCTTCCTTCCGACGTCACCGGCGTGTCGGTATGGGATCGGCAGCGCGCCGAGTTCGTGTTCAAACCCGGCGCCATCTTCGCCAACATCGTCGTCGGTGACGAGATCAACCGCGCCAGCCCCAAAACGCAATCGGCGATGCTGGAGGCCATGGAGGAGCGCCAGGTCACGGTGGACGGTGTGACCCGCCCCCTCGATCTCCCCTTCCTGGTCCTGGCCACTCAGAACCCCATCGAGCACGAAGGGACCTACCCCCTCCCCGAGGCCCAGCTTGACCGATTCATGATGCTTGTCGTGATCGGGTATCCGAGCCGCGACAAAGAGCTGGAGATTCTCGACACCCACGGGATCCGTTCGACCTTCCCCGATCTCGCCCCAGTCGTTGCGGCCGAGGAAGTGTCAAGGCTCATCGAGGTGGCGAGAGAGATCCACGTCGCTCCCTCTGTCAAGGGCTACATCGTCGACTTGGTCGAGGGCACTCGCCGCAGTCCCGACCTCCTGTTGGGCGCCTCTCCGCGGGCCGCTCTGTTCCTTCTTCGAGTGGCCCGGGCGCGAGCGGCGGCGGACCGGCGAAGCTACGCGACACCCGATGACGTCAAGGAAGTGGCGGCCAGCGTGTTGACCCATCGCATGGTGCTGCGGCCGGAAGCCCTCATGCGCGGAGCCACTGTCGGTGAGACGCTCGAGGCGGTGATCGGCCAGCTGCGAGTACCGACCGTGTCCAAAGTGGCCAACTGATGTCCGGCCCCGCCAGCGAAAGTCGACCCGCTGCCCGCCGGCTCTTGGGCCTGACCGATCGGGGTTCGGCGGCACTGGGGGCCGGTGCGGGCTTGACCGTCCTCTGGGCGGCCCTCGGTGAGATCGAGTTGCTCACCGCCGCCGTGTTGGTGGTCTCGGTGACGGTGGCGGCGGTGATCTTCGTCAGGGTCTGGCGACCGAGTGTGACTGTGACCCGACGCCTCTACCCACCAGTAGTCCACGAGGGCGACCAAACCGTCGTCGAGCTGGAAATCCAGAACACCGGCCGCCGATCCCTCCGCCAAGTCACGGTGGTCGACACCGTCGGCCTGCTCGGGTCGGCTGTCTTCGCCCTGGCCGGTCTGCGGAGGGGCACCGTCGCCGACGGCGCCTACCAGATCATCTGCCGGCCCCGAGGGGTTCACCAGATCGGCCCGGCCACCGCGGTGACGACCGATCCTTTGAAGCTCGCCTCCTCCCAGGCGGGCTTCGGCTCCACCGACCGCCTGGTCGTCTATCCCGCTAGCGAGGAGCTGATCGGGCTTCCACTGGTGAAGGGGCGGGATCCGGCGATGCACACTTCTCGACCCGACTTGTCCGTGCGCGGCGGCGAGGACTTCTTCACGCTTCGCGAATACCGCCAAGGAGACGACCTCCGCCGGGTCCATTGGCCGAGCTCTGCCAAGCGGGACGACCTGATGATCCGCCAGATGGAGGCGCCTTGGCAGGCCCGTGCCCTCGTGGTCCTCGACGTGAGGCGATCGGTGTACGAATCCTCCGACTGCTTCGAGAAGGCTGTGAAGGGAGCCGCTTCGGTGGTCCGGCATCTGAGCCGATCGGGTTTCGTTGCCGATCTATGGGCGGGTGGCAGCCAATCGGTGTCTGCGCAGAGATACGCCGAAGCCATGGAGGCCCTGGCTCTGGTCATGCCTGAGGACAACCTCGATCTGGCCTCGGTAGCAGCCCGTCTGAGCCGCTCGGCGGCGGGGGGGACACTCTTCATGGTGACGGGCGTGCCCGACGTCCAACTGATCAACGCCCAGGCGCTCCTCGCCCGGCAATTCGGTTCCACCGTGTTGCTATGTGCGGCCGAGTCGAGCGTGGCGTCGGTGTTGCAAATGCAGCGGGCCGGGGCCGTGACGATGACGGTGCCACCGGAAGGTTCGTGGGCCGAGGCCTGGATCAAGGCGAGGGCAAGGACTTGGGGCGGCTCGGTCTCGGCTGGTTAGCAGCGCTCGCCGCCGCCGGGCTCGCCCTGGCGCGTCTCGACCGTTTGCTAACCGCCGGGCTCCGGGGGGGAGCCTGGCAGCTGGTGCTGGTGGCCGCTGCCCTGCTCGGAGGCGTCGCCACCTTCACGACGCTGGCGTGGGGCATCCGGCTCCGCTGGGTAGTGGTGGTGAACCTGGTTGGGGCCATGCTGGCCATTTTCCGAGTGGCGGTCCCCGACAGCTTGGCGGGCGGCATCCTGCCCATCCCTTCCAGCCTGCCGGCGATGGGGAGGGAGTTCGCCTTCGCATTGGAGTTGATCAGATATGGTGCCGCCCCGGTGGTGGCCTCCGCCGGATTGCTGGCGGTGCTCGCCGGTGTTTTCTGGGCACTGGGGGCTCTGGCGGTAGGAGGGCTTCGCCGAGGCAAGACGTGGTGGGCGGTCCTGCCGGCGTTGGCGCTCTACCTCCAGTTCGCCACCTTGGACCGCCGACCGCCCGGCCGGGGCTGGCCGGCCGCCTTCGCCGCGGTGGCGGTGCTGGCGTTGCTGGCCGCGACGCCAGGTCCGAAAGGGGGGCGAATGCGGACCGCCGACGGGCGCATCGTTCCCCGCACCCGAACCAGCCTCCCTGTTTCTTTTGCAGTCTTCGGCGTGGCGGTGGCGGTGGCCGGCAGCGCCGCGCTGGCCGCCGCCGTTCCGGAAACCGGCCTCGTGAACTGGCGCAACCAGACTCTGTTTGGTTTCGGCATCTACGGCGGCTGGTCCTCCAACCTATTCGTGGGGTTGCAGCAGCAGCTCGTGTCGCAAAGCGACGAGCCCGTGTTCCTGGCTCGGGTAGCGGGAGCCGACTCGGCCGATCTCTACTGGCGAATTCTCACCTTGGAGCAATTCGACGGGGTGAACTGGTCACCGGCTGAGCTGGCGGTCCGCCGGCCCAACGGCCGCGACGGCTGGGAATCGGCCGACCTGGCTTTTCGCGGCCCGACCACGACGGCGAATCAGGTAGTGGTGATCCAGAGCCTGCGTCAAAACCTGCTCCCGGTGCTCTACTCCCCCACCGATCTGACCATCGAAAATTCGCCGCTACTCCAGGAGACCTTCCGAGTTCGTGCCGACGGTTCGGTGAAGATCGATGCGCTCACCACCGAAGGTCTCACCTATCGGGTCAGTTCGGCCGTGCCCACACCCGACTATCAGGCGCTCGCGACTCGCGGCGAATCGCTGTCCCCGATCTTCGCACGGGCTGCCGCCGCCGGGTTGTTTCCCGGTGAAGCCCAACCCTCCGACACCACTACCCCGCCCGACGACTTCGCCAGCTATCTGGACCTGCCCAACGACTTCCCGCTGACCCTCCGGACCCTGGCTCGACGCATCGGGTCGGGAGCGGCCACCCCCTTCGAGGCCGGCTTGCTCTTGGAGGCCTTCTTCACTCGGCCAGCCAGCGGATTCCAGTATTCGGTGAACGTCGACACCGGCCACACTGCCCTCGATCTGGCCGATTGGCTGCTGGATCCCGAGAGCCGCAACTACCGGACGGGTTACTGCGAGCAATACGCCACCGCCATGGCCGCGTTGGCGAGAGCTGGCGGGATCGCCAGCCGAGTGGTGCTCGGTTTCGCCCCCGGCGACGTCGAGACCGACGCCGGCGGCGAGTTGTTGGTGGTCCGGCAGCGCCACGCCCACGCCTGGGTGGAGTTGTGGATGCGCGGCCAGGGCTGGGTGCGATTCGATCCCACTCCGCGCAGCGACGGCATCACCCGCCCTGCCGTCGAAGACCTGGGCTTCGACCCTATCACCTACGTCCCGTCGCCCGACCAGATCGATCCGAACCTAGCGAACCCCCTCGATGGCAGCGGACGGGATCCTTTTGTCCCTGACACCTTCCCGGGAGACTTCGGCGGCGCGCTTCCCGCTCCCGGATTCGCCCTGCCGGGAGGCGCGCTCCTGGTGATCACGCTGGGACTCCTGGCGATGGTCGGGCTGATCCCGGTGATCAAGGCGGTCCGCCGCCGCCGCCGGCTGCGCCGCCTGCGCAGCGGGGACATCGCTGCCGCTTGGGAGGAGATCGTCGACCGACTCGCCGATCTCGGAAGCCCGGTAGAGCCTCATCTGACTCCGCTCGAGAACGCCCGGGCCATCTCACCGTCGATGGTGCCGCTGGCCAACGCCTTTTCCGAGGCCGCCTACAGCGGCCGACCCCAGATAGGGGCAGCTCACCTAGCCCAGGGGGTCTCGTCCTTCGCCCAGACCGAGGCCGAACTCGCCACCCGCCACACTATCGCTCGCCGGCTGGCGGCCGCCGTTCACCCTTCGTCCCTCTGGAGCGGTCTCAGGAAACGACGACCCGGCGCTCCTCGATGACGTCTACCTCGACGCGGCGGAGCACGTCGAGGAACTGGTCGCGGTCCAGTTCGAAATGAGTCACGTCCTCGGCGACATGACGGGTGATGTGATCGATGGCAATGAAGAAGACCAGCTGACCACTGCGAAGGGCGTCGAGCAGCTGGCCCTCGTTACGGGTGATCTGGAAAACCGTGTGACCATCGGTGATCAGCTTTTCTTCGGACAGGTGCGAGTCGAGATTGGCGTTGCGCCGCAGATAAGCCCACGCCCGCCGTACCCGCTGTAGCGACATGCCGTGATCGAGGAGGCTGCGCACGACCCGCAATGCGACCAGGTCGCGAAACGAGTAGAGACGTCTTACTCCGGGTCTTCCTCCGGTCTGCTGAATGGCCGGACTCACCAGTCCAACGCGGTCCCAGTAACGAAGTTGATGGTTGGTGCAGCTGGTCAGCTTCGACGCTTGTTGCGCCGTGAATCCTCGCTCCAATAGCCTCTCTCCAAACCTTCGGGCGAACCAGCGATGCAGGCCGATTCGCGCTCCTCCCTCCTGATTCCGCCGCCCAAAGGAGACCTCGGTTGCCCCCGGCGGGGGCCGCACTCTAGCGAGGTGTCGAGCTAGCTGCGGCGGAAGGGCCAGCCTCTTTTGAAACGAGATGGCCGCGGTGAGGAATTCTCTTCTTGCTGATCGTTCGCGTGCACACGGCGAGCTCGGATTCCGTGCACCAGACCAGTGGCGGAGACCACCAGGATGGCGAACCCAACCAGTGCCAGCAAGGTCATCGCCCGATAACTAAGAACGAGAATCAGCGTGCCGATGGCCATCCCCGCCACGGGCAGGCGAAGTCCGTAGCGAACGCTGCGACTGATGTTCCGAACCGCGTGGGCCAGGTCGGGATCTTCCGCGTAGAACTGGCGCTCGATCTCAGCCAGGATTCTCTGCTCACGGTCATCAAGAGGCATTGGCAACCTCACCCCGGTGGCTCGTCGGGAAAGGCCACCCCTCTGGCCAGTATACGCCCGGACCCGTCACTCTGGACCCTGCCTCGGCGACATCCTGGCGGGCTTCACCGCGTCGCCTCCGAAACGGCTGCGAGCAAGTTGCATCGCCTTCTCGAGCTCGTCCCAACGCGACTCGGGACCGTCCTCGAACGCCTCCTGTCCACCTGCCTCTGTCGGTGCGAGGTTGGAAACCCCGACGCCGAACAGCCGGACGGGCCGCTCGGGTTCGGGCGTGGCCGCAAACAAGCTCCGCACCTCTCCCAGTAGGCGATGCCCGCTGTTGGTCGCCGCCGGCAAGGTCTGACTGCGGGTGATAGTGGTGAAGTCCGAGTAGCGAACCTTGAGCGACACGGTCCGACCGACCAACCCGGCTCGGCGCAGACGCCCCGAGAGGCGATCGCACAACACCATCAACTCAGTGGCGGCGCGATCGGGGACCATCAGGTCGGTGTCATATGTTTCCTCGACGGAGACCGACTTCGCCGTCCGATCGGGCACCACCGGCCGGTGGTCGCGGCCCTCCGCCAGGTCCCGGAGGTGGGCGGCCATGCTCGGCCCCACCGCCGCCGACAAAGCCTTATCCGGAATGTTCCCCAGGTCACCCACCGTCTCCACGCCCAGGCGTTGCAGCATCGTCTGGGTGGCCTCGCCCACTCCGAAGAGCCGGCTGACCGGCAGGGTGGCCAGGAATCGAGCCTGCTCCTCGCTGCGAAGCACAAAGATGCCATCTGGTTTCGCCTGCTCGGAGCAAAGCTTTGCCAGCATCTTGTTGGCGGCCACCCCCACCGAGGCAGGGAGCATCAACTCCGTGCGGATGGTCCGGCGCACCTCTTCTCCGACCGCGACGGAGGACGGATAGTGCCGCCTTAACCCGCTCACGTCGAGGAAGGCCTCGTCCAACGACAGGCCCTCAACCAATGGGGTGGCTGAGCGGAAGATCGCGAACACCTGCTCCGACATCTCTTGATAGGCAGCGTGGTCGGGCGGCACCACCAGCAGATCCCGGCAGAGCCGCCTTGCCCTTGTCATCGGCATCGCGGAGTGAATTCCGTAGGCCCTTGCCTCGTAACTCGCGGAGGCCACCACCGAACGAGGACCGGTGCCACCCACCACAACGGGTCGACCACTCAGGCCCGGTGCGCGCCGCCGCTCCACCTCGACGAAAAAGGCGTCCATGTCGACATGGAGGATCGGCTCTTTCCACATGAATGGAATGTAGGGAGTTCGGTAAGGAGGTCTGCCAGCCGGTGGCGAGGTTTGGTGGTCCGGCCCGCGGTTAGATTCCGCCTGCCCCCAGTATGCCCCCGAGCACCACGTTTCATCTCATTCGCCATGCCGAGGTGCTCAACCCCGGCGGGCTGGTTTATGGGTCACTGCCCAACTTCGGGCTCTCCGAGCTCGGCGCCCGGCAGGCCGTCGAGGCCGCCGAGCACCTTGCCGGTCGCCCGTTGGCGGCGGTGTGGAGCTCACCGCTCGAACGAGCTCTTCGGACTGCCGAGATCATCGCCGCCCGCCATCGCTTGGTGGTGCTTGTCGATGAAGCTCTGATCGAATGGAGACTGGCCGACCGCTGGGCCGGCCTGCCCTGGGAGGACCTCCCTCGGGTACGACCCGGCGAGCTGGAGGCCTACCTGAGCGATCCGACCAATCTCCCCTTCTCCCCCGAGAGTCTCGAGGTGTTGGCGAAACGGGTCGCCGCAGTGGTCGGTCGCCTCGTGGACCGGTACCGGGGGACCGAGTTCGCGGTGGTCACCCATCAGGATCCGCTCCAGGCCGGCCGGCTGCAGCTGTTGGGAAAGCCGCTCGCAGGCCTCGCCTCGAACAAGCCGGTGCACGGTGCGGTGCTGACCTTTCAGACCGCCACGGACCGGTACCGAGAGTTGCCAGGGTGGCGGCCTGCGGAGACGGTTCATTTCCCGCCGGCGCCGCAAGTGCCCTGACCGAGGGAGCCATACACTCGGAGACGTGCAGCCGCTCATGGCCGTCAGCCTGCTTCTTCTCGCCAGCGGGTTCTTGGTCGGCTCTCGCCTCACCTTCGTGCCAGCACCCTGGCCACCCTCCTCGGCCGGGCTGATCGCCCTTTCGATGGTCAGCTTGACGACCATCGCGGTAGTAGGCCTGCTGTTGGTGGGAGGTCGCTGGGCTCGTCGGCTTGGTCTGGTCGTAACAGCCGCCGGTGGGCTGGTGCTGGTCGCCGCCCCTTCCGGGTGGACGTGGTGGCTGGCCCTGCCGTGCCTAGCGGGTGCAGCCGTCGGCCTGGCCGGCCCTTGGATCGACACCCAGGTGCGACAGCGGCCGGCCGCGGCCGGACCTCCGGCTCCGGCAGTTTTGATCCCCCTGCTACTCGTGGCCACCCCTGGGTTGATGGGCGCCGCCTCTCTCCGGCCGGCAGGAGCCGCCGAATGGCTGATCGCGCTCATCTGCATGGCGACCGCCCTCTGGTACGCGCGCGGCGGCCGGGGAGTGATGCTTGGCATGCGGCTCCTCCTTCCGATCGCAGTCGTGTTGTCAGCCGTGGCGACCGGCCTGCCAACGGGCTTGGCCATCCTCGCCGCCGGCGGCACCGTGGTCGGGCTCGCCTGGCGCCACGAGTCGCGACTGGCGGTGAGACCGCTGCTGGAACGAGGGCGGGCGGTTCGCATCCCTCCCGAACTGGCCCCGCCTGAGATCCTCGACGCCGCCAGGCTCGATACCAGGGGTCGGCCCAAACGGGAGTGACCTGACGATGGGTCTCGGGGTGGTCGGGTTTACCGGCCGGGGGTCCCGGTACCCTCCCGGTTTTGGTCCCTCCACTCGGCGATCGAACGAAACACCAGCACCAGCACTACTGCCATCCCCACCGCCCCGGCCACGAAGCAGGCGGCGGCGGCGGCGACGGCGAGGGCCGGGCAAGCCTTGGGGCGACAAGAGATGTCGGTGATGATCCAGCCGAGGGCGGCCGCCAAGGCCCCGGCTGCCAACCCCGGGACGGCGATCCACGGATTGGGAAAGCGTCCTCGTTGGCGGGGCTGCGCTGACTGTCCGGGCTCCGTCATTTCCGGCCCGCCCGAGCCAAATCCAGGCCCGGGCCGGGCCTCACGGGCGCGAGAACACCAGAGCCACGTTGTGTCCGCCGAAACCGAATGAGTTGCTCATGACATGGTCGGGGGCGCCGGGGCGGGCCTGGTTGGGAACGTAGTCGAGGTCGCAGTCGGGATCGCGGATCTCGTAGTTGACGGTAGGCGGAATGGTTCCATGGCGCATAGCCAATATGGAGACGATCGCCTCGACCGCCCCGGCCCCTCCGAGGACGTGGCCAGTCATCGACTTCGTAGAGGAGACTGGCACCCGATAAGCATCCTCGCCGAGAGCGAGCTTGATGGCGGCGGTCTCGGTCGAGTCGTTGGCCACGGTCGAAGTGCCGTGGGCGTTGATGTAGCCGACTTGGGCGGGCCCGATGCCGGCATCTTTCATGGCAGCGACCATCGCCCGGGCAGCCCCGGTGCCGCCGGGCCGGGGCAGGGTTATGTGATAGGCGTCGGCGGACATGCCGTAGCCCGTGAGCTCGGCGTAGACCTTCGCCCCCCGCGCCACCGCCCGCTCGCGCTCTTCCAAGACCAAGGCGCCCCCACCCTCCCCCATCACAAAGCCGTCCCGGTCGGCATCGAAGGGCCGCGACGCCCGCTGCGGTTCGTCGTTACGGGTACTGATGGCCCGAGCCTGGTTGAAGCTGGCAATGGCGTAGTCGGTAATGCTCGCCTCGCTCCCCCCGGCGAGCATGACATCGGCCGCTCCGCGCCGAATCAGCTCGGCGGCGTCGCCGATGGCGTTGGCGGAGGCCGAACAGGCAGTCACGATGCAGGTCACCGGCCCGAGCAGATTGTGCTCTATGGAAGCCAACCCCGCCGCCATGTTGGCGATGACCTTGGGAACGCCATAGGGAGAAACCCGGTCGGGGCCTCTTTGGCGGAGTACGTCGATCTCGCTGATGAACGAGGACATGCCACCGAAGCCGGCCCCCAACACCACCCCCGCCCTGGCCGCCGCCTCGTCGTCGCCTTGAAACGCCAGTCCGGCATCGGCGAGGGCTTGGCGCGCCGCCACGAGGAAGAACTGGCTGAACCGGTCGATGCGACGCAGGTCCTTCTTGTCGAAATGAGCCTCCGGGTCGAAGCCTTTCACCTCTGCAGCAATGTGAGTTCGCATCGGCGAGGAATCGAACAGGGTGATCGGACCGACTCCCGAGCATCCGGTCAACAAGGATTCCCAGGTGGAAGTCACGTCGTTACCGACCGGGGTGATCATCCCCATTCCGGTCACGACGACCCGGCGCCGGGTCATGTCGTCAGGCGCTCAGCTTGCCGTGCACCACGTCGATCGCCTGACCGACGGTGTGAATGCCTTCGGCTTCCTCGTCGGGAATCTTCACGCCGAACTCGTCCTCGAGCGCCATGAGCAACTCCACGACGCCCAGCGAATCCACTTCGAGATCCTCCTCGAAGCTGGCCGACTCCGAGAGCTTCGCCTCGTCGAGGCCCAATTCCGAAACCAGGACGGCCCGTAAACGGGACTCGACGCCTGCACGATCCATCATCCTTCTCCTTGTTCTCTGGGGGGAACCCTACAACGCCGTGCCGCCATCGACGGCAATGACCTGCCCGGTGACGTACGAAGCGCCGTCACCGGCGAGGAATGCAACTACGGCTGCCACCTCTTCCGCCAATCCGAATCGTCCGAGCGTGATTGATCCGAGGGCGGCCTGCCGGGTTTCCTCCCCCAGAGCGTCGGTCAGGTCGGTGGTGATGAAACCGGGGGCGACCACGTTGACCGTGATGCCGCGGGATCCGACTTCCTTGGCGACGCTCTTTGTGAACCCGATCACTCCGGCCTTGGAGGCGGCGTAATTGGCTTGCCCGGGGTTGCCGGCAATGCCGGCCACCGAGGCGACGCTGATGATGCGGCCCCACCGGGCCTTCAACATCCCCTTCAACGCCGCCTTGGTGCACAGGAACACCGACCCGAGATTGGTGGCGATCACCTTTTCCCAGTCGCCCGGCGACATACGCAGCAACAGATTGTCGGCGGTGATCCCGGCATTGTTGACCAGTACCGAGATAGGTCCGAGCTCCGCGGAGACCATGGCACACATGGCTTCGACGGCCGCCGGGCTGGAGACGTCGGCTTGCACCGGTATGGCCACTCCGCCCGCCGCTCCGATCTGCCCGACCACCTCCTCGGCGGCCTCGGCCCGGGTTGCGTAGTTGACCGCCACGGCGTGGCCGGCTCGAGCCAGCTCGAGGGCAATGGCGCGGCCGATCCCCCGGGAGGCGCCTGTCACCAGCGCCACTCTGGTCATCGAGGGGCGGCGGGAACCGGATCCGAGCCGCTCTCGGCTGGTCCTCCGGGACGGCCGAAGAACTCGAGATTCGGCTCCATCAGGTCCATGGCGCTGCGCTCGGTCGGGGGAAGTTCCACGGCCGAGGTGCGCAGCGGTTCGACGCGTTCTCCCCACCGCAGCAGTGCCGCCGCCCACGACAGCCCGGCCCCGAACGCTGCGAAGACGATGTTGGCTCCCGGGCGCACCCGTCCGTCT
>Ga0209751_10005176_pt1 | contig 12351 bp, 7 predicted proteins | sample RifCSP13_1_FD_184019 | JGI IMG/M metagenome (GOLD analysis project Ga0209751, IMG submission 184019) | Soil microbial communities from Rifle, Colorado - Rifle CSP2_sed 13_1 (SPAdes) (version 2) | ecosystem: Environmental > Terrestrial > Deep subsurface > Rock core/Sediment | place: Rifle... | reverse complement strand
AAACACCTTCGTGATATAACGAGTCTGCTAAAAATATCGGGTGATAAAATTGACATGGCTTATATTGAGTATTGGGCAAAAAAGTTGGGTCTTCTGGACATCTGGAATGCAATTTTACAAAGATTGAAAAAGACATAAAATGCAAACCTACAACCTTTACAAACTTCTCAAAGAAGAACTGAAAAATGGCTCGAATGACCTTGTTACAAGGCCTTCCGGGCAGGTAATCAGGGAGCGTATAGAGAGGGATATTGCTCAGGAAGAGGATGGAATAGTCATTGCCCTTGATTTTTCAAAGATTGGGATTATTGATTATTCATGTGCTGACGAGATAGTGGCAAAACTCATATCACGACTCCTGAGCGGAGAATATGGCGATAAATATATAACCCTGATCGGCATTAATGAAAACCAGAAGGAAAATATAGAAGTTGCCCTTGAGAGGAAAGACCTTGCCGTCATGGCAGCGATGCGAGAGGGGAGTAAAATTCTTTTAGGAAGCCTGAATAACTACCTAAAGGAGACGTTGAATCTAATTCTGAAGAAAGGGAGAATAACAGCCAAGGAACTCTCTGAAAGTATGAAGCTTGAGGCTAATACTAGCGGTACCAGACTATTGAATCTTTATAAGAAAAGACTTGTAAAAAGAATTGACGAGATAGTTGATGGCGGGAAAGTGTGGGTGTACGAAAAGATATAGCAAATGTACGAATTACGATTTCAGATTTGGGATTCCCTTTACTAAATAATCTAGGTTGTTGTTAAGTTCCCACATCGATTTTGTGAATATTTAATACCCTTTTTAACAACACTTCTTTATCATTTTCAATTTGTGCAGTTAGTTCTTCAGATGTTTTAAATTTTATTTCATCTCTTATTTTAAAAAGAAATTGAATCTCAAGGTCATGCCCATAAAGTGACTCTTGAAAACCAAGGATATGTACTTCGATCTCCAATGTTTCATCTTCGCTTGAAAACGCTTCACGCGCAAATGTAGGTCTTAGTCCTATATTAGTCAATGCTGGATAATCTCTATCGCCAAGACGAACTTTTGTGGCATATACTCCCCGAGGTGGCCTGACTTCATGATGTAAGTCAAGATTTGCGGTTGGGAATCCGAGGGTTGTCCCTCTACCGGTTCTTTTAACAACAGTCCCCAGTATTGAAACAGGTCTGCCGAGCATTCCCTCTGCTTTCTCCAGATCTCCGTCTAAAATAGCATGTCGGATAGCTGTACTGCTAATTATTTGGCCTCTGTAAAATACAGGCGGGTACTCGTATACTTCATAACCGTATTTACTGGCTAGTTTATTAACAAGCTTAATATCTCCAGCACGGTTTTTGCCAAAATGGCAATTGAATCCCAGTACAATGTACTTTACACCCAACATGTCTACCAGTATTTTGTGTATAAAATCTTCAGCTGTAATTTGTGCAAATTTACGGTCGAATTCTAATACAATAGTGAGGTCTACGCATAGACGTTCTAATAAAAAAAGCCTGTGTTTTAAAGAAGTGATAAAAGAGTGCGGCCTGTTCTCAATTGCATTTTTAGGGTGGCGGTCAAAGGTGAGAACGACTGATTCACCTTTTTTTTCTATTGCAGTGTGTATTACGCTCTCGATTATTTTTTGGTGTCCGCGGTGTACACCATCGAACATTCCAATAGTAACGACTGGGTGATTTATTTTTCTTGTTAATTTCTTTAAGCCATAAATAGTTTCCAAAGTATATATTGCTCAAAAAACTTACTTATTGATATTTTGTGAACATTTCAGTGTTTTTGCCAAGGTCGGTCCGCCAGTCGGCAAGAAAGGCTTCTTGTTTCTCGTACAAAAACCGTTTTGTTAAGTTATCTTTATCTTTTGCAAATAATGCTTTGTCTGCAGGCTTTCTGTCTGTTGGATTTATTATATAACAAGCCTTCTCTCCCGATGTTTCAATAGCGATTCCAAATTGTCCTTGTTTTAATTCAAACGCCTTTTTTGCCACGTTAGGACGGTCTTCTTTGAACGCCTCAATATATCTCGATTCTTTATTAAAGAGTTTAATCGGACGATTAATATAACTCGTTTCACAGATTGAAAAATTCTCTTGAGGATATTCAATCTTAATAGATTTCAAAATATCTTCCAGTGTAATGTTATTATTAGTTCCTGCATATTTTTCTGAAACTTCTTTAGCCTTTAAAAGCCCTTTCTCATGCTTGAGGTCGTTTATCACCTGGCTTCTAATCTCTTCAAAAGGTGCAGCGGCAGCAGATTTTTTATCAATTACCTGGAAAATAACCTTGCCTTCTACAAAGTCAAATGGGACTGAAGCTTCAAACACGTCCCTGTCGAACGCTGTTTGAACTAATTGGTCATTACCGGGAAACAGTTCGAATAAGTCATTTTCTGTGAGGAGTTCACTTTTAGATTTCTTGCCTGCAGGAATCACATAAGTTAATTTGTACTTGCTTGCTAAATTTTCAAAACTGAGGCGCTCTGACTTATCAATTGTTTCGTATATTTCTTCGTCCAGTTTATTCATTATTTCGGTTGACGTATCTCTTGACTTTTGTTTTGCAATTGTCTTCCTTATCTCTTCTTTCACTTCAGTAAAAGGCTTATATTGCGTTATCGTCTTGTTTTCTTCCTGTTTTGTTACCTTCTTTTCCGTTGCGGATGTAGCTTTTGCATCTGCAGGTTTAGACCCTACAGTCGTGACTTTAAATTGATATTCTTTCTTAGCTTCATAGTATATTTTCATTTCATCTTCAGTAACTGACGCCTGTTCTTCTAAGTCATCGTATTTTGCAATTATGCATTCGATTTTAACTCTTTCTGGAAGCTTGTATCCGGGCTTATCTGAATCAGTATTATATTCTTCGTTCATGTATTTATCATAAAACACACGAATCTCATCTTCTGTTGTGTTAACAGAATCTAAGAAATCCTTTGCCTTTAATATGAGGGCTTTAAATTTTACCTGTTCATTTTCTAACGAATACCTTTGCCAGATTTCTTCTGTTGTCGTTTTTATTGATGAACGTATCATTGAATCTAGTTTTTCGGCAAGCAATGCTTCCTTTAATGTACGGGATATCTGATCCTGGGTAAGTTTGAAATTATTGCAGAGGAATTGAATGAGTTGTGGTCTGTTTATATTTACTTCCCCGCCAAAAATTTGGAAACCAAGCCTCCGGAGGCCTTCTTCTACTTCCTGTGCTGTTACGACGAGTCCCATATTTTTTGCTTCTTCAACATACATGAGTTGTTTCCAGACAATAGAAACTACGGATTCTCTTGCTTGTGAGAAGAAAAGACGTTGCCAGCGTCCCAACATGTCAAGAAATTCATTTTCAGTTATTTTTCTGCCAAAAATTGTTCCGATTGGTTTTTTGGGGATCATTTCCATCGCGGAATAACTGATACCCCACACAAACATTGAAAAAATCATGACAATATAAACTGTTTTTTTATGCCTTCTGAACCAGGAACTTGAAACCATAATGTTTTATTTCCCTCTTAATTGACTCTTTACAAGATCAAACAATAATTATTTTAAGAAAACACAATTAAAATAAAAAAATATTTTATCCATAATATTAGTAATTATCAAATGGATTTTTATGTTCATAACAAAAATATCTCTTGACACTTATTATAGCCTCTGATTATATTCTTCACTTTGAGGTATTTGAAATGGTAAAAGAAAAAAAGAATCTGGTAATAGTAGAATCACCTGCCAAGGCGAAGACTATTGGTAAATACCTTGGGTCTGCCTTCTTTGTTCGTTCATCAATGGGGCATGTACGCGATTTGCCAGAAAGAAAGCTTTCTGTTGATATAGAAAATAATTTCACACCAGAGTATAAAATAATCACCAGCCGGAAAAAGCTGGTTTCAGAGTTATTAGATGATTCAAAGAAAGCCGATTTTGTTTACCTGGCAACTGATTTGGACAGGGAAGGTGAAGCAATTGCATGGCATTTGTGTCAGGCGCTTGGAATATCTGATGAAAGGGCAAAACGTGTAACCTTCAACGAAATTACAAAAGATGCTATTTTGGAAGCCTTCAAGCACTCAAGTTCAGTTAATATTTCAAAAGTGAACGCCCAGCAAGCGCGAAGGATTCTCGACCGTCTTGTGGGTTATATGATTAGCCCCTTATTATGGAAGAAAATAACAAAGGGTTTAAGCGCTGGACGTGTTCAATCTGTTGCTGTAAGGCTTATTGTAGAACGAGAAAAAGAAATTAAGGATTTTAAGCCTCAGGAATACTGGAAAATCAATGCTGCGTTAAAAATCTTAAAAGAGGATAAAACATGTGAAACAGGTTATTTTAAGGCACAACTACATAAATTTAATAATGAAAACTTAGAGATAAAGAACGAGCAACAGGCGAAAGACATTGTTAATGAGCTTGAAAAAGAAGAATACATAGTTGCAAATATTAAAAAGCAGACAAAACGTAATAACGCACCGCCTCCTTTCACTACTAGTCTGTTACAACAACAAGCGTCTATTCGCTTGCAATACAGCGCCAAAAAGACAATGCTCATTGCCCAACAACTGTATGAGGGCATAGACATAGGAAAAGAAGGTTCTGTGGGTCTAATAACTTACATGAGAACCGATTCTTTTCACGTCTCAGAACAATCACTAACGGTTTGCAGGAGGTTTGTTGCTGACAAATATGGTCTAAATTATTTGCCGGAAAAAGCAAATTTATATGCATCTGGTAAAAAGGGTACACAGGGCGCGCACGAGGCAATACGTCCTACTGTAATAGAATATACACCCGAATCAATAAAAGATTATTTAACAAAAGACCAATATAAACTTTATGAACTTGTATGGAATCGTTTTGTTGCCAGCCAGATGAAGCCGGCGGTCTATGCGGTAACCGATGTCGAAATTAATGCGGGAAAATATATGTTCAAGGCAAAAGGAAGGGAATTGTTATTTGACGGCCATACAATTCTTTCCGGGCACGAAATGGAAAAAGATGAACAGATACTCCCGCTTTTGGAGAAAGACCAGAAGCTGGAATTGATGGAATTGTTGCCAACGCAGCATTTTACTCAACCGCCACCCCGTTATACTGAGGCGTCGCTTGTTAAAACATTAGAAAAAATGGGTATAGGCAGACCAAGTACTTATGCCACTATTATTTCAACTATACAGGAACGGGGATACGTCAAACAGGAGAAACGTGCCTTTTACGCAACGGAATTGGGAATACTTGTTACCGGAAAACTTGTTGAGCATTTTCCAAGAATAATGGATGTGAAATTTACATCGTATATGGAAGATGAACTGGATAAGATTGAAGAAGAAAAAATTGATTGGGTTACGGTGCTTAAAGATTTTTACGACCCTTTTAAAATTGATTTAGAAAAGGCAACTGGAGAAATGAAAAGTGTAAAAGGAACAACAGAAGGCAGTAATCAGACATGCAGTTCCTGTGGTCAGCCCATGGTAATACGTTGGGGAAAACACGGTAAGTTTCTTGGATGCTCGGCATTTCCCAAATGCAAAAATACGTTACCACTGGACGAAAAGGGTGAACCTTCACAACCACAGACAACCGATCAAAAATGTGAAAAGTGCGGCAGCGCAATGCTTATCAAAACCAGCCGGCATGGGAAATTTCTTGCTTGTTCAGCATATCCTAATTGCAAAAACACAAAATCATTAACAGGAGAGACTGCAAAGGTTGAACCCACAAATGAAAAATGTGAAAAGTGCAGTAGTGCCATGGTAATCAGGTTAAGTAAAAAGGGCAAATTCCTGGCATGTTCAGCCTATCCAAAATGCAGAAACATTAAGACCCTTCCTACAGGAATAAAATGTCCAAAAGAGAATTGTGGCGGAGAATTGGTGAGCCGTCGCTCTAAGAAGGGCGGTGCGTTTTTTGGATGCAGTAAATACCCTGATTGTGATTATATTACAAAAGAATTACCCGAAACAACGGAAGTTAATAAAGAAGAAGGAAGCGCAAATTAGGCATTAATAATTGAATCAATGTTTATCCCTCATATCACATGATTCATCTGATTATCTTGCTTATAATGAAATATTCTATAAAGTACTGGCAGAACAAATAAAGTAAGAACAGTTGAAGAAAGAATCCCGCCAATTACAACTGTAGCAAGAGGTCTTTGTACCTCAGCCCCGGTTCCCGTAGCCAGTGCCATTGGCAGAAACCCTAACGATGCAACGAGTGCTGTCATAAGTACCGGACGCAGGCGTGTAATGGCTCCATGCAGGATAGACTGTTCAAGGGAATTGCCTTCGGAACGCAACTTGTTGATAAATGAGATCATGACAAGTCCGTTTAGGACCGCTACACCGGAGAGTGCAATGAACCCAACGCCAGCCGATATCGATAGCGGAATGCCCCTGAGCCAAAGAGAAACAATTCCTCCTGTTAGAGCAAAAGGAACACCTGTGAAGACTAAAAGGGCATCTTTTACAGTTCCAAATGTGGTAAAAAGCAGGAAAAAGATCAGTAAGAGCGCAATGGGAGTAACGATTTGGAGTCGTTTCCTTGCCGACATCATCTGCTCAAACTGTCCACCCCAGGACATCCAGTAGTTAGCCGGTATGGTAACATCCTGTTTGATCTTCCTTTCTGCCTCTTTTACAAACGAACCTATGTCACGGCCGCGCACGTTTGCTGTTACAACAACCCGGCGCTTGCCATTTTCCCTGCTAATTTGATTGGGACCTGGTTTAATAATAAATTCTGCAATAGAGCCAAGCGTTATATAACCGCGTCGTTTGTGTTCCTCTAAATAGGTTGCCGGTAGTAAGCCCACATTCGAAGCGCTTCCAGTATACGATAACGGAATCGGTAATCTCTTGATCGCTTCTATATTACTGCGCATATCATCCGGCAGGCGTACCATGAGTTCAAACCTTCGGTCGCCCTCAAAAACAGTTCCTGCACTTTTCCCTCCAATCGCAACCTCGATTACCTCCTGCACATCGGAAACATTAAGACCGTATCGTGCCATTTCTTTACGGTTCATCTGGATGGTAAGCACTGGAAGTCCTGTTACCTGCTCTACCTTAACATCTGATGCCCCTTTGATTTTTTCAAGAACTTTAGATATTTTTTCACCCGTCTCTAACAGGATTTCCATATTATCACCAAATATCTTTACCGCCACATCACTCCGTACCCCTGCAATAAGCTCATTGAAACGCATCTGGATCGGCTGTGTAAATTCGTAGTTGTTTCCAGGAATTTTCTTGAGACGATCCTCAAGCTCGTGTACCAACTCTGCTTTTGGCTTATGAGGGTCCGGCCAATCTGACTTCGGTTTGAGCATTACAAAGGTGTCGGCAACGCTTGGCGGCATGGGATCGGTTGCGATCTCCGCCGTTCCTATTTTAGAAAAGACGTTATCCACCTCGGAGAATTCTTTTATATTCTTCTCGAGGACGTGCTGCATCTCTACTGCCTGTGACAGGCTTGTCCCAGGGATGCGGAGTGCGTGTATCAGGAGGTCTCCCTCATCTAAACTTGGTAAAAATTCACTTCCCATGCGTGTTGCTAAAAGTCCGCTGAGGATAACAAGCACACTTGCCGTCGTAATAACGAATACCCGATTATGCATGGCCAGGTTTAAAACAGGAATATAGGTTTTCTTAGCCCATCGCACAAAAAAGTTTTCCTTTTCGGATAGTTTTCCGGTAAGAAATAACGCCACAGCGGCAGGAATAAACGTTACAGAAAGAACCATTGCACCGAATAAGGCAACAATCACGGTAAATGCCATGGGATAAAACATCTTCCCTTCAACTCCTGTCAGGCTCAGGATGGGCAGGTAAACAATCATGATGATCAGCTCACCAAACACGGTTGGTTTTAGCACCTCCTTTGATGCCTCAAGTACGACTTCATACCTATCTTCGCGGGTTAGTAACCGTCCGAGCCGGTGTTGTTCTTCTGACAGCTTGCGAATGCAATTTTCAACGATAACCACAGCACCATCAACAATAATCCCGAAATCAAGCGCCCCAAGGCTCATGAGATTTGCGCTTACTTTATTGTTTACCATCCCTGTGATGGTAAAGAGCATGGACAATGGTATAACAGAAGCCGTGATGAGAGCCGCTCGTATATTCCCCAAAAAGAGGAATAGAATAGCAATTACCAGAAGGGCGCCTTCAGCCAAATTCTTCTTTACGGTATGTATGGTTTTTTCTACAAGAGTGGTACGGTCGTAAACTGTCTTGGCAATAACACCAGGTGGTAATGTATGATTTACCTCAACCATCTTATCGGCCACCATTCTTGATACTGTTCGACTATTTTCGCCCATAAGCATAAAGACCGTACCCAGGACAACCTCTTTCCCGTTTTCCGTTGCAGCACCAGTTCGGAGTTCCTTCCCTAACAAAACCTCCGCTACATCTTTAATATAAATGGGCACTCCTTTGTAATTTCCTATGATAATCCGCCGGATATCCTCAATATCGACCACTTGACCGGGGGCTCTAATCAAATACTGTTCTCCGCTGTGTTCAATATACCCCGCACCTACATTGGCATTATTTCTGGCAAGGGCATGAAGAACATCATGAAACGACAACCCGTAAGCAATCAGTTTGTCAGGGTATGGAGTTACATGATATTGTTTCTCGTAACCGCCAATGGTATTTACTTCAGTAACACCTGGAATATTGCGAAGCTGAGGTCTAACAACCCAGTCTTGAATGGTTCTTAAATCAGTAGCTGTATAGGGTGTCCCATCCTGCTTCAATGCTCCGGCTTTAGGCTCCACAGTCCACATAAAGATCTCGCCAAGGCCAGTTGCAATAGGTCCCATAATCGAATCAACGCCGGGTGGGAGATTCCCTTTGACTTCCTGGATACGCTCGTTGATCAATTGTCGGGCAAAGTAAATATCCGTTCCGTCCTGGAAAATAACAGTCACCTGTGAGAGCCCATAACGGGATAACGAGCGTGTTTCTGTCAGTCTTGGTATGCCTGCCATTGCTGTCTCGATGGGAAAAGTGATGCGTTGTTCGACCTCCAATGGTGAATATCCAAGAGCCTCTGTATTAATTTGTACCTGGACGTTGGTTATATCAGGTACGGCATCGATGGGGACTTTTGGGTAATTATACAAGCCTAAAACGGCAACCGCCAGAGTTGCCATAAGGACTACCCATCGCCGACGGATTGAAAATTTTAAGATTCGTTCAAGCATTTTTAGTTGAAAGTTGTAGGTTGAAAGTTAAAGGTAATAAGTATTTAGTTATTTTTTGCGAGTTCTTAGTAATGATTGTTCTAATCCGTAAAGCATTTTTGAACACTCTTCATATTGGCTGACAAATATATTTAACTTTTCGTTACTCAAATATCTTTTTGCATTTGCTACTCTTAAATGATGGATAGTTTCCCTGATTTCACCTTGTGACCGACTGATTCCTTCTAAATAAATATTCGTGTGCTTGTTACCAAAACCTTCGGATAAATTTGCTGGAGCAGAATTAGATGAACGTCTTAATTGAGAACCTAATTCATACAACTCAAATTTTGGAAAAGTCATCGTCAATTCATTAACTTCTAATACAAGCTGGAATAATTTTTTGTATACCTCTAAATCTTCAACTTTCATAAAATACTTTCCTTAAACTGACAACTAACAACTTTCAACTTTAATCTGTATGGGTTCAATGCTCATGCGTTGCCCCTGCCTTACCCAAATCAGCCTTGAGGATAAAGCTGTTGCGTGAAACGTATTTCTCACCCGGAGAAAGACCATGCAATACCTCCATCCATCGTCCATCGCTTCTTCCCAACTCCAAGGGGCGGACCTCATACAGGTCACCGCATTGTACAAACACGACAGACCAATCACGGAATGTTTGTATTGCATCGACTGATACTGCTACTGGTACTGTCACCTCTTCCTGAACAATTTCGACAGTAACAAAGAGACCAGGACGCCAACGCCCTTCCGGATTCTGCACAACAACTCTCCCCTGTGCAGTCCGTGTTTGCTCACCGACAAGCGGGCCTAAATACATCAGCGTGCCATTTGCCTCAAGGCCTAATATCTTAGACCTTACCGTAACGTTTTGTCCGACCTTGACCACACGTAAGTCTTTGGCATACACCGTGACTCCCACCCAAACCGTACATAAATCAGCGATGGCGAAGATATCGGCATCTTCCTTAATAGCTTCACCCACGGCAATCTCCTTTTTAATAACAACACCATCAAACTGGGCTTTTAGCTCATAACGTGTAAGTCCCCTGCCCGTCATTTCCGGAATACTATCCAAATCAGTTTGGGAAAACCCCAATGCGAGTAGTTTTTGAGTAGCCATTTGCAGGTTTATCTCTTCTTCTGCCAGCGCCTGACGGCTGGCGAGATAGTCTTTTTCTGAGGAGATCTTCTGTTTCCAGAGACGCTCTTTCCTTTCAAATGTTGCTCGCGCCAGTTCTACCCGTTTCATAGAGGCCATGTATGCACTCTTCAGTTCCGCCACTTCACGGCTGTCAAGAACAGCGATAACCTCACTATGTTTGACCGCATCGCCAAGATTTTTGTACACCTCAGTTACCACCCCGGAGACCCTTGGTACGACATGCACTACCTTATCTGCATTGAGTTCAATCTCGCCTGGAGTCAGTTCAACCCTCCCCTCTATCTGTGAATATTCCCAGCAATAAGTCTTACCTTTATGTTCCGCTAATACCTTGACATCAAAAGAGTGTGGCTCTTCAACAACCTTGTCGCCGCAAAGAGACGCACCCTCTCTCCGGAAGTTAATCACATCCACTCTGCCGCCAAGCCTATGTAATTCTATGATTAGTTTTACCTCCTCAGGGTTAACTGCTTTTCCTCTATCAAATACATAAACCCTAAATTGGGGAGGAACACCCCGTTCATAAATTGTGATCTCAACCTGAAAGTCACCTTCCAATAACAGTCTGCCTCCATGAGACCCCTTCGCATGATCATCTTCCTCATGTTCTGATTCAATCTCATCATGGGATTCATTAATGGTTGTTTTTCCCATGCTAAGGATAACCCATGCCAGGATAATTCCCGCCAGGATAACAATGCCAGTTATGTAGAATTTTTTAAAATGCATTATTGAGTTTTTCATATTTTATTACCTTAAAAGTCTTAGTCCATTGGCTATTACAATTAACCCACCTATCTCGTTAATCAGTATCCCGGGTACAAGGCCAATCCAACCACAGATGGCTACTGGTACAAGGAAGGCAATGATAAGGAGGGAAACGATGATATTTTGCCGGATATTACTTATCGTCCGCCGGCTCAGTTTAATTATATAGGGGATTTTCGCCAGATCATCTGACATAAGGACAAAATCGCTGGTCTCAATGGCTATATCAGTACCAGCGGCCCCCATAGCAATCCCAATATCTGCCTCAGCCATGGCGGGGGCGTCATTGACACCATCTCCTACCATAGCAATGTAATGATATTTTCCCTTTAGTTTCTTCACTGTTTCTACCTTATCTTCAGGAAGCAGCCTGGCATAATATTCATCAATATCAGTCTCTCTGGCAATTTCTGCGGCTGTTCCTTCGTTATCCCCGGTAAGCATAATAATCCTTTCAATCCCTAAATGTTTTAACATCTGGATGATGCTTTTTGCCTCTGCTTTTACTCTATCAGCTACGGCAATAATTCCGATAGGTTCCTCCCGAATCCCTAACAACACAACCGTTTTGCCTTGCTTTTCTAACTCAGAGATTTGAGCTTGAATCTTATCTACGGGAATTGTGTACTGCGAAAAAAGTCTTTTATTGCCGATATAGTATTCACAAGCACCTATTTTTGCCTTTGCACCCATCCCCGGCAGAGATTCAAAGACATCCACTGCCTGAAGATTTAATCTTCGTTCCTTTGCCTGGCTTACAATAGTTTCCCCCAAAGCATGCTCTGAGTGACACTCGATACTGGCAGCCAGTTGTAATATAGTTTCCTCTGTTTGATTATTCAGAGGTATGATGTCAGTAACGGAAGGTTTACCAATGGTAATAGTTCCTGTCTTATCAAAGGCAATGGCCTTCAGTTTTTCAGCAATCTCTAAATAAACACCTCCCTTCACTAGTATGCCGTGCCGGGCTGCATTCCCAATAGCCGCAACCACTGCAACTGGAACCGAGAGGGCAATACCACAGGAACAAGACACAACCAAAACCACGAGTCCCCTATAGAACCAGTAAGAAAATCCACCTAACATCAAGGGAGGAACGACCGCAACAGCGAAGGCCAGGGCAAACATTGCAGGGGTGTAATATTTCCCAAACTTTTCGCCAAAACGCTGATAGCTGGATTTCCTTGCCTGCGCTTCTTCCACT
>Ga0209751_10005175_pt1 | contig 12355 bp, 11 predicted proteins | sample RifCSP13_1_FD_184019 | JGI IMG/M metagenome (GOLD analysis project Ga0209751, IMG submission 184019) | Soil microbial communities from Rifle, Colorado - Rifle CSP2_sed 13_1 (SPAdes) (version 2) | ecosystem: Environmental > Terrestrial > Deep subsurface > Rock core/Sediment | place: Rifle... | reverse complement strand
GAACCACTGCGCGGAGGCGTCGCGACCGAGCAGAGGCGCGGTCGCGCCGGCCTGAAGCCCGCCGATAACGGGATAGTTGATCCCCGGCCCGGAGCGGACGTTGGCCGGTTGGAGAATGTTGAGCACCGGCCCCGTGGGTTGTTGGGCGGGCGTATCCGTGGCGGCCGGGGGCGGCGGCGTGTCGGGGCGGGGCTCAGACCCGCCCGTGCTGGTCGGGGCCTGAGTGGGGGCCGGGGGCTGCGTGACGGTCGGTATCACGACGGGCGGCTGCGTCGCGGGCTGCAGGGCGACCGCAGTTGGCTCCGGCGTCTCAGGCGCGCCGAACAGGGCGATGAGCGAGTAGGTGAGCATGGCGACGCCCACCAGGGCCAGCACGACAATGCCGGCGACCGCGCCCCACGAGATTTTGGGGGCCGAGGGCCGGGTTTCCATGTCACTTGTCCGATCAGGGAGGTTAGGGTTTCTCATCTGAGGTTTCTCGGTTGCAGATAAGTCGCGGATAAGATCCGCGCTTACGGCATCACCGCGTCGAGTGCGGCGCAGGCCGGGCACGAGCCGTCCGGGCGTAGGATGGCATAACCGGCCTGCGGGTCGTTAGACAGATAGTGCGTGAAGTCCACGTTGAAGACGATCATCATCCGCACTTTGCCGCTGCCGGCCGCGAGGCTGGCGGACTCGGCGAGCCATTGCGCCTGCTCGGCCACACTGGTGCCCGCCGCCCACTGGAAGTATGCCGGGAGGGGGATAGACTCGTAGCCTTCCGGGCTCACGTAGCCTAACTCGGTGAAGCACAACGGGCGGCTGCCGCCGAAAGTATTGTAATACAGGTCTACCATCGGCCAGAAGTAAAACGAATAGTGATAGCCGCTCAACGCGCTGCCGGAGGTCGCCTGGGGCGAGGTCGTGCCGCTGTTGAAATGCACGCCCACGCAATCCATGTAGCTCGCCGCGCCGGCCGCCGCCATTTGCTGGATGAACACGTCGTCGTTGCAGAAGGCCGGCGTGCATCCGGCTGACCCGGCCGCGCCAGTGGGAGAGGGCGCGCCGCCGATGACCATGACGCCGGGGTTGGCGGCTTTAATGGCGGTATAGGCCTGCCTCAGCATTTCGGTGTAGGCCGGGCCGCTGATTTGCCCGTTCGGCCACTCGCGGTCGAGATTCGCTTCATTCCACACCTCGATGGCGTCTGCGCCCAGGGCGGCGATGCTGGCGACCCACTGGGCATATTCGGGCCAGTACGCGGGGTCGGCAGCCCGCTCCCGCTCGCCGACGGCGCTGATGAGCACTTTGAAGCCCGCCGCGTGCCCCTCGGCGATGGAGCCTGCCGGGTCAATGGCCTGATACTTCACCCAGGTCATCCCGGACTGCTTCATCTCGCCAGGGTGAGCGATAAAGCCGGGCACCTGCCCGCCCAGCTCAAAGTTCCCGGCGGCGATCGGAGGCGGCGGGACAAAACCGCCGGTGTTGTCCGTTTGTGTGCTCCCCTGACTGCCGCCCTGATTGCCCTGGCTGCCCTGATTGCTCTGACTGCCTTGACTGCCCTGGCTGCCCTGTTGCGCCAGGGTTTTTGAGACGCTTACGTCCACAAAGCCTAGAGCGATGGAATTGCCATCTTGCAATTCGGCGGAGAAGCGATAATCCCCGGCCTGGTCGGCGACGAACACATACGGCTGATCGGGTTGCGCGGTGGCCTGCGCCACAACAAGGCCCGAAGCGTCTCCCACCGTCCATAGGAAGCCAGCCTGTGTCTGCGCCGGCGGCTTCAGATTTACTTTGTATTGGGTGATGGCCGCAGCCAGGTTTTCTGGAACGCCTGGGGCGAGCAGGTCCGTCACGACCACGCCTCCCAGGTGATACTTCGCAGCCAGCGCCAGGCGCTGGCGCAGCGTATGGGCCGAGGTGAGCCAGACCGTATGGGTGCTCTCGGCGGCGTCCAGATAGGTATAGCGTGTCGCGAAGGCCAACGAGTCATACTCCAGCTTTTGGGCTTTGCCAGAGAGGGTCACGGTAATTGGCTGACCTGGGGAGACCGGGGTCGGGGCCGTCTGCACGGCGGTCACGGATCCCAGAGGGGCGAGGGCTGAAGCCTGGTCGAGCAGGGCAAACTGCCCGGCCGCGCCGTCCACGTTGAGGGCCGAGGTCAACAGGCGGATCCGGCTGCGATCGGCCTCGCCGACGGCCCAGGTCAAAAGGGCATCCGCCAGGCCATCGCCGACCGACTGGGGATCGTCCGGGAGCGGGACGAGGAGCGCATCGGCGGAAGCGCCGAGGGCGCGCCAGTCGTAGCCGCCCGTCACGAGGCTGCCGTTGGCCCGCCCTCGGGCGAGCCCGGGGGCGCGGGTTGGGGTCTGCACGACCACGAATAGCAGGCGGTTTTGCGCGTGCAATTGAGCCGCGAGGTCGCGCACGAACTCCGCATATCCCGCCGTCAGGCTCTCATTCAACCCGCGATAGTCAAGCGCCAGACCATCGTAGGCGCCGGAGACGGCAAAGGATACCAGGCTCTGCAGGTGATTGGCCCGCACCGCAACGTCAATGAGCAGCCTGGGAAGCGCGTTCACCTCGGAGCCGCCGGCGGCGTAGTTGCGCACGACGGGGTAGACGGCTATAGACTGGTCGAGCGCGGCATTGGGCAGCTGGCCGGCCAGCGCGCCGTTAGCCTGGAGGTTGACGCCGCCGAGCAGGACTCCGTTCACCCCTGTAGCGGCGGCCGCGGTGAGGGCCTGCCCCGGCTCCAGTGTGGTGAAAGCCAGCGGCGGCGTGGATGCGGCCTCGAACAATCCCAGCGCCAGGGGCGCCGTGGAAACGTCTGCGACCAGTTGATTGCCCCGTGGATGGGCAGGAAGGAAAGACCATTTCTCGCCATCCCAGCCGTAGAGGTCCAGGGCCGCCGGGTTGCTGTCCGACGGCATAACGACCGAGAGAAAAAGCTGGCCGGGAGTTTTGCCGGTCGTTTTGATCTCGTAGAGCGGCCCTCTAAGACGCCGGCCAGCCGGGAGGCCGGTGATGGCTTTATCCCACTGTGGGCCGGCCTGCCCGTTGGTGAAGGTTTCCGCTGGGATGGCCTTGAGCTGCACGCCAAAATCTGGAGGGATGGAGGTGGGATTGGCGCTGAGCGCAAGCCCTTCCGGGATTTGCACGATGGGGTTATCGGGCGTGAGCGCGGTAAATTGGCTGGCGTTGCCGTTATCCTTACTTGCGCCGCAGGCTGCGACGAACAGGGCCGCGACGACGAGCAGAGAACTGAGCGTGATCAATGGACTGTGCTGGCGGGTCATAAACCACCTGACCTCCGACTGGCTTGCAGCGGGTAATGAACCACCCTATTCAAATAAAACGGCGGCTCGTTCACCATAGCCGCCTCCCGTGAGGGTCGCCTTACCCGGAACTGTCACTAGGATTCCAAACGGTCGAAATCATAACAGGGATTGTAGGATGCGGCAAGGGAGACGAGCGCCTCTGATTATGACGGGTCAGGGAGAAGGCGACGGCGTGGCCTCGGCGCCGGAAGCGTCGGTGGGCTGGGGGGTGATCAGCGCGGGGTCAAGCGTCGCCGTGGGCGTCGGGGTCAGCAGGCAAACGGCCTGCGCGGTAGCCTGGGTATCGGCAATGGCGGGATCAATCAGGATGGTTTGCGAGATGGCATATTGCCCGGCCGCGGCGCAGTAATCTCCGGCGGCGGCCAGCTGCTCGGCGTATCTCAAGGTGGCCTGGTAATACCTGGCGGTCGTGTCTTTGAAGTTAGGGGCCAGGGCGTAAAGCAACTCCAGGTTGAGGATGGTCTGCGGCCAGTTGACGCCCCAGAAGCTCTGGGCGTTCAGATACAGCCTGGCCCAGGCGCGATAATTTTTCGCGTCGGCGTCGAGCGGGCCGAAGACCTCCGCCTGGGTGATGTCGAAGATGCCAGCCTCCATCTCGTCCCCCAGGATGCGCGCCAGGCCGCGCCGGCTGAAGGCCGTGAGGAGCATCTCGTTGACCTTGACGATCTCGAAGTTGGGGTCAATCGCGCGCAGAGCGGTGAGTTGGGAGATGGTGTTATCCCAATCGCCTTTATCATAGGCCTGCTGGGCCAGCGCCAGCATCTCCGCCGGGTCCAGGGACGCGGGCGTGGGCAGCGGCTCAAACGTCGGGGTGGGAGTGACCTTGAGAGCCGCCTGCGCCTGCGCGAGTTTTTGGGCCGCGCCCGGGTAGCCGGGGTCAATCCGCAAGATATATTCGAGGCGCTCGGCCGCAACCGCATAGCGCCCCACGGCGAGGTCGGCGACGGCCAAGTCGTATTGCGCGTTGAGTTCGACGGCCTGCGTCGCCAGGAGCTGCTTTTCACGCTGGGCCATTCCGGCCTGATAACCGCCGAAGGCCGCGCCCGCGACGACAGTGAGCAGGACGCAGGCGAAACTCAGCCCGATGAGCGAGAGGGGGCGGCTCAGGCGGTTCGGTCTAAAGGGGAAGGTGGGCGAGGTCTTCTCAGGCAGGGACATGGAATGACCAATTGCCAATCCCCATTTCCCGTCACGGCCACGGGTAATTCGCAATTGGTAAGGAATGGTCGAATGCGCGGCATTATAGCGGCTTCAACAACTGTAGTCTACCATTGCGCGCGGATAACCGGCTCATGTTCGACAACCCGGGCCAGAAATCGGTTCTCTCCAACCAAGGATCCTGACGCCTGGCCGCGCTCAGGCGATTCTTAAGCAATTTTTCCTTGACGCTGGCAAGCGCCGGGTGATAATATGCGCTAGGCAGCATCGGCCATGTATCTCACCGGTAATCATCCCCACCTGCGCAAAAGCCGGCGTTTCATCAACCCGCGCCTCACCATTTTTCTGTTGATTCTCATCCTGGGCGGATTGCTCTTGCTCAATGGCTGGAAGCGCGGCGAGGTGCAGCCGTTGTTCATCCCCACCCCCACGGCCACGCGGACGGCGCGCTCCCACGCCGAGGAGGGCGAGGCCCAGTTTTCGGCGGGCCAGTTGACCCAGGCGATTGGCGCCTACGAGAAAGCTGTGGCGGGTGACACTCAAAACGTGGATTACTGGGTGTCCCTGGCCCGCATCCAGATCTATGCGCGGAAGTACGAAGACGCCCTGAACACCGCCGAGAAAGCCCTGCTGCTCGCCCCGAACAGCGCGAAGACCAAGTCCGTCCTGGCCTGGGCGCTGGACTGGAACGTGAGCAGCGGCTGCCGGTGCAAGACGCTGGCGGAGGCCGAAGCCGCCGCGGTCCAGGCGATTGCCCTGGACGGCAATTACGCCCCCGCGCACGCCTACTATTCCGAGATCCTCAACGACGGCCAGAAGTGGGAACAGGGCACGCGCGAGGCCCAACTGGCCCTGGGCCTGGACGCCGGCTCGCTCGACGCCCACCGGGCGATGGGCTACGCCAACGAAAGCGTAGGCAACTACGAGAACGCGATCGAGCATTACCGGAATGCGCTGGCGATCAACCCCAATCTGATCACCCTGTATATCAGCCTGGGCTTGAATTACCGGATCCTCCAGCGCTTCGAAGAGGCCGTCGCGGCGTTCAGCAAAGCGAACGCGATTGACCCGTATGATATTGAGCCGTATCTGGCCCTGAGCCGCACGTATTATCAAACGGACGACTTCGGCGCGGCGGTGCAGTACCTCCAGCAGGCCCTCACGCTTCAGCCGGACAGCGCGGACATGCACGGACGGCTGGGGTTGATCTACTTCAAGGCCAAGAATTACGAGGGCGCGGACCCGGAACTGCGGCTGGCGGTGTTCGGGGGGGCGCTCGTAGACGGCAAAGGCAATCCGGTGACGGATGAGGAGGGGAACCCGCTGGTCGTGCAGGGCCTGCCGCTGACGCAAAGCTCGCTAGAGTATTATTACACCCTGGGCAACCTGATGGCCTCCAACTATCACTGCAGGCCGGATCAGGCGCCTGCCTTATTGGGCCAGGCGCTGGCCTTTGCCCCCGATAACCCCACCGTCATAGGCAGTTTTGAGGAGAGCATGATCATCTGCCGGGACTATCTGGCAGGCACGCTGACGCCCCAGCCCGCGCCGACGGCTACGCCCCAGCCCTGAATTGACTATTTCCGCGTTTGGGTGTTACCATTCGCGCAACTTTACTCCGGAGGTGACCCCTATGCCGCAAGTTGAACGCCAGCGTGAAATCAAGCGCCGCCGCCAGCGCTTCATCAAGGTGCGCGAGCTCCGCGCCCGGCTGGAGAAGGAGCGCGACGCCAAGGCGCGCGCCAGGCTCATCGCCAAGATCAAGAAGATCAGCCCGAACGCGCCTGTGCCGGAAAAGTAGGGGGCGGCAGTTGCCGGCCCCTACCTTGTTCTTCGCTCATCGCCCCTGCGTCAGCAGGGGCTTTTTGTAAGGAGCGCAAAGCCCATGGATGAGAATAAACTCAGCAGCATCTCGCAAGCCGACACCGACGAGAAAATTAGCGAGTTTTGGGATACACACGATTTCACCGATTTCGACACTGACGCGCCGGATGTGGAATTTGAAATCATCTGCGCCGTGCCGATAGACGTCAAGTTATTCCACGCGATTGAAGAGCAGGCGCACAAGCGTGGCGTGCGGGTAGAAACGCTGGTCAATCCTATGGTTGCAGGAGAAACTCGCGGAGGCGGCGCGGTAGGTGGTAGTCAATTAGTCAAATCTGATTTATCGGTAAAAACAAAAGGCGCGCGCCATCACTGGCGCGCGCTCGTATTTGTGGTGCCCCCATGGGGATTCGAACCCCAGTTTTGGCCTTGAAAGGGCCGCGTCCTGGTCCACTAGACGATGGGGGCACGGTGAGGACGCGGGGGCATTCTACCACGCGGGAAAGAGGTGGGTCAAGGAATTTCTGATTGTGGATTTCGGATTGCAGATTGGGGGATCTTATTTGGAATTCCGCATCTCGTCGCGCACCCGCTCGGCGATCTCGCGCACCAACTTTTCTTCGGCGCTCACCGCGTGGTCGTCCCACACCGGGGAACTCGGGCGGGGGTTGTGCTGCCCGTGGGGGTGGCACACGCCGCACGCCAGGCAGAATTCTTCCTCGTCGCCGGGGCGCGCGAAGCCCCACTCCTTGCGCGTCTGGATCAATTTCTCGACCTGTTCGGGCGGGAGGGGAGGTTTCCCGCCGAGCAGCTTCGCCAGCGCCACGATCTTCGCCGTGTGCTCCAGCGTCTCCAGGCGCAGGTAGGCCTCCATCACGTCCCTGCCCACGGTGAGCGCGCCGTGATATTGCAGGATGAGCGCGTCGTGCCCGACGATGACCTCGGAGATCGCGCGCTGGTTCTCCTCGGACGATGGCGTGGCATAGGGCGTGGTGGGGATAACGCCCAGCACGACGACCGCCTCGGGGATGATACACTCTGCCAGGGAGACGCCCGCGATGCTGAGCGCGACGGAGGTGATGGGGTGCGCGTGGATGACGGCGTTCACGTCCGGGCGGCGGCGGTAGGCCTCGAGGTGCATGAGCAGTTCGGAGGTCGGCCTGAGGCCCGGTAGACCCCGCGCCAGTTCGCCGCGCAGGTTGACGACGATGAGCTGCTCCGGCTCGAGGAAGCCTTTGGCGAGGCCGGAGGGCGTGGCGAGCAGGTGGTCGGCGTCCAGGCGGGCGGAGAGGTTGCCCGAGGCCCCGTCCACGAACTCGTTGGCGTGCATCAGCCGCGCGACGCGGACGATCTCGGCGCGGAGCGCATCTTCGGAGGGCATGCCGTTATTTCAGCGTTGAGGCTTCGATTTTGACGAGCGGCAGGACGTACTCCTTGCCGGAAGGCGCGCGGACTTTGACCTTGTCGCCGCCGAGGACTTCGGCCAGGCTGTAGTGCTGCACCGCGTCGGCGTTGAACCGCTCGACCATCGTCCGCCGGATGAGGTCGGCGCGCTCCGGCGCGGTGATGACGACAAAGGTGGTCTCGTCCAGGTGGCCGAGGAAGTCGTCCGCCGCGCCGAGGGCGTTGAGCGTGCGGTTCATCATCAGCGCCGCGTAGCGCATCAGGTCCGCGCTGGCGAGCGCGCCGTAGAAGTCGCGGAAGTCGCTCATGTGGCGCAGGCGGAGCTCGACGATCGCGCGGTCGGGCCGCGCCTTGGCCGCCGCCACTTCTTCGCGGGCGACGCGCCCGGTCGGCAGGCCGGTGTGCGGGTCGCCCAGATTTTCGCGCGTCGCGCGCTGCACGGCGTTCTGGATGCGCAGGAAGAGCTCTTCGAGATCAAAGGGCTTGGTGAGGAAGTCGTCCGCGCCCAGCTCCAGCCCGGCGAAGCGGTCGGCTTTCTTGTTGCGCTGGGTGAGGAAGATCGCCGGGATGTAGCGGGTGCGCAGGCTCTGTCTAAATTCTTTGAGCAGTTCGTAGCCGTCGGTGTCCGGCAGGCCCACGTCCATCAGGATCAGGTTGGGCAGCGACTCGCGCACGAGCTGGCGCGCGGCCGCCCCGTCGGGCGCGACCGAGACTTTGTAGCCGCGCGAGTTGAGGAACAGGACGAGCATCTGCGCCACTTCTTCGTTGTCTTCCACGATCATCAATCGGGTATGGCTCATGATTTTCAGTCGGACCTCCTTACTCTTGCAGCCAACAGGCTTTCAATTTTGTGGTTGAGCCGCTCGAGGTTGACCGTCTTCATATCGTAGTCGTCGGCCCCGGCGGAACGGGCCAGGTGGTGATCCGGCCCCTGCAGACGCGAAGTCAGGATCAGAATCGGTATGTCACGCGTAGCCGGGTTCTGGCGCAGTTGCCGCGTCAATTCGTACCCGTCCAGTTCCGGCATCATCACGTCGGTGATGATCAAATCGAAGTTTCCGGCGGCGGCTTTCTCCAGGCACGCGGCGGCGCTCTCGACGGCGACGACCTCGTGGCCGATCCGGCCAAGCAATTTGCTCATCAAGGTCAGCAGAACCGGATCATCGTCTACGAAGAGCAGTCTGGCCACGTCTCATCTTTGCGGATTGGCGCTGCACCCTGAGCGCAGCAGTTAAGATTTTATAACAAACTGGAGACTCTGGCGAATGAAGCGTGACGGCTCAGGATGCGATGAAGGTTGAATCAATAATGCCGACGATGACCGAGATGACGCAGGCATCGGGATTCTGGAGCGCCTGCCGCGCGCCGTTGCCCTCGCGGTTCACCAGCACCGTGTCGCCGATCCCGGCCTGCGTGTTGTCGAGCGCGATAAAGTCGCCCTCCTCCGCTTGGCCGGGGAGCGCGAGCGGCTGGACGACGAGCAGCCGCCGGTTTTTGTAGTGCGGGTGACTGATGGTGGTGACGACCGTGCCGACGACTGTGCCGATGATCATGGTTGGCTGATGGCAGATGGCTAATCGTGTGCAGTGGACCGCGGATAGTTGGGCCGCCCTCGCTGTCGTATAATTCGGGTCAGACCTGTATGGCGGTATTCCCTCAGGTTCACAAAAGAGGCCCGAGTTGAGCAATCCCGTTTTAGAAATCCTAATTATCTTTCTTCTGCTCGTCACTAACGGCGTTTTTGCTATGGCCGAGATTGCGATTGTTTCGGCCCGGAAAGCACGCCTCCGGCAGTTAGCTGACGCAGGTAATTCCCAGGCCCGCGCTGCGTTAGAACTGGCCGCTAACCCCAACCAGTTTTTGGCCACCGCCCAAATCGGTATTACCCTGGTTGGCATTTTGGCCGGCGCATTTGGCGGGGCCACCATTGCCGAAGAGATCGCGACTCGCCTCGGCGATATTCCATTCCTTGCGCCTTACGGCGAAACCATCGGCGTTGGCATCGTCGTGCTCGGCATCACCTACTTCTCGCTGATTATTGGCGAACTCGTACCGAAGCGGTTGGCGCTGAACAACGCTGAACGAATCGCCTCCGCGGTTGCCGCTCCTATGCGAGGCTTGTCTACCATTGCCGCGCCGGTCGTCCGGCTATTGAGTGTCTCGACGGATATTGTCATTCGGCTGTTAGGTATTAAGCCATCCGCCGAGCCATCCATTACCCCAGAAGAACTCAGGATCTTGATTGAGCAGGGCACAGAAAGCGGCGTATTTGAGGAAAGCGAACAGGACATGATAGAAAGCGTGCTTCGGCTGGATGAACGGCGAGTCGGCGCATTTATGACCCCTCGCACACACATTGTCTGGTTTGATATCGAAGACTCGCCCGAAGACATCCGGCGCAAGATTGCGGACAGCCAACATTCGCGCTTTCCGGTTATCAAGGACAGCCTCGATAACGTGCTTGGCATTGTGCGCGCCAAAGATTTACTCAATCAAAGCCTTGCCGGTCAACCGCTTGATTTGAGAGCGTTGTTGCGCCCTCCGCTTTTCATTCCAGAAAGTATGTCTGCCTTGAAAGTGCTGGAACTATTCAAGCAGAAAGGGACGCATGTTGCGCTGGTCACAGATGAATACGGCGGCATTCAAGGCATGGTAACCCACAACGATATCCTGGAGGGTATTGTGGGGTATATTCCCTCGGCAGGTGAGCCAGCCGAGCCGCAAGCCACGCGCCGCGAGGACGGTTCGTGGTTGCTCGATGGATTAGTGCACATAGATAAACTCAAAGAAATCTTCGACATCGAAAAACTGCCGGATGAAGAACATGGTCATTATCAAACCGTCGGCGGTTTTGTAATGACCCAGGTTCGCAGTATTCCAACGGTAGGACAATGCTTTGAGTGGGGAAAACTGCGCTTTGAAGTTGTAGATATGGATGGACGCCGTGTGGACAAAGTATTAGTGACTCCGAGCCAGGCACAAGAAAGGCAGAATGCGTAAAGGCACAGCGAAACGGCATTTGTTCCTCCCCTGGCCATCGGCTATCCGCCATCTGCTATGGGCTATCCGTGGTACCGCGCCGCCTCTTCGCCCCTCGCCGGTTTCACCTCGGGCCGCCAGCGGAACTTGCGGAGCAAGGGATTGTCCGCGCCCTCGACTGCGTCCGCAATCACATCGCCCAGCGCGGGCGCGAACTTGAAGCCGTGGCCGGAGTCGCCGGTCGCCACGACCAGCCCCTCGCGTTCCGGGTCGCGCGCGATCCACAAGTGCTCGTCCCAGGTGTCGCAGTACAGGCACACGCGCGTGTAGACGATGGGCGCGTCGGACAGCGCCGGAAAAGTGCCGCGCAGAAACGCGCGCAGGTGCGCCTCCTGTTCGGCCGTCACGGCGCGCTCCGGCGACTCCGGGTGCATTTGCCGTCCCACGCCGTGGTTGGCGATCTTGACGATGCCCTCGCGGTTCGCCGGAAAACCGTAATAGCCCGTGTTGGAAATGTCTGCGCCGAAGGTGGGGAAGACTTTGGCCTGATACGGCGCTGGATCGGCCGGCTTGAGATGAAAGACCGGCTGCCCCACGGACCGCAGATGCTCGGCCATGAACGGCAGCGCGTGCGGCGTCCACGACCCGGCGGCGGCCACGACCCAGTCTGCCTGGAAGACCTGGCCCTCGGCATTGACGATGCCCTGCACACGCGCGCCTGTCTCGCGCATGGCGAGCCGCGCGAACTTCTGCCCGGCCATGAGCGTGACCCCGGCGCCCTGCGCGATCTCGATCAGGCGCGCGACGACTTTGCCGCTCTCGGCGTATCCGCCTTCAGGGTTGTAATACCCGTCCACGTAACCGCCGGTGCTCCACGCCGGGAAACGGCGGCGGATTTCGGCTGAACCCAACCGTTCGGGTTTATGTCTGCGCTTGAGCAGGAGTTGATAACTCTCGTGCTCAAACCCGCCGGGGGCCATCGGAGAACGCGTCAGGTAAGTGACGCCGTCCTCGTGAAACAGCGGCTCCGGCCAGTCCTGGTTCCAGCGCCGCCAGCCGTCGAGCGCGGCTTCCATCCAGGCCATGTAATCCTCGTCCGGGCCGTAGTCCATGCGGACGGCTTTGCTGATGTCGGTGGAGGCGGCGAGGGGGTGGGGCAGGGGGCCGGGGTCGAACAGGGAGACGGCATGACCTCGCTTCTGCAGCGTAATGGCGGCGGTGACGCCAAACACCCCCGCGCCGACGACGATGATTGTGGATTTGCTCATTGGGGTTGTTTGACCAGTTGGGAGAAGGTATCGGCCTGCGTCAGCCTCACGCGCCACAACCGGAAGTTCTCTTCGTCAAAGCCCTTGACGGTGGCCGTGAACGGCTCGACGCGAATCAGATTGCCAAGCGCGTCAAAATATCTCACGATCTCGGGATCGCCGCGGACCGAATCCGAGATCACGATCCCGCCCTCCGAAGAAAGCCCCTCCAGCCGGGCTGCGAGGTTCACCGTCGAGCCGAAATAATCCAGCCGCTCGTTGAGCGTGACGGCGATGCACGGCCCGTAGTTGATGCCGGCCTTCAATTGCAGCGGGAGCAGCCCGGCCGGCGGGTTGGCCAGCTCGTGCTGGACGCGCAGGATGGTCCGCAGCGCCGCCAGGGGCTGGATAAAGGCCGCCATG
>Ga0209751_10005173_pt1 | contig 12356 bp, 8 predicted proteins | sample RifCSP13_1_FD_184019 | JGI IMG/M metagenome (GOLD analysis project Ga0209751, IMG submission 184019) | Soil microbial communities from Rifle, Colorado - Rifle CSP2_sed 13_1 (SPAdes) (version 2) | ecosystem: Environmental > Terrestrial > Deep subsurface > Rock core/Sediment | place: Rifle... | reverse complement strand
AGTGGGCGCCGCCGTGGACGGCGACGGTCTCATCGTACCCGGTGATGGCGCCGGGAGTGTATTCCCACTCGACCCAGTGGTTGGCGATGTAGCCCCCGCCCATGAGGGTGAAACCCCGCTCGAAGTCCGAGTTCGCGATCGCCTCTTCGGGTGGCGGAGACGTGGGTGGCGTAGACGTGGCGGTAGGAGTGAAGGTAGGTGTGGACGTCGCCGTGGGTGTCGGTGTGTCCATCGGAGTGGATGTCGGAGCGGGCGTCGATGGTTGGTCCTTCGGGTAGTAACGGCGAAGGCCAACGTAGTAGTCGAGCGTATTGCTCCCATGCGGAGGCATGAGCGGGGTGCGCCAGACGGCCGCGCCGGCCACCCCCGCGTTGTAGCCACGGAGCTCCATCCAATCCCACATCGTCCGCTGGGTGGTATCGGAGATCCCGCCCCAGGTGAAGCCCCAGATCAGGCGGGGGTGGTCAATCGCCGCGTAGTCGACGGGGATATACCTGTTCCACCAGCCAGTGTAAGGGTCCATGGTGGCGACATAGTCCACCGAGGTCCGGGCGAGGTCCGCCATCGGCGCCAGGGTCGCCCAGGTCGCATGCGCCACCATGAGCTTGTAGCCTCTGGCGTGGAGGCCGTCGGCAAGGTAGTCCACCACGGCGATGAAGGTGGTCCTGCCGGACTCGGCCAGGCCTTCGACGTCGACCGTATATCCGATGTAACCGTTGGCATCCGCTTCGGCGATCAAGTTCTGCAGAATCGTCGCCCGATTGTTCCACATCCCCTGGATGCTGGCGGCCGTCGGCTTGTAGCCGCCGACGAGCATCGGCCACTTGATGAGACGATTCTCCGAAAGCCACGGGCCCGGATCCCCCACGTTGAGCAGTCCCCACACGCCTGCGTGCATCCGGTAACGCTCATACGACACCCCGCTGACCGCATCCAGGTTTGGCCCGACGTCGGCGATCTCACCGGCCACATGGGCCCCGCAGATCTCCAGGCACATCCACGGGAACACCTGCTCATAGCTCTGCGTCGCAGCCGTTATACCCTGCGACTTGGAAATCGCCATGGCTTCGAGCATGAGCCGCTCCTCTTCGAGATCGACCACCTCCACGATGTAATGTCTGGCCGGAGTGAGGCTATAGCGCACCTCGACGTTTGGGTGGCCGGTCGATAGCTGCGCAAGCCCGTCCGGAACTCCCGCCACCACGGCGGCCAGTGGGTTCTCACCCTGTGGGACCGCCGGCACCTCCAGGGCGACTGGTATGAAGACGGCGGTCGGCCCCTCGGGCGTGGTGAGATCGATGCGAATGGTGCTGTAGTAGGTGGCTGGGGAGAGTTCGGCCGAGTAGGACGAGAGGGAAACAATGCGAGGCTCCGTCGCCTCGCCCTCGACCGCTTCCACATCGAACCAGTCGACCGATGCTTCGGCCTTCGACACGCGAAAGGGGACCGCGCTAGCCAGGACGAAGAATCCACCGTCGAGGCTATCGAGCACGATAACCGGGACGTCAGACCCCTCCTGCTGCGCGCGCGCTGACTTTGGCACGAGCCCAACGGAGGCCACGCTGGTGGCCAGGGCTAAGGCCATCCAAGGTGACCATTTAGCGTGGGCGATTGACATGTCTCATCTCCATTATGGCGACCCGACTCTACCCTTCCTTCGGCGGCTGTTGCGAGGGGCTACGCTAGGGATTGTAGATGGGCCGTTTCGGATCGGTCAGCGGGTACTCTTCAAGCTCCTCGAGCGGATAGTAGTAATCCTCAACCGTGAGGTATGGATACGGAACGGAAGTTCCGTCCTTAAGCTGCGGGAACCCGAAGAGGCTGAAGGAGCCATCAGGGAGTTGTCGCGTGCTAATGATCGTGGCCCACAAAACGCGCGGGTCGTCTAGCATCTCGAGGGTGGCGACGGGCGGTGGCTCGTTCGCGTTGAACGAGTAGATCTTCACCATCCATTCTCCGCGCTCGTTCTGAACCGGATCGCCTCCCAGGACCGTATTCCCGCCGCAAATCAGGGGGTCGATTTTCATGTCCTCACCCCGGTCGGTTTCTCCGCACGGATAGCAGTTTTTCGTGGTTGACCCGGCGTTGTTGGTGAAGGCGAGGTGATCGCCGGTCAGACCGCTGAAAGCGCGGACGATAAAGGCTTTCTCGTCGCTCGTCAGAACCGAGTAGACGCGCTGGTATTTCGAAAGCGAGAGAAGATCGACCCAAAACCACTGCCACTCCTCGGTTAACCGCGCCCGTCGGAAGTAACTGCTATCCACGACCTCACCCGATCGATTGACCGCGGGAGCTGGAGCGGCTGGACGGGGCTGATATCCCCAGTGAGGGCTCAGCCAATCCGGTTTCACCCAGTAGCGACGGAGTTGTGCCGTGGCCGGTGTAGGTGTCACTGCGCCTGGGGTAGACGTCGCCACGGGTGAGGTTGGCGTTAACACGGGAGAGGTTGACGTCGCCACGGGCGGCGTCGGCGTGCCTTGGGCGTCGGCTCCCAGGAAGGTCTCCTGGGTATGGGCGGCGCTGTAACGCGCTTTGACCTGAAATGTGTAGGCGGTACCGGACGCCAGGCTAGTTACGGTCCTGACTTCCCACGTGGCATCCGTCTGCCATACGGGTATGCCGCCGATCGTGCCATCGGCCTGCACCCAGTTCGTTCCTGGTGTGTACGCACCGCCGCCGACGGTGATGGCGTATTCGGCAGCGCTGTTGGTCGAGTTGGAGCCCGGCTGGACGTCGACATTGAGAGAGGTTTCGGTCGCGTCACTGACGACGGGCGCCGGCGGCAGGTATGCGAAGAATGCGCTCACATCGTCGAAGGACGACCAATAACCGCCGGAAGCGTCGCGCACGACATCCAGGAAGACGGTTGCGCCGTTGGCGACGGTGACGGTGCCCGAAGTCTTCAGCTCGGTCCAAGCTTGCTTGCTGATGACATTTACCCAGCTGGACGGGGGTGATGTTAGCCCGTCGTACCTTCCCCCGAGTCGTGCCGTTTCGTACTTGGCCGCGGAGTCTTGATATGCCCAGGTCACGAAGGTGACGGCATCGCCGACATTCACCTCGACGGTCTGGCGGATTCCTGCGAACGCGCCGGATCCGCTGGTGGGAGGCTGGATCCTTTGCGCGTTGGGCGCGCCGCGGTAGGTGGTTGTGTCCTTCCTGAAGGTTGCCGTGCTTGAGCTGTAGCTGGTCCAGCCCGATGCGACCGTCCAGCCGCTGGTACTGGCGTCAAAATTCCCATTCTGTAGACCGGTCGGGGTGGGCGAGGCGACGTTCACGTCGGCGAAAGCCAGGCTGCTCGCCAGTAGAGCCAACCCAACGAGCACGCGAAATCGTGAGCCACTAGCCATGGGTCTCATCCGCCAGCCGAAGCGCGGTGGCTCATTGCCCAACGTCAGCGTCATCGTTATGGTTATCGTCTTCGTCTCCGCCCAGCCGTTCGATCAGGGCCTCCGCCTTGCGGATCAAGTTCCTGGCTGCGAGATGGGAGATCCGCTTTCCCCGCTGCTCCTCGATCTGATCGACCAACGCTTCCAGCCGATGGACCGCAGCAGCCTCTCGCCCATGTTGAACGTGCAGGCGCGCCGTCCGTACCTTGGCCAGCAGGCTGCCCTCAAGCTGCTCGCCGATTTGGTCGGCTTCGCCGTAGTCTTCTATGTCCTTTTTCAGTTTGTCGAGTGCTTCGATCACGCTCAGTGTCGGCGTGGGTGTGGGTGTGGCAGTGGCGGTTGGCGTGAGCGTAGCCGTGGGCGTTGGCGTGTTGGTTGGCATGTCCGTCGGGGTCGGAGTGTTGGTGGGCATGTCGGTCGGGGTCGGAGTGATCACGCCTCCGTTGTCGACTACAAAATTGAGCTGCTCGCCTTGAACGACCGTGCCGCTGAACGCCGCCAGCGTGGTCCACCCGTCTCCAGTAAGGCGGTGGGCAGACAGGGCATACTCGCCATCCGCAAACGCCGTCCCGGCAAACTGATAGGCGCCCTGCTCCGGGTTAGGGATCACGATGAACTGGCCTTCGACTCCCGGGCCGGCATAGATCGTGCCCTCGATCTCCAGCAACGAACTGCCCGTAGCCGGATCGAAACCCACCCGGCGGCCCAGCGGGTCGGTAACGGTCAGGTTGACCGGACACTGGGCCCGGAAGACGATCCACTCGACCGGGTCAAGGTTCGGCGGAAATCCGGTGTATTCGGTGACATCCAAGCCGCCGTAGCCGGTGAGGAATTGCGGGACATGCTGCACCAGGACCTGAGGGTGGTACATGATCGGCTTATGGCGGGCCTCCGGCCCGGTCAGCTCGACGACGTTCTCTGGCGGGATTCCCGGCATGATCAGGCTGAGGTTCGCGCTGTAGGCCGGAACCAATCCGTCGCCATCGCCGATAGCTGGTTGGATTGGCTCCCCGTGGGCCCAGAGCGGCGGCCCACCGCGGACCACCGCGTACTCCACATCGGTCGGGCTCCCGCTGCCGAAGATGACGAAGATGTTCTCCAGCCCCAGCCGGTCCGCCAATGTCTGAAGGCGATCCGGTGCGTTCAACCCATCCGGTCCATCGAGCAAGGGGTTCGGCTCTCGCCCGAAGGGATACGGAGCTGTCCCCGTGCAGTCGACTCCACTGACATCGCCGCACACCAAATAGGGATCCACCGCCTCGTCGGGAAGCATTTCCAGCAGGGAGAATACGCCCTTCACCGGATCGTGGGACCAGTTGTAAAGCGCCTCCCGAGAACAAAAGACAAAGAGGTACTTCACGGTCTGATAGCCGGTCTGGCAGTCCCCGGCCTCCAGCTCCGCCACCGTGGGCTGATAGCGTTTGCCGATCATCACCGGATAAAGGACCCCGTTGAACACTTGTCCGAGCCCGAGCTCGTACACGTTGTCCTCGAGGAATGTGTCCCAAGTCAGGCCTTCCCGAACGCGGTACGCATCCGGGAAGCCGCGGTGGGGGGAGGCGATGAAGACGACCTTGTCGATGTCGTCCCGATAGTTGGTGCCCTCGACGTAGGCGCGGGTAATCAACCCACCCATGCTGTGGACCACCAGGTCGATCTGGGAGGCGGGAAGGCCGGTGGTCGCCTCGCCGACGTAGCCCGCTTGGTTGGCGGTCTCCAAGAACCCTGGGATAGAACCGGCAAGGTGATCCGCCACGACGGTGATGCTGTCCCGCCAATCGACCCGGAAGGCAAAAAGGGTCTTATCGAGTTCATAGCCGCGCTTCTGGAGATCGATCAGCAGAGGTTCGTAGCTCCTGAGGAAGGGATCCATCAGCGCCGAGTCTTCGTAGCTGGGCGGCTCGGTCCCCAGGATCCCGGGGATGAAGACCAGCGGGTCAACCCGCATCTTCTCCATGGCGAGCGATCCCGCAAGGCGAACTCCACCCCAGGTCACCTCGGCGAAGAACGTAGACGCCGGGGAGGGCTGGTACCAGAACATCCACTGGAGCAGCCGGGTGCCACCGGCGGGCACCTCGACCCTGGGCGAGGTGGCCGTGTAACTGCTCATGGAGTACGGGCTGTTGAACTGGAAAGCCTCCGCGCATCCGCAATCCGGTTCCTGCGGCGAACGATTGAGCAAGAAGCGGCCGCCGTTGCTGGAGTAATGCCGCATTGTCAGAGAGTAGGCACAATTCGGCCCGTCGGCCGGGCAGCTGAGCGGGGCAGTCCACACGAGGGGGTTGAAGTTCGGCCAGCCATCCTGGTTGGGGGTGAGGGTGAGCAGGCTGGCAGCCGCCCTCGCCTCGGCCGAGGATTCGGCGCGGGCCGGAAGCTCGCCGGAGGGCGAACTGATCTGAAACTCTCCGTCCGAGGCCGAATGAGATCCGGGGGTGGGGGTGCTGGTCTGGTCTGGCTGCGAAGCGGCGCTCGCGGAAGTGACTCCCGGATCAGCCGCGAAGGACCCAAACAGGATCGACGCCGCGAGCGGCAAGGCCCAGAGCAACCTGCCCGAAGGGCGAGAGGTTCTGAGTAGTTTTCCCATCACAGCCGAGCTGGAGACGTGCGGTTTGAACATTAGGAGGCCCTCCGACCTAATTCGATAGATCATCACAAGCCACGCACGCCGGCGTGCGGGGCATCGGTCCAATTTACGGTTAGAACCGGCCTACGGAGGACCCCGGTCCCTCGATGCAGAGGGCTCCGCCGAGTACCATCCTACGGCGATAACGGGCGCGGCGGATCGGCCAAACTGCGTATTCGATGCTCCACGGACCGTATAATGCTGGCATGTCTTCGATCCGGCTGGATCCCCGGCTCTATTACACCTTCGGATTGCTCTTCATCCTGGCGGCCGGCGTGCGCTCACTCGGTTCTTACTTCTTCGAACGCCATGAATTGAGATGGGTGGCAGCCGGCCTGCTGGCAACTTTTGCGCTGTTCTATGCCACTGAGCGGTCGATCTCTAAGAAATTTGGGTTGTACATCCATCTGTACCTGGCCATCCAAACTGGCCTCACCCTGCTGATCATGCTGCTGCCACCCTATCACTTCTTCTCGGCCGGGCTAGGATTGGTCTTGAGCGGTCAGGCGGTGCTGCTCTTACCCGGCCGCCAGGCTTACGCGTGGATCGGCGCCTTCAGTGGAGTCATAATCTTCGCACTCGTTCGGGGTCAGGGGATGTACGACGGGCTGTCGCTGGGTCTGCTCTACGTCTCCGGTTATCTCTTCACCGGAGCCTACGCCGGGGTGGTTGGGCGGGCCACCGCCGCCCAACACCGGAGCGAGGCGCTGCTCTCGGATCTGCAGGAGGCTCACGCACAACTGCGCATCTATGCTGCCCAGGCCGAACAACTGGCGGTGGTGGAAGAGCGGCAGCGGATGGCGCGGGACCTGCACGATTCCGCCATTCAGGCGCTTTACGGGTTGGTGTTGTCCGCCGAAGGGGCGGCCCGCAAGCTTGCCGAGGGGAAGGTCGGGCTGGTCGGCGACCGGCTGCAAGAGATTCGGCGAACAGCGCACGCCGCGCTCCATGAGATGCGTTCGCTCATATTCGAGCTGCGACCGCCAGATTTGGAAAAAGAGGGACTGGTCGCTGCCCTGCGGGCCCGGTTGGAATCCGTCGAAGATCGGGCGGGAGTGCGCACCTCACTGGAAGTCGAGGGAGACGGCCGGCTGGCCCACAACCTGGAAGCCGGGCTCTATCGGGTCGTGCAGGAAGCGCTCAACAACGCGCTGAAACACTCGGGGGCCGAGCAGGTCACGGTGTCATTGAATATCGGACCGGAGCAGGTTGCGCTCGAAGTGGCCGACGATGGGATTGGCTTCGACACCCAGGCTGCGCAGTCCGGCGCCGGGCTCGGGTTGCGCGGAATGGTCGAACGCGCTCAAGAACTCGGCGGCACGCTCAGCTTCCAGAGCGGGCCCGGACAAGGCACCCGACTTCGGCTGGAGGTGCCCAAATAGCCAACCCAATTCGGGTAGTGATCGCGGATGACCACCCAGTGGTTCGAACGGGAATTCGGCACCTCCTGGAGACCGAGGCCGGAATCGAGCTGGTGGGTGAGGTCACCAATGGCCGGGAGGCCGTCGGCGCGGTTGATCAGGTCAGACCCGACGTTATCCTGCTGGACCTGGTCATGCCTGAATTGGATGGGATCGGGGCCATTCGGGAGATCAAGGCTCACAACCCGGATGTGCGGATCCTGGTGCTGACCACCTTCGCCTCGGATGACAAGCTCTATCCAGCGATCAAAGCCGGCGCGATGGGGTACCTCTTGAAGGATACCGAGCCGGAGGATCTCGTGCGGGCGATCCAACAAGTGCACCGCGGCGAGTATCCGCTGTCCCCGGCCATCGCCCAGAAAGTCCTGCGGGAAATCGCGCGGCGGGCAGAGCAACCGCTCACGAGCGATCCCTTAACCGAGCGGGAGGTCGAGGTATTGGGCCTGATTGCACGCGGGCTGACGAATCGGCAGATCGCCGACCAGTTGGTGATCAGCGAGGCGACCGTCCGGACCCACGTCGGAAACATCCTCGGCAAGCTGCACCTGGCGAGCCGGACCCAGGCCGCGTTGTATGCCCTGCGAGAGGGCCTGGCGTCTCTGTACGACTCCGAAGTCGAGTAAACCGGCTGGCCTGCGCTTGGCATCCCCGCTGCCCGAGGGCGCGAGCCGCGAGCCGGGAGCCGCTGCTCATCCAGATTTTCTTCGCCGGGGAGTTGAGCGGCGAGCAGATCGGGCGGGTTTTGCAGGCCGAACTCGAGCAGACCCGGCAGCCCCTCGCACTCTACGGATCCATGTATCAATCCCTGACGGAGAAGCTCGGCACGCTGACCGCCAAGCGGCGGGTCGGATTCTTCCGATTGCTAACCCTCGAGTTCGGGATAGCGCTCAATTGGGCCTATCCGGCCTACATGGCCTTCCTGGTGCTGTCGATCTTCGGCCGTGGCGCAAACGAGGACCCCTATGAGTGCAGAGTACGTTATGAACACTGCCAGAGGGGCGGAAGGGCCTCAGCCGTGGAAAGTGCTGATGTTGCCGGTCGTGATCGCGCGGTGTGCTCAGCTAGCTCACCGGTCCAATCGCTCTCCGAGCAGGTCGGGACCCAGGTGGCCCAGATCCTTCAGCCGTCCCACCGCGAGGCCGATCCCAACCCCCACTCTATTCCCTACGGCCCAGAGCGGGCCTAAGGCGACGGCTCCAGGCTGAAGTCGTCGAATCGCGCCTGAACCCCGCGGCCCAGCGCGATCAAGCCAACTTCACCGGCGTCGAACCAGGGGGTGACCAGACGCTGGCCCGGGTTGGCATCGCCGCCGGTCAGGGTGTCCAAGTACCGCTGATTGAGGCCTATTTCCATCAGCCGGCCGCCTTCAGTCACAGTGACCTCCAACTCATTCATGCGTCCGGCCTGAAGAAAACCGGCCTGACCACTGGACACTTCGCGCCAAGGCTCGAGTTTGTCCGGCTCGTGCAAGTACACCCGCCAGGCGTTTTCGAAGACGTTGAACCCGAGAGCGAGCAGGTAATCTTCTCGGTCGAGCAGGCCATCCACGTTCTGATCTACCAGGCGCAGGATCACGCCGAACTCGCGGTCTGACAGACCATCTTCGAAGGTGAACCCGACCCTCAGGTGGTAATCGGAGAGGCTACGGCCGCAGGACTCGCACGCCACCATGCAACCAACCGGTTGGTCGAAGTTGGCCAGATCATTGGCGCACTCCTCGTAGGGGCCAAGGAATAGCGCCCCATCGCGCAGCGAGGCGCCGTCGCCGAGCCGGAAGGCGTTCGTTTCGCCTTCAAAGCTCTCCGCCACGAGTGGTACGGGCTCCGCGCCCTCGGCTGGAGGGGTGGCGTCGCTGGTCTCGGCAGTAGCCTCGGCCCGAGCCTCCCGCAGTTCGGCTTCGAGCGCTGCGATCCGCTCCTCGGGATCCTGCGAGCCGGGCAGATTGCAGGCTATGGCGACGCTAGCCAGCCCGGCCAAGGCGGCCACGACGCGGCCCGAGATCTTTCGTTTCTCGATGGTCATGACGACACCCTCCAGTTTGAGCGCTCCGGTTCTTGAGCCGAAGCATACTCCGCCTGAGCTTGGCCCGTCACCGGTCCTAGGGTCCTGGTACTAGGCTCGGAGGCCTAGCTCGCCCGGGCGGCAGGCCCCAATCTCGGCTGGGCGCGGCCCATGCCGATGGACGACGTTCGAGGTCGCTTCTGAAGAGTCGAAGAGGCTAGTCTTCCGGCTTGGGCGTCTTCTTCAGTTTGCCGGGGGAAATTCCGTCGACGGGATCCTCGGCTCCCGGGGTCTTCTTGAGCTGACCCGGAGGGAGTTCGTCTTGGCGATTCTCATCGCGGATCTCCTCGACCGTATCCATCCCATGCTGTGACCGCTCCAGCGCGCGGGTGAGACCCGACTTTGCCTGCTCCGGCGCTTGGTCGATAACGCTCTGTAACTTGAGCTCGTGGCGAGCAAGCGCATCCGAGACCTCATCCAGTTGATCGGGTTCCTGGGCTGCAATCTCTAGCAATTCGGCAATGGCGGTTTCGTAACCATCCAGCGCCTGGGCTAAATCGGCCGGGCGGCCACGCCGAAGCAACTCGTCTGCTTCTCCCAGCCGGCGGTCCGCGAACTGCAGCAGCAACCGGGCGTCCCCGGCGCCGTTGGCGCTAAGCGCCAGCGCCGCCCGCTCGAGTCCCCGCTTGACACCATACAAGGAGTCGCCAGGCAACGCCTCGCCGGACGCGTAGGCAATCCCGACCGAACCGGCCAATAGAGCAGCCGCGATCAGCAGGCTCGCCAGCGAATATGCGGGGCGCCAGCCGAATCTGGGTTGCCGGAGGGTCGGGACCGGGCGTGGCGCGGGTCTCTCCCGGGAATGATCCGCCAGCCGCTTCCAAGCGCTGGATCTAAAGGCTTCCGTCGGAGTGGCAGGTGCCAGATTCCGTTGAGCCATTCCAGCCGCGACCAACAGCGGACGCAGCCCCTCCGCCTGCTCTGGATACTCCCGCAGGCACTCCTCTAGCGAACTCTGGTGGGTTTGGATCCGCTGGAGACAGCGATCCAGAATCTCGACATCCATCCTAGGCGCCATCCTTGTCCAATCTCTGATTAAGCTCCTTCAGCGCCCGATGCAGCAATACCCGCACCGCACCCGGGCTGCGCCCCATCCAACTTGCAACTGTTTCCGTAGGGAGCTCGAGCACGACTCGCAGCCTAATCACCTCTCGGTAGTCCTCTGAGAGCTGGCCCAGGGCTTGAGCGATCCCTAGGAGCTCTTCCTGTTGATCGCGATCTCCACCGGAGTCATCGCCAGCGCTCTCGGACTCGCCCTCAGGCTCCATCCTTGAACGATGGCGGTAGTGATCGGCCAGCAGATTCTTCGCCACCTGGTATAGGTAGGCGGAGAATGGGTGGCCCCGGTCCTCATAGCGGTCCAGCGCTTCATAGGTTCGCAGAAAAACAGTCTCACAGAGGTCCTCCGCGTCCCGCTCGCCGTCGACCCGCATCCGGATGAAACGATAAATCGGATCCAGGTAGCGTTCATACAGTTGACCGAACGCCTCAACCTGCCCGCCTTTTGCCCGGGCGATCAGCTCGGCGTCGCTGGGTGACGGTTTTTCGTAATCACCCATGAGAACGAATGAGGCTTGGCATCGTTACAGGGAGCTCGGCACACCTAACGGCAGTAGGACTTCGGTCATGGGTAAGCCCTGTAACAGTAAAGCATTTCCCCGGTTCTCCTAATAGGACCGCAACGCCATGCGCAGACGGAGTTATTGGCGCCGGCCCAAGTTCAACGGTTTCGACGAGCGGGCATTCTAGGCCCCTACATGACAACGGAGACCAGGAACCTGACCCTCACCGCATGATAGAGCTGACCGGAAAACAGCTGGGTGCTTATCAGATCGTCGAGCGGATCGATGGCCGCCCAGGATCGGTCGCCGATCGTCCATCGGAGTCGCGGGTTTACCGAGCGACCCCTTCGGGCGGTGGGGAGGCCGTCGCGATCAAGGTGTTCTCGGCGAACCTGCTCTCGCCGGAGTCCCGGACCCGCCTCCGCGATTCACTGCGGGTGGTCTCCCAGCTTCGCCACTCCGGTGCCGCCCCAATCCTTGGCTCTGGGGTCGTCGAGGGGCAGCCCTACATTGTGATGCCCTACTTCACTGCGGGCAGCCTGGCTGACCGGTATGAACGAGGACTCGCCAGCTCGCTTGACCCCAGCGAGCTGTTGAATGAGCTCTCCGCCGTGCTGGACGTGGCCCACCAACGAGGGATCGTTCACGGCTCGCTCAGACCTTCCAGCCTCCTGTTCGACCCGGAAAGCGGCAGCATTCGACTCGTAGGCTTGGGCGAGTCGGTCGTCTACTCCACTGAGAAGGCGCAGACTGCCGCTGCTGGCGCAATCTACGCCGCGCCGGAGGTTACCGCGGGGCAAGACCCAACCCCGGGCGCGGATCAGTACTCGTTCGGGGTCGTGGCTGCAGAGATGTTGACCGGTCTGCCCGCCGAACATGCGCTTGGGTATCTGAGGGCCCGGTCGGTCGGCCGGCCTTACGAGAACCGGAACTTGCGGACTCCCCTGACTGCCCAAATCCTGTTGGCCCTCTCGAAAGCGACGGCGGCCGCCCCAGGACAGCGCTTCGCGACCGTCGGCGAGGCCAACCGCAGTTTGCAGATTGCATTGGGCAAGCTGGCTCCTGTGATCGCGCCCGAGCCGGCCGAGGATCCCGAAGCGCCTCGAGTCCGACCTCGGCGGCGGCGGGCCGCAGCAGCCGTTTTTGTTGTCCTGCTGCTAGCCCTGGTCGGCATTGTTCCGGCCCTGGCGGCTGGCTTGATCGAACTGCCAACCTGGGCAGGCGGGGGTCGGGTCGGGGCAACACACGACGGCCAGCTCTCATCCGGCCCCACGATCATGCTTCCCACCGAGAATCAGCC
>Ga0209751_10005168_pt1 | contig 12373 bp, 17 predicted proteins | sample RifCSP13_1_FD_184019 | JGI IMG/M metagenome (GOLD analysis project Ga0209751, IMG submission 184019) | Soil microbial communities from Rifle, Colorado - Rifle CSP2_sed 13_1 (SPAdes) (version 2) | ecosystem: Environmental > Terrestrial > Deep subsurface > Rock core/Sediment | place: Rifle... | reverse complement strand
CGCGACGACTGGCCGACTATTCGCGCGGCACGGTCAGCAGGTATCCCCGCTGCGGTGAACCGCTCCACTGTGCGCTGTATGAGATCGTCTCTGTACTTCACCGGATTTCCCATTTCCTTTTCTCCTGTCTCCCGCCCCTGTCCGGGGTCGGTGCCTGTCAGTGAGGTGGGCCGTTCGGCGCTGCCGGTACTGTGCTAGTCCCTACAGGGTGAGGTTGTCTGGTCTGCCGTAGCCCCCAGGTGTACCACCTCTGTCCAGACTAAGCGGGCCTCGGTGCCTCTACCACTACCCGCCCCGCTGACAAACACTATCATATAGCACGCTCAAAACACTGTCAATACCAATAGCATACGGTTTCAGGCACGAGTTTACACGGTTTCAGGCGTCAAAACTCACTATTTTGTCAGGCACGAAATTATCTGGTTTCCGTGTAAGATTATCAACACGGAAAAGGGTAGAAAAGGTGATGTTGACACTCCATCGTGTGGTGACTACAATAGAGCCATGACAGAGACCGAGATACTCACGGTATTGGTAGACAACCGGCACGAGCTGCGCTCCCTGATCCGCCGGATAGGTGATGCCACGCTAACAATCAATGGGGAGTCCTACCCGGCCCAGGACGTGCTCAAAATAGGTGAGCTCACACTATCAGAGTGGCTGCCCCTCCTGGACGCTTCAGCCAGAACGAGGATACAATCTAACAGTGATACTACCTCTCAGAAAGGTGAGTCCAACATTCCGTCTCTATCCAGTATCGTAGAGCTATGGGGGTAAGGGTATGCCGGGTACGTTCGCCATAACGTGCAAGGCACCTCAGGACCTGCGCGACGCAATCCACCAAATGGCAACCGCGCAACAACTCTCCGTCAACCAATTCGTCTTTAACATCCTCCAATCCTACGTGCTGACAGGCAAGGCCGACAGTTTACCTAGCGTTAGTTACTCCAACACGCCTAATTCACGCCAATTAGCTATGCAACAACTCGATTCCTCGGCTCCCGCGCTCATCAAAATTCTGCTGGATAAGGCCCAAGCTGGTGACCGTGAGAGCGCGATCTACTGCCTAGATAGACTGATGGGCAAGCCCCGGCAGCAGGTGGATCAGCGCACGATCACGGCTAATCTGACAGGTGAGGAGTTCGCACGCCTGTTGGACCAGGCTAGATGCGTGAGTCAGGCACAGTCCCAGGCACTGCTTAACAACGGATACCCCCAGGGGGTATCGCTAGGCACGGAAGGCACCGAAAATGCCGGGGAAACGCAAGCCATACCCCACACTTTAGGCACGGATACCCCCCTCTAGGCACAGGCTCGCTTGTCATAATGCTTATTGTGCGCCCCAAAGCAGACCGACTGCCCACGCCTAAACTACGAAGGGATAGGCACGGGCGCGGCGTCCTCCACTATAATTCCACCTCACCTGGAATTTTTATATAGAAATCGCTTGTCAGGCAGTGTACCGTTAGTGTACTGTGTAAATATGGGGATAAAAGAAGGTATGCTAGCCATAACGATTCGGTTAACTCGGCAGACGTGGGCCGTGCTTGAGAAAGAGGCGTTAGAGCAAGAGATAGTGGGGGACAATGGGGAGCCGAGTGTTCGATTGTTGATACAGCGGAAGATGGAGAAGTACGCTGAGGTCAAAGGTGATTCGAGGCGTATCCAGACAGTACACCGCAGTTTGCCGGGGTCTCCACCTACGCAGTACACCGCCAGTACACAGCCTAAAGAGATGACGGAATACGAGAAGATCATGGCGTTGCCCACGGTACAGTTGAGAACGCACTATGTTAAGGGGACGGAGTTGAAGCGGCTGAATCCGAGGACGAAGTTATATGAGCGGGTGGTTGCGCCGGAGACGGACTTCGAAGGGAACCTGGTCATCGAGTGAGGGCAGCAAAGAATGAAGATAAGAAACGCTCAGGGGGTGTTTACGTGAATGAGCTAACCTTCGGTCCCGAAAGCCCAAAGTTTGAGTTCGATAATGCGTTGATTAAGCCACTACGCAACCCTATCCGTACATTTTCATGCCCTCGAGGACACACCTGGACTGCTGAGTTTTCCACTTGTGTCATAGCTTCTGGCACCGATAAGCAGGGTGCTTATCAGGAACTACGCAGGATTGACATTTGCCCCATCTGCTATATCGAATGGGTGGGTCGGAACTGCGGGGGAGTGAAAGAGGTATGAAACTCCATGTTACCTTGGCGGTCTTGGCGTTTGGCTTTCTGTTTTTGGGTTTTTTGTTTTTCCGACAGGATGTACTGAACCGACAGCCGGAGTACAGGCAGGATGAAGTAAGTGCGATAGTGCGGACTCACCTTGACAAACGGTTTACGGGGAACTTCCACGAGGCTGGCTCAGCGGTGACATATCAGGGTGACGACAAGTGGTCCGGGGCGTCTACCTCTACTGCCGGCGGCGCAAGCGTGTACTGGAATTTTTATGAGAAGTCCCGCACTGTTGAAGTAGTGCGGGTTGAGTAAAGGAAGGGTACCGAGTATGCCGAATAAGAAGTGGCGTCCCGGAGGATGGAAGAATCCGTACAAACGCTCTAGAATTGCTGATACTGACGATTTAGAGTTTGAATACTCTGCCGGACTTTTTGAGGCGGGTGCTGACGCCATGCTAGATGCGCTACTGAAATGGGGGCAAAGAATCCCGTCTAACACGTCCGTTCTTCATGTGCCCATCATGCGAGGGACTACGAGGACTGTGATCTATATTCCTGACGAGGAGAAAGATTAGTGGACGCTTCCCCTGAATACATCAAAATGTGCGAGAAGGCGGTTGCGCTACAATCGCTTCATAAGGTAGACAAATCGAGAGATGAGTGGTATGAGTACATCCCCAGAACCGATGTTGAAGATATGGTGGGCGGCTTTGACTGGAATAAAGCAATATTAGTTTGGCTTCCCCGGCAGGACCAGTTGCAGGAGATGGTAGGTGGCTATCACGAAGATGAGCATCAACATGTGTCCTTGCTCCACAATTTCGACACATTCCTCGATTTTCTTTCCGTCCCCAATCCATATCATTCTATGGAGCAACTATGGCTGGGTTTCGTGATGCACGAAAAGTACAAGAAGCATTGGAACGGGGAAGATTGGGTCGATTCCCCAGGTTTTCAGTATGTGCAAGATGCTGCAAATTTCCTTGACGATGCCCCTGTGCCACTAGAAGGCCGGATATTTGACGATGAGGACGGGGCGTTATGATAGTTATTGAGTTTGATGCAGACTTTAAGAAGTTACTGCGTGATCCACGTTTCTTCCGTAGGTGGGATGGGAATCAAGAGTGGGAAAAAGAGTACTCCGACTTTCCAGAGGTTATTGGTGTTATAGTAACCTCTAATGGATATGAACCCGTCATCTTTGGCACATCATTTAAAAAAAAGAAAGAGGAAAGGTTAAGGTTTACGGAGCAGCAGAAGACGCTCTTGATAGAGGCAAGGTGAACATCCCATGAAAGACTCTCTTGCGGCCACGGCGGTACTGCTTGTTCTGTTCGTGCTGGCTCTCATGTTTGGCAACATGGTCTTGGAGCTCCTGGACGAAGGTGCATGGGTCAGGGGCGCGGTGGGGATTGTCGCTACGTTTGGGATGCTGGCTTTGTGCGCCCTGGCGGTTTATGAAGTCAGGCGTACCAGTAAGAAGTGAGGGTATTGCAATAGAACAACCGTAGTGTTACAATCCGCTTCAAAGAGGGGTGCATTTCTGCACCCCTTTTTGTTTTGTGGAGACAAATGACACTTGCGCTGGATGATGTTAAACTTATCTCCTCCGCCTACACCGATTCCTCCACGCCTGAAATCAACACCCTCAAGGCCATCGAGCGGGGGGTGTGTGAGACGGACTTCGTTCACTTTCTCAGGTGGGTAAAGGTAGTTAACCCGCCTGTCCCCGGCTCCACTGGAGATGCCGTGGTTCCCTTCCAGCTTCACCCTTACGTTATCGAATCCATAAGGGCGCTGCTGACCGAGAAGCACATATCCGTTTTGAAGTCGAGGCAGATCGGATGGTCCACTCTTATCGCGGCCTACATCACCTGGTACGCCTTATTCCACAAAGGGGCGAACATCCTCCTGTTTTCCAAAGGACAGAATGAAGCGAAGGAGTTGTTGGCGAAGGCACGGCGCATCCACGACCAACTGCCCTACTTCCTGAAGCTGAAGATCGACCCGGACTCAACGGAAGAGATTGGGTTTCCCTTCATGCAGTCGGCCATCAAAGCTTTTCCGTCCAGTCCGGCTGCCGGCATTTCCTTTACCGGCTCGATAGTGGTCTGTGACGAACACGCCGAACACCCGTATGCTGATGACAACTACATCTCTTCCAAGCCTACGGTAGACCGGGGCGCACAGTACATTTCAATCTTTACCGCCCACCCATGGAACAATAACAACTTGGCGACTTCGCTTTACCTTGACGCGCGGTCGGGCAAGAACGACTTTAAGGCGCTGTTCTTCCCTTACGACGTTATCCCCGGACGCGACCAGGCTTGGTACGACGCCACCCGCAGAAGCATCCCCGAAAGGGAACTGGCCGGTCTGACGCCCGACCTCTACATGAGCAAAAACTATCCGAGAGACGAAGATGAAGCACTGAGCGCAGCGACAACGGTAATCGCCTTCGACAAACAAGCACTGGCACACATGGAAGAAGAGGCCAAAGGGGTCTCCCGCATTATCGTTGAATCAGAGGGCGTAGATCATCGGTATGTGAATATCTATCGGCCTTTCCAGTTGGGCCAGTTCTACGTGGCGGCGTCAGACGTGTCGCTTGGCGTTGGGCAGGACTACAACGTCACCTGCATTATGAACGTCAAAACCGGCGTTATCGTAGCTGACATCTGCGACAACAACCTGGCGATCGATGAATTCACTTACCAGACCTACCTCATGCTTCAATTGTACAAGAACCCTAAGTATTGGCCTGAATACAACTTGTGGGGGCATCGGTTGGTAGAAGTCCTTTTGGGATTGAAGTATCCCAATCTTGGCTACCGGGACGATAAACGAGAGAAACCGGGGTGGGTTACGGACGAAAAAAGCAGGCAAACTCTTTTCGCCGGGGGGGTTAACAAGTGGGGAAAGGAGTTCTCCGGGCTTATCCCGGCGGTAAACAACAATCAGATCACCATCTACAATCTTGGGGCGATCCAGCAATTCCGCGATTTGATTAAGAACGCTTCACGGAACGGGAGAATCGAGGCCAAGACGGGGGGGCATGACGACTACCCCATTGCGGCCGGGATTTGCTGGGTCAAGAAGGAAGATGTTTCGACGGGCGTTGACGATAAGAAATCGTTCTACAGCTTTACCTATCAGTAGAGGGGGCCGATGTTTACCGTTGCCGAGATAAAGGACTACAAGAACTATCTGGTAAACGACTACCACGGGACGAGGAAAGGCAATCAGGAGCGGTGGCAGTCGTTCTATGACGAGGATGGGGCATTCGACGCCCTCGTTCGCGACATCATCAAACCTCCGATGTACATCTCCCACACCGGCCTGGCTTCCCGGCTGATTGACGGGCCATCCTCCGCTATTGTCACCACAAATCCGCAATGCCTCATCCTCCCCAAGAAACTCACCGACAAGGGCTTGGAATCAGCCAAGCGGGTCAACTCATACCGCAACCATCGCCTGAACCTTATCGGCAGACAAAGTCCGCAACTGTTCCGCGAAGCGGTGATGAACCTCCTGCTCTACGGCGGTAGTTGGGTGCAACTTATCCCAAACAAGAACTACGAGCCGTCACTGGACGACTCCATTGTCCCGGTGCAATACGACTGTCCCAACCCACTGACAGTGTTCGGGTCGCCCGAAGAGGACTACGGCGTTCCGCAAAGAGTGATTGTTCAGTACAAAGTGCTGCCAGCGGCCATTGCCGCCCGTTATCCCAAATGGAAACCTTCCGACACGCAGGGGAAGTACATTGATTGGTGGGAATATTATGATGCAGGCCAGCGGTATTTTGAGGGCGGCGGGTCTCCTGTGTTCGATGACGAACTGCAACAGAACGCCTCGGGCTTAGTCCCGTTCGTCCACGCCTATTCCGGGTTCGGCAAGCGTTCTGCCGACAACAAGCCGGAGACACTGGAAGTGGGGCGTCTGGCAAAGGTGGCCGATCTCATTATCCGGCACTGCGGAATTGTCTCTGCGATTGACTCCACGATCCAACTCTATTCTCGCCCGGTCAGGGATTTGCTTGTCCCGAAGCGCGGCGATGGGGTGGAATTCAACCCCAAAGAATTAGAACAGTATTCAATGAAAGCTGGATCAATCAATCTCATCCACATGCCGGACGGGTCCAAGTTCCAAGACCCCGCGATTGAGCCAAAGGAATCTATGTTCGCATGGGCGGCTATGATTGAGGCGCAGATTCTCACCGAGGCTCCCCCCATCATGGCGGGACTCCCGACTGGCACGTCAGGGCGGCAGGAAGATATACTCAGCGCCCACGCCATCAGACGGTTTGATTCGGTAGTCGATGCGGTGGAAACCTCTTTTGCCACTGCCCTTGATATGGAAGCGCGGATACTCAAGACGATACCCGGTATGCTGCCGGTCAGCACGTGGGTTACTACAGAAGAGGGCGAAAAGGAATACCAGGTGACGGCGGACGACCTGGACGCCTGTATGCCTACGAAGGTTATTCTGAAAGCCGCCGATCCGATTGACGACGACCGCAAGATACAGTCGGGCATTTTGATGTACGAGAAGCAAATCATCTCGCACAAAACATTCCTGATAGACCATAGGGGAATGACGCCGGACGACGCCGATCAGGAAATCTACAGCATCATGGCCGAATCGGTAATGAAGTCTGAAACCATTATGAACATCATCGGCAAGAAAACGGTAGAGCGCGCCGGCGCGGAGGAAGAACTGGCGCAACTACAAGAGGTAGTGAGGGCTGAGACGAAGAAGGGGGTTGGGTCTCGCGGCGGACCGCCCCGGAACTTGAATATCCAGAGTGAGGCGGGCATGGGACAGCCGGATGTGAACATGGCGCAAAGGGGGATTCGTGCGCCGGCGGAGATGATGCCATGAAGCGGAATTTAATGGATGGTGTGATGGACGCCACGCTGAAGATGATGAAGGGATATGAGGCGTTTTTGGACAAGGAATTCAAGAACGTCAAGCCGTTCAACAAAGAGCGCATGACGAAGCGGGAGCAGATGGACAAGTACCGGCAGTTCACCCCGGAGACGGAGCAGATGATGCGCCAGACGATGGGGAACCAGGTGGTTGACGCCTACAAGTCTCGCATGGAGTCCATGTTCATGGAGGGTGGCAATGGCTAATCCCATGTTTCCAGATGTAACCCCTACTCCGTTGCCTGTTGAACCGAATAAAGGGCCAAACGCGTCCCCCCAGACGCTCGATGATCTTTACCGTGATCTCTACGGCGATATGTTTGAGGACTATCTTTTCCGGCGCTACTCCGATGAGTTCAGCAGGGACTGGGCAAGGCGAGACCCTTCCATATTCCAACGGTGGATGAAACTGGAGTTGCCTAAAGAATTGGCGCGGCAGGAGCAGGAGGCAGCTCAAGCACAATACGATTCACCTGAAAACAAACAAGCGATGGCATGGGCGGAACAGCGCAACGCCAACACCCAGTACCAGTGGAACTTGGACCAGTATAACAAGCAGATGGCGGAACGGAACAAGGGTATCAACATGCAGGGGTTCCGCAACTCCGTTCAGCAGATGCTTACGACTCCGCAGTGGCAGCCTAACGAGACTGACCAACGGCGGCAGTGGGTGACGACCATGCTGGGGGCGCTCAATCAGCCAGAAGATTATTGGGAACGGCAGAAACTTGAAGGTGAGTTGCAAACTCTGAATCGCCCAAAGTCGTGGGCAGACAAGGTAGCTGCCGCGCAGGAGAACGTCAAGCGGGCCGAACAGATTGCCAAAATTGTAGAGGCTAGGCTTGATGACAGGTTTGACCCACTACTGGAAAGTGACCCTGCCGTCATTGCGGCGAAGCAGGCACCGGCGATAGCGCGGTCGTCTCTGTTGCAGCTTCAAACGGGGCAGCCCATCACGTGGCAACCTAACACGTCTGGCGGTGAGTTTCTGCCTGAGAACTTCGGGGACTTCAGTTCACAAGGCCAGTACGTAAATGCAGGGACAGGACAGACGATAGACCCGAACGCTCCGCCTGTCCCGTGGCATGGGGGCGACCCGCACGCAGACTACGGTTCGCCGGACGTTCCGCACGATCCATTTGAGTCGCAACAGGCAATAGCCGCTAAACCATTATTGCCTGAATTCATGAGGTCATGGGAAGGCGGCAAGCCGAATTTCCAGCAGTGGGCGGGGACGACCGGTGTCAACCGCCGTATCTGGGCGGCGCGTCCAGAGGCTAAGAACGAAGATTACCTGACCAATATGTTCAATGCAGCGTCGAACCCGATCAGGAGGGCCAGTTGGAAACCTGCACGTCAGGTCTGATTTCTACATTGGAGGTTATTTGTGAGTCCTCTCAAGAAGGGCAAAGGGAAGGCCGTAATCAGTCAGAACATCAGAGAAATGGTTCGCGCCGGACACCCACAGAAACAGGCAGTAGCGGCGGCGATGCGCAAATCTGGAAAGTCGAAACGAGGTAAGAAATGAAAGGTAAGATGCCCAAGAAGATGCCCAAAGACATGCCCATGAAGAAGATGCCCAAAGAGCACAAGAAGATGCACGGTAAGGGGAAGTGAGCTGATGCCGATAGTCTGGCGTCCTGCCGATGCCAAGCTGAAGGACGAACTGGAGCGCAAGCGCCGTGAGGTAGAGGCGCTGCGCTTCCGGCCCAAGCCTGTTGTCTGGTCCCCAAATGCCCAGATGAGGGCGGCGCGGCCAGGTGACGCCAACTACACGCCTACCATACAGGATAGGTTGGCAGAACAAGCTACTGAAAACGCCGTACTGTCATTCAGTCAACGATTGGCGCAAGCAAGGCGCACTAACACCACGCCCTTTGTACCGTCACAATTCACGGGGCAAGGTGTCAGTCCCGGCGCACAAGTTGTATCTTCAGGCATGGGGCAAACGTTACCGCCGTGGATGGTGAGTTTCAAGCCCAACCAGCCGCCAATGACGGTAGGCGAAGGTCTGGACATTGTTAACCGCAACGTCATCGAACCTTTAGGTATGACGACGATAGGGGCGGGTACAACCGGGTTCAGTGAAGGGTTACGGATGCTCAATCCAGTCGCCCGCGTAGCCGGAGCCAACGTCGCTCAGGGCGCACGCGCTGCCGGAACCCGCACGGCGCAACTAGGCCGCGAGATCGCCACGAACGAAGCGGGCTTTGCCAAGATACCTGGGAAGGGTAACTGGAAGAAAGTAGAGATTCCCCTTAATTTCCGGGGGCGGGAAGAACAGTGGATTCTCGAACAGCCAAACCCTGCGGCATTTCGCCGTAACTATGGTGGCCCCGGCGAAGGGATGATTGTTGAGGAAGTAATTCCCACCGCTGCTCAGATGAAAAAAGCAGCGCAAGCACGTGAGGCACAGATACTCGCAGACAGCAATAAAAAGTTTGCTGATGAAATCGCTTCTACTGAGACAATATCGCAACGTGAAGCAAGGCGCAAATTAGAGAAGCAAGCCGCTTTTAAAGGTGAACCCACTCCCGTCACTCACCCTGAGAGCGGGGCGAAACCACAACCTGTAGCCCCGAAAGCAGGGGAGGCACTACCCCTTGTGCCTGAGGGATATGGAGTCAATCCTGACTATATTCCACCTGAGCAACTAACGGTACGGGAGAACGTCGGAAAGAAAACAATTCAGGATGTATTGGTCAACAAGTCTACAGGGAAAGATATTGCACCCATAGCCAATATGAATCAAAAGGAACGATATCTTAGGGAAGGATATGGTGCGCCGTATTTCCCTAAAGCCGACTTGCCCGAACCCCCGTTGACTAAAGCGGAAGCGCCTGCGGCTATCGGCAAAGTGCCTGAACCTCCTGTGGCAAAGCTGGCGGACACTGTGCCTGCGGAAACCCCGCCAGTAACACCGAAAGCGGCTGAGGGTGGTATTCCTCCTGTCGAGCCGCCGAAGCCGCCTGTGGACACAACTATTCCTGAACCGCAACCGACGGACAAACCGGGCTTTGCAGGAAACATACGCCTCTCAAAATATCCCGAAGAACTCCGCCCTGCGTTGAAGCAATGGGCAGAAGATAATATTGATACTATCGCCAAGGTGCGCCGGGGCACCCGGACTGACGCCATGGTTAAAGCCGATGCCGAAGTCCTAGCAAGTGAAGTTGGCGGAGACCTCGCCAAGCTACAAAAACGGTGGAAACCAGGGGAGGCTTGGAATGCCGAAGAAGTCTTGGCTTTGCGGGGTGTCCTCCGCACCAAGACAGAAGCGGTTTTGGATGCACAACGGTTGGTCAGACAGGGTAATTCGACAGAGAACCTCATCAAGCTGAAGCTGGCACTTGATGACCAGGCTGCGACGCAAGAGATGGTAACAGGAGTGACCGCCGAAGCTGGTCGTGCGCTCAGGCAGTTCCGGCAGGCAGCCATAGAAGCATCCGGCGACGTGACGAAGATGGAACGCCTGCTAAAACAGGTTGGCGGGCGTGACAACATTGAGGACATTGCCGAGTTACTGGGAAACCTAGATGTGAATGACCCGGTAGTGGTCAATAATTTTGTGCGCAACTTGCAGAAAAAGGACTTTTGGGATTATGTTACGGAACTTTATTATAATTCCATTCTCAGCGGTCCGAAAACCCATGTTGTCAATTCACTTTCGAATACGGTCAATATGTTGGCAGCGCCTGTGGAACGTGCTTTTGCCGCTGCGGTAGACGTGCCTCTCTCGAAGTTGCAAGGACGGCAACGGGCACGATTTTTTAGCGAGATACCCGCTGACACTTTCGGGGCTATTGAGGGCGTGAAAGAGGGGTTGCGCGCCTTTGGCACAACGATGAAAACAGGCGTTAGCCCACTCAACGCTTCGAAATTCGAAATGCAGCAGACGCGGGCGTTCAAGGGTAAGCTGGGACGGGTTATCAACGTGCCTTCGACTTCTTTGGAAGCGGCGGACGCCCTAATGCAGCAGGTCAACTACCGTGCCGCCTTCAACGCTACGGCCAAGCGCATAATCTCCCGCCGCGGCTTGAAGGGACAAGAGGCGATAGAAGCCCTTGCCGACCTCAAGGCAAGTCCGACTAAGCCGCTTTTGGAGCAAGCCCGCGAAATATCCGAATATCGCCTGTACCGGGGCGATCCTGGCAAGTTCACTGAGGCCATCATGGGACTGCGGGAAAAAGTAACCATCGGCGGATTCGAACCATTGCGCTATGTCGTTCCATTCGTGCGGACGCCCGCAAACTTGTTGAAGTATGGGCTGGAACGAAGTCCTGCCGGATGGCTAAATCCGAAGTTGTGGAAGAACATCGCCGCCAAGAATCCAGAAGCCGCTGATCAGATCGGGCGGGCGGTGATTGGGAGCCTCACTGCTGTTGGGATAGCCATCTATGCCAGGGAGGGGTTGATTACCGGAGCAGCCCCGAGTAATGCGGCAGAACGTGACCGCTTCTACCGTAACGGAAAGCAGCCGTTTTCCCTGCGTGTGGGCGACAAGTGGGTTTCTTACCAGCGCATGGAGCCGTTCAACCAGACTTTTGCGCTTGTGTCGGCGGCAGTGGACGCCCTCAGTGATAAGAGCAAGAACGCGGGGGACTTGGCGAAGCAGGCTGGGACGACTATTGCTCAGAACATGGTCAGTCAAACCTATCTTTCGGGACTTTCCGATGTCATCAACATGATTTCCGAGCCAGAACGGTTCGCTGGCAGCATTATAGAGAACTTCGCTGGGGCGCTGGTTGTGCCTGCATCAAGCCTTACTCGAACGGCAGCCCAGGTCATGGACCGCACCGTCCGCGCCCCTGAGAACTTCGGCCAGAAATTGCAGTCCGGGGTTCCCTCGTTGTCGAAAAACGTTCCGGCTAAACTGGACGCTTTTGGCAATGAGATTGTCCGTGAATCACCGGCGTTCTTGCCAATCAACGTTACGACGGCCAAAGAAACGTATCTCACCCAAGAACTGGATCGTCTGAAGGTTAATGTCGGATTTGTGGGTGATTCAATCCAAAATATAAAGTTAACTTCAGAAGAGCAAAGGTGGTATCAAGAGGGCGCTGGGTTATATACCAAGCAGGAACTTGAACGTGTTATTGCCTTGCCTTCATATCAAGCTGGGTCTGATGACTTCAAGCGCCAATACATCGAGAAAGCAATATCTTATACTAGGGACAAGGCCAAGCAGGCAGCTCTCAGATATGTTCAACAGAATGACCCAGAGCGTTACAGGGCGTCTCTGTCAAGGTAAAGAATAGCCAGGTAG
>Ga0209751_10005167_pt1 | contig 12374 bp, 9 predicted proteins | sample RifCSP13_1_FD_184019 | JGI IMG/M metagenome (GOLD analysis project Ga0209751, IMG submission 184019) | Soil microbial communities from Rifle, Colorado - Rifle CSP2_sed 13_1 (SPAdes) (version 2) | ecosystem: Environmental > Terrestrial > Deep subsurface > Rock core/Sediment | place: Rifle... | reverse complement strand
TAAGCGCCACTACCATCCAGCCAAAGAGCAAAGCCACCAGCAGTAAGAGACCGATCTGGCGCAGATCGCCGCCTGCAAGGAAAAACATCATCCCGCCAAGGAGCAATATGGTGATCACCGCGCTCAGGTCGGGCTGAATGAATATCAAGCCGCCCAAAATACCCAGAATTCCTGCCAGCGGGATCAAGCCAATGTTAATATCACCCAAGTTGTCGCGCTTTGCATAAAGCCAGACGGCGAGATAAATCACGGTGATCAGCTTTGCCAGCTCGGAAGGCTGGATTGAACCGCTCAGCAGCGTTCGGACGGCGTTATTGCGCACATCACCAATGATTAGCACCGCGACCAGCATCAGGATAGTGACCGCCATCATAGGCACTGCCAGTTTTTTCCAGATGTGATAATCCATGAACGTTAGCGTAATCGCCACCGCGATCGCCAACCCCAACCAGAGCAACTGGCGAATGAATATCCGCGTTGCGGACCCATAAAACTGGAACGAGTAGTCCCAACTGGCGGAATACACCATCAAAATGCCAAAAATGATCAGCGTGATGGTGGTCAGCAAGAGGGGCACATCGATTCCCAGTTGGACGGAGCGGCGCTGAGGCGAAGATCCACCAACCTCACGCTGAGAGCCCTTGTTGCGATCTACAGTTGCATTACCAGTTGCTTGAAACATTCTCCTCGCTCCTCAAAATCGTTGAATTCGTCGAAGCTGGTGCCGCCCGGCGAGAGCAAAACCACGTCCGCAGGCTCGACAATGGCTGCCGCAGCCAACACTGCCTGTTCCATGGTGCGGTATCGAGACAGGGTGCAGCGTGGCGATGATGGGCAGACCCGTTGAATCACATTCTCTATCTTGTCGCTTGCCTCTCCAAACAGGATGAGATGATCCACCCGCTGGCAAACCAGCCTGGCAAAATCCTCCCAGGGTAGATCTTTGTCCCTGCCGCCTGCCAGCAGGACCAGTGGCTCATCGAAAGAACGAATGGCGGCCATGACGCGTTCCGGGGCGGTAGCGATCGAATCGTTGTACCAATCCGCGCCGCCCCAGGTGCGGACGAACTCCAGGCGATGCGGCACGCCGTCGAAACCCTGTATGCCAAGGCGCATCGCCTCAACCGGGATGCCCGCTGCAGACGCTATCGCACAGGCTGCCAGCACATTCTGCAAATTATGCTCGCCTCGCAGGCGAATGCTGGCGCGATCCAGCACAAAAGTTTCGCCCTCGCCCTCCCCCAGGTAAATACCTTCCTGGCGCAGGTAGGCCATTTTACCAGGGTGTGCTCACCATGCAAGTTCGCGCAGACCAAATGAAAGCAACTCTCCACGTACTTCGCTAACCAACCCCCAGGAACCGGGGTCATCCCGGTTCAAGATGGCCTTATCCTGCGAGTTTTGAAAGCTCAGGATGCGCGTTTTGGCCGCGGTATATGCCTGCATCGTCCGATGCCTGTCCAGGTGGTTCGGGGTGATATTTAACACCGCGGCGATATGGGGCGAGCGGGTCATAACCTCGAGCTGGAAACTGGAGAGCTCCATAATTGCCAGGTCGTCTGGTTTCATCTCATCCACGACGGTGATCAACGGCCTCCCAATATTGCCGCCAACCCAAACCCGGCTGAATCCGGCCGGGATGCTATCCAGGCGCAAGGCGGCTTCGGCGATGCTCCCAACCAGGGATGTCGTCGTCGTTTTGCCGGCTGAGCCCGTGATGCCGATGATCCTGCATGGAGCTATTTCGAGAAAAATTTGCGAGTCGTTGGTGAGCGGAATTTTCCGCCGGCGCGCTTCTGCGACGATCGGCAAATCGAGCGGGACGCCCCCAGACACGCACACCAGGCCGGCGCCTTCCAGCAGTTCGAGTGGGTGTCCACCGCATACCCATTTGACCGGCTTATAGCCATGGGAGGCGACATATTGGTTCAGCTCTTCTTGGGCTGCCTGGAACTCGCTCAACGAGCGGCGATCGTTGAGGCTGACCTCCGCGCCATGACTCGACAGGTAGCGCGCCAGCGCAATGCCCTGGCGGGCAGCGCCGAATATTACCACCTTCTTTTCTTCCCAGTTCATCGCCACAAAATCCTGATAACGGTGTCCGACGTCAGAAACCAACATCATCATATTCCACAGTCAGCAACGATCACACAATAGCCAGGGCTACTCCGATCATAGCAAACAACAAACTGATCAACCAAAAACGCTGGACGACCTGTGTCTCGCTCCAACCTGACAGCTCAAAGTGGTGCTGTAGAGGAGCCATCTTGAAGATGCGCCTCCCCTCGCCGTACCGTCGGCGAGTGTATTTGAAATACAGTGTTTGAATCGCCACACTCATCGTAATACTGAATGGGATCACTGCGATCACGGGCAATAGCATCCACTGTCCTGTCATCAACGCTACTACTGCAAGAGTCGCGCCAAGCGATAGAGAGCCGGTATCGCCCATAAATAGATCGGCGGGATGCACGTTAAACCATAAAAAACCAAACACAGCCCCAACCAAGGTAAAACAGAAGGGGGCCAGGATTGTCTGGTTCTGAAGCAATGCAATGCCTCCATAGGCAGCAAAGGCCGTCGCGGAAATCAGGCCTGCCAGCCCATCCAGCCCATCAGTCAGATTGATCGCATTCGAAAAAGCGACGATCAAAAAAGTCGCAACTGGCAAATACAACACTCCAATCTCGAATTCACCTTTATACCCGGGCAGATACAGCTCGGGTACGTCTAAAACGTAATGCAGCCCAATAGCCGTTATGAAAGCGAACAATACCTGCACGAAAAACTTCGTTCGCGCCCGCATACCTACACTGCGCCTCCGACCGGCGATCCCTTCCCAATCGTCCACCGCGCCCAAAAATGCATACAGGATCATCACACCCATGGGCAGCAACACCGAGCGCCCTGAAACTGAAAAGCCGATTAATGAGCTGGCATTCATTAGCACGGTGATCAAAGCGACGGGCAAAACGATCATCACACCACCCATGGTAGGTGTACCCATCTTGGTGATATGCCTCTGAGGACCTTCTACCCGGATCGCTTTGCCGATCTTGAAATAGCGCAGCACCCTCAACAGCGGGGTGCCCCAAATAACTGTGAGCATGAAACTCAATCCTGCCAGCGCAAGTACGATTGAAGTCCCGGTCATGACACGACTTCCAATGCTGACACAATGCGATCCATTTGCATGCCGCGCGAACCTTTGATCAGAACTACGTCACGTTCAGTCAGGCGTTCGCTTAATAAGGCAACTACCTGCTCGATATTTTCTAGCTCGACGATGGCTGTTCCTTTCAACCCTGCCCGGTGGGCTGCGGCTGCGATCATCCGGCCGCGCTCGCCAACCGTGATCAGCTCGTCAACCACCTCGGCGGCGCGCACCCCCACCATCTCGTGGCCGCGCCACTCGTAAGGCCCCAATTCGAGCATATCGCCCAAGACAGCAATCCTGTGACCTTCCAGATCCTCCAGCAAATTCAATGCGGCTATGGTCGACTCAGGCGAGGCGTTATAAGTATCATCCAGCAACAGAGCGCCGTTCTTCGTACGCACAGCCACCAGCCTCAACTGGCTACGACCGGAGCGCAAGCCGTTGACGATCTCCTGCCAGGTCAGGCCCTCAACCAGGCCTACCGCTGCTGCCCGTAGCACGGTATGAACGGAGTGGCGACCGATCAGCGGGACGCGCAGGTGCAGGGTTTCGTTGCGATAATGCAGCCGGAAGCGGATGCCCTCCAGTCCCAGCCCCTCCACGTCATCAGCCCATAAGTCCGCTCTCCAATGGAGACCGTAGAAAAACGAGCGGGCGCGGGTTTGCCTGGACATCTCGCGCACCCAGTGATCATCGTAATTTAGCACCGCAACGCCCTCCGGCACGGGAGGCAGCGCCTGGACGAGCTCCGCCTTGCCGCGAGCGATAGCCTCCTGCGAACCCGCTCGTTCGGCATGGACGGTGCCGATGTTGGTGACCACCCCTACGTGCGGCAGCGCAATGTCGCAAAGAAAGGCAATCTCTCCTGGCACGTAGAAACCCATCTCTAAAACCGCCACCTGGTGATCTTGACTCAAGCCCAATATCGTCAATGGCAAACCGATCTCATTGTTCAGGCTTCCCGGGTTTTTTAAGGTGCGGTATCTTTGCTCGAGCACTTCAGCGATTAATTCTTTCGTAGTCGATTTTCCCACGCTGCCAGTGATGCCGATTACCCTGACATTCAACTTCCGGCGCCAGTAGTGAGCAATTTTTTGCAGCGCCTTGAGGCTATCTTCTACCAGCAAACACAACGGCTTTTCCCGGGCCGAGAGGCTTTGGATATCGGTCTCAGCCCGCAGATCCAATACAGGGAATTCCGCCGATAAATCTTTATGGATGATTGCCAGGTTCGCGCCACGTTCGAATGCCTTGCTCACAAAATCATGCCCGTCCACCCGCTCACCCGGCAGGGCGATGAACATCGAACCCGGAACGGCCTGGCGGGAATCTATACAGGCTTCGTTGATGACCAGACTCGCCCACTCAGGGTATGCGCCAGTCAGAGCCTGAAGTACGTGACCAAGTGTTAGCACAAATCAGCCTGCCTCAATGTGACGCCAGTATCTCCCGGCGGACATCGTCTGGGGGGATGTCCATCAGGACAACCAGCCGCTCGACGATATCGTGGAAAACAGGAGCCGCCACCACAGAACCCCAGGGGGAAGAGGTGGGTTTCTCCAGCCAAATATAAACCAGGAAACGGGGATCATCCATAGGTCCCCAACCCACGAAGGATGCGTTGGTTGCGCTGAGGGAATAACCGTAGGGAGTTGGGATTTCGGCGGTGCCCGTCTTCCCAGCCACCCGGTAACCCTCCACCAGCGCGGTGGAAGCCTCTTCTTCCAGCGAGCGAGCCAAAATTTCGGATAATGTGCGCGCCGTCTCGGGCTTGATCGGCATCCCGACAATCCGTGTCTCAGTATCGTATTGATTGCCTTTGTCGATAAACGAGCGGACAATTCGTGGCGCGACCAGCTTGCCTTCATTGGCAATTGCAGAGACAGCCATTACCATCTGCAACGGGGTAACGGCGACACCCTGTCCGAATGAGTTCGTCCCAAGGTCTGCCTCATACCAATCCGTATCGCCCGGGATCTTCAAACGTCCGGTCACTTCCCCAGACAGGTCAACCCCTGTCAGGCGCCCGATGCCAAACGCGCGCATGTAATCATAAAAATTCTTCGTTCCGAGCTGAGTGGCTACCCAGGCAAGACAAACGTTCAACGAATGCTGCAGGCAACCCTGCATATCTTGGGGGCCCCAGGCGGCCGAGTTCCAGTTATAAATGTAGATACCGCCAACTTCGATCACGCCGACATCGAGAAAGATTGTCTCTGGGGTTACCGCGCCAGCATCTAATGCCGCCGCCATGGTCAGAACTTTGTACACCGATCCCGGCTCGTATGCCTGGCTGATGGCCCGGTTGAAAGGTGTGCTGCCTTTGAATACCTCAGCATACTGCCAGTACTCGTTAAGATCGAGGCGCGGCGTGGTCGCCATAGCCAGGATTTCACCCGTCTGAGGATTTGCCACCACAATCGTGCCTGAATCGGCGCCATTTGCCTCGACCGCCGCATCCAGAATGGCCTCGATTTCAGCCTGGATGGCGCGGTCAATCGTTAAGATGATGCTGGCACCAACCGGGATTTCAGGCAGCTCCAATGCCAGATTGGGATCCCGCGGCATCCAGACCTCCATCGTTTTCCCAGCTATGAGCTCGTTGAACTTCGCCTCAACGCCATAATATCCGAGCCCCTCCCGGTTTACAAAACCAAGCACGTTGGAAGCCAGGCGTTTCTCCGGGTAGCTGCGTTGGAGGTGCGGTTTATAAATCAATCCCTGTAAAGAAGGGGGCTCCTCGCCTTTTTTCCGCGAGGTGGAATTCTCTAATTCCGTACTGTACCTCTCCAGGAGTTCGATTTTTTCCTGGGAGACGTAATCAGCCAAAACCACGTAAACGGCTTCGGGCGAGACTTCCTGGCTGGCCGCGTCCAGCACCTGTGCATAATCAAGCCCTAGGACCACATTCAAGGTGAGCGCGATGGAGTGAGGGTTTCTTACCTGCGCCAGTTCCACGCCCACCTCATACACGGTGATATTCCCGGCCAGCAGCCTTCCCCAGCGATCGTACAGCAAACCCCGCGCAGGTTGGATCGGGCGCAAATCAGCTTCGTAAATTTTCGCCTGTCCCAGGAAATGTTCGACTTGCTCCGGGTTGGTTTGAATGCGAACCAACTGCCCGATGATAAAAATCGCCATCAGCGAGTACAGGGTGGCTAAAAAAGTATATCTCCAGGTGCTTTCAGTGTTCATGGGCTTACCTCAAGAGCATCGCTGATAGTCGGTATGATTTGTTCGCGAAACCAATCGATGAGCGATTGCTTGTAATCCGCAGGCAACGAGGCCGCGATCACTCTGGTCGGCGCTGGCGGTGGCGCCAGATCAGGTTTTTGCGGAGGCACATAGCCAAGTACAACCACGTACATAATTTCATCTTTTTCAACTGGCACGAAGCCCAGATCGAGAGCCCGGGGTCTCATTGCTGTCGCCGAATTCAATACAGCCAACTGGGAGGTCAGATCGGCGTTCGTCAATTCCAGCGCCTCGATCTCTGTGCGCATGATTAAGATCTCCCGACCGATTGTAGCCGCGCGGGCGGTGACATCCAGGTATATTCCCGCAATTAAAGCGATAAAGACCACGCACAGCAAAAATAACACGATCAGCTTCAGTTGCTTCCGCCATGGCGTTTGCGAGTAAGCTTGGGTCAGGTTACGAACGCGTTCCATTCAAGTCCTCCACAAGGCAGACCAGGATACCATCGTCTGTCCTACTTGCTTGCAAGTGTCGTGCCAGCTAACGGCAGTGTCGTGCAGGCTATCGACAACAGCGTTGTAAATGAACAATATCCCGTCGAGCTATAATTTATTCGGTTGGTAATTTTTCTGCGATCCGCAAGCGGGCGCTGCGAGCCCGCGGATTTTGATCCACTTCTTCAGACCGCGGCCTGATCGGTTTGCTGATGGTCACCTTCAAAGTCGCACGGTGGCCGCAGGTGCAGACCGGTTGCTTCGGTGGACAGAGGCAGTCCTGGCTTTCGCGGCGGAAAAACTGCTTGACGATTCGATCCTCAATCGAATGAAAAGCAATCACAGCCAACCTGCCGCCGGATGCCAGCACAGCGACCGCCTCCGGCAGGGCAGACTCTAAAGTTTCCACCTCGTGATTGACCGCAACGCGCAGCGCCTGAAACGTTCGGGTGGCCGGGTGAAAGCCAGGTCGCCGGCTGGCAGTCGCGCCGGCAACGATCCTGGCGAGCTGGCCGGTAGTGATCACCGGCCGGCTCGCGACGATCGCCCGGGCTATCTGGCGAGAGCGCTTTTCATCGCTGTACCTGAAGATGATCTTGGCGAGTTCAGCCTCAGGCAGCCGGTTGACGAGATCCGCCGCGCTGACCGGGCTACTCGGGTCGAAGCGCATATCCAGGGGCGAATCGGTCTGAAAGGAAAAGCCGCGTTCCGGTGTATCAAGCTGCATGGAGGAAACCCCCAGGTCCATGACGATCCCATCCACATCATCCCAGCCCAACACGGCCAGATGATCTCGCAGCGCTGCATAGGACCCCTGTATCAGGCGGAGGCGCGGCCCAAATTCTGCCAGGCGTTTTCCGGCCAGGTCGATTGCCGCCGGGTCCACATCCAGACCCAGCAAGCAACCATCCGGGCTGGAAGCCCGCAGGATGCCCTCCGCGTGACCTCCTGCCCCTATAGTGCAATCTACGTAACGACCAGCCGGTTTCGGTCGCAAAGCGAGTATAATTTCATGGTAAAGTACCGGACGGTGCATTGCCAGTCAGGCGAGCGGCGGTCCTGAGATCAGCCGGTAGCGATGTCGAAGGCCTCGAAACGCTGGGTATTCGCGTTGCTGTCTTGAAGCTGCGCCATTTGTTGGGACCACATCTCGGGAGACCAGATTTCAAAGTAATCCCCCACGCCGACGATCATCACCTCGCCATCCAGCCTGGCAAACTGGCGAAGGTATTGCGGGATGAGAATGCGCCCTGCCCTATCCACCTCGACTTTCTCGCCGTTGGCGAAAATCAGGCGGCGCAGCAAGCGAGAAACCGGATCAGTGATGCTCATCCGGTTTATACCTTTGGAGATAGTTTCGAATGCTGTTAACGTCCAAATCATCAGGTTGGTATCGAAACCCTGGGTCACATACGCCTCTTGCTCGAGCAAAACCCGATAACGGGAAGGTATGGTGAGCCGTCCTTTATTATCCAGATTATGCTGATACTGACCCATGAACATATGTTCTACCTTATCCTTAAATTGGTGAACGCCGGAAATGCTCCGGCGCTCCACTTTCTCCCACTTTATCCCACAAACACACACAGTATATACGAAAATTGTCTGAATTGCAAGTGTTTTGAGCGATTGCCAGCAATATTTTAAGCTTTTGAGCTATACAATTCTGCAAATAGGCTATACGAAGCCGATTCAGGCTCTATTTTCTCTTCTGGATTACGTATGTCTTCTCAAAATGGATAAAACCTGGCTTCGATATCCCCCACCGAACAGGTTTAAGTGATTGAGCAGGTGATATAAATTGTAAATCGGAAATCGCTGCTGATAATCCCTTTGCAGCGGACGGGTTTCCTCATAGGCCTGATAAAACGCTGTCGGAAAGGCGCCGAAAAGCGCGGTCATCCCCAGTTCAGCCTCAGCCCAGCCGTAATGAGCAGCCGGGTCGATCAGGGCAGGACTCCCGTGCGCATCGGCCAGCGCATTGCCGCTCCACAAATCGCCATGGATCAGGGAGGCGGGCTGAACCGGCACCAGCGCCTCAAGATTTGCCGCCAGCTTTTCCACCCGGCGGACTTCTGCGCCATCCAACAAACCCTTCGATCCTGCCAGGCGAGCCTGAAATAACAGGCGGTGCTCGATGAAAAAGGCGTGACCATTTGCCGTCCATGGATTGGGCTGCGGCGTGCTGCCGATGAAATTGTCATGTTGAAATCCAAATTCAGGGTGGGTATGGTTATGCAAATGAGCCAGTTGCCGGCCAAACACAGCCCAATAATCCGCCCGTCGCGCCGCTGGGGAAAGATCCTCCAGCAGCAGATAGCCCCCGCCCCATAGATATGGTTTTGGGACCTGGGGCGCGCCCGGGATAGCCAGGGCTTGCAAGCCCTCCGCCTCTCGGGCGAACATATCCCCGGGCGCCTGCGGGTTGGTCTTCAGGAAAAATGTGACCCCGGCTCGCGTCCCCAGGGTCGCCCCGTTGTTGATGCAGCCGCCGCCGGTATACTGGCTGGAAACCACTTCTCCATAACCACGTTCCAACAGCCAGCTGGATACTTCGCCAGGGACCATCAATTTTAGCTCGTCAACGATTCTTGCTGACCGTCTCCAGGTGATCGATCAAGCCTTGGATAGAACGCGCGACAATCCGGTACACCTCTTCAAAGCCATCGATGCCGCTATAGTAAGGATCGGGGACCGAGGTTTCTTTACCACCCAGTGGGTCGTACTCGCGGAGCAGGTGTATCTTTTGGCGCTCTTCTGGATTGGGGCATATTGCCAACAGGTCATCCCTGTTATCTGCATCCATGGCGATGATCAAATCGAACTTCCCGAAATCTTCCCGCCTGATCTGGCGCGCCCGCCCATCGTAGTTCAAGCCATGGCGCGAGGCGACGCGGCGCATCCGCCAATCGGGCGGTTCGCCCACGTGCCAGGCGCTGGTGCCGGCAGAATCGACCTGGTATTTATGTTCCACCCCGCGCTGCCTTGCCTGCTCTTTAAACAGACCTTCAGCCAGGGGGCTGCGGACGATATTTCCCAGGCAGACTAAACAAATGCGGACGACATGCTCCAAGCGAAACCTCCTCAAATGCGCCTTTTAGCTCCCCTGGCGATTCATCGCATCCATGACAGCCACTGCGGCGATATTGACGATATCGCGCACTTCGTCGCCGGTTTGCAGCACATGGACCGGCGCCCCCACGCCCAATAATATGGGACCAATCGCCTGGGCGTTTCCCAGGCGGGCGAGCAGTTTATAGGCGATATTGGCAGACTCCAGCGAGGGGAAAACCAGCACATTGGCGTCTTTCACCTGGCTGAAGGGGTAGCGCTCCTCAATAATTTCCGGGACAACAGCCGTATCGGCTTGCATCTCGCCATCGACTGCAAAATCGGGGCACCGATCGCGGATGATCTGAACTGCGTTGCGGACCTTATCCGAAAGCGGGTGGGGCGTGCTGCCAAAATTCGAGAAAGATAGCAGGGCAACTCGCGGCTCCAGGCCGAGCTGGCGGGCAAAGTCGGCGGAAAGGCAGGCGATATCGGCCAGATCTTCGGCGGTCGGATCAATGTTGACCGTCGCATCGGTGAACAGGTAGGTGCGATTATCCACGATCATGATGTAAACACCTGCCGCACGCCTGGCGCCTGGATGGGTATGGTGAATTTGCAGGGCGGGCCGGATCACCTCCGGATAGTCGTAGCTCAGGCCTGAGACGGACGCGTCGGCGTCTCCCATCAAGACCATCATCGGACCAAAAATATTCGGGTCGCGGACGAGTTTATACGCGTCTTTCATCACCACGCCTTTGCGCTGGCGCAAACCGTAAAATGCCAGTGCGTATTCGTCGATGCGTTCGAAGGCATTCGGATCAACCATCTCGGGGCGGCAATCCAGGCCCAAAGCGATGATTTTTTGCTTGATCACCTCCGGTCGTCCAAGCAGGATCGGGACAGCAATGCCTTCGTCCGTTACCTGGGCTGCGGCGCGGATGATTTTGGTCTCCTCGCCCTCGGCAAAAACCACCCGTTTTTTCTCTACGCTGCCCCTGGCTTGATTCATGATGTAATGGCGCACCTGCTCGCCTATCCCCAGGCGGATGGCGAGCTGTTCTCGGTACCCATCCAGATCGATCTGGCGGCGGGCAGCCCCTGTCTCCATGGCTGCTTTTGCAACCGCAGGCGCCTCCCAGAGGAGAACGCGCGGGTCTAATGGCTTGGGGATGATATAGTCTTCCCCAAACATCAGGCTGTCCAGCCCATAGGCGCGCAGCACGCTATCGGGGACATCCTCCTTGGTCAGGCTCGCCAGGGCAAGGGAGGCAGCTACCTTCATCTCCTCGTTGATCGCCCGGGCGCGCACATCCAAAGCGCCACGGAAGATGAAGGGAAAGCCCAAAACATTGTTGATCTGGTTCGGGTAATCCGAGCGCCCGGTTGCCACGATTGCATCCGGACGAGCCTCTTTGGCAAGTTCGTATTTGATCTCAGGGTCCGGATTAGCCATAGCAAAGATCAACGGGCGCTCTGCCATGGTCTTGACCATTTCAGGGGTCAGGATATCCGCGACCGAGAGCCCGTAGAAGACATCGGAACCGCGCACCGCATCGGACAGATCGCGCGCCTCGGTCTCGTGAGCAAAGCGTTCTTTGTACTTGTTCATCCCTTTTGAACGGCCTTTGTAAACGACGCCCTGCGAATCCACCAGCAGGATGTTTTTTCTGCTGGCGCCTAGGCGGACCATGAGCTCAGCGCAGGAGATTGCAGACGCGCCAGCCCCAGAGATCGCTATTTTCACCTCCGCGATGGACTTACCGACAATCTCCAGCCCATTGAGCAGTGCTGCACCCGAGATAATCGCTGTGCCATGCTGGTCATCGTGGAATACCGGGATATCGAGCATCTCTTTGAGTGTTTCCTCGATATAAAAACACTCGGGGGCTTTGATGTCCTCCAGGTTGATGCCTCCGAAAGTGGGAGAGATGGCTGCCACAACCCGGATGAGCTCGTCCGGATCGCGGGTATTCACTTCGATATCGAACACATCTACATCAGCAAAGCGCTTAAACAGCACTCCTTTGCCCTCCATCACCGGCTTGGAAGCCAGAGCGCCCCGGTCGCCAAGACCAAGAATGGCAGTTCCGTTGGAAACCACTGCAACCAGGTTCCCTTTAGAAGTGTATTCATAGCCCAATTGGGGGTCCCTCTCGATTTCGAGTACGGGCACAGCGACGCCGGGTGTGTAAGCCAGGCTGAGGTCGCGCTGAGTTGCCATCGGCTTGGTCGGCACAACAGAAATCTTGCCAGGCTTCCCTCCCAATCGGTGGTATTCAAGTGCTTCTTCGCGGGTGATCCGAGACATAATTTGCTCCTTTAAAAATTTTGAAAACCTACCAGTGGCAATATTCAACTGAATTAGCGAATAATCTTCACACACCTTCTCCGCTTCGGGAAGTACTTTTTGTAACGTTTCTAAGAGTATAACCTGCCTGATCAAATATACCACGGGTCCGATCGGCGTAGAC
>Ga0209751_10005165_pt1 | contig 12377 bp, 9 predicted proteins | sample RifCSP13_1_FD_184019 | JGI IMG/M metagenome (GOLD analysis project Ga0209751, IMG submission 184019) | Soil microbial communities from Rifle, Colorado - Rifle CSP2_sed 13_1 (SPAdes) (version 2) | ecosystem: Environmental > Terrestrial > Deep subsurface > Rock core/Sediment | place: Rifle... | reverse complement strand
ATGCTACCTTTGCGCATGTCTACTTTGTGCTTCTTAGCCAAGTTGTATGTATCGTTGAATCCTCGTACAATGTGTTCTTCCATCTTTTTTGCAACTTCATTAAATGTCCAATAGTATCTTTGCAAGTTTTGTACCCATTCTAGATAAGATATACAGACACCTCCAGAGTTTGCCAAAATATCTGGAATAACCATGATTCCTTTTTTGAATAATATTTCATCTGCCTCAGGGGTGGTTGGTCCGTTTGCAGCTTCAGCAATAATTTTGCATTTGATCTTTTTTGCAATATCTGGAGTAATTTGGTTTTCAAGTGCAGCTGGAACCAGTACATCACATGGTGTTGTAAGAAGCTGTTCAGTTGAAATCTTCTTGCTTCCTGGATAGCCAATCACACTTCCGTGTTTGTCCTTGTATTCAAGAACTTTCTTAGAATCAAGCCCTTTTGGATTTGTTATTGAACCTTTAGAATCACTTACTGCAATAACTTTGGCTCCCATCTTTTCTAGATATTCAGCTGAAAATGTACCTGCATTACCATAACCCTGAATCACAACTTTAGCTCCTTTTAGTTTGAGCCCAATTTTTTTGGCTCCCTCTCTTACACAATATGCAACTCCAAGTCCAGTAGCAACGTTTCTTGCAAGAGAACCACCAACTGAAAGAGGTTTACCTGTGATAACTGCCGGTTCTCCTTGTCCATGCATTACACTGTAAACGTCCATTATCTGTGCCATCTCTTTTCCAGTGGTATAGACATCAGGAGCAGGGATATCTTTTCCTGGTCCTATAATTTCAGAAATAGCATATGCATATCTTCTTGTCATTCTTTCTTTTTCTCCAGCTGAGAGCTTTTTAGGATCACAAATAATTCCACCCTTTCCTCCACCAAATGGAACATCAACAATTGCACACTTCCATGTCATCCACATCGAAAGTGCCTTTACTTCCTCAATTGTCACGTCTGGATGATATCTGATTCCACCTTTGTGCGGTCCACGAAAATCATTGTGTTGTGATCTATATCCGGTAAATACTTTGATCTTGCCGTTGTCCATTTTTACTGGCAATCCAACTATCAGTACTTTTTTTGGCGTACCAAGCATATCACGCACTCCTGGATCAAGCTTTAGAATTTTTGCAGCATCATCAAGTTGTTTTAGTGCATTCTTCCATGGATCTATTTTTACCAAATTGTACCGATCAGTGTGATCTTGATATTCTATTTAAATTTGTTGAGGGAGACCAGAGTTATGCTGTATTTTCAGGATCGCGGCTGGCTCTTCCCATCTTTGATGCAATAATATTTCTTAATTCGTCATCACTTTTGTTTAAAAAATCAACCCCTAGAGATTTTGCGATCATTTCAAGCTTTTGTCTTTCTGTTTGAACTGGACCTTGCACATCAATGTTGTAACCTTTAGTTGCAGTTTGAAGTTCATTTTGAACCATGCTTTTTGTCTTGTTGTATTCTCCAACTGCTCGACCTATCTTTCTAGATAATTCAGGTAAACGCTTTGAACCCAGAAACAACACTATTGCCACAAATGCGATGATGAACCATTCACTTCCCAAGATGTTAAGGGAGAAATTATGCATGACGAAATTTTACTTTATTCCAAAATGCCGATAACAAAAAACATGAGATAAGGCGTAGCATTTCCAAAGAAATTGGCTACAATTCCAGCAACAAGAGGACCTGCTGCCCATCCTACTCCAAATGTTGTTTCGTAAGCTCCTATCAATCCACCAGAGTGTTCTTTTTGTACTCTTTTCATTATGATTTCAAAGGTCAATGGGAAATATACTGTAAAACCAAAACCCATTATTAATACTGCAACAACAAACATCTCAAACGAAAATGAATAAGCTGCAATCAGCATTCCTATAGCAATAGAAAGCATTGTTGCAATAAGACTGTAAAAAGTTCTTTTTGCGAGCAATTCAGAAAAACCCAGTGATGCTAATCTTGAAATTCCAAAAATGAAGAATAATAATTCTATATTTGATTCTGAGATTGATCTGTCATTCATGTATGCTGGTAAAATGGTAAGAAATGTTCCAAAAGCAGAACTGCAAAAAATTAACATCAATACAACGGTAGGAAATTTCAAAATTTTCTTTATAGATACGAAAGAGAATTCTGTTTTGTGTGTTGTTTTCCCATATTTTTTCAAAAGCAATGAAGAAACAATTCCTGTTGCAATGGCAAATGTTGCATATTGGAATAAAATTCTGTACGTTACATCGAAATTCTCTAGCAAAAATGTTCCAATTAGTGGACCTATCATCAGCCCACCAACAAAGAATCCCATAAACTTTGAGATTGATTTTACGCGATCCTCTGGTGGTACAACTCGTGATATTATGGATTCGCATGGGGGCCAGAAAAATGAATGTGCAATGCCAGTCATTGCTCTAAAAGCAGCAACTTCAGGAACAGATTGCGATATAGATAGCAGGTAGATGGATACTGCGTCTATTGCTATTCCAAGTGAGAGAAGGAGTCCGTTATTGAACCTGTCAAGTAGCAGACCAACAAATAGTGGGATGAACATGTATGGAATAAAATTTGAGAGGCCAATCAGACCAAGATCAAAATATGATGCACCTATCACCTGTTTTGAAAAGACAGGAACAATCGGATTGTGCATTCCGTATGATATTCCTACAATCAGTGCAGTTGCATATACAAGAATCAGTGGTCTGTTCATGTCACTTGTATGCTGCGACCATTATCGCACCACCCATCATCGCAGTATCGAATTCTACTTTGGAGAATTTTTCAAGTAACATGGATTCAAGTTTCTTATTTTGTGGCCATAGCTTGTATGTACCATATAGAGTTGCAAATTTTAGTCCAAGCTTTCCTGCTGCTACAAATGCAATGATTGGAAGTATTGCTCTAAGATAAAACGAAACCCCCATTCTGATAAAAGAATTGTCTGGTTTTCCAAGATCAACTATTACAAATCGCCCTCCTTTTTTTAGAACTCGATGAATTTCAGATATTGCAGTTTTCAGACTAATTGCATCACGCAAAGAATAACCGCAAATCACCGCATCAAACTTTTCATCCTGAAATGGGATGTGTTCAAAGACTCCAGATGCAAGATCAGGACTCTTTTCAAAAAACTTTTTTGTATTTTTTAGCATTGGTGTTAAAGGATCATAAAGTGTAATTTTCAAATTGTTGTTACAAAGTTTTAGTGCAGTCTTTGACATGTTGCCAAATCCCGAGCCAGCATCAAGAACTGAATTTCCTTCTTTTACCTTACCTGATAATCCTCTTCTGCGACATTCTTCGTCTTTTCCTAGTGAGATAAATGAATTTACCTTGTCATAAACAGGAATTATATCTCTTAAAACATCAAGTACCTCGCTCCAGTAACCTCCAAGACCCATGCTAAAATTAGAATTTTAGGATATTATATGTCAATTATATGGCACACTCAGGACTTTACAAGTCCTTTTTTAGATTCCATACATTCAAGAATTATTGAATGATAGACCTGCACAATTAAACTGGGATCTATCTTTAATTTCTGATTGCCATTTTTCATGGAATTTGTAAGTTAACAGGTTGTCATCATAATAAGACACATAGTCTGCTAGTTCACAGTCGGTATACTCCCAAATCTGCAAAACTTCCCCGGATCCACTTTTTACCTCTACTGTGACATTGAACAGTTCAGGTTTTACTCCTGGATTGACATATCGACTTGCAAACTCATAAAACCAAGTCTTATCTTTGCTTGGAAGAGATTCCAAGTAAAATGCCTTAGAAGAACTGTCAAGAGGGTTACTGGGTCGTAGTATTATGGAGTCAGTATCTTTAATTGGTGAAAATTTTGAAAATGTCTCTACGGTTCTGGGAGGCGAAATATCTGCCCCCTCAAAATGAACTATGAATGATGTCGCTCTTTCGTTTTTGGTCGGCAAAATTGGTCTTAGTATGTCTGATAGATTTTTCTTTTCTGTTTCTGTTGCATGCTTCCATCCTCGTTCTTCAAATTGTAACACATGATCACTTTTCACACAAATTGGAATGTTTTTTGGTGGTCGAATCATGAGATCGTAACCATCGTTACTACATATGGTTCCCTCAGCTGGAACTCCAACAGCTCTTTGGATATTCGGTGTGATTTTTCTTAGATTTCCTGCGGGATCAAAGAGTGGGTCATTTTGTGGTAGCATCTTAAACTGCGTTCCAATACAATCGATGATTGCTTGGCCTCGAATTTCTGATTTTAGTCCTGGAACATATTTGATTATTGCCATGCTATCGCTAAGATAGGTAGCAGAATCCTCAACATTGCAGTCACTATAAATTGTAGAGAACAGAATTGTTCCATCTCCTGTAACAGTATCAAACCTCATATCAATTGGCTCAGGAGTTTTTCCAAGATTGATGTATCTACCTACAAATTGGTACGCATTTTTGTGGTAAATGTTTGGTAGTCCACCTACAAAGACATCTTGGTTGTCTAAGGTTCCAAATTCTTGGACTAGAGCAGAAGATCTTTGGGTGGTCAGTTCTCCTCCGTACCAGTGAACGAGGTTAAGCATTGCTCTGTCATATGGAGATGGCATTGTAGTATCTTGGTATGTTGATTTTCGTTGATTAAAATCTACAGAGAATCCATTACACCTCAAAGTGGATGTGTCAACAATATCTGCTGCTCCTATTACATTACTCAGCGGAAAGTTTAGCAAGGTGTCTTGGGATTTGATGCCAAGATCAGTAATTTGACAGTCTGCATATTTCCATGATTGAATAATGGTATTATCATCACTTAGATAGTCAAATGTCACATCAAACGGCTCTGGAGTTTTTCCTGGGTTGACGTACCTGCTTACAATATCATAATATTGCATCTTGTCCTTGCTTGGAAGCGAGGTTAATGTAAACTCGGTTGATGTTATGTAATCATTCTTTTGTGTTTTAGATATGTGCGGCATTGTAACAGAAACGGTGAAAGTAGGATCAGGAGGAACATTGTCAGGAGGTTGTTCATTATTTGGTGGGAGAGGTTCAGCCTCGCCGTTTGGTATTATAGTTACATCGAATCTGACAAACTGTCTTTCCGTTTGGCTTCTTTGTTCAATCTTTGGGCTAAACTTTCCAATGGTATTGATAGTAAATGGCTCTGATAGTTCACCACCTGAAAATGTTGCCATCATACCCTTTATCCTCAAATCTTCTGATGGAACAAAATCAACATAAGCAAGTGGCTTGTCTGGTACCTTTTCTGTAGGGTATGAATTTCCGTCAATGAAAAATCCAATGCATTGGAATATTGCTCTGTCCCTAAACTCTTTTTCAAATTTATCAGTAAATTTCCTTAGAAATAATGTATCTTCAAGATACGTCTTGTATTCTAGAACTTCACAATCGGTATATTTCCAGCTTTGTATCTGTGTCCCATCTCCAGCCAAAACATCGACATTGACATTAAATGGTTCTGAAATTCTGCCTGCGTTGATGTATCCGCTCATTAACTGATAGTACCATTCGTTGTCTTTGCTTGGAAGTGACTCTAAATAGAATTTGGGTGTTTTTCCAAACGGAGCACCTGGCAACAACAGTGAAATCTCTTCATATGTTATTGGTGAGAATTTTGTAAATGAAGTCACTGTTTTTGCTGGTGAAATATCTGTACCCTCAAAGTGCACTACAAATACTTGTGCTCGTGTAGCATCTGTTGGTACAAAGACCTCATCTGTTTTCAATTGACTGATATCAATATCTTCATGATTGAGTAGTAATCCATTGCACTCAAAGAATGTCTTGTCTCTTATTTCTGAGCCTGGAGTTTCTTTGAATTTGTATAACAACAAGTTATCAAGAAAAAATGTTACATAGTCATTTGCTGAACAATCCGCGTATTTCCAGCTTTGAAGAATGTTTCCTCCACCTGTTACTAGATGTATGGTCACATCAAATGGTTCTGGAGGCTTTTCTGGATTGACATATTTGCTTAGAAACTGGTAGTAACTTTCCTTGTCTTTAGTTGGAAGCGATTCAAGTGCAAACCTTGGTGATTCTCCTATTACATTTCCAGGTATCGAGATAGGAAAATCAGATCGAGGAACTCTGGCCATTGGCACAAACTTGGAAAATGAGTGGAATGTGTTTGTTGATGTAAGCTCCCCTCCAGAAAACTGCACTATAATTCTATCAGCTCGGTTTTCTTTTTCCGTTACAACTGGCCGTAATGTTGACTCGACTTTTCTAGTAGGCTCTTTGAGTTCAAAGTCTTGACTAAAACCAATACAGCTAAATTCTGTTTTGTCTCTGATTTCAGAAACAAATTCGCCTACAAATTTTAACTTGACAAGATTTTCATCCAAATATGGCGTATATGCAATGATAATGCAATCTTGGTATTGCCAGACTTGGAGTGTGTTTCCGTCTCCTGTCAAAACTGTAATATCAATGTCAAATGGCTCAGGTTTTTTACCTGGGTTAATTGAAGTGGCTACAAAATTATCGTAAAATGGTTTTTTGTCTTCACTTGGAAGCGACTCTAATTCTATCCCATATCCTACATTTTCATAATAGTATGGAACATCGGCCCTGTTGGTTTTTTCAATAGGTATAAATTTTTGAAAGCTGTTAAATCTATAAGTCTGTGTCAAATCCCCGCCAGAAAAATCCACTACAAAAGTGGTTGCCCTATTGTTGTCATCGACAATTGTTTTTTGCCCCGCGTTTTTTGTAGCTTCGTTATAGGCTTTTGAAATTTCATCAATTGTTGACTGTTCAGTTGTTTTTCCTGGTACTAGATAAGGCTCCATCGATCTTTGAAAAAATTTCAAGATCTTTATTCCAAAGTCTCCTTCAGAAAAATAGTATGGATCTGTTTCTACAACCAAAACAGCTCCCGGTATTTGTTCCTCTGCAAGTACAAAACTAAATGCAAAAAATGAAGAAAATATCAGAATTACCAGAGTGCCTTTATGAAAAATGTTGTGCATCATTTTATTATTCAATTTATTCTATTTTTGGGACTAGCCTATATCAGCTTCTCTTGGAACCTCAAGTCCCACAGGAGGAACAACCCCAACTCTGTTTGCGTATTCATCATAATCTTTTATCATACTTTCAAGCAAATCTGGATGTTCTTCAGAAAGATCAGAATCGTAGAACATATTGTCGCCAAGAATATCAAGAATCTTTCCAAATGGACCTAATATCCTGTCATTGTGTTAAAAGAGAGACCCGCCAATGCAGTATGGCACGTTATTCAACCTAGATTCGATTAAGTCACAGATTCAGGGAATCCAGGCAGTAGACGCAAAAATTTTTTATTCCTGTAAATCTCAAATCTCGTACGACACCAATCCCGCATGAAGAAAGAGCGCTAATCCTTCAAGGTGGAGGTTCTCTTGGAGCATATGAAGCTGGAGCTTACAAGGCGGGTTATTCATTCCTAAAGCACAGGGACAAGGAAAAAGGGGAGGCAGACAGGCCAATATTTAATATTATTGCAGGCACTTCTATTGGTGCAATAAACGCAGCTATTCTGGTAAGTTATGTAGCTGAAAACAAAACATGGGAAGGATCAGCTGAAAGATTAATCGAATTTTGGAATTATATTTCTACGGATTCCTTTGTAGATAAATATGAAAACTACTTTCTATCATGGTGGAATTATTGGACCAGCTTTTACAAAAACATGGCAGCAGGAGAAACGGCAAGGAGATACTATTCAACAAAGCAATTTGCCTTTATGGGAGTCCCTAATGTTTTTTCATCACCTCACACTGAACCAGATATGAAATTCTTTGATCCGATTAATGCATGGTATCGCTCTGATAACGAGCCACTAAAAAGAAGTTTAGAACGATTCGCAAAATTTCCCATAGCTACAAGCCACGAAGATAATCAACCTAGATTGATTCTGACTGCTCTTGATGTAGCCGAGGGTGTGCCAGTGGTGTTTGATAGTTATGCAAAAGAGGATGGAACTAGAAAAACAGAATATGGCAGATATATTATAGACAAAGATATTGTTAGTGATGATAATGGTGTAAGTGATAATGTAAAGGAAATAGGATTTGAACATATTATGAGATATGATCAAGGAATAACGTCTGATCATGTTATTGCAAGTGCTGCGGTCCCTGTAAATTTTGATTATGTTCAACTAGAAGTTGAGAGTTATGATCCTCAAATAAAGAACTATAAAAAAAATACGCGCTATTTCTGGGATGGGGGTCTATTAAGTAACACTCCATTATTACAACTTATTGTAGCACATCGGCAATATTGGTACAGAGTAAAGGGACTCAAGGATACCCTGCCAAAACTTGGAATATTGTTAATAAATCTACACCCAGCACGTGCTGACAGCATTCCTTGGGATAATGATGGCGTTGAGAATAGGAATGCCGATATAATTTTTGCTGATAGATCAAAACACGATGAAAATGTAATATTACTACTGTCGGATTTTGTTGATCTTGTTAAGAATCTATTTGAGATTGCAAAAGATCATGGTGTAAAACAGGAACTTATTGATGATTTACTTGACAAACGTCCAGCTAGTCACGGACGATTACATGGGATAAGATCATTTCAGTATAGAAATTTGATTGAGGGGCAATTCAACATAGGTGAAGTAATTAGAATAGAAAGGAAACATGATGAACATGCAATCTTGAATAAAATCTTGGATTTTTCTTCAAACACAATAAAGCAGCTGCTGCGAGATGGCCATGATGATGTGGTTGACTATATCAAGACCCGTTTTGGCAATGAACCTCTGCAAGCTGCAGGCCTTGGAAATAAGAAAGAGAAAAGACAGTCATGAGTGACAAGAAAGGATTGATTGAACATAGGATCGAAATCTTAACAGCAGTACTGTTGGCATTGATTGTAGTCGCTACAGCTTGGAGTGCCTACCAGTCTACCTTATGGGGTGGCATTCAGACGTTTCTACTAGTCGATTCAAGTAGGGCTAGAATGAACGCTGGCGCACTAACTATTCAGCAAGGGCAGTATAGTACCATAGATGTCATGACCTTCATGGAATACATTAATGCCCTCCATAACAACGACCAGAACCTTACCGAGTTTTATTTTGAAAGATTTCGTCCAGATTTCAAGCCTGCTGTTCAAGCTTGGTTAGAGACAAATCCTTTGGAGAATCCTAATGCGCCTCCACATCCATTTGTCATGACAGAGTACAAGAAAACTTTCGCTGAAGAAGCAGAAAAGATGAATGAGTTGGCCGAGTCAAAACTTGAGGAAGCAAACCAAGCCAACCAGAATTCAGACAATTACGTCCTTTTTACTGTACTCTACGCTTCAATACTGTTTGTTGGCAGTATAGCGACTAGGTTTTCTTCTGGACGATTAAACCTAGTCTGCCTTGTAATTGGTATGGCAGCATTTTCTGTGATTGTAGCAGCTATGCTCTTACTTATGCCGATTGCAACTGAATAGATTTTATTCTTTCACTTATTCTAGTATCTTGATAACAAAATCGAATCAAATGGAAAGTTAAACAATATTTGTTCTATTTTTGTATCTATCCAGTATCTGATTCTCGTGGAATTTCAAGCCCTTCTGGAGGAACTACTCCAACTCTTTTTGCGTATTCTTCATAATCTTTTATCATGCTTTCAAGCAAATCTGGATTTTCTTCAGAAAGATCATTTAATTCTCTGACGTCTTCAGCTAAATTATACAGCTTCCATTTTCCATCTCCAAAAGGTGGAACTAGATAGAGTGCCTTCCAATCTCCTTTGTATAATGCAGAGTTGCCAAACAGTTCTGCGCCAATTGGTTCATTTTCTCCATAGATTCTTTGAACCTTGTCTTCAAGAATTGGTCTCAACGACTTTCCCTCTATTGGATGAATTTGTTTTCCGTTGTATGTAGTTCCTGGATGTATTACTTGAGCATAGTCAAGAATGGTTGATGAGACATCCATTACTCGAGAGAATGCATTTGTGCTGGATTCCTCATTTTTATCAGGCATTTTAATCACCATCGGAACCCTTGTTCCTCCTTCAGTTTCGTATCCTTTTTCTCGGTATAGAGGAGTGTTGCCAACCTGTGCCCAACCAAGACCAATTCCTATCATAGAATTTCCGTTGCCCCAGTTCTCAAAACTGTTATCATAGGTTGTCTCTAACCATGTTTCGAAATCCATGCCCCCAGAGGAATGCAAGACTTTTTTTGTTGGATCTGTGCTTTCGGCACCATTATCAGCAAATACAATTATCATGGTATTGTCGTATTCGCCAATCTCTTTGAGATGACTGATAACTCTGCCAAGATTATTGTCTAAACTATCAAGCATCGCAGCAAATATTGCCATCTTTTTTGCCTCTTGCTTTTGTTGTGTTGAATTTAGTGAATCCCATGCAGGAACCAGTGAATTTCGTGACGGCAGCTCCATGTCTTGTGGAATCAGTCCAAGTTCTTTTTGTTTTTCAAATCTTTGTTCTCTTATTTTATCCCAGCCAATATCATACACACCATCATACTTTTTGATGTATTCTTGCGGTGCTTGGAGTGGCCAGTGATTGTTCCAAAATGACAAGTACATGAACATTGGGTTTCCGTCTCCATGATTTTTGTCCATGAATTCTATCATGTAATCGGTAAAGACGTCATCGATGTATTCTTGTGGATATTCTACTTTTTCGCCGTTTCTTGTTGCAATCGGGACATGACTTGGATCCTCCCCTAAATTAGTAAAGTGGCTGCCAGGAATTTCAACGGTAAATGTTTCCTCATACCCTTTTGCATGTGGATCATACCTAGTCCATTTCTCCCAATCTTGTGTGGGGTCAGAAATTCCATAAGCAAGATGCCATTTTCCAGTCATGTAGGTATGGTACCCGTTGTCTTGAAGCAATTGAGGAATAGTAACAACGTTATCATTAAGATACCCTTCATAGCCTAGCTTGCCTTTTTGATTGTCAGCAAGAAATTCCGCCATTGTTCCAAAACCAATAAGGTGGTTGTCAACTCCTGTCATCAACACTGAACGAGTGGGCGAACATGTTGGCAGGACATGATAGTTTGTAAATAATTTTCCTTCATTCCGTAAAGAATCAAGATTTGGAGTTGGAATCTCACTTCCTGTAAACGCATAATCCGCAAAGCCAGTATCGTCTAAGACTACTACAAGTATGTTAGGACGCTTTTCTTCCGCTTCTGTTTCAGTCGAGGTAGCTGAGCTAGATTTTGTTTTAATCTTTGCTAGACTAATTTTTACATCAACGTTCTCAAGAAAACCAGAAAGAAAAGAGATGTTCTCTGTGTTAGTAGCAGTGTCAATGGATAGCTTGAAAGTATCTCCAACCAGAATTGCAGGACTATTTTTTGCGTTGGTTACAGTAGCATCATAACACATCAAACCTTGATCACATTCGTCTGATGGAGATAGGGTGGTTCTCACCACAATTAGTTGGTTATCTAGTCCATGAAACACAAATGTACCATCTGTGTCCTTTACATGTGTCCATACAATTATTCCTGGAAAATGACTTGAATATGCTGTTTTTCCCTTGGTTGCAACGTTTGAATCTGTAGATTGTTGAGCATTTGCAAAGTTGGAGAATATGAAAACGGTAGACAATAGCATTACTGCAAAAACTAGTGCGCCCATTAATCTAGCTAAAGTTGTCAGGATCGAAATTTTCTCATGCCCATATATAAAGCGACTTTTTTATTAGTAATGATAGCAGCAACAAGTATTAGCATACGCATAATACAATCCACTTTTAATCGAATCAGGATTTTTCTACGGATTCTGTAATGATTCAAAGTTTGATTCCAAAAAGTTTCACTATAATATATTGTTTCAAAATTAATATAGCAAACATATCATTAGCTCTTTAATGAAAACAGGAAAAAAATTCTTCAAGAGTTTCAAGAAAGATATTGACACCAAAGTACACAAAGTAACAGACAAAACAGGAGCTTTAGCCAAATTTTCTTTTAAAAGTGTGAAAAAGGAAGGAGAAGATATCAAAAAGGCTTTAGAAAAACAGGATCTCATATATTTAAAAACTGACGCTTTAGCAGTAGTTCTCAGGAAATTGGGAGGTTTGGATGAGTTTCTTGCAGTTTTTGAAAAACTTACAAAGGAAGGCTATTTGCTGGTTTGGACAGAACCTGTAACAAGTATTTTACCTATGGGATTTAGATTAGCTGGAAATTTTTATTACTTTCAAAAAGGAAAGTTAATTGCATAAGGTGAAATCTTCTACGACTTGAACCAAAGTTGGAAAAATTAGATGCCAAAAGGGGCCTTCGGGGTGGAATGTAATATTACTTCGATTCCCTCCTGTATCAAGCAGGAATAGAGAGGTTTTGAGAACCTAGTCTACACTAAATCAACAACGTAGATTCA
>Ga0209751_10005164_pt1 | contig 12377 bp, 7 predicted proteins | sample RifCSP13_1_FD_184019 | JGI IMG/M metagenome (GOLD analysis project Ga0209751, IMG submission 184019) | Soil microbial communities from Rifle, Colorado - Rifle CSP2_sed 13_1 (SPAdes) (version 2) | ecosystem: Environmental > Terrestrial > Deep subsurface > Rock core/Sediment | place: Rifle... | reverse complement strand
AAGCAAGACCGCGCCCGATAAGGCCCGGAATCGCGTAGAGGCCGATCATCCTACCCTGGGTAACAGATGGCTGTATATAGAAAACCCTGACGAGATCCTCTTCACCGAAAACGAAACCAATACGGAGAAGCTCTTTGGAATCAAAAACGCCTCACCTTATGTCAAAGACGGCATCAACGACTATATAGTGGATGGGAAAAAAGAAGCGGTAAACCCGGCCGGGACAGGCACAAAAATGTCCGCTCACTACGCTCTCGAGATCCCGGGGGGCGGGACAAAGATAATCAGGCTCCGCCTCGCCGATTCGAACAAGCTAACCTCGCCTTTCGGCCCGGAGTTTGAGAAGGTATTCGAAGACTGTAAGCGGGAGGCGGACGAGTTCTATGAGCGGATCAACCCTTTCAACGCAAGCGAAGAGATTAAAGCAGTTCAGAGACAGGCATTCGCGGGGATGCTATGGACAAAGCAGTTCTATTACTATGTCATAGAGGACTGGCTCAAGGGAGACCCCAATCACCCCTCCCCCCCTCACGAACGGAAGAACGGCAGGAACCGCGAATGGACGCACCTCTATAACGACGACATACTTTCGATGCCGGACAAATGGGAATACCCGTGGTTCGCGGCCTGGGACCTGGCATTCCATACGATCCCTCTCGCGATTATCGACCCCGAATTCGCCAAGCGCCAGCTTACCCTGCTCACTCGGGAATGGTACATGCATCCGAACGGACAGATTCCCGCCTACGAATGGGCTTTCGGCGACGTGAACCCGCCGGTACATGCCTGGGCGGCGTGGAGGGTCTACAATATAGAAAAGAAAATGTACGGCAGAAAGGACATCCGCTTCCTCGAGAGCGTCTTCCAGAAGCTCCTCCTCAACTTTACCTGGTGGGTGAACAGGAAGGACAGGGAAGGGAGAAACGTATTCGAAGGAGGCTTTCTCGGGCTCGACAATATAGGGGTATTCGACAGGAGCGCGCAGCTCCCGACGGGGGGTCATATCGAACAGGCCGACGGTACGAGCTGGATGGGCATGTACTGCCTGAACATGCTCGCCATCGCGCTCGAGCTCGCGAAAGAGAATCCCAGCTACGAGGACATAGCGAGTAAATTCTATGAGCATTTTCTTTATATTGCAAAGGCCATGAACCTGCTGGGCGGCGATATGGACGGCCTCTGGAACGAAGAGGACGGCTTTTACTACGACGTGCTCCACCTTCCCGACGGCAAGCACCTGCCGATGAAAGTACGCTCCATGGTGGGTCTTATACCCCTGTTCGCGATCCAGACGCTCGAGCCCGAAGTGCTCGACAGCCTGAAGGGTTTTAACGGGAGGCTCGCCTGGTTCATAGAAAACCGTCCGGATTTGAGGGAAAACGTCGCCTGCATGAGAACGAAGGGGATGCGCGAAAGAAGGCTCCTCTCGATCGTGGACGAGGACAAGCTCAGGAGGGTGCTGAGTAAGATGCTCGATGAATCGGAGTTTCTGAGCCCCTACGGCATCCGCGCGCTTTCGAGGTATCACAAAGATAACCCTTACAGGTTTCAGGTGAACGGGCACGAGTACAGGGTCGATTACGAACCCGCGGAATCCACGAGCGGCCTCTTCGGCGGGAATTCCAACTGGCGAGGCCCGATCTGGTTCCCGGTCAACTACCTGATAATAGAATCCCTTCAGAAATTCCACTACTACCTTGGGAACGACTTTAAGGTCGAGTGTCCGACCGGCTCCGGCATCTACTTGTCGCTCTGGGAGGTTGCCGGCGAGATTTCCCGCAGGCTGACACGCACCTTCCTCAAGGACGATAAGGGAAGGAGACCCGTTTTCGGCGGGACCGAGAAGTTTCAAACGGACCCCGAGTGGAGGGACTACATACCGTTCCACGAATATTTCCACGGAGACAACGGCGCGGGAGTGGGCGCCAGCCACCAGACAGGCTGGACGGGACTCGTGGCCAAGCTCATTCAGCAAACCTCTGAATATTCACCGTCTCCGGAGCAGGGAAACAAAAAAACGGCCGGACGGTGGGATCACACTTAACTTGATCATACCCGTCATCCATATTGTAAACTGACAGCTGCGAGAGGGAGACTCGATCATGGCAATTGAATTCGGAAGGGAGATTTGCTGCGAACCCGGAATCTCGGAAAGGAGGGAATGGCTCGTGACGAACGGTATAGGGGGGTTCGCCTCCGGTACGGTCGCGGGTCTACTTACGCGTAGATATCACGGGCTTCTGATCGCGGCGCTCAAGCCGCCCCTCGGCAGAAACCTTCTAGTAACGAAATTTGACGAGACGGCTTCTTACGAAGGCAAGAATTACCCCCTCACCTCAAACAGGTGGGCCGACGGCACGGTCGACCCGCATGGTTTTGTAAACATCGAAAGGTTTTATCTCGACGGCGCTATCCCGGTCTGGGAATTCGCCTGTGCGGACGCACTCCTTGAAAAACGAATATGGATGGCTGAGGGGAGTAACACTACTTATATCAGATACGAGCTAAAACGGGCCTCGCGACCCATCGTAATGAGCATAAAAGCGTATGTGAACTACAGGGACTACCACGGCTCGACCCATGCGGGGGGCTCTAGGATGAAGGTCGAAAAAACCGGGAAGGGTATACGGATAATAGCTTACGACGGCGCCGTTCCTTTCTATATCTTTACGGACAAGGCGGACGCGGAGCCGGCGAACGACTGGTACTACGGCTTTAACCTGGCGCTTGAAGAATACAGGGGGCTCGATCATATAGAAGACCACCTGCACGCTGCGGATTTGACCTGCACACTCGGGGAAGGTGAGTCTTTCACTATCATAACGAGTACGGAACAATCCCCCGAGACCGACGGGAACAAAGCGCTCGGACGGAGGAAAAAATATGAAGCGCAAATCAACAAACAATTCGGCAGCAGGCAAAAGAATGACGATAAGGGTATAGCCCCCGGTCTCAACCATCTGGCCCTCGCAGCAGACCAATTTATCGTGAGCAGGCCCTCAGAGCAGGATAAAGACGGTAAGAGCGTCATAGCCGGCTATCACTGGTTCGGGGACTGGGGGAGGGATACTATGATAAGCCTGCCGGGGCTGACTATAGCCACAGGACGTCCCGAGATAGCGAGGTCGATTATCAAGACCTTTTCGGCCTACGTCGATCAGGGGATGCTCCCCAACCGTTTCCCGGACGCAGGGGAAAAGCCCGAATACAACACGGTCGATGCGACACTCTGGTACTTCGAGGCAATACGCGCATACTTTGAAGACACGAAGGACAAGGCGTTTCTCGAAGAGATATTCCCGGTACTGGACGGAATAATCGACTGGCACAATAAGGGGACCCGTTACAACATCAAGGTCGATCCGAAAGACGGTCTGCTCTACGCGGGAGAGCCGGGGGTACAGCTTACATGGATGGACGCCAAGGTGGGGGACTGGGTCGTAACGCCCCGTATAGGCAAACCGGTCGAGGTAAACGCCCTCTGGTACAATGCCCTCCGCTCGATGGCGAAATTCGCCGGGTTTCTCGATAAATCTGAAAAAAAATACGAATCAGCGGCGGAGAAAGCCCTTAACGGCTTTTCACGCTTCTGGAACGAAAAGGCCGGCTATTGCTATGACGTCATCGACGGCCCTGCCGGGAATGACCCGTCTTTACGACCGAATCAGCTGTTCGCCGTGTCCCTTCCTGAGAGCCCTCTCTCTTCGGATAAGCAGAAGAAGGTCATCGAGGCCTGCGCGCTCAGCCTCCTTACTTCACACGGTCTCAGGAGCCTCTCTCCCGATCACCCCGACTATATAGGGCATTACGGGGGGGACTCGAGAGCGAGAGACGGGGCTTATCACCAGGGCACGGTATGGGGCTGGCTCCTCGGGCATTTCGCCCTCGCGCACCTGACCGTGTACGGCAGCCCGGAAAAGGCTAAAGGCTTTTTAACACCCATGTTCGGACAGCTGCGCTCGCACGGCGTGGGGAGCCTGAGCGAAATCTTCGACGGTGACGCGCCTATGACGCCCAGAGGGTGTATAGCCCAGGCCTGGACCGTGGCCGAGCTTATACGAGCCTGGACAGAAATAGAAAAAATCGAAACGATCAACAAACGGGCTAAGGGTGTCCGAGAACTATTTCAGGCCGAATAATTCATAACTTCTTTTCACAGGAGACGCGTATATCAGCAGCACCGTTAAAACGAGATCAGGTCACGAATTTTCGTAAGTTCTCATAATTTGCGGATCCCATTCCCTCCCCGGCACGTCTAACCATTTAAAAAGGTGAAAAATGGCCGGACGATCAAACTCTAAAACCAGATTACAAACCGTCGAAACCTGCAAGGATGCTACTAGTCTGCTGCTGGAGTTTATGAGCGGGGAGCTCGACCCGGAGACAACTCTCGAGTTCGAAAAGCACCTGGAAGTATGCCCGGACTGTGTAGCGTTTCTGAACACATACAGGAAAACCGTAGAGCTCACCAGAAGTTTCCTCCAAAAGAAATGAGCGGGTTTGCCCCGTTTTTGAAAAAATACGTTAGCAGCGTAAAAAAAATAGATCCCTTTTCCCATATCCGGCGTATAAACATACATAGTTACAGAAAATCCAATAAGGAGGTTTTAAAGATGCAAAGAATAAAAATGTTTGCATTTAGTTTAATTATAGCAGTAGCTTGCGTAGGTTTCTTCACGACGGGGTCCTTCGCGGCAGATCCGGGCCAGTCGGTTACGGGAACAGTAATCTGTTTAATACCGGATTACAAGAAAGGCACCGTTACACCCGTTATATCCACGGGGCCTTGTAATACCCTGCCCCCGCACCAGCACATCGTCATGACCAAGGATGGGACCGTTTATACCCTCCAGGGTCTACAGGACGGCCTCATGAAGGTATCATTGATGCCCCAAAGAGAGAACATCACCATGGCCGGGAAGATAGAAGGCAATAATTACGGCTGGGTTCTCGTTGTAGACTAGAACAGGTATCTAAATATAGGAGGGAGATTATGTGTCTCCCTCCTTAACCCCGATTTCAGTCTTATCAGTTTCTTACATATTAAAACCAGGCTTATATTTCATTTGTGCACAGATTTGTAACCGTGAATATCCCGCATAGGTCTGAAGGCTCAGCCGCGGCAACCCATATCGTCAACGTTCTCTCCGCAATATACTCCCGACCTGCGGTCATCACGACACTAAATGAACGTTAGATGAACCCGAACTGTACAGGCTTGTCATCAACCAAGACGTGCACTAAACTCTAATGCGGAACAACTGATTCTCATATCAATACGGAGGCAATTATGCAGCTTGGGATGATTGGACTAGGCCGAATGGGCGCAAATATGGTGAGACGGCTCATCAAGGGAGGCCATGAGTGCGTGGTTTTCGACAGGTCGCAGAAAGCAGTGCAGGGACTCGTTCAGGAAAAGGCAGTCGGGTCCTCCTCATTACAGGAATTCTCGAAGAAGCTTGAGAAACCCCGCGTGATCTGGATGATGATCCCGGCGGCGGTCGTCGACGAGATGATCTCCGAGATCGTTCCGTTTATCGAGCCGGGGGACATCCTGATCGACGGCGGCAACTCCTATTACGTGGACGACATAAGGCGGGCAAAGGAGCTCGCAGCGAAAGGCATACATTACGTGGATGTGGGAACGAGCGGCGGCGTCTGGGGGCTCGAGCGCGGATACTGCATGATGATCGGGGGTGAAGATGATATAGTAAAGCACTTGGACCCCGTTTTCGCCACGCTTGCGCCGGGGACAGGCGACATTCCCCACACCCCGGGGAGGAACAAGGCCGGCGGCACGTCGGAGCAGGGGTACCTTCACTGCGGTCCTAACGGCGCAGGGCACTTCGTAAAGATGGTACACAACGGCATCGAGTACGGAATAATGGCAGCGTACGCCGAAGGGCTTAGCGTGCTCAAGGCCGCGAATATCGGCAAGCAGAAGAGCGAGATCGACGCCGAAACCACGCCTCTTCGCGACCCCGAGCACTACCAGTACGACCTGAATCTCCCCGACATCACGGAGGTGTGGAGGCGCGGAAGCGTCATAGCGTCCTGGCTCCTGGACCTGACCGCGACCGCGTTGTTCGAGGACCCGGCTCTCTCCAATTTCGCTGGGCGCGTTTCGGACTCGGGCGAGGGGCGCTGGACTATCAAGGCCGCAATCGACGAGGCGGTCCCCGTACCTGTCCTGTCCACAGCGCTATATGCACGGTTCGGCTCCCGGGGCGATGCGGAATTCCAAAATAGACTGCTATCGGCCATGCGTTACGAGTTCGGCGGGCACCTGGAAAAATCAGCCAAATGATGAACTAATCACGAACGCCTTGTATACGGATGCCCTCTATTTCCATGCCGGAACGGGCATCCGTCATAGAGGGATATACGATTTACCGGATTCCGGATTTGTTTACTTCCTGTTTTTTTGTTCGAACGAAAGAACCGGCAATCAGGCCATATCCGATGCTGAGACGAGGCTTGCCGCTCTCACGAAGGCGTGCACAGGTCGATGAGCGGGTGCCCCTCGTACCTCTTACGGGGACGCAAACGGGGCGATTGTTGAATGAATGTAAATCCGGCAATAAATTTGCCCCTCGTTGCCATATTGTTCACACTATTCCCTGATCCAATGGATTCCTGACGCCGTCTAAATTAAATTAGTAGTTATGGTTTCGGGAGTAAGATAATGTTTGCACAGAAACTCAGGCACTGGGCCGAGAACGAGCCCGATAAAATCGCCTTAATATACAGAAATAAAGAAGGGGCGTATTCACGGGTGAGCTTCCGGGATTTATACGGGAGATGCCTTGTATCGGAATCGAACCTCGCCAGGGCGGGATTCAAGGCGGGAGACCGTATCGCACTTTACGGCGAGAACTCGGTCAACTGGGTAATTTCCTATTTGTCTATTCATTTTTTAGGAGCCGCGGTCGTACCGCTCGACGCACTCTTCGGCGCCCGTGAAATCATCAATTTCCTTACGTTCTCCGAAGCCAGGGCGGTGCTAACGGACCTCTCCCGTTCAGATAAGCTCAAAGAAGAGATAGCCGGGAAGAGCGCCGGAATAGACGTAATCACCATGGGGTCCGTAATCGGCGGGCACGGTGACAGGGGATTGATCGAGCCCCATATGCCGGAGCCTGACGACGTAATGGCGATACTGTTCACGTCCGGCACCACAGGCACTCCGAAAGGCGTCCAGCTGACAAACGACAATGTCTTAAGCACCGTGGGCTCGATCTTGCAATCTGTCGATGTCTCTCCCGGCGATAATGTTCTGAACATCCTCCCGCTCCACCACGGCTATTCTTCGATCGTTGCATTGTTATCCCCGCTATTCGCTGGTGCAACGGTGACGTTCTCGGAATCGCTAAAGAGCGGAGACCTTCTGGCCGCGGTCAGAGAGACGGATGTCACTATATTTCCGGGCGTACCCAGGCTGTTCGAGCTCCTTTATAACGAAATAGAGAAAAGGGCAGCGCGCCTCCCCTTCCTGCAAAGGCTGATATTTAAAATCCTCTTTAGAATTTCCGAATTCGGCTGGAAGACGCTCGGCCTAAGACTCGGCAATATATTTTTCAGACAGATCCACGAACCCTTCGGAGGGAAGTTCAGATTTTTCACATCGGGCGGCGCCAGGCTCGACCCCAGGATATGCAGCGGCTTCCTCTCTTTAGGTTTCCGCATGGCGGAAGGGTACGGACTTACGGAGACTTCAGCCGTCTCCACACTCACTTCCCCCTATAAACCGGTACCGGGGAGCGCGGGCAAACCCCTCCCGGGGGTTGAAATCAGAATAGAAAGCCCGGACGCATACGGCGTAGGCGAGGTCTGTATAAAGGGGCCGAATATCACACACGGTTATTATAAGAACGAGCCCGCCACGCGTGAGCTCATCAGAGACGGATGGCTCCGCTCAGGGGACCTGGGGAGGCTCGACCGGGACGGTAACCTCTATATAACCGGCAGGGCGAAAGAGGTCATAGTCCTTCCATCGGGCAAGAACATCTACCCGGAAGACGTGGAAAATCTTTATAAAGAGAGCCCAATCATCAGGGAACTATGCGTGCTGCCTTTGAAATCCCCTTCCGGCAGCCTCACAGGGCTCCGCATGGTAGTAGTTCCCGAGATGAAAGAGATTAAGGAGAGAGGAATTTTCGACGTCAGCGAGAGGATACGTTCCATAATCTCGATGACGGGCTCCAGCCTGCCGTCATACATGCAGATTTCTGATGTGATCGTATATAACGGAGAGCTGCCGAAAACAAGGCTCGGTAAATTCAAAAGAAAGGAAATCGAGGAGATCGCAGAGGAGCTCAAGAAAGGGGAAGAACCTTTTCAAAAAATGCCCGGCCCCGAAGACACGGAGCTCATGATGAATCCTGAATCGGTATCATTTCTCAAGCGCTTCTCGGAATTGACAGACCTGAAAGGACCCTTCCACCCGGATGACGACCTCACCCTCGACCTGGGACTCGATTCCCTCGTGTTCGTACAGATTCTGGCGTTATTAGAAAAAGAGTATGGAGTTCTCATACCCGAAAGAGAAATTCCGGAGCTCCGTACATTGGGGGATATACTCAGGAAGTTACCGGAATCCCGGCACGAAACAGCCCCGGAAGAAACAGCATCGCTTGAGGAGAGAGGAGCCGAATCGCTCGACGACGTATTTAATTTGAAAAGGGGCGCATCGAAGAGAGCCATGATGAGAGCCGTTCAGATCGTCGTCAGACTAATCGTGCTGATTGCGTTCAGGGCCAGGATCAGGCATATCGGCAAGATACCCGCCGATACCCCCGTATTGATATGCCCTAACCACCAGAGCCTCATCGACCCTATACTCGTATTCGCCCTCCTCCCCGGCTGGATGCCCGATAGGCTCCTGTTCACGGGATTCGGTGAGTATTTCAGCAAGCCGCCTCTATCCTGGCTAGTCCGTCCGTTCAGGATAATACCGACCGGTACGGCGAGGACGTACGGGGAATCTCTGAGACTTGCATCAGAGGGACTGAGGCGCGGCATGTCCGTATGCATATTCCCGGAAGGCGAGCGCACGAGCGATGGAAAAGTGATGAACCCCAGAATAGGCGCCGGATTACTGAGTGTCGAGAACGGTGTTCCGATTGTCCCGATATACATAGACGGAGCTTTAAAAACGCTCTCGCCGCTTAACCCCGGCTTGAGGTTCCCGGCTGTGACACTCACCGTGCTGGACCCGATCGAGCCCGCCGGAGGCGGTCAGGATAAAAATGACTTATATAAAATTACGGTCGACGGATGGCTGCGCGCCATGGAAGAAATCGAAGCTAACCCGCCACACTCACCGCGAATTGAATAGCAGACCGGAAAAAATCTAAGGGGTTCCGGTACGCAATTTCAGATTGATTTACCCCGATTTACCCGGCACAATTACCGGGACAGGCAAATGGGTCACTGTCCTCAAGGGTTACGATCCAAAACTAAATCAATAACCCTTACATCGGCATGAAAAGATATTACGCACGTTAGTCCAGCTTATGCCGGGCAATGGAAATATCATTTCGGAACTCAAGCTATGCAGAGTCTTACAGCTGACAATATTATAGTCTTCTTCCTTTCACTCGGCCTGTTGCTAGGGGTAGCGCGCGTGCTCGGAGAGCTCGCTCAGAGATTCCATCAACCGGCCGTTTTGGGAGAGCTTCTTGCGGGCGTGATCCTGGGTCCGACAGTCCTCGGAAGCCTGGCTCCCGAAGCGGGCGCTTTTCTATTCCCTCAGGAAGGCCCGAATGCAATCGCTTTAAATACGATAACTACTCTCGCAGTCGTATTATTTTTGCTGGTGGCCGGCATGGAAGTGGACTTGTCGATCATCAGCAAGCAAGGGAAGGTCGCCCCCAGGGTGAGCATATCCGGTATTGTGCTGCCATTCCTCATCGGCTTGGCTGCCGCCTGGCTCGCCCCCCAGGCGCTCGGGAGGGATCTGGACGCAGACCCTCTCATCTTTTCTCTCTTTTTAGCCACTGCGCTCTCGATATCAGCGCTCCCGGTGATTGCAAAGACCCTCATGGATCTCGACCTCTACCGGAGCGACTTCGGGATGATCATCGTAAGTGCGGCAGTTTTCGATGACTTGGTGGGCTGGATCATTTTCGCGATAATTCTGGGTCTGATAAACAGCGCGGCAAACCATTCAAACCATATACTGATGACGATCGTCCTGACGCTTGCCTTTGCCGGAATCATGCTGACCCTCGGCCGATGGCTTATTCACAGGCTACTGCCGTTTTTACAGGCGTACACCAGATGGCCGGGCGGAGTGCTGAGCTTTGCGCTTGTTCTCGCGCTCCTCGGGGCCGCGTTCACGGAATGGATAGGCATCCACGCTATTTTCGGCTCATTTCTCGTGGGAGTCGCGGTCGGCGATTCTCCCCACCTGCGCGAACGGACCAGGGTAATCATTGACCAGTTCGTTTCGTTTTTTTTCGCGCCCGTATTCTTTGCCAGCATAGGACTGAAAGTTAATTTCTTGACGCATTTCGATTTGACACTCGTTGTTACGGTACTTTTGATCGCATGCGTCTGTAAGCTCGCGGGCGGCACACTAGGGGCCCGGTGGGGCGGAATGCCGAAACGCGAATCCTGGGCCGTGGGTTTCGCGATGAATTCCAGGGGAGCTATTGAGATCGTCCTCGGGCTTCTGGCCCTCCAGGCCGGTATAATCCGTGACCGCCTTTTTGTTGCCCTCGTCATAATGGCTATCGTTACATCCATGATGAGCGGCCCTGCGATACGGCTCATACTCCGTCTCGGCAAGAAACGCACACTCCTGGACGCAATATCGTCAAAGCTCTTCACTCGCGAGCTGCAGGCATTCTCGAGCAGTATGGCCATACATGAGCTTTCGGCTATGGCGTGTGAAGCTTCCGGCCTCAATACGGGCGAAGTGGAAGCTGCGGTCTGGGAAAGGGAAGAAATCCTGCCCACGGGAATCGGGAACGGAGTTGCGCTCCCTCACGCCCGTATCGGGGGAATCAGCAAGCCGATAGTAGCCGTCGGCATCTCCGGTATGGGGATCGATTTCGACGCCCCGGACGATAAGCTTGCACACGTAATATTTCTGATCCTTACTCCAGTCGATGCCCCGGATACGCAGCTCGAAATCACCGCGGAGCTGGCCAAGCTTTTCCGGGGTTACGGAATGACGGAGAGGGTACTCAAAATAAAAAGCTATACCGAGTTCCTGGCTCTCGTAAAGAGCTCAACTGTCGAAGCCAATCCCGCATGATGTTAAACGGCGTCTTTATGGTGAAGGCCGCAAACATTTCAATTCCTAACGGAACACCGGCAGATAACTATAGATAAGAATGAGAAGAAAAGCCGCAACATAGAGGTATCTGATGGATTTGCTCCGTTCACCCGACTGAGATACGCCCATTGCGATGAGAAGCCAGCCGAAGCCCCCGCCCGCCCATGGGCTTAGCCCGTAACTATGTGCCAGGTAGAGCTGCGTCAATGCGACAGCCGTAAGCAGCAGTACGGGAATACAGCAGCGACACGCATTCGAACGCAGGTATTTAATCATTGTTCCCGGCCGGCAGTCGATTACCTGTAAATACCGACTCGCAAGGTGCCTGCACCGTTTGTACGTCAGTACCCGGGCGGCGTGTCGACAACTACATAGACGACGTCTCCCTGCTGATACGCCTGGTTATACCACGTCGAGCCGCATTGATAATACGCTACTCCGTTCGCGTAAACCGTCGTCGGGTTACAGGTCATCGAGTTGAACGCGGAGACAGTCAATGCGGTTCCTACAGCTACAGCTGTCATTGCGGCTACCGGATATTCGACGTTGTCGCCCCACTCCCAATCGTCGTCATATCTGTTGTAGTCGTTGTCATCGTAAAATTCCTGACGGTCATTCTGTGCGTTATTCCCGTAGTCCTGCCAGTCCTCGCGCTTGTCTGTCTGATAGTCCTGACGGTCTTGCTGCATGTCATTCGCATTATTTGCGCGAGTGTCCTGGTAGTCGTTTACCTTGTCCGGGTTTGCAGCCTTGTAGTCCTGCGATTTGGATTGTCTTTGAGTCTGCCTCTCCGTACTACTGCTCCTCTGCGTGTTCCTGGAGCTCGAACTGCTGAAATCGCTCGACTTCATAGACCCGGTCCTTGCGGGCCCCTGCCTGCTTATATTCGTGTTGCTGCTTCTGTTGGCGCTTCTGCCAGACCCTCTGCCCCTTGCATAGGTCTCTAAAGCGCTAACAAGGAATATAAACATGACGGCGAATAATAAAAGCTTCATGATAAGCGTTCTGTCGGTTCTCATTTCTTCTCTCCCTCTTTTTCCTCAGTTTTTATCTTTGCGCGCAGCACCGGGGCGAACGCGATCTTCTGCATATT
>Ga0209751_10005163_pt1 | contig 12378 bp, 16 predicted proteins | sample RifCSP13_1_FD_184019 | JGI IMG/M metagenome (GOLD analysis project Ga0209751, IMG submission 184019) | Soil microbial communities from Rifle, Colorado - Rifle CSP2_sed 13_1 (SPAdes) (version 2) | ecosystem: Environmental > Terrestrial > Deep subsurface > Rock core/Sediment | place: Rifle... | reverse complement strand
CCGGTAACGGCCGTAGCAGGGCTGTCTCGAGGTCGAGAAATACCACCTCGTCCCAGCCGGCCCGCAAGGCGGCGGCCACGGCCAGGAACTTGTGGGCGTACATGGTCATGCCCCATGGGTAGGAGCCAAAGTAGTGGCCGGCATTCCGATCTGCCTTGCCAGTCAAGTTCACCACGGGCTCTTCCGACGCAAGAATCACATCCCAGCCAGCCTCCCTGGCCATATCGGCATTTTGCTGTCCGAAGGCAACCAGCACGGACGGCTCCGGCTGCGGCTGCCGCTTCCGGCACTCGGCGACCTCGTACGGCCGATCTGCCCAGCGGTCGATCAGTTCGTCTCCCCACAAGGCTCGCACGAAACAACCGGTCATTTTTCCGCCTCCGTTCGGGTTTCCTCGTCTTTGTCGCCGGGTTTTTCGTACCACGAACGACAATCAAGAGGTTCTTTTGGCACCAATCCACGGCAGTCCTCAATGGCTTCTTCAAATGGAACGTAGGGCCATGCCGTCAGTTTGCTCTGCCGATTGCAGTTGAAGATCTCGAACCCGGCCGCGGCGAAATGCGGCTTCAGCTCCAGGCACATCCCGGACGCGATCCGGTAGCTGTTGTTATTCCCACGGATCGCCCCCTCGGTCCTGGCCTGGTCGAAGGCGTAGCCGTGCTGTTCATCCATGCCGAAGTCCACGCCGATCAAGTACACCCGCCGGCAGCCGAGATAATGCATCAGCCGCAAGCCGATAAAGAAAGAGAACAGAATGTGGGGCTTTCCCTCTTCTTTGGCCTGCTTGTCTCCGCGGCCCCACGTAGCCGCATCCCGCCGCAGGAAGTTGGCTGCGTCCCACACCGAGTCCCGCTTGTAGCCCCAGACCTCAGGGCAGTCTTTGACACGCAGGGCCGTGAAGGCGAACTCGCCGCTCGGCAGCTTGGCCCGCACCCGCGTGCCGAGGCGCCGCTCTGGCACGAACTTCCGCATAGCAGGATCGAACCAGATGCCATGGTGGAACTTCTCCGGCGGATCCCCGCAGCAGAATGCTCGCACAGGAGCTGCTGCCTCCACGTTGTTGATTGCCAGCGAGACGATGCCTCGCTCCTTCAGCGGCGAGAGGTCCAGCGACTTGAGCGATGGGCCACCGCCAACGAGAAATCCAGCGCACGGGGCCCAGCGGTTACGCAGCACATGGCCGATCGGCTTGCCATCCTGGTCCGTGATTTCGAGCGGATCATCATTCCCTGGCAGCGAGATCAACTGTGGCTTCTTGGCTTCCTCCGCGGCCCGTTTAGCCATCCGCACTTGGCGGGCAGCAATCTTCGCGGCCCGTTTCTTCATTCGCTCCTGACGAGGCGAAAGCTTGATGGGCAGTTCTGGTGTAGTATTCGTCATCACTTGTTTTTCCTTCGCAATTGCTGTTGTAGCTTGACCGTTGGTTGGCAAGACGATTTGTGTCGTCCACCTCGGTGGAGTATCAGGACAACTCTCGGTCGCCCACTTGATCTTGTTGAAGGTCTTCTGCTCACTGATATTGAGTTTGCAGCCGCAGAGCTTGCAGTTACCGGCGTATGGCTTTGATCCAGCGATGAATTGCGGGCATGCCTCGCAGATTTTGTAGATGCGTTCGATCTCCCTCGCTGTCCGTATTGGACAGCCTTTCCATCCCGGCTCAATAGTTTCAAGATGGCGCCACGCTTTGGGCACTTTGGACGCTGCGACCCAACGATCATAGGCCTCCTTCAATCGGAGCACTTTCTGCACTTGTTGCTTGACTGTCATTTATTATGCTACAGTTGATGATGTCGTAGTTGTGGACAGTGTTGATTCACTCTGCGTCGAGTATGACGAGCTTGTGGATTGCGTCGATTCGCTTTGCGATGACGTTGTTGTCGTCGATAGTGTCGATTCTGTAGATTCGCTTTGTGTTGAGGCCGACGAGCTTGTGGACTGCGTCGATTCGCTTTGTGTCGATTCAGAAGTTGTCGTGGTAGTCGACAACGTTGACTCACTCTGTGTTGACGAGCTGGTTGTTGTTGACAATGTCGATTCGCTCTGCGTCGAAGCCGACGAGCTTGTGGACTGCGTCGATTCACTCTGTGTTGATGCTGATGAACTGGTGGAGAGCGTCGACTCGCTTTGTGTCGACGCTGAGGAACTTGTTGAGAGTGTTGATTCACTTTGTGTTGACGCAGATGAACTGGTCGAAAGCGTGGACTCACTTTGTGTCGACGCTGATGAACTCGTGGAAAGTGTCGATTCGCTTTGCGTGGATGCTGACGAACTCGTTGACAGAGTGGATTCGCTTTGCGTCGACGCCGAAGAGCTAGTTGATAAAGTGGAACTAGAAGAGCTCGACGAGTTGACTATTGAGCTGGAACTGGAACTCGTGGACGAACTGGACGAGGAAAAATCACCAGGTCCATGTGCCGCGTAGTCACCGCCATTGGTTACCACAGCTATAAGTCCTAAACATCCTTCGTCAAACTCATTTTCCGTGTGGGAGAAATAATCCAGTGATCGGTTTAGGTTATAGCAAGTGATGGGGTTGTTGTAGCAAGATATCCAAGTGATTTCCGGCGCGGCGAAATTGCCGGGACTCTGTAGATAAATACCCTGGCAGCCACACTCCAGATCGTTCGTAATGTGGAATTGTATGTTGACTTTGATAAAGTACTGACTAGGAAGGCAATGAGCATCCGGATCGACCGTGCCAATGTATAGATAGAGATCATAGCCGATACCAATTGCATCTTCGCAGTCGCCGTGGTCTGACCACAGACATAGCCAACTTCCATCGATTTCATCAAAATAGGAACTTTCAAACAACAATACGTGGGAGCCGTTGATGAAAGCGGTATCGCAGTTCTCGCAGACTGTGTTGTTGGGAGGTGGAGGATTTGGATCGATAATCTGATGGATATCAGTAAAAGTGACAGTCATTGTCAGCGGCGCTTCTTGCTCAGCGCATGCCCCGCACCTTTGCTCCTGCTCCGGTAGGCTCTGGCTGCTACTCGATGTCGAAGAACTAGAAGTCGAAGACGATGACGAGCTCGTTGAAGAGGACGATGTGCTTGAAGATGACGAGCTCTCTGACATGGATGACGAGCACGACATGGACGATCTGGACATCGTGCTGTAACTCGAGCACGACTCGCTAGATGGGCTCGTCGGCGTTGACTCGCTGCTAGCCGTGCTCTCCGACATGCTCGAGCAACTGGTAGAGCTCTCGGTCGACTCGCTGCTGATCGTCGATTCCGTCATGCTCCCGATTGACAACGTAGTCGAGAGCGATGATTCTGTTGTCGGAGTGGTTGGTGTGGATTCGGAAAGACTACTGGAGCTGCTCTCCGTCGACAGCGATAGACTGCTGCACGAGCTTGCTGTCGATCGTGACATCGTGCTGTAGCTCGAGCAGGATTCCGTCGATGGGCTCGTCGGCGTTGACTCGCTGCTCTCGGTACTTTCTGACATGCTCGATGAGGTCGACATGCTACTCTGGGTCGTCAAGCTCATCGACGATGACGACTCGCTAGAACACGACGAACTCTCAGAAATCGATGACGAGCTCGACATGGACGATCTAGACATCGTGCTGTAGCTAGAACAAGACTCCGTTGATGGACTTGTTGAAGTTGAAACAGAGCTTGCCGTACTCTCAGACATAGTCGATGAGCTCGTTGAGCTCTCGGTCGACTCGCTAGTAGCCGTCGACTCGGTCATGCTGCCGATCGACAATGTAGTCGAGAGCGAGGATTCAGTAGTTGGTGTTGTTGGTGTCGATTCGGACTGCGAGCTGCAACTGCTCTCCGTCGATAGCGATAGGCTACTGCACGAGCTTGCGGTCGATCGCGACATGGTTGAGTAGCTCGAGCACGATTCCGTGGATACGCTTACCGATGTGGATATTGAGCTTCCCGTGCTTTCCGACACGCTGGACGATGAGGAAAAAGTCGATAGTGTCGTACTCGGTGTGGATTCGCTCTGTGTCGAATATGAGGAGCTAGTCGAGACACTCGAGTATGTCGAGACTGTCGTACAGGAAACAGTCGAGTAAGAGCTACAGGACAGTGTGGAAACACTACTCTCCGTAGTCAGCGTCGATAGTGTAGATTCCGAGAGCGAAGAGCAAGATGGACTGCTGGAAGTTGACTGCGTGGACAACGGTTCGGAGCTACTGGTGCTCTCCTCCAGCGACGGCGGCTTGAGACTTGGATAGTCTGGATTGCGTGGAGGAATGCCTCCAGGCAGACACTCTTCGTCGTCATCGCAATCAGGACAGGCCACAGACGCTGGCCAGAGTAGGTTGAGCGTCAGATGGCCGACGTTTGAAATCTGAGCCAGTGCCGTTTCGGCTGTCCCAGGTTCCGGACTCGATACGCGAGCTGTCCCACCAGTACAGCTATAGTTGTCCCCGTTGTTGTCGCAAAATAGCTGAAGTGTCCTATTGAGATTGAAACAGTCAAATGGCTCGCTAGAACAGTATCGCCAAACGATTACTGGATTTACTTGGGCGCCGTCAGTCGGGCGATGTCCGCCAAGACATCCAAGTCCAGTATGGACATCGAGAACAACTGTGGCGTGATACGGTGAGTCATCTGGACAAAGTGGGCATTCATCCTCTTCCTTGAAAGCATTTGGTATAGTACTGGGAGCAACGCCCCAATTATTGCTGTCTGCATCGGAACCTATGATCAGGTACAGATCGTACCCAGGAACCTCGTCAACATTCTCATGCCAGATGCAAGCATCCGACGAACGTGATGTTTCCAAAGAAAGGGTATGCGGCCCGTTTATTTCATCGCAGTTTTCGCAACCATAGACTGTGCCATTAGGGTCCAGTGTATGAAGCGCGTCCAATAAGCCATTGATCTCTACCAGCATCGTTTGCGGAGCCAGTTCATTCGCACATCCGCCACATGCAGTTTCTCCGCACTTAATATCGCATACGAGCGGTACAGCGCAGTATTTGATCTGAGCCGTGTACTCTACCATCAGCTCGGCCTTGACCCACCATGCGTCGTGTGGGTCGTTGTAGCTGATCAGAACTTCTCCTGTCCCATTCAAATTGAACAGAGGAGAGTCCTTGAAACGTCCTTCCGTCCGATGGACTCCAGTAGGCAAAACAAGCGGCTGGCCGCCGGCAATGAAACTGCCAGATGCAACGCCAGCATTTTTGAACGCTCCCGTGAGATCATGGAACTTGCTATAGCGGCCTAGTCCAGTTAGCCTCAGATTGACTCGCGATACTTCGAGATCGAACTGCGTCGCATTCACCCCGCGAAGTCGAACATGATATTTCTTTTGATCGAAAGCTCCATCGTTGCTAGCTAGAAAGACTACAGATGTGGATGCCGTACCGCGCCAAGTCCTGACATCTTCATTTTCGTTCGTCTGAAATGGCGGCGCGTTGATCGCCAATGCCACTCCGTCCATCACCACCCAGTCCTCGTCCTCATGCTCGATTAGCGGATCCTGAACTTCAATGTAGACGAACGCCCCGGGCTGACTGGACGACAGCTCCTTGGAAACAGTCTGCGGATCATCGCCCACGAAGTCTGCAACCGGTGGATCCTGAAAGACGCCGGCGAGGGGCACGAAAGCTCCTCGCTGCTCATCGTAGTAGGCCACAACAGTATCGCCGACACGGAACTGCGGGATGTGGCCTAGCCCTCTCTTGTCAGTCTTCTCGTCAACACCCGAGAAGTCAGTCAAGTCGTGCCGGTAGCTGGCACTGATATCCGTGACTGATGGTTCCCAGTAACCGGAAGCGTCGAGCCAATATACGGGATCAATGTCTGGGTCGCCGGATAAGCGATCCTCCCATTTGTCTGTGACAGGATCTTCGTTTGTTCTTTGCCATGTGAAGGCTCGAAAGTGGCATAGATATCGATTATCCCTTCGGCATGGCGGCGTGACGATTTTATAGCCATCACCCGTGCCATCGTAGCTCTCGAGACAGAGATCATAATCCTGATTCTGGTAATAGAAATCTTCCGGGTTCTGTGAGCCGGTGATGATTGTGGCTATGCCGATATGCGCCGGGCGAGGCCGAATGCGTGATTCGATATTGCCACCATGGATGACGTGCTCGAATGCATCTGGCCACTGGCCAGTTATGTTGTTGATAGCCCGAGCCGTCTTGTTGAGCAATGCACCGCCAACAAGATACTTTTTACCAGGATCGTACTGCTCCTTGAATTCTCGTCGCATGCCACCGCCTTTGATCTAAAACGGCAACTGCTTCGGGAGCAAGCTGAAATCCGAATCGTTGTACATCGGCAAATTTTGAGCGCCGCCCAGGACTGGTAGAATCCATTCCTGCTCATCATTATTCCACACGTGATTCCAGCTATAGCGAAGACCCTTGTAATAGACGAGCCGCTCGCTGAATCGGAAGTCAACCTCGTAGATTGGAAGTCCATCCTCTGGCGCCCATGTATCTGGATCGATAACGTGCACTGGTTTCGCTGTGAATCCGGCGTACATTATCGTGTTCGGTCGTTGGTGTGCATCCTTGAATCTCGGCCAAACATGAGAGAGAACATGCTCTTCGTTGTTGTCATTCACTGTGCCGAGCAAGCCTGCTATATTATCCCAATCCGGATTCTTGAGTCTTGGAATGTTTACCGAATGTTCGACAATAGGGATGGCCTTGGCTAGATTTGTGTCCTTGTTGACAACGTTTTTTTTGTCACCAAAGTCACCGAGAAAAGCATGCGTGTTCTCATCCTGTGATGGCGCACTTGATGTTTTAAAGTATTGGATTTTGTCAGATGTTACAACGAGAGCTTGACCACTCCCGCTCATCGTGTGAACACCATACGTAGCCACATCAGTTGGGTCTTGTTCATCTGGTGGAGTGCCTGGCTCTCCTGGCACAATTCCCTCACGGCCGTACGTGATCGTGGCGGTGTAGAGGTGTGTGTATGTGGATGCGGCCACCGCGATTCCTGAAGTCGGAGAGTCTCCGGAGTTGTATGCAAATGGGTCGCCAGGGAGATTGTCCGGGTATGGATCGAACTCGGTTTGTATCGCGAAGAATGGGAGATTCTGAAATTGCAGCGGAAAGATTGTGGCCGGAATACCGTTGATCAATCTCGTGCTGACTCTACATTTTTTCCACAGAGCCAGCACGTCGGACGAGCGGATGAGATATTTTGCTGTGATGCGCTCTGTCTCATCAAACGGAACGCTGAACTTTGGGTATCCCTCCATCAATTTGAGCTGGATCCCGTCTATCACAATGTTGGCTGTGAATTCGCTGGACATTGTCAACCTACTCGTTAGCGACGCCAAATAATCCTGTCAGTCCCTGTTTGATCGCACCAGCCGCAGCTGCACCAAAATCTCGTGCCGATGTCTTGGCGGCCTTCGCCATCTCCTCGAGCGGCCGTTTGATTCCGGTATTCAGTATCTCGTTTGTCTTATGCACTGGATTCTGCCGATCGTTCATGGCCTGCTGAAAAGCATCGTTGATACCTTGGAAACTGGTTGTGCCAATGTTGGGCATAGTCTCTCGCTCTCGAACATTGGGCGTTAATGCTCCGCCAAGAAAGCCAGATATTGCGCCAAAGAGAGAACCAATTCCACGAAGTTCAAGCAGATTGAATCGGGCATTTGTCAATTGTAAAAGACGTTGCCTGGCATCGTGCGCATCTTTTTCCGCTTTCCTCTGTTCATCTTCTCTTATTCTACGCTCCCATTCCCATATTGCACGGGATTCTGCGAGAGTTGAAAATCCTCGCGCAGGAAAAGGTACTTCCTTCGGTGCACCGCCGAGCTTCTCTGGAAACTTCAATTCCTCTAATTGTCTTCGCAAAATCGCTAATTGATGCTTACGCACAGTTTCGTCCATATCGGCTCGTTCCGTAGCCCTAATTCCTTGCAAAATAATTCCCTCTTGTGTCAAAGCCAAAAGATTACCTGCACCACTCGGTGCTATTCGTTCCGCCATGTGCACTGTATCTCGCATCAGCTCGTTCTGTCTAATATTGTGTTCTATCCATTTATCAGTGTTCTGAACGATACGGTCATACGCATTCACGACTTTCTCGACGTTGGTCAAAACGGATACGAGAAACTCATTCCATTTTGTACTGAGAGGAATAACCTTTACTCCCAGTGTTTCCTTTATATTATCTAACTCAACTCTAGATCTCTTGAGGGCCGTAGCCGTTTCGCGACCGACACCACCTACTTGACCCATGATCGCATCAAGAATAATTTGTTGAGCCTTGAGGAGTTGATTTGTCTCTGTATAATTCTTTATTTGTTGCTTTTGAGTGTCTGTCAATGTCACGCCAACTCGAGTCAAAGCCATCATTCCTGTTAATGGATTCTCCAAGGCTTTGCCGAGCATTGTCGCTGCACTTTCGACAGACCCGAATCCTGTTGCAGCCAGATCAATGGCTAGCTCTGTTGCTTTCTTGAAAACATCACCAGTGACGCCTTTGAATGTAAGCAGTTTGGAAATTGCGTCAGAAATCATCTCATCGTCCGTGGCAGTAGCTTTCGACAGCTCTTGAATGAATGAACCGATCTCTTTGGCACTAAAGCCAGCAGCCTCACCAGTGGCTTTCAAAACTGCGTTTAATCGCATCTCGGCGTCGGCAGATGCCTCGGCTGCTGCCGATAGTTGTCTCATGAACCCAACTGCCTGTTGCAATCCTATACCAATACCAAAACCAGCGGCGACCTTGGTAAGATCAGACATGGCAGATGTAAATCTAGTCTTAACTTGAGACAATCCTTGACGTAATTTTGTATCATCTGTGCCGATGGTCACGAATGCCTTCGCAAGTTCGAATGCCATCTTATCACACTCCCCATCTTCGTCTTGGCAGCAATCCCATTTTTCGCAATTGGCTTGGTGTGCCGCGCGTGATTTTGCCGCCGTTCTTGAGTCGTTCTTTATCGCATAGCAGCCAAACAATCTGGTTCTGTGACATTTGCTCAAGTATCATGGGATTTAGTCCGGGGTAGGCCTCGCACAATTCGCGGAAGATCAAAGGCCAGTTTGGGCCTGCGTTCTCTTCTGCCTCTCTAGAATCCGCTTCTGTCTGGCCGTCAGCGGCTTGTTGTTCCCCGCCTCGTGCGGGGGTGAGGAGTTTTTTAGTTCTGGCGAAAGCTGGCTCAATCGGCCAACTGTCTGAGCCATCTCCTCGATAGCTACTTGCCTTTTCTCCTCACTATCTTGGTCATTCTGCAGCTCATATGCCGCGGACTCACGAATCAAGTCTGCAACGTACTGCTTGGTCCACGTCTCCTGTCCAGGCGCTTTACGAGCCGATAGCCAAATGCAATGCACCTTTCCTTCCAACAGCTCGCTTGACCACCACTGCTCATAATCCACGTCCTCATCGTGCTCGAGCCAGTTTCCTTTCTCGTCCTTGAGTTGTTGGCCATTCTTCATTGTGGGGAACTTCATCTTGCGCTTGGGCAGATCCCGGAAAGTGATCTGCTCTGCCTCGCGATACACCCGGCGCAGCTCGCTATCACGCATATCCTCCGGCAGCAAGTCCAGGTTGTCGGTCCAAGTCTTGATGATGGATCGTTTGTAATGGGCCAATGCCGCTTCCTGGACAGCGGCCCACTCGAAGGCGCTGAATCCGTACAGCACAACTTCCTTGCCATCAGGCAATGGGTAGCTACCCATCTTCCTGGTCACTAGACTCACGTTGTCCACTGCTCAACACTCCTGTTAGTTACAGCACAGGATCGATATCACGCAAGTTTCCAGCAGTGAGAGCCGCCCTTGCAGCCGTGCCGGTAAGTTGACCCACGCCAGTCTCGCGAGGCTTGAACCACGTACCATCGGCCCCGAATGTGGCGCTGAAATCTACGGGCAACTTGGTATCATTATCGATCCCGATGTTAAACACACTAATCAGCGCCCGTGGCAAGTAGAAGAAATCTTCCGGCGTTGTCTCATTGCCATCCTCCCAGAGTATCATGGCAACGATGTTCTTGTTGTTTGGCTCGCTCGTGTCATCCCACAGCAGATCGTTGTACTGGGGATGTTCCTTGTCTGGCTTGCCGGTGATCGTACCAGTGATGTCTTCTCGACCAGCAACTCGATTAGTTTTTCCTCCAGAGTCAGAATCGCCCCAAGCCGCCTCCTGTACGCTGATGCTGGCATTCCATTGGCTGATTCTGGCGATCAAATACCAGGTGCCTTCATCCGCATTATGGGCCAGGACTTTCCCGCCCGACCCGGACTGAACTGTTGCTCCACTCATATGGGCTCCTTATTGTTGTTACGTTGTGGTCGAACAGGAACTACTCGAAGAGGTCGTCCTGGCCGCTGTCGAAGACGACGATGTGCACGAGGACGATGATGAGGAACTCGAGGACGTCGAACTCGACGAAGACGAACTCGAGGAGGTGGACTGCGACGAAAGCGTACTGGTCGTGCAACTCGATGTAGAGGAAGAGGACGAAGAGGAAGTGGACGAACTCGAGGAACTCGAGGCCTCGTCATCGTGTCGCCCAACCAGATAGAGGTCGTAAACGATATCTCCGCCGTTAGCTCCGACACGCATCATGTGCGATGAGCCATCCTCGATGTCGAATGCATCCTCGTCTGGCTGATGCAGCAGCAGCAGACCACCGGCCTTGAGTGCAGACCCGAGCGAGACTGTCAACTGCGGCACCCACGTCGCATAGTTCGACGGATTGGTAGGCATCAATTCGAGTCGTCCTGCACCAGATGTTTGCTTGATGCAAAACGTAACTACCTCTTCGAGTGCCATCGGGAGCCCCAATCCATCGTTTCCAAGACCAGCTCCGATATCGATGTCGGCAAAGTCATAGAGGTCAATGTCCTCTGTATTGCCAGAGGCCAAGGTATGGCTCTTGCGTGCCCAGGCACGGTTCGCCTGATTGGCATCCACGCCACTGGCCAGATTGCCTGAGATCACTGTGTCGCTCAGCAGGACTTGAGCTACTTGACCGTCGTCCAGCGTATTTTTGATCGTTGCCGAGAAGGTCAGCTTGACTTCGCTCTCGGCACTGCGTGTCGACATATAATTGCTCCTGTTATGTTCCGTAATGCCGAGAAACCAGCCACAGATCGTATGTCACTGCGCCACCGCTGGCACCCAAGCGCATCTTGTGGCTCGAAGCATCTGTCACGCGAAGAGCGGACGCAGCCGGCTGAACCAACAACGCAAGACCTCCAGTCTTCAATGCATTCCCAGCTGCGACCGTAAGGACTGGAACCCACGTGCAGTAGTTGGCAGGGTTGGTAGGCATCAGTTCGAGCAAACCCGCGCCGCCAGTCTTCTCGAGAACGAAGGCTACTATTTGTTTCTGGACCATAAGCTGCCCGAGTGCATCTCGCCCGTCACCAGCACCGATGTCCTCGCCAACCAGATCGTACAAGTCAATGTCCTTGGTGGACCCAGAGCCGATTGATCCGTCTTTCAATCGCCAAGCCCGAGTTGCCTTGTTGTCGGCGATCCCTGTCGTCAGTACCAGATCCAGCAACCGGCCCTTCATGGCCGCAACACTTGCGGATGACCCATCGTCAATCACGTTTGTTATCGTCGATGACATAAATAACTTGAGCGAGGCTGATAAGGTCCGAGTGCCAATGGCCTGATCTGTCCCGCTGCAAGACGAAGATGACGTCGAAGAGGAAGACGACGAAGTTGATAGAGAGGATGAAGACGAAGTCGAAAGCGAGGAGGATGAAGAAGTTGATGAGGATGAAGTCGACGAAGATGTCGAGCTACTGGCCGAGGAAGACGACGACGAAGTCATCTGCGCTGCCGTCGACGAGGACGAGCTCGTGGAGCTGCTGCTAGAACTTGAGGAAGAGGTAGAAGAGGATGATGACGAAGACGAAGAAGTCGACGAAGAGGACGAAGAAGTAGAGGAGGACGAGGATGTTGTTCTTGCCTCGGTGCTTGAACTCGAGGACGAGCTCGTGGAACTGCTGCTCGAGGATGAGGAAGACGTCGTCATCGCCGCCGTGCTGGAAGATGAGAACGATGTTGTCGAGCTGCTTTCGGTACTGAGAGACGACTCAGACTCAGTTTGCGAGGACGAGCTACGAGCCACGGTACTGGATGTCGAGCGTGCCACTGTGCTGGAACTAGAGCGAGCCACCGTGCTGGACGTGCTCATCTCGCCCGACTGAGCCGCCCCGAGGTCCCACACCTCGCCGGCAATCAAGTCATGTTTGATGTCGATGTTTTGTTCGTAGCCGCTGCCCAAATCGAGGCCGGTTCCGATGGCATCAGTTCCGAGCTGGAGTGTAAAATCGTCACTACCAGGAGCTGTCCAGATAGCTGTACTGACTTTATTGATGTAGACAGTCGTACCCGGCGCTGTGGCATCCGATGACATGTTCCGATCTTTTGTGGCGGCCCACGCACCAGCGTAGTC
>Ga0209751_10005161_pt1 | contig 12383 bp, 5 predicted proteins | sample RifCSP13_1_FD_184019 | JGI IMG/M metagenome (GOLD analysis project Ga0209751, IMG submission 184019) | Soil microbial communities from Rifle, Colorado - Rifle CSP2_sed 13_1 (SPAdes) (version 2) | ecosystem: Environmental > Terrestrial > Deep subsurface > Rock core/Sediment | place: Rifle... | reverse complement strand
TTGACGAGACGACACCGGAAGGCAGTGCTCCCGTCGAGCTCGAGCAAGCGGCTGATGAGCCGGAGACATACACATCGTCGGATTCCGCGTCAGCGGAATCCGACGCCCAAGACACTTCGCCGGATTTTGGGGCTGGAGAACCGGCAGCTCACGTTGAAGAAGAGGAGGAGTAATGGCAACGGATGTCCAGAAGGTGCTCGACACGCTCGGCAAGATGACGGTGCTCGAGCTCGTCGAGCTGAAGAAGTCGATCGAGGAAGAGTGGGGCGTCACCGCTGCGGCCCCGGTCGCGATCGCCGCCCCCGGCCTGGCTCCCGAGGCGGCCGGCGACGGTGGCGCCGCAGCGGAGGAGAAGGACTCCTTCGATGTTGTGCTCACCGCCGCCGGGGACAAGAAGATCCAGGTGATCAAGGTCGTCCGGGCGGTGACGGGCCTCGGTCTCAAAGAGGCGAAGGACCTGGTCGACGGCGCTCCCGGTGCCGTCAAGGAGGGTGCCGCGAAGGAGGAGGCCGAGTCGATCAGAGCTCAGCTGGAAGAAGCGGGAGCGACCGTCGAGCTGAAGTGACCCGGGGTCAGGTCCCGTTTGTCGGTAACCCGGGGTCAGGTCTCGTTTGTTGCACACGACCTACGTGCAACAAACGAGACCTGACCCCAGCTTGTCGCGGGACCCCAGCTTGACGTCGTGCGCTATCCTTCTTGAACGCATTCCATCCGCTCCGAAGGCGGTTGCGGTGGGTTGCGCTCGTGCGCTATCCTTCGGGGTTCCGCCGAGGCTTCGCCCGTCCGACTCTGCACGCACTTAACCCTGCACGCATCTAAGGGAGGCTGTCACATTTGAGCAGCGTCGCTGTCGCGCCGCGCGCGCGCAAGAGCTTTTCGCGCCTGAAGCACGTCCTCGACCTCCCCAACCTCATCGATATCCAGAAGGCGTCCTTCCACTGGTTCATGCAGGACGGCCTGCGCGAGACGATCGACGACATCTCCCCGATCGAGGACTACACGGGGACCCTCGCCGTGGAGTTCGGAGAGTACGAGTTCGGTGCACCGCAGTTCTCGATCCAGGAGTGCCGGGAAAAGGACCTGACCTACCAGGTCCCGCTCTCGATCACCGTCCGCTTCGTCAACAAGGAGACCGGGGAGATCCGCGAGCAGCGGGTCTTCATGGGCGACTTCCCCATGATGACGCCGTGGGGCACGTTCATCATCAACGGCACCGAGCGCGTCATCGTCACGCAGCTCGTGCGCAGCCCCGGCGCGTATCTGATGGAGCCGAAGGACGCCACGAAGCAGGTCTTCATGGCGAACCTCATGCCGTCCCGCGGCTCCTGGCTCGAAGTCGAGATCGACAAGAAGGGCGTGGTCTACGCCCGTATCGACCGCAAGCGGAAGCTGCCGATCACAACTCTCCTGCGGGCGCTGCCCGCGGAGGATCCGACGACCGGCTTCCAGCTCGACACGAGCTCGAACGAGAAGATTCTCGAGCTGTTCGGCGGCTCCGTCTACATCGCGAACGCGCTCGACAAGGACCCGTCGACGCGCGAGGAGGAAGCGCTCATCGAGGTGTTCAAGAAGCAGCGGCCGGGCGAGCCCCCGACGCTCGACAACGCGCGCAACCTCCTGCGGGCGCTCTTCTTCGACCCGAAGCGGTACGACCTGACGAAGGTAGGCCGCTACAAGCTGAACCAGCGGCTCGGAGCCCACGTTCCCGAGGGCGTGCGCGTCCTCACGACCGAGGACATCGTCGCCCTCGTCCGGAGGCTCGTGGAGCTGCCCGCGATGCTCGGCGTGCCAGAGGACTCGAGGGACTATGCCGCCGACGGGGCGCAGCTCTCACGCGACCCGATCCGGGGTGAGCTGGACGAGTACGAGGACTTCGGCAACCGGCGGCTGCGCACGACGGGCGAGCTGATCCAGGAGGCGTTCCGGGTCGGCCTCTATCGCATGGAGCGCGTAGTCCGCGAACGAATGACGACGGAGGACGTCGACACCATCACTCCGCAGACGATCATCAACATCCGGCCTGTCGTCGCGGCGCTGAAGGAGTTCTTCGGCTCCTCGCAGCTGTCGCAGTTCATGGATCAGACGAACTCGCTTGCCGGGCTGACGCATCGCCGGCGCCTCTCGGCTCTCGGTGCGGGTGGGCTCACACGCGAGCGCGCCCCGATCGAGGTGCGCGACGTGCACCCGACGCACTACGGGCGGATGTGCCCGATCGAGACGCCCGAAGGCCCGAACATCGGTCTCATGGGCTCGCTCGCCTCGTTCGCGACGGTGTCGGAGTTCGGCTTCATCCAGACGCCCTACCGCGTCGTGAAAGGCGGCAAGGTAACGGACGAGATCATCTACCTGGACGCGGCCGAAGAGCGCCAGTTCACCATTGCCCAGGCCTCGGAGCCGGTCGACCCGAAGACGGGCAAATTCCTGCACGAGCAGGTGCTCTGCCGCTCGCGGGACGGCGAGGCCGTCATGGTCGCCCCCAAGCACATCGAGTACATGGATGTCTCGCCGGCGCAGATCGTCTCGGTGGCGACGGCGCTCATCCCCTTCCTCGAGCACAACGACGCGAACCGGGCGCTCATGGGCGCGAACATGCAGCGCCAGGCAGTGCCCCTGATGATCCCGCAGGCGCCGCTCGTCGGCACCGGGCTCGAGTTCAGGGCAGCCGTGGATACGGGCGACGTCGTCCTCGCACGGAACGACGGCTCGGTGGTCGACGTGGACGCCGAGCGGATCGTCGTCGAGGGTCGCGGAACCCGCGACGAGTACCCGCTGACGAAGTTCATGCGCTCGAACCAGGGCACGCTCATCCACCAGAAGCCGGTCGTGACGCTCGGCGACAAGGTGAAGAAGGGCGAGGTCCTCGCCGACGGGAGCTCCACCGACGGCGGCGAGCTCGCCCTCGGTGCGAACCTGCTCGTCGCCTTCATGCCCTGGGAGGGCTTCAACTTCGAGGACGCGATCGTGATCTCCGAGCGCCTCGTACGCGACGACGTGCTCAGCTCGATCCACATCCACGAGTACGAGATCGACGCTCGCTCGACGAAGCTCGGCGACGAGGAGATCACGCGCGACATCCCCAACCGCTCGGAGGAGTCACTCGCCAACCTCGACGAGCGCGGCGTCGTCCGCATCGGAGCCGAGGTCGGGTCGGGTGATCTCCTCGTCGGCAAGGTCACGCCGAAGGGCGAGACCGAGCTCACCGCCGAGGAGAAGCTGATCCGCGCGATCTTCAAGGAGAAGGCGCGCGAGGTGCGGGACACGTCGCTCAAGGTCCCTCACGGCGAGGGCGGCAAGGTCATCGGCGTCAAGACGTTCTCCCGTGACGCAGGCGACGACCTGCCCCCGGGTGTGAACGAGCTGGTCCGGGTCTACGTCGCGAAGAAGAGGAAGATCGCGGAGGGCGACAAGCTCGCCGGCCGGCACGGAAACAAGGGTGTGATCGCGAAGATCGTGCCCGAGGAGGACATGCCCTTCCTCGAGGACGGTCGTCCCGTGGACGTCGTTCTCAACCCGCTGGGCGTCCCGAGCCGGATGAACATCGGCCAGATCCTCGAGACGCACCTCGGCTGGGCGGCCGCGCACGGCGTCTTCCCCGAGGGCGGGCAGGTGAGCCCCCGGGCTCCGATCAACGCTCCCGACCCGCGCTGTGTGGCAACCCCCGTCTTCGACGGCGCCACCGAGGCGGACGTGGACGACGCACTGGTCGAGGTGATCCATGCGAGCCATGACGGCTCCGTGCGAATGACCGTCGACGATTCGGCGCCGCGCGGCGGACGCTGCTCGGGGAAGGTGACCCTCTTCGACGGCAAGTCGGGCGAGCCGTTCGCTCAGGAAGTGACCGTCGGCTTCATGTACATCATGAAGCTGCTCCACCTCGTGGACGACAAGATCCACGCCCGCTCGACCGGGCCCTACTCGCTCGTGACGCAGCAGCCTCTCGGCGGCAAGGCGCAGTTCGGTGGCCAGCGCTTCGGCGAGATGGAAGTGTGGGCGCTCGAGGCGTACGGCGCCGCGTACACCCTCCAGGAGATGCTCACGATCAAGTCCGACGACACGATCGGGCGCGTCAAGGCCTACGAGGCGATCGTCAAGGGCGAGAACATCGCCGAGCCGTCGATCCCCGAGTCCTTCAAGGTGCTGCTCAAGGAGATGCAGTCCCTCGCGCTCGACGTCCAGGTTCTCTCCGACGAGGGCCGGGAGGTCGAGGTGCGCGAGGAGGACGACGAGCTCCTGCGGGCTGCCGAGGAGCTCGGCATCGACCTCTCGCCGGGTTCGCTCCGGGCGGCCGTGCGGCAGCCCACAGCCGAGGAGGTCGAGGAGGGCGGCGAACGCGGAGACGAGGAGGGCGAGCTCGTGCTCGCCGCGGACGAGGAGCTGGGCGACGTCGAGGCCGAGGAGGCTCCGCTCGAGGTCGACCTCGCGGACGTAGAGATCGAAGAGTAAGGCACTTGCTTCGCAAGTGCCTAACAAGAGCAAAACAGAGACAGAGACAGAGCGAGAGAGAGGTTTGAGGCTCTAGATGGACACTCCTAGACGCGGCCCCGACATCAACGACTTCGACTCGATCAGGATCGGCCTTGCATCGAGCAAGCAGATTCGCGACTGGTCCTCAGGCGAGGTCACGAAGCCGGAGACGATCAACTACCGCACGCTCAAGCCGGAGCGCGACGGCCTCTTCTGCGAGCGCATCTTTGGTCCGACGAAGGACTGGGAGTGCTATTGCGGCAAGTACAAGCGCGTCCGTTACAAGGGCATCATCTGCGAGCGCTGCGGGGTCGAGGTGACCCGCCAGAAGGTCCGCCGCGAGCGCATGGGCCACATCGACCTTGCGGCTCCCGTCTCGCACATCTGGTTCTTCAAGGGCGTCCCGAGCCGGATCGGCTACCTGCTCGACATCGCGCCCCGCGAGCTCGAGAAGGTCCTCTACTTCGCGGCCTCGATCGTCACCACGGTCGACCGGGAGAAGCGCCAGGCCGACCTGGCCGACCTCGAGGACAAGGTTGCAGGAGAGAGCGAGCGCATCTACCTCGACCGCGACGAAGCGCTCTCGGCGCTCGACGACAGGTTCGCCCGCCGGCGCGACTTCTTCGCGGTGGGCAAGGAGCGCAACTTCGACGAGGACGACGACTTCTGGGTCCGCGGCCTCTCCAACTGGGCCGAGGAGCAGGGGCTGCCCTCGCTCGAAGAGGTGCGCGTACTCGGCGGCCGCGTGTTCGCCGAGCTCGCCAAGAAGATCACGAACGAGGATCCGCGCCGCGTCCGCGAGCTCGTCCGCCAGACGGCGACGCGCGAGGACCGCCGGCTCGCGCCGCGCGAGGTCGAGTCGGTCGCTGCCGCAGCGATGCAGATCGAGGCGGCGCTCGAGCCGCTGCGCAGGGACCTCGAGAAGGCGTCCGGATCGAAGAAGGGCGCGATCACGAAGCACGTCAAGCGCCTGCAGGAGGCGCTGCTCGCCGGTGCCGAGCTCTCGGCCGACGATGCAGGGCTCGTCGAGTCGGTGGACAAGAAGAACCTCGAGCGCGCGCGAGACGTCGGTAACGGCCTTCTCTCGGACGTCCTTGCCGCGGTCGATCCCGACGCCGACGCGGCGTCCGTCCGCGAGCTCGCCTATGACCTCTGCCTCGTCGAGGGCACCCGTAAGGAGGACCTCGACGCGATCGGCCAGTGGGCGCTCAAGGTGCGCGAGATGGTCGCGGACATCGACGTCCGGCGCGAGGACACGCGCGAGGCCGCAGTGGACGCCGTCCGCCGGCTCGAGCAGACGTGGCTCTTGTTCAAGGAGCTCGAGCCGAAGATGATCGTCGGGGACGAGCAGATCTTCCGCGAGCTCAAGGACCGCTTCGGGTCTCCGTACGGCTTCGGGATCTACTTCCGGGGCGGCATGGGCGCCGAGGCCGTTCGCGACCTGCTCCGCGACCTCGACCTCGACCTCGAGTCACGCACGCTCCGCGACGTCATCAAGACCTCCAAGGGTCAGAAGCAGCAGCGGGCGATCAAGAGGCTCAAGGTCGTCGAGGCGTTCATCAAGTCGGGGAACAAGCCCGAGTGGATGGTCCTCGAGGCGGTTCCCGTGATCCCGCCGGAGCTGCGCCCGATGGTCCAGCTCGACGGTGGCCGCTTCGCGACGAGCGACCTCAACGACCTCTACCGCCGCGTCATCAACCGCAACAACCGGTTGAAGCGCCTCCTCGACCTCGGCGCGCCGGAGATCATCGTTAACAACGAGAAGCGGATGTTGCAGGAGGCCGTCGACGCCCTCTTCGACAACGGTCGCCGTGGGCGTGCCGTCACCGGCCCGGGCAATCGCCCGTTGAAGTCGATCTCCGACATGCTCAAGGGCAAGCAGGGCCGCTTCCGCCAGAACCTGCTTGGGAAGCGCGTGGACTACTCAGGGCGGTCGGTGATCGTCGCAGGCCCGAACCTGAAGCTTCACCAGTGTGGGTTGCCGAAGCTCATGGCGCTCGAGCTCTTCAAGCCGTTCATCATGAGCCGGCTCGTCGAGCGCAAGGCCGTCCAGAACATCAAGGCGGCGAAGAAGATGGTCGAGTCGATGATCCCAGAGGTCTGGGACGTCCTCGAGGAGGTCATCGCGGAGCACCCGGTCCTGCTGAACCGGGCCCCGACGCTGCACCGCCTCGGGATCCAGGCGTTCGAGCCCGTGCTCGTCGAGGGTAAGGCGATCCAGGTCCATCCTCTCGTCTGCCAGGCGTTCAACGCCGATTTCGACGGCGATCAGATGGCGGTGCACCTCCCCCTCTCGGCGGAAGCCCAGGCGGAGGCGCGCGTCCTCATGTTGTCGTCCAACAACATCCTCTCCCCGGCGAGCGGCCGTCCTCTGGCGACGCCGAACCAGGACATGGTCCTGGGGGCGTACTTCCTGACCTACTGCGAGTATGACCTCACCGGCACGACTTCTGCCGACCTCGCGAAGCAGCTCGGTCGGAAGGGCTTCCCGCGGTTCCGCACCGAGGAGGACGTGGAGTTCTCGCTCGACGCGGGCCAGGTCGACTTCCAGGACCCGATCGAGTACGAGTGGAGCGGCGAGCGCCTCCTCACGACACCGGGGCGGGTCATCTTCAACGCCGAGGTCCAGCGGGCTCTCGACGAGGCCACGGGCGGCGACTTCGAGGGCCATCCATTCCTCAACCGGACGCTTTCGAAGCGGGAGCTCGACACCTTCATCGGTGAGCTCGTGGAGCACTACGGTCCGAACACGATCGCCGCTGCGCTCGACGTCATCAAGTCGCTGACATTCAGGTTCGCGACGCGCGCCGGGATCACGATCTCGAAGAACGACATCGTCATCCCGGACGAGAAGGAGGCCATCCTCGCCAAGTACGAGGAGGAGGTTGCGAAGGTCGAGCGCGAGTACGACCGTGGTCTGATGACCGAGGAGGAACGCCACGAGCGGATCGTCGCCATCTGGACGGAGGCGACGGACGAGGTGGCCGACCGGATGATGGAGACGCTCTCGGAGACGAACCCGATCTACATGATGGCCAACTCGGGGGCGCGCGGATCCTTCAATCAGATCCGGCAGCTCGCCGGGATGCGTGGGCTGATGGCGAACCCGAAGGGCGAGATCATCGAGCGTCCGATCAAGGCCAACTTCATGGAGGGCCTGACGGTGCTCGAGTACTTCATCTCGACGCACGGCGCCCGCAAGGGCCTTGCCGACACCGCCCTCCGAACGGCCGACTCCGGCTACCTCACGCGGCGCCTCGTGGACGTCTCCCAGGACGTCATCGTCCGCGAGGAGGACTGCGGAACCGAGGAGTACATCGAGCTGCCGCTGATCCTCGACGACGCCCCCAACAAGAGCGTCGCGGGGCGGGTAGCAGCCCTCGACGTCCGCAAGCCGCTCAAGGACGGTAGGCCGGGCAAGACGGTCCTCGCCGGACGGAATGCCGAGATCACGATGAGGGGCCTCCGGACCCTCGTCGACGAGCTCGGCGAGCACGCCGCGACCGCGACGGTGCCGGTGCGCTCGGTGCTGAAGTGCCGGAGCGAGGTCGGTCTCTGCCGCCTCTGCTATGGCACGTTCCTCGCTACGGGCGGCATGACCGAGATCGGCGACGCGGTCGGGATCATCGCCGCCCAGTCGATCGGCGAGCCGGGGACGCAGCTCACGATGCGGACGTTCCACACGGGTGGCGTGGCCGGCGCGGACATCACGCACGGCCTCCCGCGCGTCGTCGAGATCTTCGAGGCCCGGAACCCGAAGGGTGCGGCGACGCTTACCGAGGTCGCCGGCAAGGTCGACATCGACGACTCCGAGCGCACGATCAAGGTGACTGTCACGCCGACCGCGCTCGACGAGAGCGGCGAGCTCCCCAACCCGGTGGAGCACAGCTTCCCGCGGCGGACGCGGCTCCGCGTCTCCCACGGGCAGACGGTGGAGTCAGGCGACGCGCTCAACGAGGGCTCGCTCAACCCCGCCGAGCTGCTTCTTCTGAAGGGCGCGACGCCGACAGAGCTCTACCTCCTCGGCGAGGTGCAGAAGGTCTACAAGTCGCAGGGCGTCGAGATCCACGACAAGCACATCGAGCTCATCGTTCGACAGATGCTCAAGAAGGTCCGCGTCGAGAGCGCGGGCGAGACCGAGCTCCTGCCCGGCCAGCTCGTCGACCGCATCGTCCTCGAGCGCGAGAACGCGCGCGTGAAGAAGCAGAAGAAGGAGCAGGCGACGTTCGAGCCGATCATCTTGGGGATCACGAAAGCGTCGCTCGCCACCGAGTCCTTCCTCTCGGCAGCCTCCTTCCAGGAGACGACGAAGGTGCTCACGGACGCGGCGATCGAGGGCAAGGTCGACCGCCTGAACGGGCTCAAGGAGAACGTGATCATCGGCAAGCTGATTCCGGCGGCGACCGGTCTCAAGCAGTACAGGCAGATCACGATCGAGCCGACGGAGCCGCTCCCGGTGACGTTCGCCCGACCCGAGGCGGAGGCGGAGCTCCTCGCCGCGCTCGAGGAGATCGGCGAGGGCGACGGCTTCGACCTGGACGCCCTTGGTCTCTCGTTCGACGAGGAGCCCTCGCTCGACGGCGGGGGCGAAACCGCTGAGCTGGAGCAGCCGGCGGAGGAGGAGTAACAGCTGGGGTCAGGTCTTGCACCTGACCCCTTTCTTCACGTCTTTCTGCTACCTAACCGGGCGATGCGCCGCCTCCTGCCTCTGCTCGTCTGCTTTCTCGCTGCTCCCTTCACGCTTTCTGGGTCCGCCGGCGCAACTCCGGGGGCGATCTCGTGCGGGGTTCCCGAGGCACCGCCCGTCTGGATCGACTTCGCGGACAGCTCGGTCGCCTTCTGGCGCGAGCGGTTCGCGCGGCCAGGCGTCGTCGTCGCCACGGGCGGGCAGGAGCTCGCCGCAGACGCGCGGGCGGCGGGCGCGGCGACCGTCCACTGGGACATGCATCTCCATAGGCGGGTGGGCACACCCCCGCTGCCGGCGGATCCGGGGCTGATCGAGCAGCGCGCGGACTCCCTCTTCGAGCACGCGGTATCTGTCACAGGCTGTGCCCGGCCGCTGATCGCGCTCAACGAGCTCTCCGGCGCATGGTCGCCCACGCCCCTCACGGAGACGATCGAGCGCTACCGGGCGAACGTCCTCCACTTCGTCTCCCGGCTCGCCGAGCGCGGAGGCCGCCCCGCTCTCCTGGTTGCGGGCAAGCCCTTCACCGGTGGCGACGCCGCAGCCTGGTGGAGATCGGTCGGCCAGGTCTCGGATCTCGTCCTCGAGAACTACCCCAACGCGAACGTCGTCTGGCGACAGGGGCCGATCGAAGGATCCCGCCAGCTTCGAGCGAGATATCGGCGTAGGGCCTCCGGACTCCTCGCCGTCGGTGTCCCTCCATCTCGGATCGGGCTCATGATCGGCTTTCAGACCGGGCTCGGAGCCGGAGGGCGCGAGGGCCTGAAGCCCCGCTCGCGCTGGTTCGAGGTCGCGAAGCTCCAGGCGTTCGCCGCCCGGCAGGTCGCGCGGGAGTTCAAGTTCCCCCACATCTGGTCTTGGGGCTGGGCAATGCGCAACGAGCGATCGAACGACCCCGACAAGACGTTTGCCGCATGCGTGTGGCTGTGGGCGCGGGACGAGGGTCTCTGCGACGCACCCGGGCTCCTCGGCCGGGAATTCGACCCCGACCGGCGCGCCGGCCAGATCGACTTGTCCTCAGGCGTTCGGTGCACGTACGGGGATAGGGCGCTGACGGCGGCCGGGATCGCCGCGCTCGCGAAGGTGACGGGTGACCGCGAGTTGGCGCTCACGGCGCTCGTCGTCCGTACCCTCGAGAACGAGCGAACCGATGTGACGAGCGGTGACGTGCATGCCGCGGAGAGCGCCATCATCGACGCTCGCTTCGACGGGAGCCGCGCTGCGTATCACTCGGCGCTCGCGCAGGCTGGTGCGAGCATCTTTGTCGCGCGCGGGATCATCGGTGACGAGCTCCGCCGACGTGAGATTCTGAGCCGCGATTCGGCGACGCGCCCGTCGTCCGCAGACGTCGATCGCTTCCGGGCCACGTACGCACAGGTGCTCGCTCGGCGCGTACTTGTCTCCCCGGCACCAAGCTGGCTCCCGGAGGGCAGCGGCGTCGTGCTCGCCACCTCCGCGCCGCAGGCGGCCTTTCGTCCGCCGACAGGCCGGGCCGTCACAGTGCGTACCGTGGAGGGCCGTTTCACACTGCGCGCTCTTGACCGTTCGCAGGCCCTCGCGGCGGTGCCGCTCGCTGTCGCCCGGCCGGCGATCATCCGCGAGCTGGTCGCCGAGCGCCGCGCGGAGGCGTATGCAGCCTGGACGCTCCAGAAGCAGAAAGGAGCCGAAAGCCGCCTCGTCTGCGAGCGCGACCGTCTTCCCGAGATCGGCGTCGTCACGCTCTCGAGCTTCGTGCCCTTCCTCTCGCTGCACGAGGGGGTTTCCCAGTCGGCCGTTACCTAGGCAGAGCCGGCCGCAGGCCGGGTCTGCCTTTATGGCCAGTCGGCCTCGAGGCGGTCCTTATCCGCACGCTTTGCGCGGTTGACGGCCGCGGACGCTCGCGCGTCGAGTGACTCCCGGGTCTCGTTCGGGCGCCACTCGACGAGGCCTGCCGAGAACGTCATCCGGCCGACGTGCGTGAACGCGGTCGCGGCGACCTCGTCGCGGACGCGGTCGTAGAACTGGCGAGCCTCGTCACCCGCCGTCTCGGGGAGCAGGATCGCGAACTCTTCACCGCCACGCCGACAGACGGTGTCGGTCGCGCGCGCGAGGCGCGCGAGCAAGGCGGCGTACTCCTGAAGCACGAGGTCGCCGCCCGGGTAGTCGAAGCGCGCGTTGACCTCCTTGAAGTCGTCGAGATCGAGGAGGAGGAGGGAGAGAGGACGGCCGGTACGGCGCGCACGGGCGACCTCTCGCTCGAGCTCGTCGTCGTATCCCCTCCTGTTGCGGACGCCCGTGAGCGCGTCGGTCACCGCGCGAAGCTCGGCCTCGGCATAGCGGCGGGCGTTCGCGAGCCCGGGCGCGGCCTCGTCGACAAGCGCCTCGAGTGCCTGGGCGTGCTCGGGCCGGAACGCGCTCGAGGCCCGAGCGAACGCAGCCAAGGCGCCGGTCTCGACACCGTCCTCGAAGATGGGGACGACGAGGGCGGAACGGAACGGCCCAGCGTCCCCCTCGGCTGCGGGCGCATAGCTCCACGCGAGCGTCAGCGCGCGGAACGGCCGCGCGTCGGGCGGGCCGAGCGCGGCCTCGAGCAGCGCCGCGCCGTCCTCGACTCCGAACGACGCTGTCGCATGGAGCTCTCCCGGGCCTCGGACGCGAACCGCGGCGGCCTGGGCATCCGCCCGCAGCGCCGCCTCCGCCACGAGGCGGTCGAGCAGCTCGCCGAGGTCGAGCGTGAGGCCGAGCTCGCCTATGCCCGTCGTCCGCGCGTCCTGCGAGCGCTCGACTGCACGCTGGAGGTTCTCCGAGATCGCCTCCATGTGGTGGTCGAGCTGCCCGAGCACGGCCTCGAATCGGCGCTCGGACCGCGCGCCCGTCAACCGGACGGCGATCACCACTGCCGCCAGAATTGCCACCGCCGAAGCGGAGGCGACCACCGCAGTCACCATCGCAACCCAACCACTCCCCTAAGGCTCACTGTATTCAGGGACGAGGCTGTTCGCTACGGCCGTGGCGGCGGCTTCTCTGCTACCATCTCGCCGCCCGGTTGGCGGGCGCGTTCGCTCGCCGGCCTTTCTGTGTGACGAAAGCAAACGACCCGTCGTAGGAAGCAGCGTGCCCACCGTCAACCAGCTCGTACGCAAGGGCCGGAAGGCCCCGGAGTCGAAGACGAAGACCCCGGCTCTCCGGGGAGCGCCGCAGAAGCGCGGCGTCTGCACGCGTGTCTACACGACAACGCCCAGGAAGCCGAACTCCG
>Ga0209751_10005157_pt1 | contig 12387 bp, 19 predicted proteins | sample RifCSP13_1_FD_184019 | JGI IMG/M metagenome (GOLD analysis project Ga0209751, IMG submission 184019) | Soil microbial communities from Rifle, Colorado - Rifle CSP2_sed 13_1 (SPAdes) (version 2) | ecosystem: Environmental > Terrestrial > Deep subsurface > Rock core/Sediment | place: Rifle... | reverse complement strand
TTCCCATTCGAGTTTTGTCATCAGTACATTTTACTAAAATATGATCACTGCCTAAAAGTTTTATAACTCTACCAAGAAGTTCTCCTTCCCCTGGAAGTTTCATTTCTTTTAGTTCACTTTCGTTTAAAACTTTTCGCTTTCCCACGTTGATCAAAAATTATTTTAGTCTGAACACATATAATTGTGCTGTTTTAGAATTTGAAAACCAGAAGAAATGGAATACCTTCAATTTCTTTAACACCTTTCGATGATCCTATTCCAAGATTTATTGATGTTGAAACTGTTTCTTTTCCAACCAAGTTTATTATGGAATATTTTTTCAAAAGCTCTTCTGCCTCATCTTTTTCGACAAAACGATCAGCAAAATGACTTTTACTTATATTCAATGAAAAATCTTCTTTTTTAATGATTCGACCTACAAGATCGGCATCACAAATATTTAGCATGAGGTTTTGTTGATAGGTTATTGTTTTAACTGCAAATGCCATTTATGCATATGTACCCTTTAGTGAGGATTTTGCTCCACATGCTTCACAAACAAGAAATGTGAATCTGTTCGATTTTTCTGCTCTAGTATCTGGACTTTTACACGCAGGACATTCCAAGTATTCTTTTACGTATCTGTTCAGGAGTGCAGTAAAATCGTGCGGGTCTCTTTTCCCTACGAAAACGGCTTTATCACCTGCCAACTGAGCAGGAGCAGCAAATTCCTTTGATAGGTATTGAAGAACCTTATCAGGATCCCTTCGTAGTATCTTTGGAAATTCAGCAAAATTACGAAAGAAGGTTCTATTCCCTTGCCACATGATATCTACAGAGGGAAGTTCAAACCTAGAACCTGAGCTTTTATTTTCTGAAATTTTATCCTGAATTTTCTTTAATAGTTTCTCGTATTCTGACTTTACCAACAAAAGAATTTCTTATGCGTACCCTATATGGATTTAATTAAAAAAGAAAAAAGTGGTCCTCTAAGGCTTTCCTATTCGGAAGACGTTAGTGCCACACTTTGGGCATGTGCCCTTTACTGCAGGTCGTCCATTCTTTAGCTTAACTTCTTTTGGATTTGAAATCTCGACTTTCTTCCTGCATTTTACACAGTACGCTGTTGTCATTTCATACTTTTACGAATGAAGTTGTATTTAGGAAGGAAATGTAAAAATTATTTCACTACACGCTGGAGGCATGTTAAATTTTATAAATTATGCCATCCTCAATATATACATTAATTTCATAGAATACTATGATTTTTTGATATTTCTGATGACTAAAGGATCCATCTAATAGAAAATCGATGATTTGTTACTAGTAAATATAAAGTTGATGGGTTTCAGTATGCTTTTAACCGACTCGATGAGATTGAGGTGAGTTGGCAAAAAAACGAGGTATTATTGTTACAATAGCTATACTAGCCGTTATTACAGGTGTAAGCTTCTCCACATGGCTCATTCCGCAAAAGGAAGATGCCAGCTTTGTGGTTTCGGATTTCAAAGATCATCTTGAGAGCATACAAGCAAGACAAAAAGTCATAGCTGATGAAATTGAGACGGATTTTCAGGCAATGCGTGCTGGAACCGTTATTCAAGACGACTTTATAATCAGAGCTAAAGCTTCCACATCACAAATCAATGCTTTGATAATAGAACTTGTAGAAAGCAAAGCCCCAAAAGAATGGCATGAGAGTTATCTAAACTACGGGGAATCTCTCAAAAGTTACAACAGTTACCTGCTGGAAACAATAGTCTTGGCCAATAAGATCAAGGAAGATAGTTCAAGTGATATCAAAGAGAATCTTGAGAGATTAGATGTTCTTAAAAAAGAATCAGAGTCATTTGGACTCAAATCTAATGAGACAAGACCATAAGATTACGATTATTATTTGTAAGTCAAATTTTTTGATAAAATTAGGTCCCTATAGAGCTTGGTAAATTAATTAATAGGAACGTAGTTAGTATTCTAATAGAATAATGTCAGTCAAAGAAGATAAGTTAGAAAGAAGAATTACTGAAACTAAAACAAGTAGACTACTTGTAATTTGTGTGGACAGAGATGATGACATTGGAAAAAAGGCTGGAGTTCCAACACCCGTTATTGGCAGAAATGCATGTATTGAAGCTGCACAAAGACTTGCGTTAGAAGATCCTGAAGATGCCGATTCTAATTCAATTTTTGCAGCAGTAAAAACATATGAGGATCTTGTCAGCAAAGGGTACCAAGCTGAAGTGATCGTTGTAGCTGGAACAGAAAACAAAGGAGTTCAAGCTGATGAAAAAATAGTTTTGCAAGTAAGAGCCGTGATGGAGAAATTTGCAGCAAATGGAGCTGTCATCGTTTCAGATGGAGAAGATGATGAAAGTGTCATACCAATAATTCAAAATGTTTTACCTATTGTTTCAGTTCGCAGAGTTGTGATGCGTGTAAGTAGAAGTGTAGAATATTCTTATGCTGTACTTGGAAGATATTTGCGTGCAATTGTGTTTGACACCAGATATTCCAAGTTTTTCCTTGGCGTTCCAGGCATTTTACTTGTCATTGGTGGAATTGCATCCATATTTGGAGTCACTAAAGAAATTTCTGCAATCTTATTAAGTATACTTGGCGGAGCATTTCTTATCAGAGCTTTTGATGTAGATAGAACTTGGTCACAATGGATAAAACCAACACCTGCTGGATTCATCAGGATATTCACATTGGTTGCAGGTATTCTTTTGATGTTAGTTTCAATACCAACTGGAATCAATGCAATAAATCCTAGTCTTATTGAAGATCAACCAGATGTAATAAGTATACTAACAAACAAGTTGATTATTGGTCTCTTTATTTCAGGAGCTCTTCCTTTCCTCTGGATGGGCATAGGATGCATATTCGGAGGAACATTACTAACTAGTTGGTTCAAAGGAAGTTTGAGATCCGTAACAGATGTACTTCGCATAATTGTGTTAGTGTCACTTTATCCTATTGTATTTCAATTTACAAACATCATGACAAAGGACGAAAGCCCGTTTAGTCTTCTTCCCCCATTCTTGATCGGATTAGCCGTAATACTCATATCCGCCACCGTGCTTTTCCGCAGATATAGAAAGAAAAAGGGCGGTGAAGTATTATCGGAATAAAAGAAAAGGTATTGAATTTTTCTGGTCTTTACAGTATTTATTCAAACAAACTTGAAAAGGAAATCAAAAACGAAAATCTTCCAAACCACATTGCAATAATATTGGACGGAAACCGTAGATGGGCAAGAAGAAATCTTGTTTTAAAAGAAAATGGTCATTTCCATGGAGCAGACACTGTTGAAAATTTGCTTGATTGGTGCGAAGAATTAGGAATAAAGATCATAACACTTTATGTTTTATCAGCGGAGAATTTAGCTCGTGATGATGAGGAACTTCATTATCTATATGAGTTAATCAAAGAACGATTAGAAAAGCTGTACGATGATCCCAGAATACACAGAAACAGAATGCGAGTAAAAGCAATTGGGCGTGTTGAACTTCTCCCCCAATCACTAAAAGAAATCTTGAAAAAATTAGAAGATAGAACTAAAGACTATGATACACATTATCTTAATGTAGCTATAGCTTATGGAGGACAAAATGAGTTAGTTGATGCAGTCAAGAAAATAGCTACAAGGATTAAAGACGGTTCGCTAGATGTGGATTCCATAAATAAAGAAATCATAGAATCATCTTTGTACACTTCTCATTTACCCCAGTCATCACCAGATATGATATTGAGAACGTCTGGTGAGAAAAGACTAAGTGGGTTCTTGATTTGGCAGAGTGCCTATAGTGAGCTTGTGTTTATGGACATATTCTGGCCAGAATTTAGAAAGATAGATCTCATGCGTGCTATTAGAACATTCCAAAAAAGAGCCAGAAGACTAGGCAAGTAAGAGAAACGAATACTTAGAAGAACAGTTTTTTCTAAATAATGATCGAGGAGAGATCCGCTGGTGCCGTACTATTTAGTAAAACTGATTCTGGAAAAATTTTTCTCCTTCTGAATTATCCTTCTGGACACTGGGATTTTGTGAAGGGAAATATAGAAGAAGGGGAGACTCTCAAGCAGACAGTCTTACGAGAAATTAGAGAAGAGACAGGCATCACTGATATAGAATTCATTGACGGGTTTGAAGAAAAAATAGAATATCATTATCAACGTAATGGAGATTTGGTTCACAAAGAAGTTGTTTTTTTCTTGGCAAAAACAAAAACTGTTGATGTTAAAATTTCTCATGAACACCTAGGATTTGCTTGGCTTAGTTTTGATGATACGTTAAAAAAGTTAACCTATAAGAATGCCAAGAACATAATGGATAAAATAAAAAACTAGTATTCAATACTTAGTTCTTTTAGTCTTTTAGATTCCTTTACTGGATCTTTTGCATTGAAAATAGTTCTGCCAACAATAAGATAATTTGCGCCGGATGACAGAGCTTCTTTTGAATCCCCGCCTTGCGTACCTACACCTGGAGAATAAATATCACACTTTCCTTTTATTTTCTTGTGGCATGTCACTATGATTTCTGGAACTGTAGCACCTACAACTATGCCATCAGTTTTTGATGAAAGAGACCATTCTAGAAACAATTCATGAAGTTTTGATTGTTTTTTACTTTCAAAATTTTTTATTGAGACTCCATAGCCCAATTTTGCACCAGGATGACTCATGTGAACAAGAGAAATTATCCCATGATTGTTTTTGTGAGCAGATAAGACCATAGCCTTAAGATTTTCAGGACCCATTATTGGATTTACAATTATAGCATCAAAGCCTGATTCCCACAGTCTTTCTGCAGCAACCATGTTTGTATTTCCAATATCATTTAGTTTAATGTCGGCAATAGTCTGCAAACCCACATCATGTGCAATTTTATTTATTTTCCTGAGATTCTTGACTCCAAGCGGTAAGATTAGATGAAAATTAAATTTAATTGCGCATAGGAACTCGTTTAGAGTATTAATATTTTTTATTGTGACACTTTCAAGTTTTTCTACAGATTTAGTATCAAGATCATTTGCAAGAATTATCTTACTTTTGCCAGAGGATGATTTTTTTATTCTATTTCTAAAATTCATAGCTTGACTAGTGGATGTCTATCTTTTAGCTTTATCACCTTAAGATAAGAATATCCATGTTCATTTACAGATGGTGCAAATGATGGTTCTACCCCATTCTGGCTAGAATATTTCAAGAAAGGGTTTTGTGGTTCTTTATCAAGAATCACGTGACAAAAAAACGACACTTCATCTGATTCATTGAAATTCATAAAAACTCCTACCATCCATTTGTCACCAGTTGGAAAAGCAAAGAGAGGAAATGGGGATTCTTCAAATCCGTAGCTTAGCTTTACTAAACTTTCAAGATCTTCTAGTTCAAGAGGCTCGTAATAGTTAAGATCTTCGGTTTTTGTTTCTGGTTTCAGAGATGGTGGGAGTGTTTTTACTCTAACAATAGGTGAATAAAGGTAGGTGGGATTTGTTATGGTGTTAATTATATCAGAATCTTCCTTTCCCGCCTTAAACCCATACGAGACATAGTGACCGCTTTTTCCTTCGCGTGTAAAATAGATTACTGGTCTTTCTTTGATAAGATCCATCTGTACCGCCAGTACAGGACTGCCTTCATGCTCAAATGAAAAGGATGTACGTGGAACCCTTTCTAGAGCACAAATTAATCTTGAGAATTCAATTCTATTTGATACTTCAACATAATGAGGTAGTTTTGTCACGATGTTCTTATGAAAAATACCCCATTAAAAGGTAGCAGCCTTGTTTTTGATCTTATCGTCTGTCAATTATATCATTAACATCAGGGCCAGTGCCAATTATTGTTACAGGCACTTTGAGTTGCTCCTCTATTGTTTTGATAAAGTGTTTTGCAGGAGAGCTTAGATCTACAAACGAATTCATGTGAGAACATTCTGGATAAAGAACATCAAGTTTTGTGATAGCTACTTGTGTCGCACTGTTTAACATAATTGCTCGCTTTGCAAGTTCAAAATCGAATTCAGCAGCTCTTCTTGCTCGGCCTGTCACAGTTCCAACTTCTTGCCATCCTTTTGTTTTAGTTTGTTCAGGTGAAAGTTCATTTTTGAGAGGACCTGTACCTACCCGAGTCACATAAGATTTGAAAACTACCAGTACGTCTGTAACATTTTTTGGCCCTAGTCCAATATCAGAACATATTCCCGATGCAGTAACATCCTTTGATGTTACATATGGATACGTACCATGCCATAAAGAAAGAAAAGTTCCTTGAGTTCCTTCAACCAAAACATTCTCGTCTCTTTCTAATGCAAAATTAACAGAGTTTGGAACATCTTCAAGATAAAGTGCAAGTGAATCAATGTCCTTTGCAAGTTTTAACGTCCTCATTGCTCTGTCTGCATTTGCTGGACCTGTCCCAGAGCCAGTGCTGCCAATTGAATCTTTTAGCCTGCCCTGGGAATCAGCTGTTCTGTGAGATTCCTCAATTATCCCACATTGAAAATCAACAAATGCCCTGTCAGAGACGCCAAATTCCTCAATTTCCTTTAAAAGGACTTCAGGACTTACTACAACTCCAGGTCCAATTAGGAGTCGTACATTTTTATTCAAAAAAGCACTTGGAAGCATTCTAACTTTGTATTTTTTATTTTCGTGCTCTATGGTATGCCCCGCGTTTGGACCAGCCCCCCCACGAACTGCTATTGTCGGATTGTCCTTTATTGCAAGATATGAAATTATTTTTCCTTTTCCTTCATCGCCAAAAAATCCACCAACTACAACTAATGAGGGCATACAAGAATTCACAGCTGCACATATTTAAGCCAAATTGTGGCAATACAATTTTAACAAACAAAGTAAGTGCCAAATTTATGTCAGAACCAAATTATGCAGGAAACATCATAGTGTCACTTGCAAGCCTTCCAGATTTTCTAAGAAAACCCATTTTGAAAAAAAGACTAATGGAGTTTTTTTCAATGTCACCATTAGATAAGGATGAAGTTATAAATAATGCACTAGCTGCTGGACCAACCATTCCATTTGAAAATTTTGCAAGGTTGTTTAAGACATGGCTTGAAATTCTAAGTAGTCTCTCAGAAGAAAATAGAACAATTATGTTTTCAAGTTATGTTGGAGCAATCATATCCAACCCACAGAAACTTATTTTATTTAATCTAGATGGAATTTTAGAAATTTATTTCTCTTTGAATAAAGAACAGAAAGAAATCATTTCCAATTCGGTCAAAAAGATATTATTGTCTTTAGATGAAAATAGCAAGAGAATGTTGTATCTCATAATCCCAGATAGAGCTAAAAAAGAATTTGGGATTTAAACTGGCTTTTCAGGGTTTCTCTGATTTTCATCAGCATAATTGATTACATTTCCGTCAGGAGTGATAACGCCCACAAAGACTTTTTCGTATTTTTTGAGAACCTTCCTATGGTCTGCAAGTGACATGTCAAGTTTCATCTCATTCATTACCATAACCCTATAGGTTTTCCATTCGTTCCAACAGGCATTACAACACGGATAATTTGCTGCAACGGGATCGAGATTCTCATCATCTGGAATCTCTTTTTTACACTTTGTACATGTTTTTGCCATACTAAATTGGATTAAGCGTAGTCATTTAATCTTTTTTTAAGAAAGAATATTACAATGCAAGACCTAAGAAAACCATGAAGATAAAGTGTCCCAAATGTAATGGCAAAGCAGAGCTTGCTGACGACTTTTCATTTGTCAGATGCGATCCTTGTTCACTTGATATGACATATGGAGAGTATGTGAAAATCATAGCATACAAAGATCACACATATTCCGACATTTTAGGAGATTATACTAGTAGTACAGAGGGAACAAAAGCCGGATCTCTTGACGATTGGTAGAAAAAAGCTACCTGTAAGATTTAATTAATTTCTAAAGAGACTGAGGCTATTGCAGTTCGTATTTGAGATAATTTTGAATCTGATTGGTTTTCTAGTAGGACTAGTCATAGGAATTTTATCATATATTGGTTTTAAGAACACAGGCAGTCCTACTCTTTTTAGACTGACTATTGCCTTTTTGTCGATAAGCATAGGTTTTGGCGTCGTAGGCGCAGGATTTTTGACAGAATCCCTAGTTATCAAATCTGGTGACATAGAACCATGGGTTCAAACCTTGGGCATTGGCATTCAGACAATAGGATATTTTTTCATAGCTTTTTCGCATAGCATCAAGGCATTTTTCCCAAAATCAAGATACTTTAGGACCATAGCAGTGCCCCTTTTTGTCATACCAGGAAATTCAATTGAGCATATTATAAGGTCAATTTCTTTTATCCTATTGATATATGGGACAATAGAGACAATTCTATCATATATGGCAAATAAGAAAAGCAGCACGGTTTTTGTGGCCTCAGGCCTTGGCCTTCTTGCTTTAGGCGAATTTCTAGGATGGTATTCCGTTGTGTTTCCACAATCAGTTCTTTACTCTGTCTCAATATCTACAAAGATAGCAGGTTTAGGTGCACTATTTGTTCCTGTTTCTAAAGTATCACTCATGGGGATGAAATTTGGCGGCAGTCTATAGAACACACATGAGTATCATAGGAGATATACTCTCTACTACTAGAGATGAAGCTCCGGATGAATCAGGAGCCAGTGTTACTTATCTAATCCGCAAGGCAAACGTTTCCCATGTGAGACTCTCTAAAATACTAGAGATGCTTGTACAGCAGGGTCTGCTAGAACAGAGAAGTTCTGACAGAGCATGTAGGTATAAAATCAGTGACAGAGGAAGAGAATTTTTGCAAGCTTATCGTGGATTTAGAGAATTTGCGGACAATTTTGGTTTGAGAATTTAGTATTAATCATCTTCTGTTTCTTCCTCTTCGTCATCTTCTCCCTCGTCATCAAAATCATCCTCAAAACCATTATCAAACTCGTCTGACATCGGATGTAAGAAAAGCCAATTTACTATTAAAGATTTAGTTATGATTTAGAATTTTTTAGGTTTTATTTGTAAAGAATAACTAAACACTAGTACTTGTATTTCGAATAATCTTCACAGTACTGCTGTTGTGCAATGCAATTCTTTTCAACAGAAACTTATGATGGCGCTACCCAACCGCCACAGGAAACACAAATGTCCATGCCATCTTCATTTACACGAGTTTCAGAACCTGGCGGACATTGGCACTGTTGAATTTCGATATCCATGTAACATACTACGACAATCAGTCTTATATCATTTTCAATAACAAAACATAATTTACTAATATCTATCTGAAAAATTGTGATAGTTCCTTGCGATCAGAATGGAATCAGTCTAGCTGCAACTACAATAAAAAATGGAGGTTTGGTAGTATTTCCTACAGATACTGTCTACGGCCTTGGTTGCGATCCACGAAATGTAAAAGCAATAGAAGCCATTTTTCGAATAAAAAAGAGGAACGAATCAAAACAATTACCAATACTAGTATACTCTAAAGACGAGGTCTCAAAAATAGCTGTTTTTGATGATATTTCAAATAAGATAGCTGATAAGTTCTGGCCAGGTCAACTAACATTAGTTTTAAAGTTAAAAGACAATGAAATTAAAAGTGCAATGAACATGAATGATAAGGTAGCTGTTCGTGTACCAAATCATCCATGTGTTTTGGCTCTTTTAAAAGAGTGCAAACTTATTGTAGGTACTAGTGCAAACTTTTCTGGCCATCCAGCTTTTTCTGATTCAAAAAAGGTTCAAGAGAATTTTTCTGGATATGATGTTTTCTTGGATGGCGGTACAATTTCAAACTCTACAAGTTCAACTATTGTTGAAGTAAAAGATGGAACCTGGAAGATACTAAGACAAGGAAAGATAACAAAAGAGGAGATTATCAATTCACTTTGAATCTGATAATAACATCTAGCAGACATCTTGAATCTGAAGCTGCCAAAGAAATGTCGGAAATTCTAAAAGATCTTGGAGACTCTAATGCAATAGTTGAAATATCTGATTTATCTGGAATTCTTACCGGTACCACCTCACTTGATCCATTTCTGGTTGTAAAAAAGATTCGAGAAAAGATTCTGGATGAACCGTGGTTGATAAGATATTGTCTTAGAGTGATACCATTACAGGATACAGTTTATACAAAAAAGGAAGATATTCTAAATTCCGTTCTCAATCATGTCAGAGTAATGCAGCTACAAGATACATATAGAATTACAGTAGAAAAAAGACATTCTGAAATTCCTACTAATGAAATTATAGGTGAGATTGCAGACAAAATTCAGAATAAGGTATCACTTGAGAAATTTGATTGGATAATTCTAATTGAAATACTTGGAAAGATAACTGGGATTGCAATCCTAAAAGAGGACGATATCTTAAGTACACAGAAAGTAAAGCGCAGTTTATCTGAATAGAATTGCTGCTTTTTCAGCAAGTAGATCTTCTAGTGGTGTGTTTGACGTTACAGCTTCTAATTGTTTTTTTAAAATTTTAAATTCTTTTTTTAGAAAAGTGGAATTTTTTATTGAGATCAAATTTGATTTTAAATGATCTCTTACCTCAAAGAACAATTTATCGATGGATTTTTTTCTTCCAATCACAATTAAAACAAAACCTTGTTTTCTTTCCAGTCCAATCTTTTGTATGGCGTCACTAATCTGTTTTGTGCATGCAAATCGCATTAAGATATCTGTTTCAATTTTATTTGAAAGCATGATGCTGTCTTTCTGTGCTGCCAACGATACTCTGATAATCTTTTTGGCATGATTTGAGCTAAGGACAAAACATGGTTTTATCCCCTGAATCGCCAGATCGGGGTATTTTTTGCGCAAATAGTCAAGAAAACCTATTGGATTCTCATTCTGTCTTATTCCTATAAGCTCTACGTTGTTATTAAAAATCTTAAACTGCATTCTTTGACTACCACCATGTATTACAGGAATTATGCTTACAGTATCTCCATCTTTGATCTTTGTTTTAAAACCGTCAAGAGTTGAAGAATCTATCCCGTTAACAGCAACTAGTATATTTTTGATGTCTATAGCATGGGTATTTTTTGGTATTTTTGTTTGAAGAAAATCTAAAAGTTCAGATATGGTCGAGTTAGGTTTTTCAAATTCTAATTTATCTGTAGAAAGAGCTTTTTTTGCTCCACCAAGGAGCTTTATTGTTATCATTTGTTATAAAATTGATTTTTGCATATATTGAATTTTGTTTATTTTAAGAGCTAATTTAGTTAAGTATCCCTTCTTCTAGTTCTTCTGTTTCATTGCCAGATTGAGTCTCTTCCATGGCCTGAGCCTCCTTTTCTTTTTGATCTTCAATTTCGCGTTTGATGAATGTAGTTATGTAACCTGCAATTTCGTTTTTGAGACCTTTTGATCTAACTACAGCTATATCATCTAGAGCCTTTTTGTTTTGTGCAAAATCAGTTCCGAATCTAGATTTATGTAAAGCCATGACTTCTGTCGAAATTCGTTTGATCCTGTTCACGTCTTCGATTGGATGCAGGGGGTTTTTATATCTATACACCTAGATAGCGCTTAGAATTTTGTTCAATCTCATATGAAAGAACATCATATGTTTTGTTCAAGACTTTAGCTGCACAAAACACAACGCTTGGAAGAAAAGTGATTTGCGCAGTTTTCATTGCAAAACACCGTGAAAATCGTACAGGACCGTCTGTTTCTACAAGTATTTTTTCTCTGTTTGTTTCTGAAAGCAAAACTTGTTTATCTTTTGCATAAATCATTGCAGGGCCATATGACACATAACATCCAAGATCCATTGTTACCTTTAGTTGTTTTTTGCTACCAGCAAACCAATGTAAAAGCACTCCGGAAATGGAATAGGAGGGCAGAATAGCAAGTATTTCCTCCAGTGTAGAACGCGAGTGAATTGAAACAGGTTTATGTAGTTTTTCAGCAATTGACAGCATTTTATGAAATACTGCTTCTTGTCTTTTGAAATCCTCTTGACTTGAAACATACGTTTTGTCAAGACCGATTTCACCTATTCCCGTAATTTGACTAGAATTTTTTTCTATCAATTCAACAATAGGTTCTAAATCATCATTGGCTTTTTCTGGATGAATGCCAACAAATGGTAACACAAGTTTTGTTTTTTTACTAAGATTAAGAGTTTTTTCTGAAGTATGAAGATCCATCGATACACAGCATGCACGTATCTTGATCTTTTCCATACTTGTAATAATGAACTGGATGTCTTGTGAATACTCCTCATCAGAAAGATGAATATGTGCATCTGTAAGCCAGCTCATAACATGCCTTTCATTCTCTCCCTAAAATAGTCTGTAGAAATCGATTTGTGCGTAGGTTTTTTTCCACTTGAAGTCTTTTATCACAGATAAGAAAAATTACTTTATGACAGCCTCGGAATTTGGCCTTTCTGTAATGTATCGTA
>Ga0209751_10005156_pt1 | contig 12387 bp, 1 predicted proteins | sample RifCSP13_1_FD_184019 | JGI IMG/M metagenome (GOLD analysis project Ga0209751, IMG submission 184019) | Soil microbial communities from Rifle, Colorado - Rifle CSP2_sed 13_1 (SPAdes) (version 2) | ecosystem: Environmental > Terrestrial > Deep subsurface > Rock core/Sediment | place: Rifle... | reverse complement strand
GAGCCTGCGCCATGGCTTCGAGCTTGGCCTGCAAGTCCATGGCCAGCAGCGCCAGCCGTTTGGGAGATAACTGCGCAATGCGCTCGGCGGACTCGGACATATCAATTACCGATCGTCTTTTCAGCAAAGAGTCGGTCAACTTCCTCGTCAGAGAGATCCTCGATTCTCGCTATCGCACCAGACCTGTCCGCAGCTTGACCTGATAACTGCGATGTCTCGGCACCTTCCCACCGTAACACCTCTTTGGCCATATAATTGGCCAGTTCAGAGATTGTCGGATAGTCGTAGAGCAGCGTTGCAGGCATACTGCGCGGGAGCCGTAAACCACGGCCCAGTAAATTGCGCAACTCCACCGCCATTAGGGAATCCAGACCTAGATCAGCCAATGGCTGCCGATGATCGACGACCTGAGAGGCCTCGAGTCCCAACACTTTAAGCGCTTGGCCCCGGATGTATTCGAGCAACAGCCTGTGGCGCTGACTAGGTGGTGCTTGCTCCAGTTGTTGTACGGTATCCGGCTCGCGCTCCACCGGCTCAGAGCTATGCCTCCGTTGCCGAGCTTCCCTCGTCATTTCAGCAAAGAACGGTGGCTCGCGGTCGCCGCTAAATTGACGCATGAATCTCGGCCAGTCGACCGGCATCACCCCAACTTGCGTCACGCCCGGCCGCAGCACGCGTTCGAATACCTTCAGGCCCTGCTGGGGCGAGAAGGTGCGCATGCCATGTTGCAAGCGTTCGCCAACGTTTTGTCTGGCAGCAGCGCCAATTTCAGACCAAATACCCCAGTTGATACTTAACGCCGGCAGGCCCAGGGCACGGCGGTGAAACGCCAGGGCATCCATAAAGGCATTGGCCGCGGCGTGATTGCTCTGACCAGCGGATCCGAGCAGGGCCGCAAGAGAAGAGAACAACACAAAGAAGTCTAACGGCTTGTCTTTTGTGAGCGTATGCAGATGCCACGCGCCGGCAATTTTTGGCGCCATGACCTCTGTAAAGCGCTGCCAGTCTTGTTGCAGCAGCACGCCGTCGGCAAGCACGCCAGCAGAATGAATCACGCCTCGCAAAGGCGGCAGAGCCCGTTGGATTTGCTCAAAGGCTTGCCCAATGTGTTCGAACCGCGAGACGTCACCCTGAATGACCTCAATCTGCGCCCCGGCCTGCTCCAACTCCTTCAAGGTCCCCTTAGCCGCTTCGGAAGCACCGCCTCTTCCCATCAACGCCAGATGCCGAGCGCCGCGTGAGACAAGCCACTGCGCCATGAGCAAGCCGAGACCGCCCAGACCACCTGTAATTAAATAGGTAGCCTCCGAGCGGACGACGATCGCTTCGGTTTGCGATCCCGAAGATGTGCTCGTGGGGTCGGCTCCCGTCGTCGTCGGCGAGCGTCCGTTCTGGCTTCGCACCAGTCGCGCTACATGACGGACGCTGCCACGGTAGCCGACTTGATCCTCGGGATCGCCCCAGGTAATCTCGTCGAACAGGGCTTGGACCTCGTTGTCCTCACCCGCAGAGCCGAGATCCACCCTTGTGCAGTGCAGTTCAGGATGCTCCAGAGCGATCACTTTGCCCATACCCCAAAGTGGCGCCTGCTCCACTGCCAGCGGAACAGGCTCGGAGCCCACTGGTTGAGCCCCCCGTGTAACCAACCACAGCTTAGGCGCCCTCCATGCGCCAGCCGTTCCTAGCGCCTGTACCAGATGCAAAACACTCCGGCATCCCATGGTTTGGGCCATTGCCAGCTGTGCTGCCATGATCTCCCCTGTAGGCAGGACATCAAGACCCCAGAGATGTATTACGCCACGGCATGCAAGGCGCTCATTCCCGAGGGTCTCACGCAGCAGCCGGAGGTAGTCTTCCGGACAGGTCGGCTCAATGGTGAAGTGATCCCGTTCTAGGGCAGCATACGACGCGCCTGGCGTGACCAGGACATGAGAATCTCCCCGCGCGGCAAATAGCTGTGCCAGCCTTTGGCCAACGCCACTCTTATCGGCAAATATCAACCAACTTCCCCCTGCGCCGGCTTCCTCTGTCGATAGCGCGCTTGTATCAAGCAGGGGGGCTTGAGCCAGAATGAGAACTTGATCCGCGAGCGCGCCGTTGGCGTTTTCATCCGGTATGGTAACCGCTCCGGTAAAGCCAACTTCAGCGAGCAGTTGCAACCACTTAGCCCGTGCGAGCAGCGGATATGATGGTCGTAAATCTTTATCAGTAAAGCGCCACCAGCCCTCGGTCAAGCCGAAGGTCAGGTCGATCCAGCGTTGCGGCCTGGTGCCTTCCGAAAGCATCAGTACACCCCCCGGCGCCAAGAGTTGCTTGACATGCTCGAGGCTCTGACGCAGGTCGGCAGTCGCGTGCAGCACACTAGCGGCAAATATCACGTCAAACTGATGCGGGTCAAAGCCCTGCGCCTCGGGATTTTGCTCGATATTGAGGATCTGATACCGGATAAAGGGATATGCCCGAAATCTCTGTTGAGCTTTAGAGGTGAAGAAAGGAGATATGTCGGTAAAAAGATATTCCGTTCTATCTGCGGGAAGTTTGGGCAGCACAAATGAGGTCATTCCACCGCTGCCCGCCCCAATCTCCAACACCCGAATAATCCGCTTTCCGGGTAACTGGTCCACGACTGAGGAGATCACTTCTTGCGCCATGGTATTATGCGCAACGGCGACCGGCGACTCCTGATACAATTTATCGGCGACATCGAAAGAGCCGCCTGGAAACAGCAGTTGCAAAGGGTCATATTTGCCGCGCAGAGCGTCGGCAAGATGCCGTCCGCTACGTTCCACCAACGTGAGCGCCGCTTGATCGCGAGGAAAACACTCCATGAGCTCCTGCCAAGGTCCCTGCGGATCGATCGGCTCGGGTACCCGGCACACCTGCCATTCGGCTCCGTCCCGTTGCAAAATGCCTTCTTCCTGCAAGATCTCGAGGAAGCGGCCCAAAAGACGGATATGTTGTTCAACCACTCCCAACTGTGCAGACAAAGAGACAACCGACATGCGCTCGTGCAAGCGTATTTCCCAGCCGAGCTGGCGCAAAACATCTACGATATAGGCCGCACACACCTTGTCGACTTTGGCCACGAACTCGTCGTACACGTCGAGGCCATGTTGAGCAATTAATTGGCCAGCCACCGGGTACACCCGCGCGGCGATTTGCGCAGGCGCGGGTATGGAGTCAGAGGGCGTTGTCGTTGCACTCTCTCCCCGCAGCGCTTTTCTCTGCCACTCAATTTCGTAGAGCCAGTCATCGCCATGAGTTCCCGTGGCGCGCAGCAGGTCTTCAGGATCCATATGTTTGAGATGCAAGCCCTGCACTTCGGCCACCATCTTTCCGGTCGCGTCAAAGAGACGCGCATCACCCGCCAGTGACTCTCCTTCTGCGCCACGCTGGACAACGACATGGCCCCACAACTGGGCACCTGCTTGCCCGTGTCGCTGCAAGCGCTCCACGCTAATAGGCATGTAAATGCCCTCATTGGGGTCCGGCGCTGCGTCATCAAACCCAGCAGCAGTTATAAGCTGCAGACAGGCATCGAGCAGGGTGGGGTGGAGTTGGTACATCCCGGCCTCTGGCTCAAGCTCAGGCGCAAGCTCAATGTACCCCAGCACCTCGTCTCTGCCGCGCCAGAGTTTGGTTATGCCATTGAAGCTGGGGCCAAGTTGAAGCCCCAGCTCACGAAGATGCTGATAGTGTGGCGCAACGGCAAGCTCGTCGGGGCAGCGTGTTTGTAACTCTGACAAAGAGACCGGCTCTGTCTCTAGTAATGGGGTCGCCGATTTGGCGATGCTCACTTTGCCAGTCGCGTGCGCGATCCAAGCCGCCGAATCATGCGGAGCGTCAGAGCGGCAGCTGATAACTTGGAAAGTGGCATGATCATCGTCTTCAGGCGTTAATACGAGTTGGACCGTTCGCACCTCATCGTTTTGCAAAATCAACGCCTCGGCAATGTCCGCCTGTATAGCATGGCTGCCTGGGCCGAAGACCTCCGTTGCGGCTGCCAAAGCCATTTCCAAGTATGCCAGCGGCGGTAGCGCGACCATCCCATGCCACTGATAATCCATGAGGAAAGGTAGTGATGCGGTACTGCACCGAGACTCCCAGAGAATCTCCTTTACTAGAGGGGACCTCGAGGTATGACCCAGCAGGGGATGGCGTCCCTCATCTGCGGCACTATGATGTCGTGTGGTGTGAGCTTTCTGCTCAGGGGCATCAACCCAATACCTTTTGCGCTGGAATGGGTAGGTCGGCAAGCCAACCCGTCGACGCGGATAGTCGCGGTCGAACCCCGCCCAGTCAATGTCCACACCGTGCACGTACAAAGTCGCTAGACTTTCACTCATCTGCCGCCAATCTGCGTGGACGCGCCTGAGCGACGAGAGCCAGGTGCCACTCTCTTCCGATACGCAGTTCTTCCCCATGCCGATAAGAGTAGGCGTCGGTCCGAGCTCCAAAAATATCGCACAACCCAAGCTGCGCAGAGTCTGCATACCAGCCGAGAATCGGACAGCTTGCCGAGCGTGACGGCACCAGTAAGAGGCACTCGGCGCCTCCTCCATAAGTGCCCCGGTGACGTTCGACACCAGGGGCACCTGCGGCGACGCATAGCTCATCCGCGCCGCCACCCGCGCAAAGTCCTCCAGCATCGGCTCCATCAAAGGCGAGTGAAACGCATGCGACACGGTGAGTTCCCGGGAGTGGATACCATCGGTTGCCAGCTCATCACAGACTGCCCGTACCAAGTTGCGCGGTCCAGAGATCACCAGATTCGCGGGGCCGTTCACGGCCGCCAGCGCTACGTTAGTCCGCCCCACCAGCGCCGCCTTCACCCTGGCCTCGTCCCCAAATACGACCGCCATCGACCCCGTCTGCGGCAACGCCTGCATCAGCCGCCCGCGCTGGGCGATTAGCGCTATCCCCTCCTCCAAGCTAAACACCCCCGCCACAAATGCCGCTACATACTCGCCGACGCTGTGACCCATCACCGCCGCGGGCTCCACCCCCCACGACCGCCACAACTCCGCCAAGGCGTACTCGATTGCGAACAATGCCGGTTGAGTGTATGCCGTCGCGTCCAGTGGCGAGCTGTCTCCGGCGGCGGGATACAGTACCGACAACATCGGCCGCTCTAGATGCGGCCGCAGCAGTTCGTCGCACCGGTTCAGCGCAACGCGAAATGTTGGAGCGGTCTCGTACAGCTCCCGGCCCATCTCCACGTACTGCGCCCCCTGACCCGTGAATAGAAACGCTACCTTGGCACTACCGGTGCGCTCAACTGTACCGTGTATGACTCCCGGCACTGTCGCCCCGCGGCCATACGCTGCCAACTCCCTGCCCAAATCGGAGGACGTCTCGCCTATCACGGCCACGCGGTGGCTAAAATGCGACCGGCCCGTATTCGCCGTAAAGCAAATATCAGCCAACGATCCTGGTGCAGCATGTGCAGCAAGATAGCGCTCGTATTGAGCGGCCTGGTCTCGTAACGCCTCGATTGTCTTCGCCGATAGTGTCAACAGCTGCAACGGCCGTTCTGCCGCCGCTTGCTTCGTTTCGCTGGCCGGCGCCTCTTCCACCACTACGTGAGCGTTGATCCCACTCATGCCAAAGGAGCTAACCCCGGCAATCCGCCGTGATCCCCGAGTAGTCGGCCAGGGCACCCGCTCCGTTGGCACGACCACGGGCAGTTCATCCCAGGGGATATGCGGGCTGCGCTCGTGAAAATGTAAGTGCGGTGGTATCTCTTCGTGTTGCATCGAGAGGACCAATTTAATTAATCCCGCGATCCCGGCTGCCGCTTCCAGGTGACCAATGTTGGTCTTGACCGAACCTATGAACAGTTGTTGTTCGACCGAGCGCCCTTCACGCAGCACCGTTCCCAGGGCTTCTACCTCGATGGGGTCGCCTAGAGACGTTCCGGTGCCATGCGTCTCCACGTAGCTGACCTCGGCTGGTTTCACCCCGGCGCTGGCCAACGCTTGGCGAATCACCGCTTGTTGCGCCAATCCGCTGGGAACCGTGAAGCCACTGCTGCGCCCATCCTGGTTGACCGCTGAGCCGCGAATCAGAGCCAGAATGGTATCCTCAGCGGCGAGAGCGTCGGAAAGGCGTTTGAGCACAACCATTCCGCAGCCTTCTCCGCGCACAAAGCCATTGGCCCGAGCATCAAATGTCTTACAGCGACCGTCGGGAGCCAGCGCGCCCCCCTCAGAGAGGCCGATAAACGCTTCTGGCATCAAGATCACGTTCACGCCACCGGCTAGAGCCAGATTGCTCTGCCCTGTGCGCAAACTCTGGCAGGCTAGATGCACGGCCGTGAGCGACGAAGAACAGGCCGTATCCACTGCCATGCACGGACCTTGCAGACCCAACGTGTAGGCCACACGCCCCGGTACGGCGTGAAGTCCGTTACCCGTTATAGTATGGACATCGATTGCGGCGCGCTTTGCTAGTTGCCAATAATCGATGGAGCTGACCCCAACAAACACGCCGGCTTGGCTGCCCGACAACCTGTCCGGTGCCTGACCCGCCCTCTCCAGGGCTTCCCAACTCACTTCGAGCACAAGCCGCTGCTGCGGATCCATGCTCACCGCTTCGCGCGGCGCAATACCAAAGAACTGAGGGTCAAATTGATCGAGTTGGTCTAAAAATCCCCCATACCCCTTAGCCAGCTGCCCCAATGCATCCTTTGGGGGAGCATAATTATTGGCGTTCCACCTCTCTGCGGGCAGCTCTTTGATCGCATCGACTCCGTCACACAATAAGCGCCAGTATACCTCTGGATCCGTCGCACCGCCTGGAAAGCGGCAACTCATACCGATGATGGCGATGGGTTCCGTCTGCGCGTACTCTACGGCCTCGAGCTTCGCTTGCATTTTTTCCAGCGCAGTGAGCGCATTCTTTAAGAGTTCCCTGCGATCTATTGGTTCCAGCGCGTTGCTCATCTCATTCCCTCGTTGTCAAGGCTGACGTTAGTGTAATCGGTCCAGTTTTTTAACCAGTAACGCTGCGATCTGGTCTTCCGAGAGCTCGTCGCCATCTAACGGAACCGGTGTCGGCTCCTTCGGCGTGCTGCGCGCTACCACGCGCGGTTCGGTTTTGGAAGCAACCATGGTCTCCACGGTAAGGACATGCGTGGCGAGATAACCGGCAAGGTCGCTCACGCTCGGATAGTTAAAGACTAAAGTTGAAGGCAGCGATTGCCCGACACTTGCTTCAAGACGACCCTTGAGTTCGATCGACATCAACGAGTCCATGCCGAGTTCAAACAATCCCCGGTGCACATCGATCGCCTGAGGGGAATTAACACCTAGCACTTGCGCTACTTCAGCACGAATGTGCGCTACTAGAAGGTCTTTGCTCTCACCCGGCTGCGCCCCCTTTAGTTGGTGTAACAGCTGCGGCTGTTGTGTGGATGGGCGTGTGCCGTTGCCGCGCTGGCGGGTTGCGATGCACTGCAGAAAAGGCCGTTGCCGTTTGGCTTCATAGACCGGTTTGAGCACGTTCCAATCTACTGCTGCAATGGTCACTTGCGCCATGTCCGTCCTTCCCAAGAGGTCTCCTAAGATGGCCAGCGCCTGCTCTGAGGGCATCACCCGGAGGCCAAATTGCGCTATCCGCCCCCGCTCTTTGGACGAAGCCGTCCGCATGACGTCCCAGGTTCCCCAGTTAATGCTCACTGCAGGTAATCCCAGTGCCCGGCGATAATGCGCAAAGCTATCGAGAAACACGTTTGCCGCCGCATAATGTGCCAGCTCCGCAGACCCCCATAACGCGGTTGTCGACGAAAATAAAACGAAAAAGTCCAGGTCCCTACCCCGGGTGAGTTGGTGCAGCACCCAGGTGCCCATGACTTTGGGCTGCAGCATGGCGAGCAAGGCTTCGAGGGGCATCTCTCGTAACGTCCAGGCACTCACGGCCAGCGCCGCATGGACAACCCCGCGCAACGGTCGGGCGCTCTGGTCAATGTGCGCCAATAGCGCTGACATGCGTGCCATATCGCTGACATCCGCCGCCTCCACGGTCACCGTAGCGCCCAGCGCTTCGATGGCCTCAATGGCAGCCACTTGTCGAAAGTTCTCGCTCTGTTCCGAGAGCGTCGCCCACTGGGCCCGTTCTGGCAATCCTCGCCGCCCCGTCAGCACCAGGTGCCGGGCGCCTTGCTGCGCCAACCAACTCGCGACCTTAAGTCCCAAGCCACCCAGCCCGCCCGTAACCAGGTAGGTGCCATCGGCATGCAAGCGTCCAGGCTGTGGGGTGAGCGGGCCACTGCGCACCAGCCGGGCAACATGGCGCTGGCCAGCGCGCCAGGCCACCTGATCCTCACCGTCGGGCTGGCAGATCTCTGCCAACAAGGTCGTGGCGTCCTCCATAGCGGTACTGTGCGCGTCGAGGTCCAACAGTCCGCCCCACAGATCGGGATGCTCAAGGGCAATCACCCGGCCCAACCCCCACAACGGTGTTTGTCCAACCCCTAGTGACCTGGCTGATGCCCCGACCGGCTGGGCACCACGCGTCACAAGCCATAGGGCAGGCGCGCCGCTCCCGCCACCACCAACGAGCGCCTGGACCAGATGCAGCACACTGCCACAGCCCAGGACCTGTGCTGCTCCCAAGCTGTCCACCGTTGCCTCTTCTGGCTCTACCGCCTCAAGGCTCCACAGATGGACCACCCCACGGCACGGTCGCTGCTCCGCTTCCAGGACTGCTTGAAAGAGTTGCTCAAAGTCGGCGCGACGTGCCGGGTTGATACGGAACTGTCCGGCTTCCCCAGCCTCATAACTCTCCCCGACAGAGACCACAACACAGCGCTCACCACGCGCCTGGAGTAACGCCGCCAGCTGTCGTCCAACCCCACCATGATCGGCAAAAATCACCCACGGCCCCAGGGACTCTGTTGCGGGCAACGCGGCGCGCCTCCTGTCTTCAGCGTCCTGGGCCACCTGCGGGCCGCGCGCTACGATCACGGCATCGCCGATGCTATCCTCCTCAGCTGGTATCGCCGCACATTTTGTAAATCCTAACTCCTGCACCAAATCGAGCCATCTGCGCCGCGACAGTAAGGGGTACGATGGCCGTAAATCCATGTCGGCAAACTTCCACCACCCCTCGGTCAGCCCGAATGTGAGGTCCACCCATCGCTGCGGACGGGTGTTCTCCACCAACACCATCAACCCGCCTGGGGCGAGCAGCTCTTGGACATGGTGCAATGTCCGACGCAGATCGCGCGTCGCGTGCAACACATTGGCCGCCAGAATCACGTCGAACTGGTGCAAGACGAACCCCTGCTCCAGCGGGTCACGTTCGATGTCCAACAGCTGGTAACGCATAAATGGATAGGCGCCAAACCGCTGCTCAGCCTTGGACATGAAGAGTGGAGATAGATCAGTAAAAAAGTACTCCGTGAGCTCAGCCGGTAGCTCAGGAAGCACCGATGCCGTTGTCCCACCCGTCCCGGCACCAACCTCTAATATCCGCACCGTACGGTCCGCTGGCCTACGCTCCAGTGCCGTGGTGATCACCTGCTTGACCAGGGTGTTGCACACCCCAGCCCCAGGCGAACCATGATACAACTTCTCGACCGCCGTCAATGCTCCGCCAGGGAACAGCAGCTGTAACGGGTCATACGCCCCGCGCCACACCTCCGCCAACCGTTGGCCACAGGCCCCAAACAGCGACAATATGCCATCAGAGGCAGGATACTGCTCCAGCAGCCCGGCCAACCGCTGCGAGGGGTCCTCAAGGACAGGCACCCGCGCCACTTCCCACCCAGCCCCTACCTTTTGTAATATCCCTTCTTCTTCTAGCATCACGAGCAGGCACCCCAATAGGCGCCGATAGCGCTCCACGATGCCCAATCGCTCGGCCACGGAGTCAACCGAGATGCGCTCGCCCGGCTTGAACTCCCATCCAAGTTCCTGGAAAGCGCGCAGCACATAAGCCAAACTCAGCGATTCAAGCTGGACCATGATCTCTTCTTGCAGCTCCAAGCCATACTGCGCCCTCAGCGGTAGCACCTGTGGCTGCACCCGTGCAGCGATTTGCTGAGCAGTAGGCATATAGTCCGGAGGCGTTGGTAGGCCTTTGGGAACCGGGCGCGCTTTGGGCTGCCACTCGACCTGATATAGCCAATCGTTGACACGCTCCTGGGTGGCGCGCAGCAACGCCTCACGACTCGCCCGTTTGAGGCTCAACCCCTCGATGACTGCCACGACTTGGCCCGTTTGATCCAGCAGCCGCACCTCGCACACTACCGTCTCAGCGTGCTGGCCATCCCCTGGGCGCAGGCTGACATGGCTCCACATGTCCGGACCAGGCCGCCCAAAAACCGCCGCGCGCTCGATCCCCACGGGGAGGTAGGTCTCTTGCGCACCAGTGGCAGGGAAGGCGGCCCCTAACACCTGAAAGCAGGCATTGAGCAGGGCCGGATGCAGCTGGTAGGCACCAGCCTCCAACCCCACCTCGTCCGAAAGCCGTATCTGCCCCAGGGCTTCGCCGTCGCGCCGCCACAGGTGGGCAATCGGACGGAAGCTCCCCAAGGCGATGCCTCCCTCGCTAAAGCGCTGGTAGTAGTCTTCGCCAGACAGCTCTTCGGTACACCGGGCTTGCATGGCAGCCAGGTCAACCTGCGCAGGAGTCTGGGCTTGCTCGTGTACACCCACCTTGCCAAAAACGTGCAGGGTCCAGGAGGGCTCCTCATCTGTTTCATGCGCAGCACAGGAAAAAATCCGGATGGACGCCGCCGCTGCCCCGTCGGGGGTCATAACCAACTGCACCGTCTTGGGATGCTCTTCTGGAAGAATGAGGGCTTGCTGAAAGACAACCTGCTCTACCACCAAGTGATCTGATTTGAACACCGCCGCCCCGGCCGCTAACGCCATCTCTAAATAGGCTGTGGCCGGCAGAATGGCGGTCTCATGGATGCGATGGTGCCCCAGCAGCGCCGGTGAATCCTGGCCGATGTCGGACTCGAAACGGCTCTCCTGAGAGCCTGCCACGTACAACCGGCGACCAAGCAAGGGGTGCAGGATTTCGCTGCTGGTGCCATGGCTTGACCGTGACGCGGTTTTCTGCCCGCCTGGAGCCGGCTTGACCCAAAATCGCTCGCGTTGAAAGGGATACGTCGGCAACACGACGCGCCGTCGCGCATAGTCCCGGTCCAGGCCCACCCAGTCGATGGGCAACCCTCGCACGTATAACTCTCCCACACTCTGCAACATGGGCTGCCAATCCGACTGCCCGCGCCGTAGACTGTGTAACCACTGGACCTTCTGACCCCTGTCTGCTCCGTCCCCCTGCGGGAGGCAGAGACGGCCCATCCCCACCAGCACCGGGTGTGGACCGATCTCCAAAAACACCGCCTGCACCGGTTCCTGGCTGTGCGCGCCTAACTCGTGGCACAGCGCCTCTATCCCGGCGCCAAAGCGCACCGGCTGGCGCACATGCCTGACCCAATAGGCCGGCGTCGCGAGTTCCTCCGTGGCTAGTTGTCCGGTCACATTGGAAATCACCCCTAGCTGTGGAGACCGGTAGGTTACCTCCCGCGCCGTGCGCGCAAACTCCTCCAGCATCGGCTCGATCAGGGGCGAGTGAAAGGCATGGGAGACGTGCAGCTTCTGCGTCCTGACCCTGTCTGCTTCGAGCGCCGCCACGATCTGCTGCACGGCCTGGCCTCTGCCGGAAATAACCACATGCTCTGGACCATTGATAGCGGCGATGGAGACCTCCGACGCGTAGGGACCGCACGCCGAAGCAACCCGGGCTTCGTCCGCAAATACTGTGACCATCTCCCCATCTTGGGGCAGAGCCTGCATCAGACGCCCGCGTTCGGCTATCAGCTTGAGGCCATCTCCCAAGCTGAACACCCCTGCCACACACGCCGCCACATACTCCCCGACGCTGTGACCTAAAACTACCGAAGGCTCAATCCCCCACGACTTCCATAACTCGGCCAGCGCGTACTCTAAGGCAAATAACGCGGGTTGCGTATACGCTGTCTCGTTGAGAGGTGACAGTGCCTCGTCTGCGGGATACACGACGCCGAGCAGGGGCCGCTCCAAAAAGGGACGCAGAATCTCCGCACAACGCTCCAGGGAACGGCGAAATGTTGGCTGCGTCTCATAGAGCTGCCGCCCCATGCCAACATACTGAGAACCCTGACCGGTAAACAGAAACGCCACTCTCGGCTGGTCGTTGCCCTCCAGCCTCCTGCATAGAGCACCAACGGGCAAGCTACCGGAGGTAAAGGCCATCAATTTATCTTGCAACTGCGTGGTTGACTCCGCATCGAGGGCCAAGCGGTGGGAAAAATGCGCCCGCGTCGTATTGGCGGTAAAACAGATATCAGGCAGCTCCACCTCAGGATGCTCCTGCACATAGTGCTGCAGT
>Ga0209751_10005155_pt1 | contig 12388 bp, 10 predicted proteins | sample RifCSP13_1_FD_184019 | JGI IMG/M metagenome (GOLD analysis project Ga0209751, IMG submission 184019) | Soil microbial communities from Rifle, Colorado - Rifle CSP2_sed 13_1 (SPAdes) (version 2) | ecosystem: Environmental > Terrestrial > Deep subsurface > Rock core/Sediment | place: Rifle... | reverse complement strand
TAATGCGGGATTGGATCCGGGATTGGGGTCAAATGGCCTGTTGACGGAACTATATGCATGGTGCGCCCGGTGCGAATTCTCCGGCGCCACCTACCGCCACGAACTGAGGACTCGCGCCGCGAAGTCGCCGCGATCCTCCTCCCGTGGGTCACCCCCCGCCCTTGACAGCTTTATGGGGGTAGGACATACTTAGGCCCTCTCTACGTGAGTGAGGGATGGAACCGGGGTAGGCATAGCTCCTAGCCCACCTCAGGCACAATCGACGGCGCACCAGAAAATCTTGACGCCCTCCCGGGCGAAGCACGGCTCGGGCGGGCGTTTTTGCTTTCTGAAGAGATGCGGAAGTGAGGTACGGATAGTTAAGCAACTCAGGCAAGTCTGACACGAACCCTGCGGAGGTCTATGGTGTTACGAGCTTACCGGTCGTTGTTCGTCGGCAACATAAGGAGGGAACAGCCATGCGGCACAACATATCTATGACGCGACGAGACTTCTTGCGCGCCAGTACTGTCGTGGCAGGGACGATCCTCGTCGGGGCAACGGCCGGACGCTTCGGCCGCGGTCTGGCACGGGCCAAGTCGAGCGCGATCCCGACGGTGGATCGCCTAGCGGTCCGCGTGGTCGTCGACAACGCCCACGACGTCCTCGTCAAGAGCGCGAAGGTCGGCGCTGTCGATGTGCAGCGGGTCGGCTGGGGAATCGGTCCGAGCCTCCAGAGGCAGCTCCACAGCGAGTTCGGCCTCGGCTTCCACCTCGAGTCGCAGCGCGGGGGCGAGACGCGCCACTACCTGCTCGACTTCGGCGCCTCCCCGGTGGCCATGCTGAACAACCTCGACTTCCTCAAGATCGACCCGGCGGCGCTCGACGCGCTCATCTTGAGTCACGGCCACTTCGATCACTTCGGCGGCTTGGTGTCCCTGCTCAAGCGCGATCGAGGAAAGATGCGCCAAGACATCGGGCTGTACGTGGGGGGCGAGGACACCTTCTGCTACCGCTGGGCAGAACCGCCCGGGGGCGAGCGCCAGAGCACCGGCGTCCTCGACCGCCGCGAGCTGGCCGTCGCGAACGTGCGAGTCATCACCGCGGAGAAGCCGACCGTGATCGCGGGTCAGGCGTTCACGACGGGCGCCATTCCCCGCATCAGCTTCGAGAAGGCCTTCCCGACCCCGAAGGTCGAGATCGGGATCCGGGATGGCGCCGGCTGCGACGCCTCGCACTTTTCGAAGGAGGAGCGGGAAGGGAAGATCGTCCCCGACCAGTTCCAATACGAGCACGCGACCTGCTTCAACGTCAAGGACCGCGGCCTCGTGGTCCTCTCCTCCTGCGGGCATGCGGGTATCGTGAACACGGTCAAGCAGGCGCAGGCGGTGTCCGGCGAGAAGAAGGTCCACGCGGTGATGGGCGGCTTCCACCTCACCCCAGCGCCGGAGCCGTACATCGCGCAGGTCGTCGAGGCGCTTAAGGAAATCAACCCAGACTACATGGTGCCCATGCATTGCAGCGGGGCCGCCTTCGCGCGGGCGGTGGAGAAGGAGATGCCCGGTAGGCTGATCGTGTCCAATACCGGCACCCGCTATATCTTCGGGGTCTGAGTCCGTGCACCCCCATGGCGGGTCCCTTGCTGGATATCGCCAAGGGGCCTCTCGGCACGCGCCGCACCTAACGAAGCCGCGGTGGGGGGATTGGGGTCAAGGCGCTGGTTGACGAGATTTCTGCGCCATTTTAGCCTTAGCGCACGTTACGTCCTCTCGACATCGGATTCCCGGGCGCCACCTACCATGCGATGAACCCCGAGTACTCCCAGCGCGATCCTCCTCCCGTGGGCCACCCCTGACGAATCCCGCATCTGACGTTCATTCCCATCCTTGACAAGCCCCTGGTAACCCGCGAAAATCGCCACATCCCTTAGAACCCTGAGGATCGGGATATGCTGACTAGCTCGAACCGTCAACGGGCGCTCCTTCTTTCTGTGGTCTGTGCCTCTCTCGCGCTCATCTGGCCCTGGGTCGCCGCTGCCCCCGCCCAAGAGGAAGCGAAGGAGAAAGCTGGTCGGACGGAAAAGATAACGCTGCAATACCGTGTGGCACGGGATGCAGTCGCACCTTCCAGGTTCGTCGCCGTCAGCGACAAGGGTATCTCGGCCCCCCTGGACATTACATGGGACCTTCCCAAAGCGGAGGGGATAAAGAAGGGGGAGCTTGACGCCCTCATCAAGAAACTGGAGGAGAAGCAGATCAACGGGGTGGAGTTCGAGTGCAAAGGGGAGTGGCTGATGAGTGGAGCGATTCTCCGGGTGACAACCGTGCCCCAGCTAACCGAGGAAGGGAAGAAGCGCATCACGGAGGCCGCGCGTTGAGGACCTCCTCCCCGGGGCTGCTGAGGGTCAAGGGGCTGCGCCGCTGTAACATCGTAGCGTCAGCCTTACCGTGTCTTCTCGGAGAAATTGTCGAAACCTTCTCGTGGTTTTTTGCCGCCGCTACAAGGGAGTGCCTAGGAGCCGCGGCCCTCTCCGTCATCCGACGTGTATCCGGGCCGTCACGGGCCGCCCGGTTTACCCCTTGCGCTCGAGTTTCACCTCATTGCGCACGGCGCGCACCCCGGGGACCCTGCGGGCCACTTCGGAGGCGTGGACGCTGGTCTCGAGCGACGGCGCCTTCCCCGTGAGCGTGACGATCCCCTTGTCCGCGCGCACATCGATGTCGGCCTCCTTCAGGCGGGCATCATTTTTGATACCCTTCTCGACGTCCTTCACGATCTGGTCGTCCTGCCGGTCCACCACCTTGCGGTCGGCCTTCGGCACCACCGTCAGGTGGTTGACCACCTTCTTCTGACCCTTGATATTGAGGGCGATTTCCTCGGCGGCCTGGCGAGCGGCCTCGTTCTCCACCTTCCCGCGCAGGGTGATCACGCCCTCCTGCGTCTTCACGCTCACGTCCCCGCTGCTGACCCGTTCGTCGGCCAGAAGGGCCAGCTTCGTCTTGAGGGTCATCCAGGAATCGCTCATCTCGATGCTGACGGTGTCGGAGGTGTCCTTGACCGCCTTCTTGACGGACTCTGTCTTTGAAGGAGCCGGTTCGTCCGCGGCCAGAGCGGCCACGGGAACCACCCCCAACCCTACGATCATAACGGCGATTGTCGTTCTGCGCAGCATGTTCTCTCCTCCTTTGGGTTTGTACCGGGGCCACACGTATGGGCGGCTTCTGAGGGTCTACTCGGTGTGTTCAGTTACGTAGTGCCTTTGGATCTTACGCGTTCGTGGATCGGGTCCGCTGCGGACCGGCCTAGTAGAGACCGAGCAGCTTCAGCACCACGACAGTGATGACGACCGCGCCCACGATGTAGACGATCGAGCCCATGCGAAATCCCTCCTGGATGGTTCGACGCCATCCGTGCGGAGCTCCTGTTCGAGGTAACAGCCCATCCGGGATGCAACCCTCACCGCACTCGAGGAATTGTCATCCCGGATGTACCTGCCCAGAGCACAGCCGGCCCCACCGATCAAGAGAGAGAGGGGGGCCGGCGGCTCGCTATTTCGAGGTTTTTTCGATGTCGCGCCCGAGAGACTGCACGTCCTGGCCGACGCCGCGGCCGGTGGCACATCCCGACACGAATATCGCCACGAGGCAGCAGAGCACGACGCCGGTCCGCCTGAGGTTCATTCTCGGCTTGATCTTCTTCATCTTCGTCCTCCTCCACGGTGAAAGGTGCAAACCTAGAAAACCCTTAGCTCGAAAACCGCGTTCACGCCGCTAGGCGCGCGCGTACCCGCGTCCGCCTCCCAGAGCGCGTCCGGCGACGATCACGAGGACCGCCCCGATGAACGCGACGACGACCGCCGCGAGCATCCCCGCTCTCGGATAGACCCCTAGGGCCCCGAAGATCCAGCTCCCCACGATGCTGCCGACGAGCCCGAGGACGATGTCGCCGATCAGCCCGTAGCCGCCGCCCTTCATGACGATCCCGGCCAGCCAGCCGGCCACCAGCCCCACGACCACCCACATCACCAGTATTTCCAGAGTCATGACCCTTCCTCCTTTGCCGGCTGCGCCGGCCTTACTGTTAAGAGCCCAATGGGCGCGATCCTCCGCCACGTCTTCCGTTTCGTCATGCTACGTATTCCGCGCCCTATACGCATTGCCGTTCCTCTTGTTGCGATCGCCTGGCTCCCGCCACGCGACCATGCGGTGAAGCCCCCCGCCAGGGTCCTCGTTTTCCGGCTCCGACGCGCCGACGGCTCGCTCACCGCCCGCGGCCGCCGCGCCGGGTGGCTCGCCTCATGCCCCCCGCCTCGGGGGCTGCCGCGTCGCCCCGCTTGCCGGCGTGCTCCGCTTGGCGGGACGGAGCTTCATGGGTTTCTTAGCGGCAGCCGTCGCGTCTCTGTCTTGGTCTTGCCGCGCCAAGGTGGCCGCCAGCAGCGCGATCGTCCGCTTGTCGAGGGCCCGGTCGTCGATGATCACCTGGGTGTGGCCGTCGGTGAGCGCCCGGACACGCTCGGCCGCCCGGCTGGGGCAGACCATCACCTGCACCTGCCGCACCAGGCGGCCCAGCGCCGCCCCCTCGGCGACGCAGGTGCCCAGGAGCGCGATGTTCGGCAGGCCGGCGTTGATGATCGAGTGTTCGAGGTTGTGGGCGGTCTCGGCGTGATCCGAGGCGATGCCCACCCGGGTCCCCGGCGGGAGCTGGGCCAGGCGGTGGAGCGTCTCGAGGTGCGCCTCGGCGAGGAGCGCGATGACCGGGACCCCCAGGCCGGCGAGGACCCGCTCCACCGCCGGCAGGTGGAAGAAGCTCGTGACGGCGGCCGCCCAGCGGCGGGCCGGCGTCCGGCGCCGCACGACCGTCGCGAGGTCGCGCAAGCGGACCTTGTCCACCCGGACCGGAAGCTGGGCCTCGAGTTCCCGCGCAAAGAAGTCGAGCTCCGGCTGGCTGCACTCCACCAGGAGGACCTTGAGGGTCCCCGGGGCCACGGGGAGCCGGACCCCGGCCAGGCTCAGGAGGCCCACCGCCACGTCGTCGGCGGTCATCCCCAGGGCGGCGGCCCGGAGCCCCACTTCCGTCAGGAAGGCCTCGCGGAGCGTCGGGGAGGGGCGGATCGGCGGGTCCGGGGCGACGAAGACCCCCTTGCCCCGCCGGACCTGCACGTACCCATCGCGCTTCAGATCCTCGATGACCCGCGCGACCGTATTGGGATTGATGCCGAGGAAGCCGGCCAGTTCGCGGATGCTGGGCAGCGCCTGCTCCCGGGGGAAGCCGCCGCTCTCGATGAAGTGCTTGAGCTGCTCCGCCAGTTGCCGGCGGATCGGGATCGGGCTGTGCGCATCCACATAGAGTTGCATCCGGGCTCCTCTCGTTATCCTGTCACAGTATGGCCCGAGATCACCATCCCGCGTTATTTCCGTCGGGGCATCCGCCGTCAGATGCGTCCGACTAGCGCCAGGATCAAGAGAACGACAAGGATCAATCCAACTGTGCCGCTCGGGACGTACCCCCAGTTCCGACTATGGCCCCAGGTAGGCAGCACTCCAACGAGCATCAGGATCAGGATCACGAGCAAAATCGTACCCATCGCAACCTCCTTTGCCTCAGGTCTGTTTCAGGTTTCGTCGTTCCGGAAGACAATCAATACTATTGTAGTAGTACAGTAGTACACTAGCATACCCTTGTCAAGAAAAAAATGCCCTCAGGATTTCTTGCGGCACGGGGATGGGGCGCAGGCAGGACCCCCTGGACGGGGAGTCCGTGCCCGGGAGAGGAAAGCCCACAGTTCGATGCTTAGGGGGCGGCGGTTCTCGGTGACACCTTCTGCGGGGAGGGGGGCTAGTGCCGTTCCAACTTTATCAGCCTAACGATAAAATGACGCGCAACTATCTGGGTCGGCCGTCGCATAATTATGCCATCCATCCGAACAAGTTGGAACGGCACTCGCTCGATGGGGTTCTGTAATTGACGCGAAGCCGCGAGTTCCGATAGGGTTAGTCGCCCGCCTGGCACATGGCCTTCCTGCGGGCGCGCGGCGTTCGGAACTCAAACACGAGGGTTGACATTACCCCGCAGGCCGCTGGTGTCGTGCACCCGGATAGAATAGTCGGTTTGCACAACCCCAGGGAAAGTAATAAGATGAGGCCAACATCCGGTAGAGGTGCAGGCATGCCAGGTTCGCCCCCTGTCTCGATACACCCTATCGAATTGGGGAACAGATGGCAGCTCAAGAAATTCATCAAGTTCCCCTGGAAAATTTACAGAGATGATCCCAACTGGGTCCCACCCCTGATCTTCGACCAGCTTCAATTCTTCACCCCTGGAAAGAATCCCTACCTTTCCCATTCGAAAGCCCAGCTCTTCATGGCCTTTCGGGGCGAAGAGCCGGTCGGAAGAATCTCAGCTCATGAGAACAATCAGCACATTCAGGTCCACAAAGACGGAGTTGGATTCTTCGGCTTCTTCGAATGCATCAATGACCAAACGGTCGCCAATGCGCTGTTCGATGCAGCCTCGAGCTGGCTGAGGGAGCGCGGACTCAAGACCATGAGGGGGCCCTTAAGCTTTTCCGTGAATAATGAGGTCGGATTGCTCATCGATGCCTTTGACGAGCCGCCCTTCATCCGGATGACCTATAATCCCCCTTACTATGCCGGCCTGATCGAAGGGTATGGTTTTTGTAAGATCCAGGACCTGTACGCCTATGCAATGTTTGAGAGTGAGGAACTTCCGAAGAAGTTGCGCGACATTGCCGATTTTGTTCTTCAGGACCCCAAGCTCGTCGTCCGTACGATAGATGAGAGAGATTTGGACAGGATAAAGAAGATATACACGGAGGCCTGGTCCGAGAACTGGGGCGCCGTGCCTCTTACGGATGAAGAGTTCGATCGTATCTTCGGCGAGCTCAAATTGATTACCGACAGGGATCTGTCCTTCATCGCCGAGTACGACGGCGAACCGGCCGGTTTGTGTCTGGTGCTTCCCGATATGAATCAGGCCCTGAAGAAAGCCAGCGGTCGGCTGTTCCCCCTGGGTTTGCTGAAGATCCTCTGGCATAAGCGGAAGATCAACTCATGGCGCGTGCCCATCATGGGGGTCCTGGAAGAACACCGCATGAGAGGCATCGAGGCTGTCTTCTGCTGTCGTACGTACGATGCCGCTAAGAAAAATAGGAACTACCGAAAGTGCGAGCTGTCCTGGATTCTCGAGAGCAATACAGCTGCCAATGCCGTTCTGAAAAAATTGGGCGCCCGGAGGTCAAAAACCTACAGGATTTATGAAAAGCAGCTTTAGCCGAATCATCCATCTTAAGGCCTCGGTCCAGTTCTGCAACGAGATGGCGTTCCACTCTTAGTTTCATCCTCGTGCTGTTTCCCCATAACGGGCAGAGGGAGCATGTTGCGCCTCAGGGATGATTGTCAAGCAGAATCCTGCCCCAGTGGGGGGCGGCGGGGGCGTACGCTGGGGTGGACGGGGAGGTGGAGGGGCAAGGGAGCAAACGTCTTGGGCACGCTCGGAGGGGCGGTCACGTAGAGCTCAGGAGCGTCACCTCGGCAGGAAAGCGAGGGGGCCGGTGGCGCCGGGACGGATCAGGCCGGCATCCGTTCAGCGCTCCAACCAGAGGGCCTCAGGGTCCTCGATAAGTTCCTTGACTCGTCCCAGGAACAGGGACGCCTCGCGACCGTCCACGATGCGGTGATCGAAGCTGAGCGCCACGTACATCATCGGGCGGATGACGATCTCACCGCCCCGCGCGATGGGCCGCTCCTCGATCTTGTGAAGGCCTAAGATGCCCACCTGAGGCGGGTTGAGAATGGGGGTGCTGAGCAACGTGCCAAAGACACCACCGTTGGTAATGGTGAAGGTGCCCCCACGGAGATCCTCCAAGGAAAGGGCGGCTTCCTCGGCTTTCCGGACATATTCGTCGATTGCCTTCTCGATCTCCGCACAGGACATCCGATCGGCATCCCGCAGCACCGGCACCACCAACCCTTCCGTCGCGGCGATGGCGATGCCGATGTCATAATAACGCTTCAGGACCATCTCATCGCCCTGGACTTCGGCGTTGAGCCGGGGACAGCGCGTCAGAGCCCCGATGGCGGCGCGAACGAAGAAAGGCATGATGCCAAGGCTCAGGCCATGCTGCTCCTGGAACGACTCCTTTCCGCGACGCCGGATTTCCAATACCGCGCTCATGTCGATTTCGTTGAAGGTGGTGAGCATGGCCGCCGTGTGTTGCGCCTCTACCAGACGGCGGGCGATGGTCTGCCTGCGGCGGGACATGCGCACGCGCTCGTCGCGCCCCTCCCGCTTGGCGGCGGGCACGGGTTGCGATGCACCGGCTCCCGCGGTGACGGCTGGCGTGGCCGGTATCTCAGCCTGCCTGGAGGCCTTCTGCCTCTCCAGAGAGCTCAGGATGTCCTCCTTGGTCACCCTCCCGCCGGGACCGCTCGCGGGCACCTGCACCAGATCGACGCCATACGCCTGGGCGAGGCTCTTGGCCACGGGGGTAGCCTTGGCTCTCTCTTCCGCTGGAGTGCGCATCGGCTCCTGTGGCGGCGCCTCTTCGATCACCCCCAGCACGTCACCAACCCTTACATCTTCGCCCTCTTTTCGTTCGATGCGGACCAGCACGCCGGTGCGCTCGGCGCCCACCTCCAGGTTGACCTTATCGGTCTCCAGGTCGGCCACCGCCTCACCTACGGCCACGTGATCGCCTTCTCGTTTCAGCCAGCGGGCCACTGTGGCCTCGACGACCGATTCACCCAGCTCGGGGACAACGATCTTGATTGGCATGGCTCCTTCCTCGAGCCTATGTCTCTTTCGAGGAGATGAACACGTCTTCCGCGATGGCTGAGTTCAGATCGTAGGCGTGCTCAACAAGGGTCCTCTGATTGGTCGCATGCCAGGCCGACGATCCCTCCGTTGGACTGGAATTGGGGGGCCGGCCGATATAGCGGAGAGACCAGCGCCCGTTGATCAACGCGCCCAGGTGCGGCCGTAAAGAGATCCACGCACCCATGTTCTCCGGCTCCTCCTGCACCCAGGCCACCGATTCCAGCTTGGGATAGCAATCCAGCACCGACCGCAGATCGTCCGCGGGGAAGGGATAGAGTCGTTCGATCCGAGTGATGGCGATGCCCGGAGTCTCGGCACGATGCCCGCTTGTCACCAGGTCAACATGAATCTTGCCGCTGCAGAGGATGAGGCGGCGGACCTCCTCAGGCCGCTGTCTGGCCTGCGCGTCATCGATCACCGGCTTGAAGCGGCCCTCGGCCAGATCCCACAAGGACGAGCAGGCGAGGGGATGCCGCAACAGGCTCTTGGGGGTCAATACCACGAGAGGCAAGGGATCGGCCTCCAACAGCGCGGCCTGCCAGCGGAGCAGGTGGAAGTATTGGGCTGCAGTGGTGCAGTTGGCGATCCGCATGTTCGTCTCTGCCGCGAGTTCCAGGAACCGCTCCAGGCGGGCGCTGGAATGGTCGGGGCCCTTGCCCTCATAGCCGTGGGGCAGGAGCATCACTAGTGAGGGTGTCTGTCCCCACTTGGCCCGAGCCGACGCGACGAACTCATCGATCATCATCTGGGCCCCGTTGACAAAGTCCCCGTATTGAGCCTCCCAGATGATCAGTCGCCCCGGCTCTTGCACGTTGCAGCCGTACTCAAAGCCGATGGCGGCGTTCTCCGTCAGGGGGCTGTTGAACACCGCGAAGGCAGCTTTCGCCTGAGGTAGAGCCTGCAGGGGCGTGAAAACCTTTCCGGTCTTCATGTCATGAAAGACGGCATGGCGCTGCCCGAACGCGCCCCGCTCGACATCCTGGCCGGTGAGGCGGATGGCAATGCCGTCTTCCAGGATCGAGGCGAAAGCCAGTTGCTCGGCCGTCGCCCAGTCGATGCTCGGCTCGTCGAGAGTGGCCAGAGTTGTGCGTCGCCGTTGCATGGCGCGCTCTAGCTTCGGATGAAGCGTAAATCCCTCAGGCACCCGCAGGAGCGACGCGTGAAGCTCCCGCAATCGCTGGGCGGGAATGGCCGTCTGGACCCGCCGTGCCGCGCCGGGCGGCGTGGCCTTGGGCTGTGGTTCGACCAGATCCACTTCGGGATGAAGAGACTCCAGCACGCGCTGAAGTGCTTGCATCCGGTTCTGCATCAGTTTCTTCGGCCAGCCTCCATCGATAAGCCCACGTGTGATCATGGTGGTGGCCCACAGCTCTCTCACCGTAAGATGGCGCTCGATCTTCTCATACATGAGCGGCTGGGTGAAGCGGGGCTCATCGCCCTCATTGTGTCCATATCGGCGATACCCGATCAGGTCGATGAGGAAATCCTTCTGAAACTTGGTGCGATAGGCGAAGGCCAGGCGAGCCGATTCGATACAGGCTTCCGGGTCGTCAGCGTTGACATGGACGATGGGAATCTCAAATCCCATGGCCAGGTCGCTCGCATAGAGCGTGCTGCGCGCATCCTTGGGATTGGTCGTGTACCCCAACTGGTTGTTCGCGATGACATGGATCGTCCCGCCGGTGTGGTACCCCGGCAATCGAGAGAGGTTCAGTGTCTCTGCCACCACCCCCTGACCGGGAAAGGCCGCGTCGCCGTGGATGAGGATCGGCAAGGACACCGTGGGATCAAACCGGGGCGGCCCCGGCTTATCCACCTGAGTGCCGGCGGCGTAGGCCATGCCCTCCACGACCGGATAGGCGGACTCAACATGGCTGGGATTGGGGGGCATGGAGACCACGACATTGAGCGGCTCGCCGCCTTTCAGCGCCCGGCGCGCGCCCATATGGTATTTCACGTAGCCGGTCCAACTGGCCAACAGACGGTCGCCCGACGCTTGGTCGATACCGTCAAGGCGTGTACGCCCTCGCGTCAGGTCCTTGAACTCGGCGAGGATCTGGGCATACGGCTTGTTGAGCACGTGCGCCAGCACATTGAGGCGACCCCGGTGGGCCATGCCGATCAGGATGTTGTGGATCCTGGCTTCGGCCGCCTCCCCGATCACCTCGTCCAGGATGGGGACGATCATGTCCAGGCCCTCGAGTGAGAAGCGGATCTTCCCGGGAAACATGCGGTGCAGGAAATGCTCGAAGGCCTCGACCTGGGTAAGGCGCTCCAGCAGCGCCTCAGGATTGATGGGATCCCGGGGCGGTCGGAAGCGGCCGGATTCGGCCGCAAGGCGAAGCCACTCCCGCTCCTCCGGGACCCGGATGTGTCCATAGTCGTAACCTATGGTGGAGGAATAGATTGCGCGGAGAGCCTGGATGGCCTCCAGGGCATTCGCCACCCGTTCCGCAAACGGTCCGTCAATGAGGCTGGCCGGCAGTCGGCGAAGGTCTTCCTCCGTTACGCCATGGGTCGTCGGCTCCAGCGATGGATCCTCGGGCGGCGGGCTTCCCAGCGGATCGAGCTGAGCAGCCAGGTGGCCGTACGTCCGAATGGCCTGGGCAAGTGTGACTGCGCCAACGATCTTGCCGATGGCTGGCGCTGCTACAGCAGGCGCCCCGTCAACCGCCGGGGTCCACATGGCAAAAGAGGCTTTTGTGGCGGCATCGACAGAATCGGGGTTCTGGCGATAGCGCTCATAGAGCTCCAACACGTACCCGGCATTGAGCCCGTGAAAATCGCGCCAGATATTCATAGGCTTACCATGGCAAAGTCTTTTCCTCCTGGCCATCCTGGGCAGCGCTGGCGCAGTCTGTGCTGGTGGCCGTTGTATATACCAGATGTCCGGGGTAATAAGCAATACCGATCATGTAGCAACAATACTATCCCTTTTTTGCGCCGGGAATGAAATGGTTTTTTCGTGATGTTCTGATGTACTAGTTGACTAGAACACGGTCAAAATCAAAAGTAAATCTTCCTGCAGTTTTTCATGTTTTGTTTTGCGAAGACTTTATTTATTCTATATATAGTGATCTCCACCCAGGTCTTCGCAAAGATAAAGGATACCTGTTGCCGCCGTATACGGTGAGATGATACAAAATTTTTGGGGGCGGCGCCGGCTCGCCCGTCGCCCCGGGCGCATCAGGCCCTCGGGAACCCGCGGGCCCGGCGGAGGGAGCATGCCGCGCCTCAGGGATGGTTGTCAATCGGCATGAGTACGAACGGTCTGCGCGATGACACGCGCCGCGTGGTCGTGACCGGTATGGGTGTTGTGACCCCCATCGGGGAGACCCCTGCCGAGTTCAGCGCCTCGCTCCGGGCGGGCCGCTCCGGCATCACGCGCTGGAAGCGCATGGACGAGCGGACCCTGTCCAAAATCGGCGGCGACATGTGTGACTTCGACGTGGGCCCACACTTCGAGCGGGTCGGGGCGAGATATCCCCCTGACCTGATCGAACGCGCGCACAAGGTCCTGCGCGCCACGCCCCTGACCGGGCGACTCGATTGCGCCGCGGCCTTGCAGGCCTAT
>Ga0209751_10005153_pt1 | contig 12391 bp, 10 predicted proteins | sample RifCSP13_1_FD_184019 | JGI IMG/M metagenome (GOLD analysis project Ga0209751, IMG submission 184019) | Soil microbial communities from Rifle, Colorado - Rifle CSP2_sed 13_1 (SPAdes) (version 2) | ecosystem: Environmental > Terrestrial > Deep subsurface > Rock core/Sediment | place: Rifle... | reverse complement strand
ATGACCGCCTCCTGGACACGCCGGTTGCCCTGCACGGAGATGTCCTTCACGACAATGGGCCGCTCCGGCGGCGCGGGCGCTTGGGCAAGGCTCACGCCAGGCCCGGCGAGCAGGAGGGCAAAAAAAATGGAGAGAAGAGTTCTCCCCTGCGGGTTCATAGAGGAAGGTGGCTTATAAGCCTTCGTTTAGTGTTCAGCCAACGCGAGCCGGGGCTCCGCGATCTGGATCTCCCTGAAGACGAAGTTGTCCCCAGCGGCATCCACCTCGACTCGCGCGCCTTCCCCGAATTGGCCGCGCACGATGGCCTCCGCCAGCGGATCCTCCACGTGCTTCTGGATGGTGCGCCGGAGCTGACGGGCGCCGTACGTCGTGTCGAATCCCTTCTGGACCAAGAGCTCGAGGGCCGACTCCGTCGGCTCGATCTGGATCCCCTTGTCCCCGAGCTGGGCATTGATGCGCTTCATCATCATGCGGACGATGCCCGTGATGTCTTCCTTGTTGAGCGCGTGGAAGACGATGATGTCGTCGACCCGGTTGATGAACTCCGGCCGGAAGGCCCGCTTCAGCTCTTCAAGCACGCGCTCCTTCATCCGTTCGTAGGACGTCTCGTCGCCTTCCGGCAGGAAGCCGGGCGCGGACCGCTTGCCGATGAAGCTCGTGCCCAAGTTCGACGTCATGATCACGATGGCGTTCTTGAAGTCCACCACGTGTCCCACCGAATCGGTGAGGCGGCCATCGTCCAGCACCTGCAGGAGCATGTTGAACACGTCCGGGTGGGCCTTTTCTATCTCGTCAAACAGCACGACGGAGTACGGCCGCCGCCGGACCTTCTCGGTCAGAAAGCCGCCCTCCTCGTACCCCACGTAACCGGGCGGGGCTCCAAGCAGGCGCGACACCGAGAACTTCTCCATGTACTCCGACATGTCCACGCGGATCAGCGCGTTCTCGTCGCCGAAGAGGTACTCGGCCAGGGCCCGGGCCAGCTCGGTCTTGCCCACGCCCGTGGGCCCCAGGAAAATGAACGAGCCCACGGGCCGGCGGCTGTCCTTGAGCCCGGCGCGCGAGCGGCGAATGGCGCGGGACACCGCGGCCACGGCGTCGCGCTGCCCCACGATGCGGCCGTGCAGGGCGTCCTCCATCCGGGCCAGCTTGGCGGATTCCTTCTCTTCGAGCTTGGCAAGCGGGATCCCGGTCCAGCGGGAGACGATGTACTCGATGTCTTCCTCGCCGACGATCTGCGGCCCCTTGTTCTTGTTCTTGTCCCACTCGCGCTTCATCTCCTCGTCACGACCCCGGAGCAGCTTCTCCTTCTCCCGTAGCGAGGCGGCCTTCTCGAACTCCTGGGCTTCCAGGTACATATCCTTTTCGCGCACCACCCGCTCGACTTCCTTGCCCAGCTCCTTGATCTCGGGCGGAGGCGTGAGCGCCATGAGGCGCGCGCGCGAAGAGGCCTCGTCGATGACGTCGATGGCCTTGTCGGGCAACTGGCGGTCGGTGATGTAGCGGTCCGCGAGCTTGACCGCCGCATCGATCGCCTCGTCCGTGATCTTGACCCGGTGGTGGGCTTCGTACTTGTGCCGCAAGCCCTTGATGATCTCCACCGACTCGCTGACCGAAGGCGCCCGCACGATCACCGGCTGGAATCGCCGCTCCAGCGCCCCATCTTTTTCGATGTACTTGCGATACTCGTCCAGGGTCGTGGCGCCGATGGTCTGGATCTCGCCCCGCGAGAGGGCCGGCTTGAGCATGTTGGACGCGTCGATGGCGCCTTCCGCGGCGCCCGCGCCGATCAGCGTGTGCAGCTCGTCGAGGAACAGCACCACATTCTCAGACTGGCGGATCTCCTTCATGACCGCCTTGAGGCGCTCCTCGAACTGCCCGCGATACTTGGTCCCGGCCACGAGTGCCCCCAGGTCCAGCTGGAGGAGGCGCTTCTGCGCGAGCACGTCCGGGACCTCGTGCCCCACGATGCGCTGGGCGAGGCCCTCGACGATGGCCGTCTTGCCGACTCCAGGCTCGCCGATCAGCACGGGATTGTTCTTGGTCCGGCGAGCGAGGATCTGGATCACTCGTTCGATCTCGGTCTCCCTGCCGATGACGGGATCGAGCTTTCCTTCGCGGGCCAGCTGCGTGAGGTCCCGGGCGAATTCGTCGAGCACCGGGGTCTGGGAGCGCTTCTTGGGACGCGGGTAGTACTGGTCCCCCAAGAGGGCCAGGGTCTCCTGGCGGACCTCGTCCAGACGGGCGCCGAGGGACTCGAGGATCTTGGCGGCGATGGACTGGCCTTCCTTCATCAGCCCGAGCAGCAGGTGCTCGGTGCCGATGTAGTTGTGCCCAAGCTGGCGGGCCTCTTCGATGCTGAGCTCCAGCACGCGCTTGGCCTGCGGCGTGAACGGCACCTCTCCGAACGTCAGGGTCTTGGGGAAGCCGGCCAGGGCCCGTTCCACTTCGGCCTTGACCGTCTCGAGGCGGAGGCCGAGGCGCTGGAGCACCGCGGTGGCGATCCCCTCCCCGTCACGGATCAGCCCGAGCAGGATGTGCTCGGTGCCCACGAAATCGTGACGGAAGCGGCCCGCTTCCTCCCTGGCCAGAATGATGACCCGCCGCGCCCGCTCGGTGAATCGCTCGAACACTGGGTGACCTCGCTCCTCCGCCCGGGGACTTGCTCAGCCCCCCGGGGATCTAGGTGGCGGCCGTGAACCCTAAACCTGCGAACAGTATAACCTTGGCAGGGGGCCGAGCCTAGGGTTTTCTTGCCCAGCCGGCCCCTGGGATGCCCTAACTGGCTGAGACCGCGGACCCCGGGCTCCCCAGTGCCGCAAGACGGTACTCAGGGCCAGGGGACCGCCCGGCCATCCATCAGCCGGTAGCCGCGGTCGGCCTTCCGGGCCAGGTCGTGGTTGTGCGTGGCGATGACGAAGGCAAGGCCCCGCTCGGCCTGGAGCGTGAGGAACAAATCCCAGATGACCTCGCTCGTCTTGGCATCGAGGTTGCCGGTGGGCTCGTCCGCGAGGATGATGCGCGGATTCCCCACCAAAGCCCGGGCGATGGCCACCCGCTGCTGCTCGCCGCCCGACAACTCGCCCGGTCGGTGGCGCATGCGGTCCCCCAACCCGACCTCCTGGAGAGCCGCGGCCGCCTTGGCTCGGGCCTCGCTGGCGCCCAGCCGCTGCAGAAGCGCGGGCAGCATGGCGTTCTCGAGGGCCGTCATCTCCCCGAGCAGGTTGTAGAACTGAAAGACGAATGCGACCTCGGTGCGCCGCAGCCGCGCCAGCCCGGCCTCCGAGCGCGCGAAGACGTCCTCGCCCGCGAAGAGGACGCGGCCCGCCGTCGGGCGGTCCAGCGTCCCCAGCAGGTGGAGGAGCGTGGACTTGCCCACCCCGGAGGCGCCGATCACCGCGACGCTCTCGCCGCTGTTGACCGTGAGGCTCACGCCCCGGAGGACGCGCACCACCTCGGGGCCCAGGCGGTATTCGCGCTCGAGGTCCTGGGCGGCCAGCAGTGGTTCACTCATAGCGCAGCACGTCCACCGGGTCGAGCCGCGCGGCCCGCCGCGCGGGCGACAGGGTGGCCAGGAAGGAGATCACCAGGGTCGAACCGACCACCATGGCGAAATCCAGCCCGGTCAGCTTCATCGGGAGGTAGCTGATCTGGTAGACGTCGCCCGCGAGCCGGATGATGTGGTACGTGTTCTGGATCCAGATGAGCGCCAGGCCGAAGGCGCTGCCCGCCACCGTGCCCACCACGCCGATGAGCATCCCCGCGACGAGGAAGACGGACCCGATGCTGGCGGCGCTTGCCCCCATGGCCTTCAGGATGCCGATCTCCTTCCGCTTCTCGGCGACGAGAAGGACCAGATGCCCGATGATGGCGAAGGCGGCCACCAGCACGATGATCGTCACGATCACGAACAGCGCCAGCTTCTCGAGCTGCAGGGCCGCGAAGAGGTTCCGGTTCATGTCCATCCAGTCGCGAACCCAATAGAGCCCGCCGAGGCCGCCGACGATGGCCCTCCCGACGCTCTTGGCATCGAACGGATCGTCGAGCTTCACCTCGATGCCCGTGACCCGGTCGCCCAGACCCGCGAACTCCTGCGCGGCCCGCAGGCTGGTGTAGGCCAGGGAGGCGTCGTACTCGTACATGCCGACCTCGACGTAGCCCGCCACCTCGAACTGCCGCATCTTCGGCACCAGCCCGACGGCCGTCATGGCGCCTTGGGGTGAGATCACCGTGAGGTGGTCGCCCGGCACCACCCCCAGGGTACGGGCCAGCTCCCGGCCGAGCAGGATGCCCGGCTCCCCGCCAGTTCGGAGGAGCGGTTCGAGGCTCCCGAGGCGGATCTCCGACGTCAACGCCGCCCGCACCGAGGGCGAATCCAGGTCCACGCCGCGCACGAGCCCGCCGGTGGCGCCGCCGGCCCGCGCGGTGAAGAGCGCCTGCTGGAGCACGAAGGGCGTGGCCGAGCGGACACCCTTGACCGGCATCACGCGCGCCGCCAGGGCGCCGGCGTCGGCGACGCCGCGCCCGCCGGCTTCCATGATGAGGATGTGCGGGTTGGCCGCGATGATCTTCTCCCTGATCCCGTCCTGGAAGCCGGTCATGACGGCGAGGACAACGATCAGGGCGCTCACGCCCAGGAAGACACCGCCGATGCCGATCCAGACGAAGAGCGACAAATTGGCGCGGTGGCCCCGCGCGCGGAGATAGCGAAGCCCGAGGAACACCTCGAACGGCAGGTTGCGTCCGGGCATCAGAGCTGGGGCTCCTCGCCGCCCTCCACGGCCTCCGCGCCCTGCCTCGGCCGCATATGGGGGAACAGGATGACGTCGCGGATGGAGGCGGAGTCGGTGAACAGCATCGCCAGCCGGTCGACCCCGATTCCCTCGCCTGCCGTGGGCGGCATGCCGTACTCGAGCGCTTCGACGAAGTCTTCGTCCATCCAGTGCGCCTCTTCGTCGCCGCGCGCGCGCTCCGCGGCCTGCTCCTCGAAGCGGCGCCGCTGGTCGATCGGGTCGTTGAGCTCGGAGTACGCGTTGGCGATCTCGCGCCGGCAGATGAACAGCTCGAAGCGGTCCACGAGCCTGGGGTGGTCCCGCTTGCGCTTCGACAACGGCGACAGCTCGATTGGGAAGTCGACCACGAAGGTCGGCTGGACGAGCGTCGGCTCGACCGCGGTCTCGAAGACTTCCTTCCAGAGCGCCACCGCGCCTCCCTCGCCCGCCAGCACGGCCTGCGTCCGCTTGTCGGCGGCGAAGCCGCCGCGCTTCCGCGCCGCCGCCGCCAGAACCGTCGCGTCGGTCTCCGGGCTCACCGGGGCGCCTAACGCATCCGACAGCGCCTGAAAGAAGGGCAGCCGCGGCCACGGCGGCGTGAACCGGATGACCTCCCCCTGATAGACGATCTCGGCCCGACCCAGTAGCGCGTGCGCCAGGTGCACCAGCATCTCCTCGGTGAGCTCCATCAGGTCGTTGTAGTCGGCGTAGGCTTGATAGAACTCCAGCATGGTGAACTCGGGATTGTGCTGGGTCGAGATCCCCTCATTCCGGAAGTTGCGGTTGACCTCGTACACGCGGTCCATTCCGCCCACCACCAGGCGCTTGAGGTACAGCTCTGGCGCGATGCGGAGGTAGAGCGACATGTCGAGCGCGTTGTGATGGGTCTTGAACGGTTTGGCCGCGGCTCCGCCCGGGATCGGCTGCATCATGGGCGTCTCCACCTCTAGAAAGTCCCGCGCGTCGAGGAATCCCCGCATGGCTGCGATCAGGCGGCTCTTCATCACGAAGGCCTGGCGCACCTCGGGGTTCACCACCAGGTCCACGTATCGCCGCCGGTAGCGGGTCTCCATGTCCTTCAGTCCGTGCCACTTTTCCGGGAGCGGCCGGAGCGACTTGGCGAGGAACTCGAACCGCTTCACCGCCACAGTCAGCTCGCCGGTGCGGGTCCTGAACAGATCCCCCGTCACCCCGATGAAGTCGCCTACGTCGAGGTCGGTGAAGGCATCGTACGACTCGCCCAGCGCATCGGCGCGGCCGTAAAGCTGGATCTGGCCCGACTGGTCACGGAGCACCGAGAAACACGTCTTGCCGTGGTGGCGCATGGCCATGACCCGGCCGGCCAGCGAAACCGGTCCCGCGCTCTTGAGCACCTCCTCCGAGGCCCCCGAGAAGCGCTCCTGCAACTGCCCGCCCCAGTGCGTCACCGGAAAACGGCCGCCGAAGGGGTTCACGCCACGGGCCCGCCAGGTTTCGAGCTTCTCCCGCCGGCGCCGGACCAGCTCGTTGGCGTCCGACGGCTGCGCGGCGTTTGGCGTCGGGGGCTGGGCCATCGGGCTACGCTCCCGCCTTCGGGCCCTTGAGGAAGGCCTGGATGAAGGGGTCCAGCCCGCCGTCCATCACCGCATCCACGTTGCCCACCTCCAGCCCCGTCCGGTGGTCCTTGATGATCTGGTACGGGTGGAAGGTGTAGGTGCGGATCTGGCTGCCGAACGCGATGTCCTTCTTCTCGCCGGTGAGGTCGGCCAGCTCCTCCCGCTGCTTCTTCTCGTAGACCTGGTAGAGGCGGGACTTGAGGATGCGCATGGCGGTGTCCCGGTTCCTGAGCTGGGAGCGCTCGTTCTGGCAGGCGACGACGATCCCGGTCGGCAGGTGGGTGATGCGCACCGCCGAGTCGGCCGTGTTGACGCCCTGCCCGCCGGGGCCCGAGGAGCGGTACACGTCGACGCGGATGTCCTCGTCCTTGACCACCACTTCCACGTCCTCCACCTCCGGGATGACCGCGACGGACGCGAACGACGTGTGCCGCCGCCTGGAGGCGTCGAACGGCGAGATCCGGATCAGCCGGTGCACGCCGATCTCGCTCTTGAGATACCCGTACGCGTACTCGCCGGTCATCTCAATGGTCGCCGACTTGATCCCTGCCTCTTCCCCGGCCAGCAGGTCCACCACCTCCGCCTTGAAGCCGGCGCGCTCCGCCCAGCGCACGTACATCCGCATGAGCATTTGGGCCCAGTCCTGGGACTCGGTGCCGCCGGCGCCCGGGTGGATGGACAGGATCGCGTTCTTCTTGTCTTGCGGTCCCGAGAGGATGACCTTGAGTTCGAACCCGTCGAGACCACCACCAAGCGCGGCCAGGCGTGTTTGGAGTTCGGAGGCCACGCTTTCGTCCTGCTCCTCGGTGGCCATTTCCCAGAGCAGACGCGCTTCTTCCACCTGCGTCGTCAAGTCTTTCACGGTCCCGAGGGTCCGGCCGAGCTCGGCGCGCTCCTGGACGACGGCCTGCGCTTTTCGGCTGTCGTCCCAGAAGGTCGCCGAGGACATCTCGGCGTCGATCTCGGTCAGGCGGGCTACTTTCCGGGGCAGGTCAAAGATGGCTCCGGAGGTCGTCGAGCCGCTTCTCCAGCTCTTGGATGTTGCGCTTCAGATCGCTCAGCATCCGGCTCAAGACCTCCGAGAGAGTGTCAGTCCCAATGCCAGGGCCGACAGACCCAGGCACGCGTACGCCAGCCAGTCGCCCCAGCGCGTGTACAGTGTGGTCCGGCTCCGCAGCTCGACGGGCCCGCGGAGGACCCCGCGCTCGAACAGCGGCAGCCACCGCACCACCCGACCCGTCGGCGCGACGAACGCCGAGACGCCGGTATTCGCCGCCCGCGCGATGCCCATCCGATGCTCCACCGCCCGAAGCGGCAACGCCCCCAGGTGCTGCCAGGGACCGCTCGTCTCCCCGAACCACGCATCGTTGGTGATGTTGGCCATGAAGCCGGCCCCGCCCACCACGAAGCCCCGGAACAGCTCCGGGAAGATCACCTCGTAGCAGATCACGGTCCCGAAGGGCGCCCCGGCCAGGGGGAAGACGGTGCGCGTCTCGCCTGCGCCAAAGTCGGAGATGAACTCCGCCCAGCTCCGGACGAAACCGATGAGTCCGGACAGCGGGACATATTCGCCGAACGGCACCAAGTGAATCTTATCATACTTGGCCGTAATGCCTTGTCGGGTCAGGAAAAATGCGCTGTTGAGGAACTGGCCGCGGGGTCCGGATTGCCGGTCGATCGAGCCGATCAGCAGGGGGGTCTCGAGCTCCCCCGACAGCCGGGTCAGGCGACCCAGCAGCTCGGGATCGCCCCGGAGGAAAATCGTGGCCGCCGTCTCTGGCCAGATCACCGCCGCGGGACGGGTGCCCCGCTCGGGCCGGGCCGCCTCTCGCGTGAGCCGCTCATAGATCGCCATGGTCTCGGCATGGCGCGCCGGATCCCACTTGATGCTCTGCTCGATCGAGGGTTGTATGACGGCGATCTCGACGAATCTCGCCCCGCGGTCGGTGGCCGGGCCGTCTTCGCGCGCCAGCACCCATGCGCCGAAGCCGAGCGAGGCCAGGAGCAGGAGACTCGCGACCGCGGCGCCGGGCAGCGCACGGCGCAACCCCAGGGCCGCGACTGCCGCAAGGGCGGCGTTCACCGCCACCATGAGGAGCGACACCGCGTACACCCCACCGAGTTCGGCCACCTGGATCACCGTCAGCGATGCGTGCTGAGAGTAGCCGAGCAACCCCCAGGGGAAGCCGCCCATGAGATGGCCCCGCACCCACTCCCCCGCCACCCAGAAGGCCGGCGCCAGGCCGAGCGCCCAGCCGGGCCCCATACGGCCTTTCAGCCACGCCACCGCCCACGCGACCAGCCCGACGTAGAGCCCGCAGTATGCCGCTAGCGCGAGAATGGGAAGCCAGGTCACCGGCCATGGAATTGCGCTGTAGTGCAGGAAGGTGTGGTCCAGCCAGCGGAGCAGCACGGCGAAGAAGACGGTGCCGGCGAACCAGCCGTCCGCCAGCGCGTCCCGTGGCGGCCGCGCGACGGCGCACAGCAGAGTCGGGATGAGCCAAACCCAGCCGAAGACTGACCAGTCCGTCGTCGGGAACGCCAGCGCGCCCATGACCCCGGACGCCGCGAGCAGGGTCTGGCGGACGCGCGCCTGAGACAGGGCTCCCAGGCGATCAGACACCATCGGCCAGGCGGTCGGCCAGGACCCTCGGGAGCCCGGCCGCGAGGATCTTCCCCGCGGCCGCGCGGTGATCGTAGACGACACGGCGGACGGCGACCGTCCGCGCCTCGCGATCCCAGATCACGTAGGCCGCTCGCGGATCGCGGTCGCGCGGCTGGCCGACGCTCCCCACGTTGACGAGGTAGCGGCGGCCGTCCTCGAGCGCCACGACCGCCTCCGAGAATCCCGGTCCTCCGACGAAGTCGGGGCCACTGCTGCCCAGGGACCACAGGCCCGCGCGGTGCGAGTGCCCGACGAAGCAGAGCCGCGTTTCAAAGGCGCCGAAGACCTCGAAGCCGTCCTCGGCCGACATGATGTAGTCCCATTCGTCCGGGCTGCGCGGGCTCGCGTGGACCAGGGTCGCCTCTTCCACGGTGTCGGTCAGCGGCAGGCGCTCCAGGTAGCGGCGGTGGTCGGGGTCGAGCTGGGCCCCCGTCCACAGCGCCGCGGCCCGGGCGAAGGGGTTGAACCAGGCGAGATCCAGAAGGCCCAGCGCCCCGTGCTCGTGATTGCCCGCCACGACGGCCGCGGCCCTCTCTCCGAGCCGCTCGACGCAGGCCACCGGATCGGCGCCATACCCCACGACGTCCCCCAGGCAGAGGATCTCCCGAGCGCCCTCGGCGGCGGCATCGGCCAGCACGGCGGTCAGGGCTTCCAGGTTGCTGTGGACGTCAGAGAGGATGGCGTAACGGATGGCGCGCGCCCGTCAGGATGGCGGACCCAACTCCTTGTGGATCCGGTCGAGGATACCGTTGATGAATCGGCTCGATTCCTGGGTGCTGAACTTCTTCGCCACGTCCAGCGCTTCGTTGATGGCGACCTTCGGCGGCACCTCGCCCATCCAGAGCAGCTCGAAGATGCCCTGGCGCAGGATGTTGCGGTCGACGACGGCCATCCGGTCCAGCTCCCAGTTCTCCGCGTACTGAGAGATCATCTCGTCAATCTTCGTCTCGTGCTCCTTGGTGCCGCGGACGAGGGCCTCGGCAAACTCGCGCACGTCACTCTCCACGGGGTGTCGCGTCCAGAACTCCGCCAGGTGCGGCTCGGCGCTGCTCTCCCCCTGGACGTCCAGCTGGTAGAGGAGCTGCAGGGCCAGCTCCCGGGCTTTCCGGCGCCGGCCCATCTATTCCGCGCGGCGGCGGCGAGAGCGGCTCGCCCTCAGGCCCCGCATCCAGCGCGCCATCTCGACAGCCGCGGCGGCGGCCTCTTCTCCACGGTTGCCCACGGCGCCTCCCGCCCGGTCCCACGCCTGCTCCTCGGTCAGGGCGGTCACCACGCCGAAGCTCACGGGAATTCCGGTGTCGAGGGCGGCGCGCGTGATCCCCTGGGCCGCGGCCCCGGACACGTATTCGAAGTGCGGCGTCTGCCCCCTGATCACCACGCCGAGGCACACGACGCCGCTGTAGCGTCCGGTCTTCGCCAGCGCCCGTGCGGCCTGGGACAGCTCGAAGGAGCCGGGCACCCAGTGCACGTCGATCGCGGCGGCCGCGACGCCGTGCGCGGACAGCACGCCGAGGGCGCCGTCCAGGAGCTTTTTTGAGATCGCCTCGTTGAAGCGCGCCACCACGATGGCGTACCGCTCCCCCAGGGCCTTGGGGCGCGCCGCGCTCCTCGGAGCTCGCCCGGCCATGCTAGTCGGGGAACGAAGTGAACAGGTGGCCGAGCTTCTCGCGCTTGGTCATGAGGTAACGGCGATTGGCGTCGGTGGCGGGGATTTCGATGGGCACACGCTCCACCACGTGAAGGCCGTAGCCCTCGATACCGACGATCTTCTTCGGGTTGTTCGTCAGGATCCGGAGGTTCTTCACACCCAGGTCCAGCAGAATCTGGGCGCCGATGCCGTAGTGGCGCAGATCGGCCCGGAAGCCCAGGGCGTGGTTCGCCTCCACCGTGTCCTTGCCCTGGTCCTGCAGCTCGTAGGCCCGCAGCTTGTTCAACAGGCCGATCCCGCGGCCCTCCTGGCGCATGTAGACCAGGATCCCGCGCCCCTCGCGCTCGATAATGGCCAGGGCCTTGTGCAGCTGGGAGCCACAGTCGCAGCGTCCCGATCCGAAGACGTCGCCGGTCAGACATTCGGAGTGCACGCGAACCAGAGTGGGCGCCTCCCCCGCCACGTCGCCCATGATGAGGGCCAAGGGCAGGCGATCGTCGACGGTGGTTTCGTAGGCGATCACCGTGAACACACCGTAATCCGTGGGCATCCGCGTGGTGGCCGCCCGGCGCACAAGCTTCTCCTTCTGGATGCGGTACTCGATCAGATCCTTGATGGTGATGGTCTTCAGGCCGTGGGCGCGCGCCAGGGCCAGCAGCTCGGGCACCCGCGCCATGCCGCCGTCGGCGTCGAGCACCTCGCAGATCACGCCCGCGGGGGCGCAGCCGGCGAGGCGCGCCAGGTCCACGGCAGCCTCGGTGTGTCCGGCCCTGCGCAGCACCCCCCCGGGCATGGCGCGGAGCGGGAAGATGTGACCGGGCCGGGTCAGGCCTTCGGATCGCGTGGCCGGATCGACCAGAGTCCGGATGGTCACCGCGCGGTCGTAGGCCGACGTCCCGGTGGTCACGCCGCGCCGCGCGTCCACGCTCACGGTAAAGGCCGTGGCGAGCGGCGCCGTGTTGTCCGACACCATCATGGAGATCTGCAGCTCGTCGAGCCGCTCGCCGAGCATGGGCATGCAGATGATTCCCCGGCCGTACTTGGCCATGAAGTTGACCGCCTCGGGGGTGACCTTGTCGGCCGCCATCAAGAGATCGCCTTCGTTCTCCCGGTCCTCGTCGTCCACGACCACCAGCATGCGACCGGCGCGGATCTCCTCCACGGCTTCCTCGATGGTCGCGAACGCCCGAACCGGTTCCGTCGTCACGGTCGGTCACCCCGCAGGGACAGGATGCGCTGCACGTACTTTCCGATCATGTCCGCCTCTAGATTAACGCGCCGGCCCGCTTTCAGCGCGCCCAGCGTGGTGGCGGCCAGCGTGTGCGGGATCACCATGATCTCGAACGCGCGGGCGCCGAGGCTCGCGACCGTCAGGCTGACCCCGTCCACGGCGATGGAGCCCTGGGGGATCAGCAGCGGGGCGAGCGCCGCGTCCTGCCATTCTATCCTGAGCCGGGCCGTGTCGCCCTCCCGGGTCAGGTCGGCCACGATCCCCACCCCATCGACGTGCCCCTGGACGAGGTGCCCGCCGGCCAGACCGTCCAGGCGCAGCGGACGCTCCAAGTTCACCCCGTCCTCCGGCGCCAGGTCGCCGAGCGCCGTCCTGGCCAGGGTCTCCGGCCCCAGGTCGAAGCCCAGCCGGGCGCCTTCTCGCTCCACGACGGTGAGGCAGACACCGTTCACCGCGATACTTGCGCCCGGCAGCGCGTCG
>Ga0209751_10005152_pt1 | contig 12392 bp, 10 predicted proteins | sample RifCSP13_1_FD_184019 | JGI IMG/M metagenome (GOLD analysis project Ga0209751, IMG submission 184019) | Soil microbial communities from Rifle, Colorado - Rifle CSP2_sed 13_1 (SPAdes) (version 2) | ecosystem: Environmental > Terrestrial > Deep subsurface > Rock core/Sediment | place: Rifle... | reverse complement strand
AACTGCTGGGATCCGCTGGAGCAAGATAGGCGAGCTCCTCGGAACCTCAGCCCAGGCCGCCCAACAACGGTACGGCGCAGTTGTCGGGCAGGTTTGACATTACATCCATCGCCTAGCTGCACAGACGTGAATCGGAGACCGCACCAATTCGTGCAGGTCGGTGCTATTCGACCAAGTGTTCGCAATGGCGACCATCTCCGGCGAACCATCCGGGATCCGGCAGATATGCGCAATCGCCGGTTCATCTCCAGGCAGAGTGTTGGGCCAGGTGACGCCACGTGCGGTGGTCTACCAACGGGTTGATCGGCGCTCTAGATTCGCTCCATGGAGCTTGATGTCAACTGGATCTGGGCAGGTAGGTGTGATCATGTCGTCTTCGTCCCTGTCGGGGAGCAGCCCTCTCGGTTCGTGGACTGGGTTGGATCCGTCACGGCCTTGCTCCCAGACGGAACGGAGATCGAGCCAACTCGCTTCGACGACGTACGCATGGACGCGGCGGCCATGACAGGCACCGCCGTCCGGTTCGATCCTCACTTACCGGCTGGGAGCGTTGTCCTGGTGAATGGCGAGCTTTTGTACACGGTCTAGGCTACCGACTGAGGGCTCGCCCCACCCAAGATGCGCTTGAGCCCGAGAGGAGCCGTCCTGCTCGGGTTGGCAATGCGATCGTTATGGGACGAGAACGGGGTGATCTGGGCCTGGTCTGGTCCGACGTCGATTCAGTAGGAGCGCACGAGGACCGGAGCCGACGAGGCCTCGGAATGCCAAGGCGCCGGTTCGATCGATCTACGACATTGACGACACGCACTGGCCGCCGAATTCGTCGCTGAGTTCGGACACGACCTCCACGACTCTTCATGTCCACCCGAGATCTACCAACTCCGCGGACTCTGATCCGCTGGGACACCCACATCGTCGCCTGGCATCGCACAAGCGTGTCGAAAGGTCCCACCGGAGCGTTCGACCATCCCATCAAACGAGTGAATCGGGTGGGTTCGGTTTCCGACGGTTCAGCAGCTGCTGGATCCGAGCATTGCTCTACGCCGGCCAACCCAACTTGGATCTCCTCGCCGCGGTTGCCCCGTACTGCTTCCCGAAGTGCCGGTAAATGTGGGGGGCGTTGCTGCCGATAGTGATGGGTATGAATTCCTTCTTCAGGCGCATCGTGGGGTTGGTTGCGCTGTCTTTGGTCGCCGGCGGATGTTCTGTGGCGTCCTCGGCTGCGCCACCGGAGCCGGCGGTGGTGTTGAGAGTGTCGGGTTCGGGGTCTGCGACGCCGATCGTCGAGCAACTCGCCGCCGTCTTCACGGCCTCGCATCCCGAGGTGTCGTTCGAGTTTGGCTCCGGCACGAACACCGGTGGCGGAGTCACGGGTGTGACCGAGGGCACGCTCGATCTGGCAGTGGCCAACCGTCCTCTCAAGCCAGAAGAGGCCGCTCTCGGGGTCGGTTATCACCCCTTCGCTATCGACGCCATCGTGTTCGCGGTTCGTCTTCCAAACCAGGTGTTGTCGGTGACGACCGACCAAGTGAGATCGCTCTACGGCGGTGAGATCACCGATTGGAGCCGGTTCGGGGGCGATCCGTTGCCCGTGTTCCTTCTCGGCCGCGATCCCGACGAGTCGGCCGTCAATTTGTTCTTCGAGCCGACCATGGACGGTCAGTCGACAGCTCCAGCGATGACTGTGCTGGAACGATCGAGTGAGATGCTGTCGGCCCTCGACTCCACCCCCGGTTCGATCGGCTTCACATCTCTCGGACTGTTGCGTCTGTCGGGCTACGACTCGATAGCTCCGCTGACATTAGACGGGGTCGAACCTGGCCCTGCGACGATCACCGATGGCACCTACCGGTGGGTGACCAGCTTTGCATTGGTCACCCCACCCGGAGGAGCTTCCGATGCAGCCGCCGAGTTCCTCGGGTTCGTTCTCTCCGCCGGTGCGCGATCCACACTCGAGAAATACGAGTATGCGCCCGCCGCGGGGTAAACGATCACTCATCCCCGTCGTTGCGATGGTGGCCATCGCGCTGGCGGTCGTACCCGGTTTTGGTGTCGCTGCCGTGGGTGATCTCTCGGCCGAAGACATGGCCGAGAAGCTGGTGGAGGCCCGAGGAAGAACAGCCCTCGCCTCCGTCGAACGCCGACTTGAGACCACCCAAAGAAGCAAAGAGGCGTTCGCCCAGCTCCTCGCCTCCGACCCCACCGTCATCGCCGCCATCGCCGCCACCGACCCGATGATGCTCGCTCAAACCCTGGTACCGACCAGGGCGAGGCTCGATATCGAAGAGATCGACGTGCTCGACCCGGAAGGACACGAACTCCTCCACCTCTCCCCCCGGGACGACCGGCATATCTTGGACGACCTCACCATCCAAGCCCGTGCAGGAATCACCGTCAGCCGGGCGGAACTGGCGTCTGGTGGTCTACTGGTCCAGGCGGCAGCACCGGTCAAGGACGGCACAGGGATCATCGGCACGGTCGTGGTGGGCAGGCTGTTCGACGGTGAAGAACTTGACGAGCTCACCGGCGGCGCCGGAATCGTCCTCGCCCTGTTCGACAAGACCGAACCCATCCACCTCCCTACCCAGATCACCGCCGCCTGGGAACAACACCGGTTCGACTCCGACGCCACCACCGTCGTGGCCGAGCACTACCTCCCGACAACACTTGATCTCACTCCCGACCAGACCATCATGGCCCTGGTCGACATCAGCGACCTCCAGGCCGCCCGCAGCCAGAGACGCCTGATCCTGGTCGCGGGTGGTGGCCTGTTGGCACTCACCGCCGCCGGTCTGACCATCGCTCGACGGCTCACCCGGCCCCTCACCCACATCACCGCCGCCGCCCAATCAATCAGCCAAGGCGACTACGGCCAGCGCCTCCCGGACAACGCTATCAGAGAACTCGACACCCTCAGCACCGCCATCAACCAACTCGCCACAGGTGTCCAATCACGAATCGACCAACTCACCAGCGCCGAACAAGACATCAGGCGGTCACTCGAATCCAAAGACCGCCTCATCGCCTCCGTCTCCCACGAACTCCGAACGCCACTCACCGCCATCGTCGGCTATGCCCAAATGCTCGATGATTCAAACTCCGGCCTTTCAACCGCAGACCTCAACGAGATGATCCACCAAATCGCCGTCGAGAGTGTCGACCTCTCCAACATCATCGAAGACCTGCTCGTCGCCTCTCGGGCCGAAACCGGCCAGCTCACCGTCAGAAAAATCCCCGTCGATATCACAATCCAAACCAACCAAATCCTCACATCCATCCGCGAGCTGGCCGCGACGAAGACCATCCACTTCAACCCAGTCCCAGTGGGGGCCCTCGGGGATCCGGGACGAATCCGTCAGATCCTCCGCAACCTGCTCACCAACTCAGTCCGCTACGGCGGTGACACCATCCACATTGTCATCACCCGCGACGACCGACAGGTCCGAATCGCCGTGAGCGACAACGGGCCCACCATCCCGCCTGACCACCAAGCCCGCGTCTTCGAACCCTACGAACGAGCCCACCATCTCGAAGGGGTTACCGCCTCCGTCGGTCTCGGACTCACCATCTCCCGCCAACTCGCCCGACTCATGAACGGCGACCTCACCTACGATCCGGCCAACAACCACAACACCTTCACCCTCACCCTCCCATCCTCCCCCCTTCCGACACACGACACGGCCCGATCCACGACCACTCCTCGATACAGGTGACCACTGACCGTTACGGACACCTCTTCCCGTCCGATCAGGAAGCCCTCGCTGCGCGGATGGACGAGGTGTATCTCGGATCTCGGACGGACACCTGACGGACACAAGGTGGTAAAGCTGCCGAATCGACGGGCTCTCGTCGAATGATGCAGGCCCCAGAAACCCTTGTAAAAAAAACAAGGGTCTCTGGGGCTTTGGCGGAGGCGGACGGGAATCGAACCCGCCGGGGACCTTTCGACCCCCCACCGGTTTTGAAGACCGGGGAGCCCACCAGGCGCTCGGTCGCCTCCGGAAAGCAGAGTAGCGGGAGGTTCGAGGTCCCCGTTCCAGGAGATCTCCCCCTGGGGGGCAGATTGAGCCGGTTGGGGCGAGTACCTCCGAAAGGGGGGTCCGTATCCCGGCAACCTCAAACCTCAAGCGCTCTCGTACACCGCAACGGTTTGCCCGGCGAAGTCGGCCACACTTTTGCGCAGGGCCTCCGGTGCGATGACTTCAACGGCCCCGCCCAGCGGGGGGATCGCTCCCCGGGCGCTCTCCAACGATTCGAAACGGGCCACCCCCACCAGTCCCTCCTGATCCAGAGTCTCGAAAATCACCCCCAGGGCCGTCTTCGGTTCGGCAAGAGCATGCGTTCCGACAACAATCGATCTGCCCGCACAGGTCAAACATATCGAAGAAACATGACAGAGGAAGTCAGGTATACGGCGCCAAACCAGCCGGGACAAGGAGGAGACCACCATGACGGAAGAGGAGGTACGCCTCGTCGAACTCGAACCGATGCGGGTGGCAGCCACGCTGGGATTCGGGCCACAACCCGAGGTCGAGGCATGGGACAAGCTGATGACGTGGGCACGGGCCGCCAATCTTCTGGACGGGACCCAGCGGTTCTTCGGGTTCAACAATCCCAACCCGATGCCGGGAAGTCCGAACTACGGCTACGAGCAGTGGGTAACCGTTGGATCGGATGTTGAGCCACTCGGCGATGTCGAGATCAAGGGTTTCAAAGGAGGGCTCTTTGCCGTGCTGCGCTGCCACGGCCTGGCCACCATACGGGAAGACTGGGGGCGGTTGGCCGCTTGGCTGGAAGCCAGCCCCTACCGGGCCGATGACCGTCAATGCCTCGAAGAGCTTCTCACCTCCCCCGTACTGCCGTACACAGAGTGGGTATTCGACCTGTACGTGCCGATCACCGGGTAGCCGGCGATAGCCGGTCGAACGTCGGGACCGCTCGGTCCCGCCACCAGGCCGACCCGACGGGCTGCCCCATCAGATAACGGGCAGCCGGACTCAGCAGCCCGGACATCAGCGTGTACAACCTATCGACCAGCGGCCCTTTGTCGACGGCCGGTGAGCGATGGCGAAAATCGGGTCGTCCAGCCACCGCCACGAGCAGGTTGCCAACCAGCGTCGAGTAGAGCATCTCCTCGGCGACGACGCTCTTGATCGCGGCCCCCGACCCTTGACCCTCGATCGAATGCATGGCATAGAGATACAGAAGACACCCTCCGTCGAGTAGCTTCGGCGAAGAACAGAGAAAGGGAGGTATGCCCGCCGACCGTCCTGGACCCACCCGATTCGTCGTTGGTAGCGCCATCATCCTGGTGGGATTGTTGCTCATGCTCGGGAGGCTCATTGATCTCGACCTCGGCACCTTGTGGCCGCTCTTCGTGATCGTCCCGGGGGTGGTGGTCCTGGTCTCCGGGGTGGCCGCCGCGCCGGGCGGGGCCGGTACGGCCGCCACCGTGACCGGCAGCCAGTTGACCGGAGTGGGGCTGCTCTTGCTCTTCCAGAACCTCACCGGCCTGTGGCAGACCTGGGCCTATGCCTGGGCGCTCGTATGGCCCACTTCGATCGGTCTCGGTTTGGCAGCGCGCGGAAGCCTGTCGGGAGACGACAGGACCGCCCGTTCCGGCGTCAAAGCCGCTCTGGTTGGCGTCTTCGTCTTCATGGTTGGCTTCGCCTTCTTTGAGGGAATCCTCAACATCAGTGGCTCGTCGCTCGGCCTGTTCGGCGATTTCGCCCTGCCGGCGGTGCTGATCGTGACGGGGCTGGCCGTGCTGTTCAGGCGGCGCTAGGAACTCCGTCCGGGACCCGACTGAGCGGCCTGCACAAGAACCGGACGCCGGTTGAAGGGCACAACTTCAGGCTCTCCGGAGCCCGGGTAGTGTTCCCATAAACCTGTCGATCCTTCGATGTCGGTGAAAAGAAAGGTGACCGTCCCGGTGGGGGCTTCACCGCGGACGCGGTGGAACCGGGCCCTCCCGGGCCGGACGGTCGGTCGACTTCGGCAGGCTGGTCGTGGCGCAACGTTCGCTTCCCGGTGTGCTCGCCAACGACCTACAACCGCCGAGTGACGCAGCCCGGGGATCTAGAAACCGCCTTTGCCGCATCGCCGATGGGTCTGGCACACTATGCGCTATGCAGGAACCGCCGCTCACCCGACAGGACCACGGCTATCGCGTCATGCCCGGCTGGCGGGTCGGTCATCTCATGGAGGAATCGACCACCGCCTCGGGTCTGTTGGTCCCGGCCGCCGCGGTTGCCGAACGATCCACCGAGGCCCTCGGCCTCGTCGATGTCGAGACCGGCAATCGGTTCTGGGCGGTCCCCTCCGACGCGTGGCGGTTCATCTGGCCGACCACCGGGCGAGTGGTGATCGCCGTTCGCGAATCGGCGATCATCGCCGAACAGCAGGACGACGAGCTTCTCGGCGAGGGACGGTATCTGTGATCCGATCGACGATTCGGTCGGAAAAGTGTGAAGTCAGGAGTCTGTAGTTCGTGGCTCCCACCTGTCATGACGGCGCGGTTGTGTTCGCCGATCGGATACCGTAGAGGGGTGTTCAACACTCTCCGGGTGGCGGTATGACCGACGGCGGACGACAGCGGCCACGCCTGACCGCCACCGTCACCGATCTTGAAGTCCGGCGGCAACGCGCCTTTCTCATCGCCGCCTACAACGACGACCGGGAGGAACGGCTGCGGTCCCTCATTGAATTGGCGCTCCTGACCGCAACGGCCGGATCTGACCCGATCGAGTCGGAGCTGGTGCGCCGGTCGCTTCCCGATCCGGCCACCTTCATCGGACGCGGCAAGGCGGGGGAGTTGGCCGCCGTCACCGGGTCCCTGGATATCGACGTTGTGGTGGTCGACAACTCGCTTTCGCCTGCTCAGCAACGCAACCTTCAGGAGATCTTCGAATGCGACGTTGTCGACCGGGAAGCGCTGATCCTGGACATCTTCGCTCAGCATGCCACCAGCCGGGAGGGCATGCTTCAGGTCGAGTTGGCCTTGTTGCGGTACCACCTGCCGCGCTTGCGCGGCCAGGGCGCCCAGCTGAGCCGGCAAGCCGGCGGTATCGGGACCAGGGGTCCGGGCGAAACCAAACTCGAGTCGGATCGCCGCCGGATTCTGAGCCGCATCTCCAAACTCGAACGGGACCTGCGCTCGCTCGACTCGACCCGCGCCACGCAGCGCAAAGCGCGCCGCAAAGCCGACCTCGCTCAGGTGGCGCTGGTCGGCTATACCAACGCTGGTAAATCGACGCTGCTCAACCGGCTCACCGGCGCCGGTGTGTTGACCCAGGACCAGCTGTTCTCGACGCTCGACCCGACCGTTCGCCGGCTCGACCTGGGCAACGGGCGAGCCGTGCTGCTCTCCGACACGGTCGGCTTTGTCCGCCGCCTACCGCACAGCCTGGTCGAAGCATTTCGCTCGACGCTCGAAGAGGTGACACAGTCCGACCTGCTGCTGCATATCGTCGATGCCGGTGAGCCATCACTCGACGGACAGATCGCCGCAGTCAGATCTGTGTTGGAGGAAATCGGGGCCGCCCACCTCCCCGAGCTGCTGGTGATCAACAAGATCGACACCGTAGACACCACCGCCCGGACAAGGCTCTCCCGTCTCTATCCGGACTCCATCGCGCTGTCGGCGCTCAACGGCCGGGGAACCGAGCACCTCGTCAGCGCAGTCGACGAGGCCTTACGGAGACGTCTCACCGAAGTCGACTTGACCATTCCCTACGAGCGCGGCGACATCCTCGCCGCCGTCCACCGCCAGGGAGAGGTCACCAAGGAAGAGCACCTTCCGGACGGGACCCGGATCCACGCTCGCCTCCCACAACCGCGGCTGGCCGGATTCGAGGAGTTCACCTCATCCGAACCTGCGTGAGATACCGCCCACCTCAGCCGCGCCCACCTCGACGCCCGACGGCCCAGACAGAACCTGAAGGTTCAGGAACGATCCCCGGCGGTCAGGGCGGCACCAACGATGCCGGCTTGATTGCGGAGCTGGGCGGGCACCACCTCGGTGTCGAGCACCAGGTACGTCCGGAATCTCCCGATCTTGCGGCTCACACCCCCACCGATGATGAAAAGGTCGGGCGAGAAGATGTCCTCGAGATGCTGGAGAAACTCATTCACTCTCGTACCCCACTTTTTGTAGGTGAGCTTCTCCGCTTCCCGGACCCGCGCCGCCGCGTACAGCTCGGCGTCCATGCCTTTGAACTCGAGATGTCCCAGCTCGGTGTTCGGATGTAAATGGCCGTCGACGAAGACGGCGCTGCCGATCCCGGTGCCGAAGGTCAAGATGAAAACCACCCCGCGGCGATCACGGCCGGCCCCAAACCTCATCTCCGCCTTCCCGGCCGCGTCGGCATCGTTCAGCAGCGTGACCGGTAGGCCGGTCGCCTCGCCAAGCAGCCGCTCACCGTCGATGCCGATCCAGCTCTTGTCCACGTTGGCGGCGCTGTACACCACACCCTGGCGAACTATGGACGGGAACGTACAGCCGATCGGTCCCTCCCATTCGAAGTATTCGACCAGCTGCGCAACGACCACAGCTACGGCCTCGGGGGTCGAAGGTTGCGGGGTGAGGATTTTGTGGCGGTCGCGGGTCAGGTGGCCCGTTTCCAGATCGACCGGCGCTCCTTTGATACCCGATCCGCCGATGTCGATCCCGAGAAGTTCCATGCGATAGGTTTCCGTGCGGGGCTATCAGCGTACCCGGCAGGCGTTCAGACGTCCTCTCTCGATTCGCCGATCGAAACCAGGCCGCACGAGTGACATACGTTACGGGTCAACCCGCCGGGAAGGCGGTGTTCCTGGAAGACGTGCTCGTGGCTCTCATTGGGCCGGACCCGAGCCGGGGCGGCAGGAAGCCGATCGAAGGGAACGATCCCGGTCTGGCGAAGCTCGTCGGAGATTCGTAACGCGATTCCTTTGAGACCGTGCCAGAAGCCGACCATCACTCTGCTGAAGGCCTTCTTGCGAAGCGGGCGGGCCTGTTTGATGATCCGTGGTTCGGCCGACAGCTCGACCGGTTGTCCGCGGGGTGCTCTTGGCCCGCGCGGTGGCTTGGGCGCCTTCTCCCGGGGTGACCCGGATTGTTTCTCGGGGGCTCGACGGGGCGGAGCGTAGGGGGTGCTCCGAAGCCGCCTCTTATCACGCGGCCGATCGGGCGGGATGTCCGGTACGGGCAGGTCGTCCCACGGGGAAGCCGGTTCGACCGGAGGTTCGGGCGCGGCGTTCGGAGGGCGGATCGTGGGGACCGGAACGGGTCTAACGCGGGCCGGCGTCAACTCGACCGGCCCCGGGGCTCGTTCGACCGGGTGGGGAATGGAACCCGGCTCATCGACAGGCCCCACCGGATCGGCCGGAGGGGCGGGGCCGGTGGGGGGTTCGGTCGGAGCGATGGTCGCCCGGAATGTTTCGTCCCGGCGAAGGCGCTTTCGTTCCTTGCGATTCGCCGTGAGGGCTTCGGCCTCTCTCAGCTTCTTGGCGCGGGCCTTACGTCGCATACCCTTCTTGGTCTCTTCGACCGGCACCAGATCGACGGTGGCGGCCGCGAAATGGCCAGGCCGGCGCGGTAAGAAGGTCACTTGCTCTTCCTCAATATCAAACGCGAACCAGCCACGCCCGATGGGAGCAACCTGGACACTGTCCTTCTCCCAGCGCCCCAGCTCACCGCTGCTGTGCCCGAGTATCAAGAACCGGTCGTCGAGTTCGACGATCACCTCGAGTTCGGGCGCGGCGTCACCATGCAGCCGGATGCGCCCGTCAAAGACGGTGTCTCTCCGTTCTCCCTGGGCTTGCGACACGGTCATCTACGTCGTATCGGCTCCTGGTTCACGATCTAAAGCACCCAAGAAATATCTCACTTGGAGATCGCGGACCACATTATCCACAGAGGTAACCTCCGGGACATAGCCCAGCGCCTGCGAGGAACCCCATGACCGCCACCGCCCATATCGGCCTCATTGGACTTGCGGTAATGGGCCAGAACCTGGTTCTCAACATGGACGATCACGGTTACACGGTGGCGGTGTTCAACCGGACGACCTCCAGGGTCGATGATTTCCTGTCCGGCCCGGCCCGGGCCACCCGGGTCATCGGAACCGGCTCGCTCGAGGAGCTGGTTGCCGTGCTCGAGCGTCCCCGCAAGGTGATGCTCATGGTCCAGGCCGGCTCCGCGGTCGATGCGGTCATCGACCAGCTGCTGCCGATGCTCGACGCCGGCGACATCATCATCGACGGGGGTAACTCGCAGTTCACCGATACCGTCCGGCGCACCGCCCGGGTGGAAGCCGCCGGGCTGCTCTATGTGGGGACGGGAATCTCGGGCGGCGAGGAAGGCGCCCGATACGGGCCGTCGATCATGCCCGGCGGTAGCCGGGCCGCCTGGCCGCACTTGCGGGACATGTTTCAGGCCATTGCCGCCCGGGTCGGTGACGGCACCCCGTGCTGCGACTGGGTGGGCCCGGACGGGGCCGGACATTACGTGAAGATGGTCCACAACGGCATCGAATACGGGGACATGCAGGTGATAGCTGAGGCCTACCACTTCCTGAAGGACGGCGTCAACCTATCCCACGACGAGATGGCGAAGGTCTTCCGGCAGTGGGGTGAAGGCGTGCTGGACTCGTATCTGATTGACATCACCGCCGACATCCTCGCTTTTCGCGATGAGGAGGGATCTCCGCAAGTCGAGTCGATTCTCGATGCCGCCGGTCAGAAAGGGACCGGGAAGTGGACCGTCATGTCCGCCCTGGATTTGGGCATGCCGACCACCCTGGTCGCCGAAGCCGTATTTGCCCGGATCGTCTCGGCCTTGAAGGACGAGCGAATCGCCGCCTCCGGCAGGCTGGCAGGACCGCGCGGCGATGTCCTGGAAGGCCTCGCCCCCGCCACCCCGCCCGAGACCCGCCAGGAGATCGCCACCCACAAACGGGCGATCTGGATTGAGAAGCTGCAGCAGGCCGTCTACGCCTCGAAGATCATTTCCTACGCCCAGGGTTTCATGCTGCTGCGAGCCGCCGCCGACGAGTACGGATGGGATCTGGATTATGGGAGGGTTGCTTCGCTGTGGCGGGAGGGGTGCATCATCCGGGCTGCGTTCCTCGACGACATCGCGTCCGCCTTCACAAACGATCCGGGCTTGACCAACCTGATGCTCGATCAGTTCTTCATGCGAGCTCTAGCCGAGTCGGAGAAGGGGCTGCGAGCCGTGGTCCGTCAGGCGGTCCGGATCGGCATCCCGGTACCTGCCTACTCAACGGCGCTGGCCTTCTACGACTCCTACCGCTCAGGCCGGTTGCCCGCCAACTTGATCCAGGCCCAGCGCGACTACTTCGGCGCCCACACCTACGAGCGGACCGATCGCCCGCGGGGCGAGTTCTTCCACACCAACTGGACGGGGAAGGGTGGCGACACCACCGCCGGAACCTACCAGGCGTGACCTTCCCCGGCTCACCCCGCTGCTTTCGCCAACGTGATTAACACCGAACGGTGCTCAGACCCGAGACTTGGACCAACCTCCCGCTCGATCGTCGTCAGCTCAGCGCTGTGAAGGAGGTGGTCGATGGGTACTCCGAAGGGACCGAGGACGGCCGGCCATGATGCTTGCGGGCCAAAGCCGTCCAACGAGTTGACCAAGTCGGAATCGGCCAGCGGTCGGTAGGCATGCGACCAGGGAGAAACATTGAGGTCGCCTACCACGATCACAGGTCGGTCCTGGCCGGCGGCCCATTCCACCACGCCGGCCAGTTGCTCGTCTCGGGAAGTGGCCTTCCGACCGGAGGTGGGTGACGGGGGGTGTACGACAAGGATACGGATCGGAACCTCCCCCATGACCATGTCGAGTTCCCGGGCCCGGGGGGTGTTCGGACCTACCCGAACGCCACGAAGTTCCACCTCGAGCCCATGCCGGACCAGGACCGCATTACCGAAGCTGAAGGCAGTGCGTAGGCCCGGCGAGAGATCGTAGGAAAGCTCAGACCGGGTAATTGCTTCTTCCCACTGTGGGCCGCCCTCGAAGATGAAGATGAGATCGGCGCCGCTCGTCTCGAAAAGCTCGATCACCTCATCGGTTCGTTCGTTGTGCGCGGTCACGTTGAAGATGAGGATGCGCAAGGTAGGAGAGTCGGGGGCAGGCGGGGCCGGTGATCCGAGGTAAAAGGGAAGGACCAATGCGGCGTTGACCAGAACCCCCGCCACCGCCACCCCGAACGGCCACCAGGAACGGGCCACCGCCAACAGACCGGCTGCAACCACCAACCCGACTGCGTAGTGGGGTCGAAAGTGTGATGCGAGGTCGAGCGGCCACCAAAGGCGGCCCAGGAACCCGAGGATGGTCGCAGCCAGGAATCCACTCCCAACAACCAAGCCAGCCGCCCGCAGGGAGT
>Ga0209751_10005149_pt1 | contig 12397 bp, 6 predicted proteins | sample RifCSP13_1_FD_184019 | JGI IMG/M metagenome (GOLD analysis project Ga0209751, IMG submission 184019) | Soil microbial communities from Rifle, Colorado - Rifle CSP2_sed 13_1 (SPAdes) (version 2) | ecosystem: Environmental > Terrestrial > Deep subsurface > Rock core/Sediment | place: Rifle... | reverse complement strand
CGGGCGGCCGCTTGGCGGCGCTCTTCTTCATCGCCGCCGTTCTCGCGATCGGCGCGCTCGTCCTCTACTGGGGGGTGACCCGATGACGGCGAGGAATCGCGAGCTGGCGGGCCTCGTGGTGGCCGCCGTGATCGCGGGCGTCGCGCTGGCCAGCGTGACCATCGCCCGTGACGCGGAGGTCTCCGCACGCCCCCTCACGTACGGTGCACTGTTCCTCGGCCTCTACCTCGTCGCGCACGTCGTCGCGCGCCGCACGGTGCCATATGCGGACGGGGCGCTCCTGCCGCTGACCGCGGTCCTCACCGCCTTCGGCCTGACCCTGAACTATCGCCTCGATCCGGACGACGGGGGGCGCCAGGCGCTCTGGGTGCTGATCGGCGTCGGTGTCCTCGTCGCGACCCTCGTCGCACTGCGTTACGACTACCGCGTCCTCGAGTCGTACCGCTACCTGTTCGGGGTGGCAGCGGTCATCCTGCTCCTGCTCCCCTCTGTGCCGGGCCTGGGCGCGCAGGTCAACGGTGTCCGGCTGTGGGTGCATGCTGGCCCGCTCCAGTTCCAGCCGGGCGAGCTCGCGAAGATCTTCCTCATCGTCTTTCTCGCCGGCTACCTCCGGGAGAAGCGGGAGGTGATCGCGCAGGGGCGGCTCAAGGACTTCGGGCCTCTCTTCGCGATCTGGGGCGCGGCGATGCTCGTCATCGTCCAGACGAGCGACCTCGGGAGCGCGCTCCTCAACTTCGGGATCTTCCTGGCGATGCTCTACGTCGCGACAGGACGTGCGCTCTTCGTCGCGGCTGGGCTCGCACTCTTCGTCGGCGGCGCCGCCCTGCTCTACAACGCGCTCCAGCACGTGCAGGACCGGGTCACGATCTGGCTGCATCCGTGGACGGACGAGCGTGTCTACTGCGCAGCCCTGAACGGGCAGCTCGAGTTCCGCCAGAACTGTGCGTCGTACCAGCTCGTCAAAAGCCTCTACTCGATCGCGAACGGCGGCTTCGGCGGCACCGGCCTGGGTGAGGGCACGTTCACGTCGACCGACGGGGCGACCCTGATCCCGTATCTGCGAACCGACTTCATCTACTCAGCGGTCGCGCAGGAGCTCGGGCTCGTCGGCGCCGCTGCGCTCCTGCTCGTCTTCATGCTCTTCGTCGTGCGGGGAATGCGTATTGCGCTGCGCGCGCAGGACGGCTTCTCGAAGCTGCTCGCGGCCGGTCTCACGTTCGGCTTCGCGCTGCAGACGTTCATCATCGTCGGAGGCGTCCTCCGGGTCGTGCCACTCACCGGCATCACGCTCCCGTTCGTCTCCTACGGCGGTACGAGCATCGTGGCCAACTTCCTCATGCTCGCGGGCCTCCTCCTCGTCTCCCACCGCGCAAACGAGCAGAGCTCGCTCCAATGAACCGCCAGATCGTCAGGCTCACCTACGTCTCGCTCGCCCTCGTCGGCGTGCTCGTCGTGATGACGACGTACTGGCAGACGTGGGCGGCGCCCGGCCTGGCCGACCGGCAGGACAACGCGATCAAGCGCGTGGCGGAGTTCTCGGTCGACCGCGGCCTGATCTTCTCCTGGCAGCCGCGACGGCGCCTCGCCCGCAACGTCGAGCGAACGGTGGATGGGAAGACGCTCTTCTTCCGCCGCTACCCCTACGGCCGGCTCGCAGCCCACGTCGTCGGCTACTCGACCGCCGGACGCTCGCGAACCGGCCTCGAGCGGTCGCTCAACGACTACCTCACCGCGTCCAACGCGAACCTCTCGACGCTCGTCGACAAGGCGCTCGACGAGCTGCGCGGAAAGCCGGTCGAGGGCAACGACGTCGTGCTCAACCTCGACCTCGACGCCCAGAACGTGGCGCTCGATGAGCTCGGAACGCAGTGCGGGGCCGTCGTGGCGCTCGATCCGCGCACCGGAAAGGTTCGGGTGATGGTCTCCTCCCCGGGCTTCGACCCGAACCTCGTCGAGGAGAGCTTCCAGCGCATCTCGCGCATTACCGCCGACTGCCGGCCGGCCTCGCCGCTCCTGAACCGCGCGAGCGCCGGCCTCTACGTTCCGGGATCGACCTTCAAGGTCATCACCGCCTCGGCCGCGCTCGAGGCGAAGAAGTTCACCCCGGACTCGAGCTTCGTCGATCCGGGGTACTGCATCGTCTATGGAAAGCACGTGAACAACTTCGACACGTCGTCTCCCTTCGGCACGATCGATCTCGAGAACGCGCTCGTCCATTCGGTCAACTCCGTGTTCTGCAACGTCGGGCTGAAGCTGGGCGCGAAGCTGATCCTCGACACGGCGAAGCGATTCGGCTTCTACGAGCGCCCACCGCTCGAGACCCCGGCCGACGAGCGCCTGCCGAGCGGCCTGTACGACGACGGGAGGCTCTACTATCCCCGGCTCGACTCTGACGTCGACGCGGGTCGGATGGCCTTCGGGCAGGAACGGATGCTGGTCACGCCGCTCCAGATGGCGATGATCGCGGGCACGATCGGCGTCGGCGGGCGGCTCATGGAGCCGCAGGCGGTCGACCGGATCGTCACTCCCGGCGGACGCGTGATCGTCCGGCAGCGGCCTGCGCTCATCCGCCGCGCCGTGAGCCAGGAGACCGCGGATGCGGTCGCACAGATGATGCGGCTCGCCGTGGAGCGAGGAACTGGAACGGCTGCGCAGATTCCCGGCTACTCGGTCGGCGGCAAGACGGGAACGGGGGAGACGGGCGTTCCGGGCTCCAACACGACGTGGTTCATCGCCTTCGCCGGCCGCGACGAGGAGACCCCGCCGGAGCTCGCGATTGCCGTCGTCCTCCAGAACCAGAGCGGGACCGGGGGAACGACGGCCGCGCCCATCGCACGTGCGGTGATGGAGGCACTCCTGCGCCCGACGGCGAATCCCTAACCTTCAGCTAGCACCACATGGCCACCCAGGACACGCTCACAGGAACCCTCTTCGCCTCTCGCTACCGCGTCACGAGGAAGCTCGGCGGCGGCGGGATGGCCGACGTCTACCTGGCCGAGGACCAGGAGCTCGGCCGCCGGGTGGCGATCAAGGTACTGCACGAGCGCTATGCGCACGACGACCAGTTCGTCGAGCGCTTCCGGCGCGAGGCGACCCACGCGGCCGGTCTCTCTCACCCGAACATCGTCTCCATCTACGACCGCGGCACGACAGACGGCTCGTACTTCATCGTCATGGAGTACGTCGAGGGCCAGACGCTCAAGGAGCTCATCCGGGGCCGTGGGCAGTGCCCGATCCCGATGGCGATCGCATACACGCGCCAAATCCTCGCCGCGCTCCGCTACGCGCACAGAAACGGCGTGATCCACCGCGACATCAAGCCCCACAACGTCATCGTCGACCCCGAGGGCGTGGTCAAGGTCACGGACTTCGGCATCGCCCGCGCCGGCCCGAGCCAGATGACGGAGGAGGGCGCCATCATCGGCACCGCACAGTACCTCTCGCCCGAGCAGGCACGGGGCGCCCCGGTCGACCAGACCTCGGATCTCTACTCGACCGGAATCGTCCTCTTCGAGCTGCTGACCGGGAGCGTGCCGTTCTCCGGCGAGACGCCCGTCGAGATCGCGATGAAGCACCTCTCCGAGGTGCCCGAGGCGCCGTCCGAGCTCCGCCCGGAGGTGCCGCCCGATGTCGACATGGTCGTCCTGCGCGCACTCGCCAAGGAGCCGTCGGAGCGTTACCAGTCGGCCGCGGCGATGGGCGCCGACCTCGAGACCGTCGCCCATGGGGGGCACGTCCCGGTGGAGACCGCGGACGCCGCGACGGTGGTCCTCGCCGGTGGGAGAATGGCGGATGCCACGGCGGCGACGCAGCTGACGCGTCGCGGGCCCCCCGGCTATCCGCCCCAATACGAGCCGATCGCGCCTCGCCGCCGTCTCGTCTGGCCCTGGCTCCTCGGGCTCGGAGTGGTGCTCGCGTTCGTCGCGGGCGGCTGGTTCCTGTACGAGACGATCCAGCGCCAGCTCGCCGACGCCGAGCAGGTCAGGGTTCCCTACGTCGTCGCCCTCCGGCAGGCGCAAGCCGTCGACGACATCACGGAGAGAGGCCTCGTTCCGCGCGTACGCCGAATCTCCAACTCGGACGTCGAGGAGGGATTCGTCTTCGCGCAGAGCCCCACCGAGGGGACGAACGTCGACAAGGACACGCTGGTCACCATCGACGTCTCGTCAGGCAAGCCGGAGGTGACGGTCCCGAGCGTGGTCGGCCAGAGCGCCACGGACGCCGTCGCCGAGCTGACTCGGGCAGGCCTCGATACGCAGATCGTCGAGGTCAACTCCGATCGAGACGAAGGTACGGTGACCGCGCAGACGCCGGCCGCAGGGACGGTCGTCGTCGAGGGGACGCAGGTCCGGATCAACGTCTCGAAGGGGCCGAAGCCGGTCAACGTCCCGAACGTGATCGGGCTGCCCTACGACCAGGCCTTCACGGAGCTCAAGCGAGCGGGTTTCGACGTTGCCCGCGTCAACGTCGACTCCGACCTCGCCAAGGACATCGTCGTCGACCAGGTTCCGAGTGGAGGCTCGGAGAGCTCGAAGGGCGCGACGGTGACGCTCTCGGTCTCGCGAGGTCCGGTCACGACCGCGGTCCCGGACGTGACCAACCAGGACGTGGCGATCGCGCAGGCGACGCTCGAGGCCGCGGGCTTCCGCACGCGTGTTGTACTCGAGAACACCGACGAACCGGGCTTCGACGGCATCGTGATCTCGCAGGACCCGATCGGCGGCACCCAGGCGAAGGCCGGCTCGATCGTCACGCTCTTCGTCGGCCGCTTCACGGGCACGGATACGACAACGACGCCGTGAGGGGACGGCTGCGCGTCGCGGTTCTCGCGGGCGGCCGCTCGAGCGAACACGAGATCTCCCTGGCGTCGGCCCGCTCTGTTCTCGACGCGCTCGATCCAGAGCGCTACGAGACGACGACGATCGAGATCGGCCGCCACGGACGCTGGGAGCTCGCCGCCGGTGGAGCCAGGGCCTTACCGGGGTCAGATCCCACGGGTCCGACCGCAACGGCCGAAACCCTGCCCGTCGTCGCCGACTCCCCTCCCGCCGCCGTTCTCGGCCAGATCGACGTCGTGATGCCGATCTTGCACGGCCCGTTCGGCGAGGACGGCACCGTCCAGGGGCTTCTCGAGCTCGCCGGTGTGCCGTACATCGGTGCCGGCGTCGCAGCCTCGGCGCTCTGTATGGACAAGGACCTGTTCAAGGCCGTCCTCCGCGACAGGGGGATTCCCGTCGCGCAGAACGTCACGCTCCGGGAAGGCGACCCGCCTGGGCATCCGTTCCCGTACCCCGTCTTCGTCAAGCCCGCCCGGCTCGGGTCGTCGATCGGGATGACCAAGGTGCACGGGGAGGACGAGCTCGCGGCGGCAGTCGGGCTCGCGCGTCGGCACGACGACAAGGTGCTGATCGAGGAGTTCGTCCCCGGAACCGAGGTCGAGTGCGGCGTCCTCGGGAACCGCGATCCTGTCGCTTCGGTCGTCGGCGAGATCGTCGCCCACGCTGAGTGGTACGACTACTCTGCGAAGTACGACGAAGGCGGGATGGACCTCGTCATCCCTGCCCGGATTCCGCCGGAGGCGGATGCGCGCGTGCGCAGCCTGGCGGTCGACTCGTTCGTGGCGACCGAGTGCGAGGGAATGGCTCGGATCGACTTCTTCGTCCGCCCGGACGGCGAGGTCGTCGTCAACGAGATCAACACCATTCCCGGCTTCACCGCGACGAGCGTGTACGCAAAGCTCTTCGAGGCATCGGGGATCCCGTACGCGGAACTCCTCGACCGGCTGATCGAGCTCGCGCTCGAGCGCCACGAGCGCCGCTCCGGGTTGGAGTTCTGAGGACGTAGGGGCGAGATATATCTCGCCCCTACGAAAGCCCCGCAAGCAGTCGCTCGGTCTCGGCAGCACGCCACTCGAGCCCGATGGACTCGAAGCACACGACTGCCTGGTCGACGAGCGAAGGGTCCCCGCGCACGATCCCGAGCGCACGCAGGGCAAACGGGCGCGTGTAGCTCTCTCGGTGGAGGAACGGTACCGCCTCGACCTCCACCCGAGCAGCCCGACCGAGCGCTGCGAGGGCGTCGAGCCGGGCCGCCGCGCCGTCGAGCCCCCATGGGTCGCCGGTGGCCGGGAGGATGGCGAGAATCCGCTCGGCCGCGTCGAGGTCCCCGCGGAGGAGGGCCAGACGCAGGAGCGCGGGCTCCCGCTCCGCCGGGCCGACGACAACGGCGCCACTGCGGCCGAGCTCGACGAGCCGGTCGACCTCGTCGTCCCAGTCGAGGTGCGCGGCGCCGAGCGCGCAGACGATGAACGTGCGCCAGTTGAACTGGCAGGGGAACTCCGCGTTGGCCGCCGCTGTGGTCTCCGCGCGAGCGGCCAGCCCGGCCAGCGTCTCCCAGCGCCCGAGGACACTCTCGAACAGGGCTTCGTGGGCGAGCGCGTGGACCTCGTCGTGCGGACCCACTGACGGCGCAATCCGGCCATGGGCGTCCGCCAGGCGACGCACGTCGCCGATACGCCCGGCCCGGAGGTGGGCGAGGCCGGCGATCCAGAGCCGGTTCGCCTGATGGCCGGGGTTGGAGGCGTACGCGGTGACCTCGAGCGCGCGATCGGCCCACGTGCACGCCTCCGCGTAGTCGCCCGCCGCCGTCGCAACGAGGGTCTTCGCCTCGAACCCGGAGCCGACGAGTATCCCAAGCCCGAGCGACTGCCCGATAGCAAGTGCCTCGTCGGCCGCCTGCGCCCCTGTCTCCGGCCGAGACAGCGCCTGCGCAACAGCGGCGAAGCCGCGGGCCTCCGTTCCGGGGCGCGAGAGTTCGAGCGCCCTCGCAAGCCACTCCTCTCCGAGTTTGCGGGACGGCGGACGCTTCCACATGTAGGGGCGCCCGAGAGCGTAGTACGCAAGCTGGGCGTAGATCTCGGCAGCGACCGGCTGCTCGGGCTCGAGGGAGAGCGCCTCCTCCACCGAGTCGCGAAAGCCCTGCATGTCATAGCGGAGCGTATGCGTGCGCCCCGTCTGGTAGAGGATCTCGACTCTCTCGCGACGGTCGAGCCCGAGCGCCAGCGCCCGCTCGAGCAGCGCGAGCGCCTCCTCGATCTCGTAGCGCCCGGCGGCGAGCTCGGCTGCGCGCCGCAGCCATGTAACCGCCTTCGCGCGCAGCTCCTCGTAGCGGTCGGGCTCGTCACCCCAGGCAAGATCGGAGTCCTCGGGCCTCACGGCCTCCGCGTAGTGGAGGGCGAGCCGTCCGGCGTCCTCGTCCCGGCCGCCGCCGCGGCGCTCGAGCCAGGCCCCGAGGTCTCCGTGGAGACGGGCTCGGTCGCGTCGTGTCAACGAGCCGTACGCGACCTCGCGGGTCAACGCATGCTTGAAGACGAACTCGCGCTCGCCCTCGAGCGAAGAGCCCGAGCTCCGGCGAATGAAGTCCCGCCGCTCGAGGGCTCCAAAATCCGGCTCGGCACCGCCGAGAAGCTCGCGCACGGCGCTCGGCCAGAACGCTCGGCCGATCACGGCCGCGGCCTGGAGCGCGGCCTTCTCCCCAGGCGGAAGCAGGTCGATCCTGGCCGCGAGCACCGCATGCACCGAGTCGGGAAGGGCGGCGTCGGCCGGCAAGTGCGCGACGTCCCAGCCACCGGTGACGTCGAGTGCGCCTTGGTCGATCAGCGTCGCAAGGAGCTCCTCGACGAAGAGCGGGTTACCCTCCGCACGCCCGAGCACCTCGCGTGCCGCCTCCGGCATGTCGGCGGAGACGATGTCGGCGATGAGGCGATCGACGTCGTTGCCCGTCAGTGGCTCCAGCCAGATCCACTCGCTCGCCGCTCGACCCCGTCCCCAGGTGGGGCTGAGCTCGAGGAACTCGGGCCGAGCCGTCGCGAGGAGCAGCACGGGCGCTCGCACCTCAAGGAGCGTTCGCTCGAGGAGCTCGAACAGAGGCCCCTCTCCCCAATGCAGGTCCTCGACGAGGAGGACGAGTGGCCGCTCACCCGCCAACTCGGCGAGGAGGTCGATCCAGGCGTCGTGGAGGCGGTCGTGAGCGTCGATCGGGTGCAGCTCGCCTGCGACATCGAGCCCCAACGCCAGCCCCAGAAGCTCACGCTCGCCGAGGAGGGCGAGAGCGCGCTCGGTCGAGTCGCTGTCGAGGATCCCGAAGTGCTCTTTGAGGATCTCGCCGATCGGCCCGTATGTCCGCGCCAGCCCGTAGGGCAGGCAGCGGCCGGTGCGGCGCAGCGTGTCGACCGCCTCGCGTCCGAGCCATTCCCAGAGCTCGCGAACCAGGCGCGTCTTGCCCACTCCCGGCTCACCCATGATCGTGACGAGCTGCGGCTCGCTGCGTCCCGCGGCGCGAGCGAATGCCTTGTGCAGAAGGCCCAGCTCGCGATCGCGCCCAACGAACGCGCGCTTCAGGCCGGGAACGCCGCGGGGGCGCATGAGCGAGAGGGCGCGCACGAGCTTACGGCACTCGACCCCGCCGGGCTTGCCCTTCGCCTCGACGAGCATCGGGGCCTCGAACTCGAAGGCGCCCGAAACGAGTGCGGCCGCCCGCTCGCCCACCAGGATCTCACCCGGAGCAGCCGCTTGCTCCAACCGTGCCGCAACGTTCACCGCGTCGCCGCTGGCGAAGGAGCTTCTCTCGCGCGCCGCACCGACAACGACCTCGCCCGAGTTCACGCCAATGCGGAGGGAGAGCTCATGGCCGAAGGTCTGCTCGAGGCGCCGCTGCATGGCGAGGGCGGCGTGGAGGGCGCGCTCGACGTGGTCCTCCTGCGCCACGGCCACACCGAACGCTGCCATGACCGCATCCCCCGCGAACTTCTCCACCGTGCCACCCGTCCGCTCGATCTCCTCCGACATCGCCTCGTAGAAGCGGTCGAGGCGGAGTCGAACGCGCTCGGGGTCCTCGTCGCTCGCGACCGCCGTCGAGCCGACGAGATCGGCGAAGAGAGCCGTCACGATCTTCCGCTCCTCGCCATCGGTCACCGGTGAAGTCTCGCCGAGCCTGGGGGCGTGCGCTACCCGTAGCCAGATGGCGCGCGAAGATCCCTGAAGGCGTCTGCTTCGCGGCCGCGGCGCGTCTGATTCACGTCGAGCGTTCAGATACCCGCAAGCAGCCGCTCCGTCTGCGCGGCGTGCCAGTCGAGGCCGAGTGCGCGGAAGCGCTCGTCCGCCTGCGCGATGAGCGCGTCGTCCCGTCGAACGACGCCGAGCGCACGAACCGCAAAGGGTTCGATGTACGTACGCGACCGGAGAAACGTTGGAGCCTCCGCCTCGACGGCGTCGCCCATGCCGAGCGTCGCCAGCGCGTCGAGACGTGTCGCCAACATCGAAGGTCCGAAGACGAAGTCGCGCTCGAATCCGGTTTGCAGCAAGCGCTCTGCGTCCTCTCGATCACCCCGCACGAGCGCGAGGCGGAGCCGGGGCGGATCGAGATAGCCACCCCAACCTTCCCCCTCGAACTCGGCCGCGCGGGCCAGGAGTTCGGTCACTCCGGACCAGTCTCCATCGACAGCAGAGGCGAGCGCGCAGGCGATCAGCGTTCGCGCGTTGCGGACGCACGGTGTTCCGGCATTGGCCTGCGCCGCTTCGATCGCCGCTTCGGTGTGAGATCGCGCCTCCTCCCAGTCGGCGACGTTTTCGGCGATCTCGATGCGGACGGCCATGGAGTGCATGCGGTGGTGAGGGGAAAGCCGCGCGGCTGTCTCCGCGTGCAGCGCGGCCAGCCGGTACGCCTCTCGAAAACGTCCAACGGCAACGGCGATGGGAATCCCCGACTCGCACACCTCGCACAGGTGGTCGGGATCGCCGATCTCGGCCGCGAGCTGCAACCGCTGCTCCGAGAAGGTGGAGGCATCGTGATAGCGCGCGTCCACAAAAGCCGCATTGCCACGGGCGCCGAGTGCGTACGAACGGAGCTCCACGTCTCCGAGCCGGTCGGCAAGAGCGGAGGCCTCGCTCGCATCCGACATCGAGAACTGCTCGAGAGCCCGCGCAAGCAATGCCCGTACACGGGCAGGGGAATCGGGCGCGGCAAGGTCGAGCGCCTTGTCGATCCAGCCCGGAAGCGGAGCGAGGTCCGGCCTCTTCAGCCACATCCCCGAGCGGATCGCGGTCTGGAACGACAGCAGCGCGTACGCATTGGCCTCCGCGTCGCGATCCAGCGCGTGCAGGTCGAGACCTCGTCTCATTGCCTCCCAGAAGCCCTCCCCGTCGTAGCGGAGTGCGTTGGCGAGGCCGACATCGCACCAGAGTTCAGCTTGACGGCGCGGCTCGTCGGCGAGCTCGGCAGCACGCGTGAAGAGCTGGACGGCCTCCTCGATCTCGTACCGGCGGCGAGCGAGCTCACCGGCCCGGCGCAGCCAGGAGACAGCTTCGTCACGAAGCCGAGCGAGCTCGCTCGGTTCCCGGGCCCAGGCAAGATCCGCATCCTCAGGGCGAACGGCTTCGGCGTAGTGGTACGCAAGAAGCGAGGCGTGCTCGTCCTTCGCCCGGTCCGTTGCCGTGAGCCAGTCCGCGAACGCAGCGTGCAGACGCCCTCGGCGGGCTTTTGGAATACCCGCGTAGGCCACCTCACGGGTGAGCGCGTGCTTGATCGCAAACTCTCGCTCCCCGGCCATCGAGGAGCCGCCGCGGCGGCGGATGAAGTCGCGCTCGTCGAGCAGCCCGAAGTCCGGCTCCTCGCCATCGAGGAGGTGGATGACAGGGCCCTCCCAGAAGATCCGGCCGACCACGGATGCGGCTTGCAGCGCGGCTTTCTCCCGTGCAGGTAACCGGTCCATGCGTGCGGCGAGGACCGCGTGGACGGAGTCGGGAACCGAGAACCCTTCCGGCAGCTCGTGCGCGCGCAGCCTGCCGTTCTCTCTCTCGAGCACCCCGGCCTCCAGAAGCGCACCGATCAGCTCCTCCACGAAGAACGGGTTTCCTTCGGCCCGCTCCACAAGGAGACCACCGAGCGAGGCGGGCAGCTCCGAGCCGAGTAGCTCCTCGAGCAGACGAACCGTCTCAGTCTCCGCAAGCGGCTCGAGCCAGATCGCAGTCGTGTTGCGGCGGCCGCCGCCCCACGCCGGCCTGCGGTCCAGGAACTCGGGACGCGATGTCGCGAGCGCCATGAGCGGGCCCTGTGCCTCGCGGACCATGCGATCGAGCAGGTCGAGGAGATCGTCTTCGGCCCAGTGCAGATCCTCGACGAGCACGACGGTCGGCCGCTCGGCAGCGAGCGCCTCGAGGAAGCCGACGACGGCGGCGTGCAGCTGCTCGCGCGCGTCGAGTGGATGAAGAGCGCCCGCGACGTCGAGCCCGAGCGCAAGCCCGAGGATCTTGCGCTCGCCGAGGCGAGAGAGGACGTCTTCAGGAGCATCGCTGTCGAGGATCCCGAAGTGCTCCTTGAGCACCTCGCCCAGCGCCCAGTACGTGATCCCGTCACCGTACGGAAGGCAGCGCCCGGTCCGGCGGAGGGGGGCGGGCTCCTCGTCGGCGAGCACCTCCCAGAGCTCGCGGACGAGCGTCGTCTTCCCCACACCCGGCTCGCCGACGATCGTCACCAGATGCGGCTCCCTCTGGGAAACGGCTCGCCGGAACGTCGCACGCAAGAGGTCGAGCTCGCTCTCCCGGCCGACGAACGTGCGGCGGAGACCGCCGAACCCACGCGGGCGCGCCAGCGTGAGCGCGCGCAGGACGGGGCGACACGCAACGCCGCCCGGCTTGCCCTTGGCGTCGACGACGCGCGGCTCGCCGAACTCGAATGCGCTACCCGCAGCCGCGACGGTCCGCTCCCCGGCCAGCACCTCCCCGGGTGCAGCCGCCTGCTCCAGCCTGGAGCAGACGTTGACGGCATCGCCCGTGACGAACGAGCTGCCCTCGCGTGCCTGACCGACGACCACCTCGCCGGTGTTGACGCCGACGCGGATGGTGAGTCGCCCACCGTAGAGCTCGACGAGGCGGCGCTGCATGGCCAGTGCGGCGTGAAGGGCGCGTTCCGCGTGGTCCTCGAGGGCCGCCGGGGCCCCGAAGGCGGCCATGACGGCGTCACCCGCGAACTTCTCGACCGTGCCTCCCGTTCGCTCGATCTCCTCTGCCATCGCCTCGTAGAACCGCTCGAGTAAGGCCCGAACGCGCTCCGGATCCTCGTCGTCGGCGAGTGCGGTCGAGCCGACGAGGTCGGCGAAGAGAACGGTGACGAGCTTCCGCTCCTCCCCGACAGTCATGCGCGAAGTCTGGCGAGTACAGCCGCCCCGTGCCAGAGGATTGATGTGAAAGACGAGCGCGGCCGCGTAGCGGCCGCCTTCAGGGATCTTCGCGCGAGCGGGATCCGCGCGAGCGGATTCCGGTCTTGCGCCAAACTACGAGAGGCTTGAGGTGAAACACGAGCGCCGCGGCCGCGAAGCGGCCCTTGCTCCTCTGTCAAGTCG
>Ga0209751_10005148_pt1 | contig 12399 bp, 13 predicted proteins | sample RifCSP13_1_FD_184019 | JGI IMG/M metagenome (GOLD analysis project Ga0209751, IMG submission 184019) | Soil microbial communities from Rifle, Colorado - Rifle CSP2_sed 13_1 (SPAdes) (version 2) | ecosystem: Environmental > Terrestrial > Deep subsurface > Rock core/Sediment | place: Rifle... | reverse complement strand
AGGGCGCAAACCCCCCGCCTTGGTGCCGTGTGGGGGTTTCCTTATGAACCTGACCTCGCAGGTGGGTGCCCCGCATGCGCTTCAGGCTTCCCTTCGAGCGGCTCAGGGTAAACCCTTTCCCCAAGCCCAGGGCATGCACACCGCACACCTGTAGGGGCTCCCGTTCATTTGTCGTTGGCTCAAGGAAACTGACCCCATCACGAACACGGCAGGGGGTTTCAGTCGTCATGTGTCACGCCCTCCACCGGAGGGCTTCCGCGTAAGCACCGTTTCCAGTTCCGCTTCCAGTGCCTGGATCTTCGCCGCCGCTGCGGTCTCCTCCCTTTTCACCCACTCTTCCAGCTTCAAGTACGCGTCCGCAATGTTCAACGATGCGAGGACGGCCAATTTGACCGACAGGAGGGCCGTCCCACCCGCCACCTCATGGATCTGCTGATCGACGTATCGGGCAACCCGCTGGGCGTAGGCGGGATCCTCTCCGCCGAGCCCCCGCAGGCTGTACCGCTCCCCGAAAATCTCCACCTCCACGGCATCGCCTTGATTGGTCATCTCCGCGCCTGCAGCGCAGCCTCCACCCGCGAGACCTCTTCGAGCAGCTCATCGACCCGGGCGCGGATTTCTTTCCGCTCGGCCTCTAGCCGCTCGACGGACTTCTTCAACGTGGTCTTTTCGGCGACCGCCGCCTTCAGCCCTTCTTCCATGCTCTTGACCCGCCCCTCCAGGACCTTCTTCTGCGATTCACATTCATGGAGGAGCCCCACCACTTCTCGGACCCTGCGCTCAAGGTCCTGAAGCCTTTCCAGAATCATCGCAAGACGCCCCCTACCTCGTGCCCGAGCGTCCGGAGGATCCGCTCGTGAATCGCCTCCACCTCGTCATCGGTCAGGGTGCGATCCGCCGCTCGATACGCGATGGAAAAGGCCAGGCTCTTCTTCCCGGCCGGAACCGGTTTTCCCTGATACACATCGAAGAGCCCCACCCCTTCGACCAGCGCCCCCCCGGCGCGCCGGATCGCCGCCTCCACCTCTGCGGCCGCCACCTGCTCCGGGACGATCACCGCCATGTCTCGGAAGACCGCCGGATACCGCGGCAGAGGCGTGTACCGCGCCGCCGCCCGCCGATGACGGTCGAGGAGATCGATGTCGATCTCCATGGCTGCTGCCCCGATCTTGAGATCGAAGCTCCGGAGCACTTCCGGGTGGACCATGCCGATCCACCCCACCTCCTGACCTGCCAGCACGATCCCCGCCTGCTGGCCGGGATGCAGGTACGAAATATCCGTCCCCGCCTTTGGGGCGATCGCGCACCCGACGGCCGCCGCGAGGGCCTCCGCAATTCCCTTCAGACCGTAAAAGTCCACCGGCTCTCCCTTCGTCCTCCACCAGGCGGGCTGCCAATCCCCAGCAACGAGGACCGCCACGACCCGGGGTTCTCCCGGGCGCGCCGCATCGGGTTGGGGACGAAAGGTCCGCGCGATTTCAAAGAGCCTGACGTCGGTGCTCCCCCGGGCGGCGTTCAGGACCAGATTCTCGAGGAGGGAAGGCAGCAGGAGACTCCGTAAGACCGCCTCGCCTCCGAGGGGATTCCGGATCCGCACCAGACGGCGCCGGACGTCCTCTACCGGCAGGCGTAACGTATCAAGAAGCTCTTCGCGTGTAAAGCTAAAATTGACCGTTTCTTGAAACCCCCACGCCGCCAGCAGCCGGCGAATCTGCCGCTCGATCCCCATGAAGGGAGTCACCGAAAGCGGCTGGACCTGGCTCGCCGGTCGGCGCGTCGGGATCTGGTCGAAGCCCTTCAGCCGGGCGACCTCCTCGGCCAAGTCGATCTCCCGGGTGAGGTCCTGGCGGTGGCTCGGAGGAGTGACCACGAGGACCTGGCGCCCGCGCCGCCGCGTCCGGCACTGGAGTCGCGCAAGGACCCCCTCGATGTCCGTCGGCGTGAAGGAGGCACCCAACACCAGCCGGATCCGCTCGACGCGGAGGGAGACCGACAAGGGCCGCGGCCGCTTGGCCCGCAGGTCGATCAGGCCCCGCGCCACTCGGCCGCCGGCGAACTCCACGATTAGTTGTGCTACCCGGTTCAGCGCCCGATCCACGCCCTCCGGATCCACCCCTCGCTCAAAGCGATAGGAGGACTCGGTACTCAGACCGAGCGCCTTGGCCGTGCGGCGAACGCTCACGGGCTGGAACAGGGCACTCTCCAAGAGCAGGTCGCGCGTCTCGGCGGTCACCTCGGTGGCCGCACCGCCCATGACCCCGGCAATGGCGACCGGATGCTGCGCGTCGGCGATCACGAGCATCGCGGGCGTGAGTGTGCGCTCCTGACCGTCAAGCGTCACGATCCGCTCCCCTTCGACCGCCCTGCGGACGACGATCCGTCTTCCCTGCAGCCGCGCGTGGTCGAAGGCGTGAAGCGGCTGGCCCATTTCGAGCAGGACATAGTTCGTGGCATCGACGACGTTGTTAATGGGTCGCAACCCCAACAGCGTCAGCCGCCGCCTCACCCAGAAGGGGGAGGGGCCGATGCGCACGCCCTGGATCACGCGTGCGGCGTATCGCGGGCAGAGATCGGCCGCCTTCACCATCACCGAGGCAAGGGTCCGGGTCGGCACGGTCCCTTCGCGGGGCTTCGCCGGTTTCAGACGCAGGGGCGCTCCCGTGAGGGCCGCGACCTCCCGCGCCATGCCCCAATGGGATAGACAGTCTCCCCGGTTCGGCGTGATGGCGACCTCGAGGAGGTGGTCGTGAATGCTGAGGGCCTCGGCCAGGTCGTGCCCCACCTGTATCCCGTCGTCGAGACGAAGGACCCCGGCGCTCTCTTCCCCGAGTCCTAACTCCTTTTCGGAGCAGATCATGCCGACCGATCGCTCCCCGCCGATGAGGACTTCCTCGATCCGTCGCCGGTCGGGCATCTGCGCGCCCGGGAGTGCCACCGGCACGCGGGCACCCACGGCGATATTGGGCGCGCCGCACAGGATCGGCACGACGGCGCGGCCCACATCGACCTGACAGCGGCTGAGCCTTTCCCCGGGCGGAGGCGGATGGATGGCCGTGATGCGGCCGACGACGACTTTCTTGAAGGCGGGACGAATCTCTTCAACCCCCTCCACTTCGCAGCCGGCCATCGTGAGGCGCTCGGCAAGCGCCGACGGGGAGAGGGTGACGGTGACGAATTCCCGCAGCCAATTGAAGCTGATCCTCATCCGATGGGAACTCCTCCGGGCAGACAATTGCATGGGGAAAGTTGACATGTCAAGATGATTATGAGCTATTATTGCGTAATTCAAGGCCCTGGACTGACTCTTGCATAAAAGGCGAATAGCTGTCGAATATCGGACGGGTAGCTGTGCAACCGCCACTGTCGCCCTGAGACTCGGAGACGAAAACTGCAGAGGTTCGAGCGATGGCCGGTGTGAAATGTCCCAAGTGCGGGCTGATGCAGATGCCCAGGCCGGCGTGTAAATCCTGCGGCACGCGCCTGGAGGGGGCGATCGCGCGGCCGATTTCTCCACCCTCTCTAGCGGCCCAGCCGGATTCACCACGCCCGAGACCAGCCTCTCCCTCTCCTCCACGCGGGGGCCCTATCTATCGGAGTGATACGCCTCCCCCCTTGTGGGTGGAAGAAGCCCCGCCGCCCCCACCCCCCCGCATGCCCCCGACGATGCCCCACCAGCAGCCTCCGTCCTTCGGCGGCGAACGGGGGACGTACGGGCTCTCTTTCTACGGTAAGGGAGGGTCGCTCTTCGGGATTTACATCGTCAATATGATTTTCACGATCTTGACGCTCGGGATCTACTATTTCTGGGGGAGGGTGAAGGTCCGGAGCTACATGCTGAGTCAGACCGAGTTTGCGGGCGATCGATTCGCCTACCACGGAACGGGCAAGGAGCTGTTCATGGGCTTCCTGAAGGTGCTCGTTCTCTTCTGGATCCCCATTTTGGCCTTGTTCTACGGCCCAGAGCTCCTCGGAGCGGGCGACATGGTGACCTACGTGAGTAAGGGGCTAGGCGTCGTCATTATCGTCTTCTTCATCCCCGTCGCCACGGTGGGGGTCCTCCGATACCGCATGAGTCGGACGTCGTGGCGGGGGATCCGTTTCTCCTTCCGGGGTCAGGTGAAGGACTTCATGAAGATCTTCCTGGGGGGCTGGTTCCTCACCGCGATCACGCTGGGCTTCTACTATCCGTACTTTATCACCAAGCAATTCGCCTTCATGGTGTCCCACTCCTACTTCGGCACCCAGAAATTCGATTTCGACGGGCAGGGGCGCGACCTCTTCAAGAGCTACCTCCTGGCCCTGCTGCTCACGCTGCCGACGCTGGGGCTGAACTGGCTCTGGTTCCAGGCCAAGATACTCCGGTACCTCTCGGAACACACGAGGTTCGGGCAGGCGCGGTTCCGCTCGACCGTGACGGGCGGGCGGCTACTCACGCTCATGCTGGGGAATATGCTCCTTTTGGTGGTGACCTTGACCCTTGGCCGGCCATGGATAATGGTCCGCAATGCCCGGTTCACGTGCCGGTACCTGACCCTTGAGGGCCCTCTGCCCCTCGCAGAGGTCAGGCAGGAAGCCCAGCTCGCCTCCGCCACGGGCGAAGGCCTGGCCAGTTTCCTTGATCTGGACACCGGTTTCGACGTAGGCTAGGCGTCACCCCGTCCCGCGGACCCACGGTTCTCAGGCTCAACGTTCAGGGTTCCCCGTTACACAGATCAAGGGTTGAAGGAATGAAAGGCGAGTGGGAGGGATACTACCTCGACGGCCAAAGCGCCGCCCGTCACCGGGCCGTCATCGGCTTGAAGCGGACCGGCCTGGAGATCACGACGGACCGCGGCACCCTCTGGTGGCCCTATGCGGATATTTCCCAGACCCAGGGCTTCTACGCGGGTGAGGAGGTGCGTCTCGAGCGAGGCGGTGAGATTCCGGAGGTCCTCCTCGTCGCCGACGCGGCATTCCTGACCGCACTGCATCGAATCACACCCGAGCTGGCAACCCGGTTCCACAATCCCGCCCGTCGCCGGATGCGCGCAAAGCTGACCCTCGTCGCAGCCCTCGCCGTCATCGGGATCACAACCACCATGTATCTGTGGGGTATCCCGGCTCTGGCGGGCATCATCGCGTCCCAGGTCCCGGTCTCGTGGGAAGAGCGCCTCGGGGAGGCCGTCGTCGAACACCTCGCGCCCCCCGCCAGACGGTGCGCGGATCCCACCCTGACGGCTGCCATCGACGAGATCATCGTGACCCTGACGCGCACCCTTCCCGGTTCCCCGTACACCTTCGGCGTCGTGGTGGCCGACAACCCCACCGTGAACGCCTTCGCAGCTCCCGGCGGACACGTCGTCCTGTTCCGGGGCCTGGTGGAGCGGACGAAAACCCCCGAGGAGCTGGCGGGTGTGCTCGCCCACGAGCTCCAGCACGTCCTGAAGCGCCATGCCACCCGCCTGCTGGTGCAGAACGCCTCGACCGGACTCCTCGTGGCCGCCCTGACGGGTGACGCGAGCGGCGCCATGACGTTCGGGCTGGAAGGGGCCCGGCTCCTCGGAATACTGCGGTACAGCCGCGGGTACGAGGAGGAGGCGGACACGGAGGGGATGCGGATGCTGGTCGCGGCGGGGATCGATCCCGCCGGGCTGATCGGCTTCTTCGACACCCTCCGCGAAGACAGGCGAGACGTCCCGGCATTTCTCACCTACCTCTCCACACACCCGAGCACCGGTGATCGCGTCGCGCGCCTGAAGTCGCTGGCGGCGCAGGTTGAGGTGAAGTCCACGAAGCTCCTTCCCCAGTATGATTGGGAGGAGATACGGGCACTCTGCACGTCCGCCGGCCGCTGAGGCCAGCACCACGCGCATCCTCTCGCGCAACATTTCCCGAGCGCGGCGGCTGCGACTGGGCGGGGATGCCGGAGCCCGCACAGGGCTGCTCCGCCCTTGTCCGACATCTTGGGATGCGCTCTGCCGCCGAAGCTGCCATGCGTGAAGGCCCAGTCGCCGCCAAAAAACAGACGTGCACGCTCACCGTGTCCGGCCTGACCTTCCGGGGCCACGGCATCGCCCGGACGGACGAGGGACAGGTCGTCTTCATTCCGTATGCGGCTCCCGGGGATGTCATTCGGGCCCGCATCCTGGAATCAAAGGGCGACTACCTGCGGGCGACCATCGAGCAGGTGGAAGAGCAGTCGGCGGATCGCGTCAGCCCTCCATGCCCACACTTCGGCCGATGCGGGGGGTGCCAGTGGCTCCACCTCGCGGATGAAGTCCAGCGCCGCTGGAAGGCCGAGATCCTGCGCGATCAACTGGCCCGCCTCGGCGGCTTTCGGGACGTCCCGATGGAGCCCCTGGTCTGTCCCGCCGCAGCGCTGGGATATCGCACCCGCGCGCAGCTCCAGGTGCGCGAGGTGGAGGGGTGGTACCGGTTCGGCTTCTTCGCCCCCGCCTCGCACCGCGTCGTCCCGGTGGGAACGTGTCCCCTCTTGCACCCGATGCTGAATGCGATCCTGGAGGGTCTGGCCGCACAAGCCACGCCGCCGCTCGCCAGGCTGATTCCCGGCCTCACCCAGGTCTGGCTGCTTGCGAGCCCCCGATCGAACCAGTCGCTGCTCACGCTGGTTGGCCCCCCGATGGAGCGGGCTTCGCTGCGGCACCTCTTCTTTGTGCTGCGCGAGCGCGTCCCGCATCTTATCGGCCTGATGTTAATGGGCAGCGACCGGACCGATCGGAGTCCGACCGGGAAGGTCGAACCGGCCGTCCGTTTCCTCGACCGCTTCGGCGATGGGCACCTCACCATGCAGGTAGGCGGCTACCGCTTCCGTGTGGACGCCAGCTCATTCTTTCAGCCGAGCGAAGCGGCTGCGGAGACCCTCGTCCACCTCATCGTGGAGATGGCAGCACTGGAGGGCGGTGAGCGGGTGGCGGACCTCTACTGCGGCGTAGGGACCTTCACGGCGCCCCTCGCCGCCCGAGCCGCAACGGTGGTGGGCGTCGAAGGCAATCCCCGGGCGGCCCGGGACGCCGAATTCAATCTTCGCGAAGCAGGTCTCGGCGAGAAGGTCCGGATCGTCCGGGCCTCTGTGTCACGAGCGCTGGAGACACGGGCGGTGGGCGAGGTGGCCGACGTTGTCGTCCTCGACCCGCCACGCCAGGGCCTTGAGCGTCCGGTTCTTGAGGGGATTGTCGCGCTTGACCCCCGCCGGATCCTCTACGTCTCGTGCGATCCCAGCACCTTGGCCCGCGACCTGAAGCGCTTCGTCCAGCGCGGCTACGAACTGAAGCGGGTGGTCCCCCTCGACCTCTCCCCCCAGACTTACCACATCGAATCCGTGTCCCTGCTCGCACGCTCCGTTCAAGCGTGATAGCGGCCGCGCCCTTGACATGCTCTGAGAAGCGCGATATTCTTACAGTAAGAAAGTAGGAATCATTCCGGAATGCACGGTACGGAGGGGCACATGGCTGCAGTTCGCATCGGACCAAAGCATCAGGTCACAATCCCCAAGGAGGTCTTCGAAGCCCTCGGGCTGGAGGCGGGGGATTTCCTCGATGCGAAAGCTGAGGCTGGGCGGATCATCCTGATTCCTAAGCGGCTTGCGGCCAAGGTCCCAGCCCCTCGTCTCTCCCCCGCTGAACAGAAGATCCTTATCCGAGCGAAGGCCAAGATCGAGCGCATCCAGGGTGATCTCCTCAAGGCTAAGGGCCTCACTCGAGAGGAGGTGCGGGTTGCGGCCAAAGCCGGACTGATCGACCCTGACCAGAGCTATTGGTGGACGGAGGAGTGCCAGAGGGGTGAGCGAGCCGCGGAACGCGACGTCCGGGCGGGGAGGGTCAAGACCTTCTCTAGCGTGGAAGAGCTCGTCAGCAGCCTTGGGCGATGATCCTTGCCAGAACGGAACGATTCAATAAGGAATTTGCACGACTGCCCCCCCACATGCAGGATCAAGCCAGGAAACAACTTGCCCTCCTTTTGACCATTCCCCGGCATCCCTCGCTTCAGATCAAGAAAATGAGGGGTTATGAGAACCTCTGGGAAGGCCGGATCACCCAGAATTACCGGTTCACGTTCCGTGTCGAAGGGGAAACTTTCCTCCTCCTGCGTATCGGCACGCATGATCTGCTGAGACAACCCGAGTGATTTCGCAGCTAGCCTGGCTCTTTTCTTGGTAACCCGCGCACGCTCGCGACGGGAGGGGGAAGGTGGGTGGAACCGTACAGGTGAATTCCGCGATGGTCGCAGCGATTGCACATCGAGTATGGGGGCTGGATGAGTTACTGGTACGCGAAGAGGAGGGGACCACATGTCCTATTATGAAGCCAGAAACTGCTTTAATGAGATTCTGCAGTTACTTCGCCGACCACAGGATCGGGATGAGACCATGATGTGGAATCTGAGTTCTGGTTTAAATCACCTGAATCAAGCCCTGGAAGCTGATCTTGAGAAGATTCAAGGCCTCCTGGGCCAGATCGCTCAGGCCCTACAGCATCGAAGGTAACGCGGGCATTGGCAGCGATGGTGCCAGGCTTGCGATTTGCTATAACGTCACACTGTTTCTTTGAGGGGGCATTGAGGAGATTTCTCGTCGATCTAGGAAAGACAGCCGGCACTTATCTGCTCGTGGTAGGGGGCGGCACGCTGGCATTGCTGCTGGCCACCACTTTCATCGGCTACCTTCCGTATAGCGACCGGCCAGGGCCTGGCTGGTACGGATTGCGTGTAGGCATCACGCTCGGAGAGGTATCGTTCCTCGTCTCCTGGGCGATATTCCTTGTGATACCAGCCGCGGTGATAGGCGCCATGCTATTTATCTCGGCCCAACTGCTGCTGTGGATTCGCACCCCGCGGTGGTTGATTGCGACCCTCGGCGCAGCCGCCTCGGCCCTGCTAAGCCTCATTCTCGTTGCTGCAACCGGATGGATCATCGCCATCGGCGCGGTTCCTGTGTACGGCGCCGCGCTCCTCGGAGGCGTCTACGGCGGTTGGCTCTTACCGAACCAGGCTGCTCAATCAGCGACAAGCGTAGGTTTGGGGGCGAGACAACGGTTGGCAATTCTTGGGATATGGTGCCTCGCTACCGCTTGGATAGCCTTCCCGTTTGTTCCGTGGCCGTTCCGCGAGGCTGACCAATCGCTAGAGGTCATTATCGTTCAGTGGATACCTGGTCCTGAGACACTCGTGCTGGCCGCAGATGGGCTCACGGCGGACGAGGTAGCCCAAATGGCAGCCATGGGAGTTACCGGGCAACTGAGTCGGCGTGGCACGTTTGGAGGTGGCAAAGGCATCAAGCACGCTCGCGCAGTCATTGTGATGCAGCGTCCGGTGGATTCCCCCCTAGCCCTCCCGGAACCCAATGGGTCCAGTTTGATCTACCTTCAGGAACTAGGCGGCTGGAAAAAGATCCCGCCTCATGCCGACACCTTACGAAGAAGCATCCGCCTGACGATCGCCAATGCCCCAGGGCGAATCATCTTCGAGACTGATAACGGGCCGAGCGGGGGAACATTCTTTGAATGGGCAGAGGCGCCAAAGGGCGCTGGAAAGTGACGGTGCACGCTAACCCGCCCAGCCTCCCACTGGAATCATACAGACCCTGGGAGAAATCGGACCACCCCTTTTCTGTTGCAACCCCTCGACCTCTTCCCCCAAACCTACCACATCGAATCCGTGACCCTGCTGGAAAAGTCCCCCGGTGGGTGAGCGAGCAGGGCCTCACTTGGCTTGACACCCGAGGCCGAGCCGTGTTACCCAAGCCGTGAGCTGCCGTCGGCTGCTGCATTAGCACTCCTGTCCAATTGAGGGAGGGATAAGGATGGAAGGTATACAGTTTTTAACCAATGACAAAGGACAAAAACGTCGCCGTCCTGATTCATCTCAAGAAATACGTCGAACTCTGGGAGGACCTCTACGACAGCCTCACCGCTCGCCGACGCGCTCGCGAGCCGAGATAATCGCTCGAATCCGTCAAGAAGCGCCTCCGGAGGCGCGCTTCCTCGCTTCGAAGCACTTCATCACTCCAGGTCACCCGTCGGAAGCCGCCTTGCGGGTATTAGTCAACAAAAGATTTGACCCCTTTGCTGACCGACCCCTTTGCTGACCCCTTTGCGACCTACTTACACGCGGTCCCAGGCGTGGTACAGCACTTGACACCCATTGGTAACTCATGGATATTCTGGAAAAGACACGCACAAAGGCATAGGGCGTCTAGCGGTAGAGGGGTACCAAGTAGGGCAAGCTACAGATTATCAGGGCGCAACCAGAGTTAAGGAAGCTAAGCATGCAGTACATTGCTACTGCTGTACTCACGCTCATTGTGGGTATTATTCTCTGGCAAATCAAGAAAGACAGGATTGGTCTCACCTACGAAGTTGTCGAGTCAGGGTCCTTTCCTCGGGAAAGAGGGATCGGTCAGTACTTCATTACCCTGCTTAGAAACACTGGTAATAAACCCGTACAGTCCACCCAGCTCGAGATCACATTCACAGCCGGATTGATAGAATCCACAAGCTTTTCGGACCCATCCCTCATCGTAGACTTAACAACCGAGCCCACCAAACTCAAGGGATCCATTCCAATCTTGAATCCTGGCGAGACCTTCGGGGCCACTATTACCATGATTGGCGACCCAAATATCTCCTCGCCAAAAGTCGTCGCTCGCGCCACTGGAGTCACAGCGTCGCCCAAAAAAGAAGTCACACGTGTGGACCACTCTTTCATTCTGCTCACCGGTGCGCTAACAGGTCTGCTTATCGCGATCGTATCGACAGGATTGATCTTCAGCGAAAAATCACCATTAGGGATTTTGTCGGAAAAACTGAGGACCAGGATATTTGGGTTAGATAGCAAACTGAAGGAGCTAGAGGAGGAAATGCATCGGTATGAGCAAGGGAAGCCGGATAGGGAGCAACTAATCTTCGCGATTCTTAACCGCGCCGGTCTTGGCCACCTGATGCCGAGGCTAATCAACTCTGGAGAAGGGATTACATACTGGAAGACTGGACTCTTCCTGATGCACTCATTTCTCGTCGATCAGGAAAATGGCAGGAAATACGCACGAGCGATGCAATTGTTGTTAGAGATACCGGATATGGCTCCATCCTCGCGGGGCTCCAATCTGTATTTGCTTGCCAAGGTCGAGCAGCTCCGCGGCAACAAGGAAAAGGCAATTGAGTATTTAGATAAGTGCAAGCGAGAGGCACCTCTCATGTACGAACACTTAATAACGCAGGATCCTTCCTATGACATCGACGCTTTGCGAGCGTGGCTTCTCAAGAACACTTCCCCGTGAGAATCTTAGGTAGGAGGGTCGAGGGTCAGGTCTTGAATCTTGACATTGCCCTACTGCAACCTTGCAGCACTCCCAGCACGGTGGGGGGCAGGCCTTGCAATAAAGCATCCTTATTGGACCTTGCGATCCTACCATGGTACCTCGAAGTCCCTCAGTTTCCCGGCGGCCCGATCGAAGCCCCGCATGACCTCTCCTCGGAAAGCGCCCAGGTGGAGCGCTTTCCGCACCGTCGGTCTTCCGGTCTTTCGACTCCTCATTCTCCGCACCCTCTTCAAGGCACCTTGACCTCTCGGTCAGAAAGTGCGTCTCGGCTGGCCTTCTGATCACGATAGTCTGGCACTACCCGGTAGATCTTGTGAAGTTCAAGGGAGGCTGGGTATCGGCGACCAGCGGCCCTATGCCCTCTTCTTCTGTTTCTGTCTTGCACGACCACCAGAAGCTGCCTGGCGTTTGGTCGCGGAACGCTGCGACTTTCCTACCCTGGCCTTGCGCTTGCCGGGGATGGGTTGGATTAAAAAGCGGAGAGCAGCATTGACCGAGGCTGAATCCGGGAAATACTCACGCACATCCGGCTCCAAAACGACGGCACCTGCTTTGGGTTTCACCTCTTTAGTAACCGTCGTCCCATCTGCCTTACGAATGGTAATCGTATATCCGGCTTGCATGGCGTGATAGTGTTTGCCACGCACCCCGCCAGTGAAGTTGTATTCGGCGCGCATCTCGTTGTCCGCCTGAACCGCCTTGGGGACGTTTGGCCGGCCCGACCTCGGACTGAGGAGCCTCACTCTGGGGCGGTAACGTAGAGCAGGATCTTCAGATATAAGTCGGGCTTATGCTTCTGCAGCCGCCGTGCGGCTCGACCGAGATAGACCTCCAGGAACTCCGACGCCTGAAGTATTAGAACCGGGGACCTCCGCCGAGTCTCGGGATTGGTGAAATCCTCGTCTCCGGAAATGAAATAGTCTGGCCGCGCACCGATGATGGAGGCCAGGATGGGCGCATCGGTCACATCCCGTACGAACCTGGAGGCCTCCACAACCGCGTCCTTTGAGGGGACCGGGACCATCTGGACGCGCGCGCCGAGGAGTTGAAAGAATCGCTCAAGCGCCCCCTCGCCTCCCCTCCTC
>Ga0209751_10005147_pt1 | contig 12400 bp, 10 predicted proteins | sample RifCSP13_1_FD_184019 | JGI IMG/M metagenome (GOLD analysis project Ga0209751, IMG submission 184019) | Soil microbial communities from Rifle, Colorado - Rifle CSP2_sed 13_1 (SPAdes) (version 2) | ecosystem: Environmental > Terrestrial > Deep subsurface > Rock core/Sediment | place: Rifle... | reverse complement strand
GGGGTGTTGCCTTGGGGCGAGCCGTAGGTGTTGGATAGCAGGCGCCGGAGGCCGTGGGCGCAGCCGAGGACGTAGAGGCGGCCTGCCACGCAGACGACGGCGGCGGCGTAGGCGTTGGCGATGACGAAGAGCGCGAGCATCAGACGATCTGGGTCTCGGTGATGACGCCGGCCTTCTTGAGCTTGATGAAGAGGCCGTCGTTGTTGGCGTCGATCTGCTTCACGTAGAGGCGGCCGATGTTGGCGCCGGGGTTGGCCGGGGCGGCGACGCGGTAGAGGTCGGCGTAGTTCTTGACGCCGAGGATGTGGCCCCAGACCTGGGCCCAGGCGAGGGCGGAGGTGCCGACCTGGACGCCGGCGAGGCCGTCGCTGGCGGGCTGCGGGCCGTCGTCGCCGGGGCTAGCGAAGGCGTCGTAGCGGTCGGGCTCGGCGTGGTTGTCCTTGGTCCGCCACTTGCCGGCGCCGGTGGCGACGGCGAATGGGTAGGCGCTGACGCCGGTGATGAGGGTGTTGCTGGTGGAGAGGTTGCCTACCTCTACGGCTGCGGGTGCTCCGGCACCGTAGAGTTTCAGGCCGTCGATGACGACGAGGCCGCCCGCGTTGCCTTGGATGTAGATGGGGGGGTTAGTGCCGTCGTCGTAGACCTGGCGCAGGTCCGCGAGGTGGAGGCTGGTGATGGTGGTTCCGGCGGTGGTGATGACGCGGAAGCCGGAGGGGACGAGGTAGAGGAGGTGGGCGGTGATGATGGTGGCGTCGACGCCGTTGGTGAACTTGATGCCGTCCTCGCTGGGGGTGACGAGGGTGGCGGTGGGGTCGGACAGTGTGAGCCCGATGATGGTTAGGCCGTTGGCGTCGGCGGCGCGGATGAGGTTGACGCCGCTGGACCCCTGGACGGCGAAGTCGATTGCGGTGATCCGGGCAGCACCGCTGAGGCAGTCAAAGGCGATGCCGGTGGTGCCGAGGACGCGGCAGGCGGTGAGGATGGTGTCGGTGGCGGTGATGCCGATGGTGAAGCCGGCGTCGGCGGCGGCGTCGTTGCAGGCGACGCGGTCGAGGGCGGCGCCGACGGCGTTGAGGGTGACGCGGGCGTTGGACTCCAGCTGGCGGAGGAGGACCTGGTCCTTGTCGATGGTGACGGCGGCGACGAGGATCCCAGGACCGATGCCCTGGACGGAGCGACAGGCGTTGCCGGCGGCGACGGTGAAGGCGTCGTAGCGGCCGGCGCTGGGCTTGGGCAGGACGGCGATGTGGACGGCGCCCGCGGTGATGGCGCTGGTGATCTGGGCGTAGTGGCCGGGCTTCGTGCCGACGCCGTCGACGATGGCGTCGAAGATGGCGGGCGAGAGCTCGTAAGGGGCATGTGGGTCGCCGGCGGCGGCGTGCGCGGGCACGGGGTCGGTGGGGCTGCCGTGGGTGTGGGTGCCCCGGCTGTAGGACGACACGCCACCGGCGCTCGCCGCCTGGCCGAAGGCGGTCTCGGTGACGACGGTGTCTGCGGGAGTGCCTGGACCGGCTAGCGCTGCGCCGCCGGAGACTGCCATCTGCAGCGTGTTGACAATGCCGCCGCTCCTACGGGCCAGCTCCAGGCGGCGCAGCCGCTCGTTCACTTCCTCCACCGTCGGCAGCAGGCCGCGGCCGCGGATGTATGCCTGGATAAGCGGCTGCCTGGGCTTGGTCCGTCCTCCAGCGATCATCGAGAGACCTCCACAGCTATGACGAGCTCGCCCTCGGCCTCGTCAGGCTGAAGAGCGAGGATGCGGACCGGGATATTGATGGGCTGGTTCAGGTAGGCCGTCTGGAGACGCACGGCGAGGGTGTCACCCAGCCGAAGATGCTCCCAGAGGTAGACTTCGAGCGCTGAGCCCGCGGTGTGCACCGCCAGGAGTGGATTTCCGCGCACCGTCAGCTCGAGCGCCTCGATCGGCTGGACACGTAGCTCCGACCAGCGCCTGGAGGAAATCATCAAGGCTGAGGTTTCCTCATCGGGGACCACGACGACCTTCTCTCCTCTGGCAGCGGCACCCTTGGACGCGAGAGAGGTCCGCGCCGCTCGCTCGTCCTTGACCGGAGCGCCCTCCATCTGCCCGCCGGTGGGAGCCCTTCCCGTCGCTTCGAGCGGCCCGAAGGCCACGCTGGCGATAGGCCTATCGGATGCCTCGCCGCTGCCGCCGACGAAGCTCACCAGAGAGGCGGCATCGACCAGCGCCCTGGTATAAGCAGCGGAGGATAGATGGTAGCCTCCGTCAAGCACGGCGAAGCCGCTGAGGTCATGCCCGCGCCGGCTCGTCCATCGCAAGATGGGCTGGACCGACGACCATGTGATGTGGTAGTCGAGCCACCACTCGCTGTTCGTCCGTTGAGCGAGGGAGTCGAGGGCGGCGCCGACGCTTTGAGCGCCGAGGGCGAACGGCTCAGGTGGGAGGAGATGCCCACTTCCCAGGGATCCGGGTGAAGTGTGGACATGGTGGGGGTTGCGGCCGCCCGCTGCGGCAAGGAGCTGGCCGGCCAGCTGGGGAGCGGAGAGCGAGGCGCCGCTGACCGCGGGTGGCACGACCCGCTCGTAGAGGAGCTGGCGCCACTCCTGGCATTCGACATGGGCGGAGCCCTCTTCGAGGTCGTAGGAGATGCGGCTAACATACCAGGCCCAGGGCTCCAGACGCTCCGTGGAGCGGTCGACGACCACGCTCCCCTCGTGGAGCTGGTCCGTCGAGATCAGCCAGGCCTCGTCCTCCAGGCCGGTGCCGGTGAGCAGTGGCCCATCGAACGGTAGGCCCTCGGTGATGGCGACATCGAAGCTGAGCAGCCCGGGAGTGTCCCCGCTGTGCACTCGGTCGATGTTGATAGCGCTCCGTAGCTCGCGGATCGGCGCGAAGGGGGGCGAGGGTCGGTGAAGATAGAGACAGGCTCTCATGTCCACCTGTCCCGCCAGCTAAACGAGAGGCTGATGCGGCCGCTGCCGATATTGGCTTCGGTGTAGCGCATGCTGTTGGCACCCGGTTCCAGGTGCAGCCAGTCGCTGATATCGTCCGGCGTGAGGCCGAAGGCGCGCGATCGCCCGATCGTGTTCCAGACGCTCCGGATGATATGAGTTCGGAACTCAGCGACCGCGATCTCGACGTTGTTCACGAGCGGGATTGCGAACGTCAGGAACTGGCCCGTGGTCAGGTTATCTAGCCGGCCGCTCATGAGATAGAGGGCCTGAGGAGAGCCTCGGACGACGAGCGGCGTATAGCTGGGGCTGAGGTCGACACGGACATTCCTCCAGCGGACGGTCGTGCCCAGCCCTAGAGCAGCGTCGCCCTGCGGCTCGGCCTCCACGCCGCAGGCGATGAAGTTAAAGTCTGTATTGGGGACCTCGGTCCATGCTGGGCCGCCGGGACCCTGGACCCATTCAGAGCCCCCGGAATACATGGAGAAGTATTGCCGGGCATAGCCGGCAAGATCGCCCACGCTGCCTCCCGAGCGTGAGAGAATGAGGGCGTAGTTGCCAGCCAAGCGCCGGTAGATGTCGGTGGGGCTAATGCTGAGGAAGAGGCTGACCTGCGTAGCGACGGTTGGAATAGAGCCAGCGGCAATCGAGGCAAAGAGGTCGGATGGCGGTGGGCCTCCGGATGGTCCAGAGGCGGTCAGCTTGTAGAGATGGGCGTTCAATGCGCCGGCCCCGCCCACGGCTCTAGAGATCTTCACTCGGAAGGCATCGATGCGCTGGTCTTCGCTAAGACCGAAGGACTGCGCCTGGGCGTCGCTGTTGAGCACGCCGATCTCATACGCGACGGCGGCATCAGGGTAGTTACCTGTGATTCGGTAGCTTCGGCCCTGGAGGGTGAGCCTCGAAAGCAGGTCCAGCGGGGTGATCACTTTGTTGTTGGCATAGGCAGGGGCACCGAAGTAGAAGCTTAGGCCGGTCGCCTCGCCGCGCACGTCCCGGCGTAGCAGCAGGGCCTCGAACCCCTCTTCGTCGGCGCCGTAGATCTCGAGCAGCATGTCGTGGTCGATCTCGTAGTCGAGGGCGACGCCGGTGACATTCGTCGAGGCGAAGCAGGGAGTATAGAGACTGAGGGAGTCGAAGTTGGGCGCCCCAGCCTGCGGCAGCGCGTCCTCGACTGTGACTATTCCCGCGCTCTGTGACAACCGGCTCACGGCCGCTGCCGCTCCCTGCCCGCGCAGCTCGCGCAGCCACTGCCCCGGCCGCAGCGTGCCGGGCGAGATAAAGCCGTCGGTCGTGCCGTAGACGTGGCGGTTGTTGCGGGAGGCGGCCAGGTCGAGCATGGGCTTCCGGTCCGACGAGGACATCCCCGGGTCAGCGCTGATGTAGTTGGTGAGCATGACGATCTCGTGCTCCACCCAGTAGGCGGTGGCGTTGGCGCTGTGCGCGGCGGCGGTCGTCGCGTTCCAGCCGCGGCGGATGTTGTCGAAGCTGGTGGGCGACTTGGAGCGGTAGTAGATCGCCTCATTGTCCACCAGGATAACGCCCTCTTCGGGGAAGCCGCTGGTGCCCTCGGGGTTGGTGACGGAGATGGACCCGCCATTAGCCGGGCTGGCGCCGGAGGCCATCGCCGCCACAGTCGCCGTGATGGCCGGCTGGAAGGCGATCGAGCACCAGATGGAAGTCGTCGTTGTATCGATGCCGTTCAGGTAGCGGTCGACCTCCACCCCGTCAACGAACACGCGGATATCGTATCCGGTGCTCTGCATCCTCCCACCGGCGATCTCGGCGGCGGTGTCGAAGGCGGCGTTGACGATGTCGATCGGGTAGCCGAGCCCCTGGCTGTCCACGCCCGGCAGAGGGGAGCGCCAGGCGATGGTCAGGGGATACATCCTGATGAAGTCGTTGGTATTGCCCTTGAGCGTGGTGGGCGTGATGGTTAGGGCCGGGTATGTGCGCACGTTGCCGGCGTTCGTGAGTGTGAAGTTGTGACCGGCGGCGGCGCTGCCGCTGATCAAGTGGACATCCGTGGAAACCGTATCTTCCTCCCAGATCGGCTCGGGCGCCTCCAGGCTCGCCACGTAGCTCTCCTCGTCGTGACCTTTCCAGGGCGTCAGGCCCAGGCTCTTGACCTGCATTCGGCGGGTGTTGCCGTTGTCGTCCATGACGCGCAGGTAGACAGGGTCGCGATAGGGGCTGAAGATGGTCTTGAGCCCGTCGATGAGGGTCTGCGTCGAGTTGCGGACAATGATGTGCAGGGGTATGACCCGGTCCTGGGGGTCACCCCGGATGAACGAGGGGAAATCACCGACCGCCTCCGCCATCACCACCTCCAAGGGAAACTGGCTGGCGATATCGAAGTCGGCCAGGAAGCAACCCTCGTATTGGGTGCCGGTCATCGAGAGGCCGTCGAAGTCAAGCACGCGAAGGTAGGCGGAACCCATTATCGCTCCTGTCGGCTGCCGTGGTGCATCATCGCTCCTGTAGTCGGCCCCTATCGATATGAAAGGAGGGCGCTGATGCGCCCTTCCCTGACCCCCGGCTTGCGAAAGCGCTAGATGTGACGCCAGGTTTTGCGCTCCAAGATCAGGGAGATCGTCTGTTTACCAACACCAAATTGCTCTGCCAGCTCTTGATGGAAGGGATGTAGCCCGTGGCCGTGTCCCTGGTCTGGGCTCTGAGGAGGAGCAAGCCGACGGATCTCCTTCACCTGCTCCTCAGTCAGTTTCGCCCTTCCATGCCGACTGCCCCTATTGTCTGGCACGGGTCGCCGCTGGCTAGCCGGGCCGCCCTCTTGGGATGCGCTTACAACGAATCGCCCGGTTAGGCGGTCTCGCTCTTGAGGCGACCGACGCCGACCGTTGTTGCGACCCGTTCTATACGAATGGCGGATATTCTCCGATGGTGTAACTTGCTCCAGATTGGAGAGACGATTGTTCGCTGGGTCCCCATCCTTGTGGTTTCCCTGGTAGCCTTCAGGGAAAGGCCCAACGAAGGCCTCGAGAACGAGTCGATGCATCCCCTGGGTCCGTTTGGTGCCATCTTTCTTAGTAAGGACGACCGAGCGATAACCCAGCGCGTTTCCCTGCGGCCGAAGGAATCGTGCGACGCGCCCCAGGCCTCGTAGGGCGTGAGCGGCTCCTCTTTCCGGAGATCGCGTAGCAGGCGCTCCAGCTCGTCGGCCATCCTAGCGCACCATTCGGTCCATGTCGCGGAGCACATCGGCCGTTCGGCGGCCCGGGCCGTTCACTACAATCCACCTTCCGTAATTCGTGATGCCACCGCCGCCGGCAGCCGGCGCCATCTGTGTCAGGGGGATGATCTCGCCGCTGGTTTGAGGCCGGAAGTATTCGATGCCGCGCTCATTGACCTGATATAGCTGGCCGGCGCGGACGGGGCCACCGTGCTCACGGCCGAGGATCGACTTAGTGAACCCTGCGGCCGCCCCCCCTAGGTTCGGAACCAGGCCTTTGATGGCTCCCAGGACAGTTGAGAGGCCGGGGATCGCGTCCTTCACACCCTGGATGATCCCCTCGACTATCCACTTGCCGATCTGGGCCCAGACCGTAGACGGAGAATGGATGCCGAGGAGGCCCTTGACGGCGTTGAACGCCTTGTTGAAGCCCTCCTCGAACGGCCCTTTTAGCTTGCTGGCCAGATCGCCTACTCCATTGATCAGGCCCTCAACAATGCCATTCCCAATCTTGTAGGCAGCGGCAGCCGCGGAGGGGACGGTGCTAGTCAGGAACTGGACTATGAGGGTCGGCAGGGTGCTGGTGAGGAAGTTGAAGGTGGCGGGGATGACGCTGCCATACCACCACTTCGGAAGGTCGATGAAGACCGCCGCGAGGCCTGTGAGGAAGGCGTTGCGGAAGATCGGGAAGCCCTTGCCACTCTCGGCAGGCAGCGAGACCGTGAGGAAAGCGAAGAAGGCCGACGCGAGACGCCCAAGGAACTCCAGCCACTGTAGCTCCAACGTGAGCGCCATCTCACCGACGGACTGAAGGAGACGGGGCCCACCCTCGATGACCAGATTAGGGAGTGTGACCTGGAAGAACTCGCGGACCTTCTCGCGCAGGCGGAACATTCCCACAACCAGGGCCGGTATGCCAAAGACGAAAAGAGCGGAGAGGGCACCAGCCACGATGCCAGCCCCCTTTGCCACCGCCTCCCTGAATTTGTAGACGAACTGGCCTGCCACGACTCCGGCCAGGAGGCCCACCGGTCCCAAGAGGATAGTGGCTATGAAACCTCCGGTGAGTCCGCTGGCCAGGCTCTCCAAGACACTGAGACCCAGGCCCTTGATGCCGATTAGGAAGGCCCCGACGAATGCCGCGGCGGCCGTAGCCGCCCCGAGGAGCACCGCCGCCGTGAGGGCCACCGTGAGGGCCAGTCCCGCGGCGCCACCAGTCGCAACCAGTCCGGTCAGCAGGACGCCCGCAAACCCTCCCAGGATGCGAGGGAGTTCGGCTAGAAGCTTTTTGCCAAAGCTCTTACCATAGTCCTTCCCGGCTTTGTCTCCCTTCGGCCCTACGACGTTCTGAGTAATCGTCTGAACGAAGTCCTCGCCCTTCTCGATGAGAGCGGAGCCGGTCCGCACCACCTGCTGGGTGATCACCTGTGTCCAGAACTGGGCGATCTTGACGACATCGTAGAGGAGCTCGCCGGTCCTCTTGATGTTCTGGGTAATGACCTGGACGACGTCCTTCACGCCTTGGATGAACTGCTGCCCGGTGTGAACGACATTCTGGGTGAAGGTGACGACCTTCTTGACGGCGACGATAGCGAGCCAGGTTGCCAGGAGGCCAGCGAGGAGGTCCTTGGCCACTTTCATCGCCGTCTCGTTGGCCTGAAGAGCCGAACCGAATCGAAGGATGCCGCGGCCGAGAGCGAAGAGGGCCGGCCCTAGGAACCTGCCGGCAGCCACGCCCATGTCCCGCAGGGTGACCGCTGCCTCTCCGATCAGCCGGATGAACGGCCGGGCCTCCGGCGGGAAGTCGGCCAGAAAGTCGTTCAGCGTGTCGCCCTCTTCCAGAGCGACCGCCAGATACTTTACGAAGCTGTTGACCTTGGGCCCCGCGGCGTCGAAGAACCCGTTCACCAGGTCGAGACCGGCGGCGACTAGCGGCAGCGCCCGGAGCCCCACCTGCGTCAGGCTTACGCGCAGGCGGTTCATCGTCTTTTTCAGCTTGAAGCTGGCCTTCTCCTGCTTGGCCGCCAGGGACTCAGCGCGGGCAGCCGCCAGAGCTTCCGCATCGCTCAGCTGAGCGACGAGCTTCGCGGTTTCGGCGGAGTCGGCGCCGAAGGCGCCAACGAAGGCGCGGGACGCCCGCACGTTGTCGGCGAACAGGGTGACGGTTTGCCCGCTCTCTTCGGCCCCCTTGGCGATCGCCGTCAGCGTGCCGAGGGCGTCTGTCTGCAACCCCTTGATCAGCCCGTCGGTCGTGTATCCCATAGCGCCGAGCGCATCTGTGAGGTCTTCGGAGGGGCTGATCAGTTGTGTGAAGAGCTGGTTCAGAGCGGTGGCGGCCTCCGACAGCGAGAAGCCCTTGTTGGTCATCTGCGCCAGGGCGCCGGCGACCACGGGGAACTTCACGCCGAGTTGGGCGGCGAAGGGGACCACGTTGGACAGGGAGCCGGCCAGCTCCTCGGCCTCCGCGGCACCGGCCTTGACCGTGCCAAGGAAGATGTCGGCATATTTATTGGCCTGGTCCGAACCTTCGCCATAGGCGACGAGGGTCTGGGTGAGAGCTCTGGCGACAACGTCTGTGGAGCCGAGGCCGATCGTCGAGAGCTCAGCCGCCGCCCTCAAGACGTTGGCGGCGTCGGCTGCCTCTTCGAACCCGGCCGAGAGCACGAAATAGGCGCTGGCGGCCAGTTCCGTCGGCGCGATCCCCAGCTCTTTCGAGAGGGCCATGATCTCCGCCGTCAGGCCCTTGATGCTCTCCTTGGGGATGTTCGTCTGAGTCTCGATGTTGCTCATTACGGCCTCGAAATCGAGGCCCATCTTGACAGCGGCGATCCCCAGCCCGGCGATGGCGGCGCCGCCGACGGCGGCGCCGGCCACGAGGGCCTTGCCGATAAAGCCGCCCAGCTTGTTCATCTTGCCCTGGGCCTTGTCGACGGCGTCATCGACCTGCCGGAAGAAGTTACCGGTCTTGGCGACGACGTCGACGCCGATCTGTTCGACGGAGCCGGGGCCCAGGAGGCTCATGCTAGAGGCTGCTCCCGATCCTCTGGGCCTCCTGGACGATCCGGGAGGCGGCCCGCATGAAGGCCGGCAGGTCGTTGATGGAGAGGGCGTCGGCGACCGCGTTCAGCACATCCTCGAGGGGCGCGTCGCCCACGGTCTGCTCGTCCTGGCCGAGGAGTCGGGAGAGGAGACGCAGCAGCTCCGCCTCGTCCAACTGGGACATCAGGCCGTCGAGAACGTCCAGACCCACCCTGACGTAGTCCTCGGTCCGGTCGCGCGGCTCTCCTTGCGCGGGTCCGTCTGCTTCCGCCTGCAGCCCCTGCACCTGGGCCACGGCCGCTTCTATGGGCCGCCGCAACTGGCTGATGTGGCGGAGTATTGAGTGGGCGACCGCGAGGCCGTCGCGGGTCCCCAGCCTGTGAAGGACCACGGAGTGGTCGCCCAGAAGGACCTCTTTGGTGTGGGGCCTTTCCGGTGGCTTGATAGCCGGCTGGTCTGTTTCGCTGATCAAGAGGCTCTCCTTTCGAATCGTATGATCGTTCCGCTGGGCATGAAGCGTGCTGGCACAGGGATGGGAGCCGGCCTGCCGGAGTCCGGCCCGGCGCTGATCTTTAGCCAAGGCAGACCTGAGAACGCTTTCTGCTTCCCCTTCTTGTCTCGACCCACCGTGGACAGGCTGTAGAGGAAGTGGCGCTCGTCGTGGCGGGCGAGCTGGATCTCCTGGAGGTAGCACCAGGCCTCTTCGGGTCCCAGCTCCGTGAGGATGTAGTCGGCGGTCCAGCCATAGGCGGTCGCGATCTCGTTGACGATCGCCGCGATGCCGCGGCCGCGATAGCGCAGAGCGGCGGGAGGCTGGGAACGCCCGCGACGGGAGGCGCGCAACAACGGCGGCTGGCAGATGGGTTCGTTGAGCTCACGGAGTAGGGTGAAGGCGGCCGCGACCTCATCCGGCGCCGGCTCCTGAGCGGTGGCCAGGACGACGTAATCGAACGCGTCCTCCGGCGAGGTCGGCTCCAGCAGGAGCAGCTGGAGGTGAAGGCCAAGCCTGGCGCGGGGGATGACGACCGTCTCTCCCCCGAGGATGACCTCGGCCGTCCGCTGCTTGGCGGCTAGTGAGTTGAGGAAGTCGAGGGCGGGAAGGCCGGGCACAACGTCACAGCCTCCGCGCTACGGGATCTCGCTCGGGTCCAGACGCAGGAAGGTGCCGAAGCGCTGGGCGCGCGGCTTGGTGGAGTCGGCGAAGGCGCGGACCGTCACGGCGATGTTCCAGGGCTCGGCGTATGGCGTCTCCAGCGGCGAGGCCTCGATGAATCGGCAGCGTGGGAAGGTGGCGCTGATGTAATCGCCCGTGTCCACGTCGTAGACGCGGGAGAAGAAGAAGTGATAGATCTGGGAGCGGATCTCCCCGAGGCCGAACTTCTCGGTCTCCTCGGTCGCGTCGACTGTCACGGCGCCGCCGCGGAGGACGCGGCTGAGGATGTCGAAGGGCAGCAGGCTCTTGAGGGTGAAGGTGAGGTCGACATGGTCGCGCCGCGACATCTCGTCCACCTCGCCGAGGTTGGAGCAGGTGACGGGGTTGCTGGTGACGGCGTCCACCATGCTAAAGTCGTCGATGCAGCCGAACTCGTAGATGGGGTTGCTGACGGTGCCGCTCAGGCCCCAGTAGAAGCCGGCGGCATCAGGGTTGTTCGCCAGGGGAGCGGCGGCATCCTGAAACCAGACATCCGGGGCGCCCTCAATGTAGATCTGCTCGCTGCTGATCGTGAGGCCGGTGGGTTCGGACGTCCCGGTGAGCAGTGGCGGCATTATCCTTCCTCCTCAGTTCGAGTAACCATCGCTCCTGTAGTCGGCCCAGCGGTCAGGCGGGCGCGAAGGGGCGCGTCACCTGTTCGCCGCGGCCGCAGCAGCGCTGACGCCGGCGTTCCAGCTGCAGGAGGCCGTCGGCGTCGGCCGCGTCGACTGTGAGGACAGCACCATGGCCATGGAAGACGTAGGTGCGGCCGGTGACGCCGCCGGCGATCGAGAACGTGCCCGAGCCCAGATAGCGGACCTCGACGTCGACGGGGGCCGGAGTTGTGTCTTGCTCCGCCGGCGGCTGCTCCATGCCCTCGTCGAGAGCCGTAACGTTCTCCTGCTTTTCTACGGGCGCTGGGGTCTTGGCTAACGGATCCATGTTCGACTCCTTATAGCTTAGTGACGATGGTCCTGAACGTGATGCGCCCCATCCAGGCTTCGCCGCCGGTGCCAATAGACAACCGGGAGTCGGCGGGCCCGACCGGGCTCAGCAGGACAGGGCGAATAGGGAGGCTACGCAGGTCCGCGGTGGCTAGGCGCCGGCCTTCGAGCGCGCCGAGCACCAGCCCCTGGAGGTCCTGGGCGGTGATGGAAGAATCGGCCTTGCTCAGCGCGCTGATCTCCCAGGTGGCGCGCGAGTCGCGGTCTGAGCAGGTGCCGTTGCCGTAGGGACCGAGGGAGGGCCTGCCGACGCGCACGCATGGATATTGGAACGACGTGCCCCGCCACTGGGCCTCGCGGACGCCGTCGGCGAGCTCGGGAAGGGTGGAGATAAGGGCGGCATCGGTGCGAAGGTGGGCGATCAGCGCCGCCTGGAGGAGATCAGGCTCTATCACAGCTTGGCCCCCTTGTAGCGGACCTGGAGCTCACGCACCGTGGCGCTGAGACCATCCAAGACGGTGGCGATCACCTCGGCACGGACATCGTCGGCCGCCGGCTTCATCCAGGGGATCGTCGCCCCCTTTGCCTGGCTGATCGGCCCCGGCCGCTTGCCGATGATCCAGGGCTCCTTCTCCGTGTAGATCGAATAGTCCGGCGTGGGCCCGGCGCGGACCGCGTAGCCTTCATCGGTATGCCTGACCTCGCTCACATACACCGACCGGACCATCCTGCCGGTCAGTTCGGGGGAGAGCTCCTGCATCCGCTGCTTGAGGATCAAGCCTCCACGGGTGACGCTTAGGCGCATGCTGCGGTCCAGGATGCCGAAAGCGGCGTCAAGGTTATGGGTGCGGTAGCCGAGGGCCATCGCTCCTGTAGTCGGCCCCGCTTAGGCGTGAACGCTGGCGCCGCCGGAAGCGGCGGTTCTTGGCTCGGCGATTACGCTTGCTGACGCCCGCCTTCCTGGAGTGGCCATCATAGCGGAAGGTCACCCGCTCCCGCCAGCTGTTCTTGGCCGCCGCCTGGCGACCCATCACCAGAGGTCGGAGATCTCCTTGATGAAGTGGCCGCCGGCGACCGTGGCGAACATGATGGCGGGCGCGGCAAGCG
>Ga0209751_10005140_pt1 | contig 12404 bp, 10 predicted proteins | sample RifCSP13_1_FD_184019 | JGI IMG/M metagenome (GOLD analysis project Ga0209751, IMG submission 184019) | Soil microbial communities from Rifle, Colorado - Rifle CSP2_sed 13_1 (SPAdes) (version 2) | ecosystem: Environmental > Terrestrial > Deep subsurface > Rock core/Sediment | place: Rifle... | reverse complement strand
GATGATCAGCAGCGTTCCGTCGATGCCGGCGAACTCGAACGGCGCCTCGTGCAGACCCAGGGTCTCACTGGCGTGCTCGAATATGGGGCCCAGCCACTGGTGGATCAGGCCACCTTCGATGGGCCAGCCCAGGATCAAGCCAAGCGAGGCGGCCGCGATCGCCAGCAGGATCAGCGGCAGCGTCATCGACCAGGGCGACTCGTGGACCTTTGGCGCCACCTGCGGGTCGACGTGGCTCTCGCCGTAGAACGTCTTGCCCATCAGCCGGAACATGTAGAAGCCGGTCATGACGGCCACCACGACGCCGATCGCCCAGACCCACATGAAGCCGTTCTTGAAGGCCGAGCCCAGGATTTCGTCCTTGCTGAAGAAGCCGGCCAGCGGCGGGATGCCGGCGATGGCGATCGAGCCGATGAGCATCGTCGCGTGGGTGATTGGGATCTTGCGCCACAGGCCGCCCATGCGGTTCATGTCCTGTTCTTCGTGCACGGCGTGGATGACCGATCCAGAGCCAAGGAAGAGCAGGCCCTTGAAGAAGCCGTGCGTCATCAGATGGAAGATCGCCGAGGCGAACGCGCCCACACCCAGTCCCGCAAACATGTAGCCCAGCTGGGACAGCGTCGAATAGGCGAGGACGCGCTTGATGTCGCGCTGGGTGAAGGCGATCGACGCCGCCAGGATCGCGGTGAAGATGCCGATCGCGGCGACGAAGGCCATCGCCTGCGGCGCCTCGACGAAGAGCGGATTGGCGCGGGCGACGAAGTAGACGCCGGCGTTGACCATCGTCGCGGCATGGATCAGGGCGCTGACCGGCGTCGGGCCCTCCATCGCGTCGGGCAGCCAGACATGGAGCGGGAACTGGGCGCTCTTGCCCATCGCTCCGGCGAACAGCAGGAGCACGATGCCGGTCATCATCCACGGCGCGATCTGTCCGGCGTGGAGGGCCGCTGGCAGCAGCTCGAACGCGCCCGGGCCGGCCGCTTCAGTGGTGCTGAAGTTGAGCGTGCCGACCGTCGTCCAGACCGCGGCGATGCCCAGGGCGAAGCCGAAGTCGCCGACGCGGTTGACGATGAACGCCTTCTTGGCGGCAAGGGCGGCCGAGTTGCGCTTGTACCAGAAGCCGATCAGCAGATAAGAGCACAGGCCGACCAGCTCCCACGCCGCGAAGAGGAGCATGAAGTTGTCGGCCAGGACCAGCAGCAGCATGCTGAACATGAACAGGTTGAGGTAGGCAAAGAAGCGCCAGCGACCGGGGTCTTGGGCCATGTAGCCGATCGAGTAGACGTGGACCAGCATGCCCACCGTGGTGACCACGATCAGCAGCACCGCGGTGAGCGAGTCCACCGCGAGGTTGAAGTCGATGTTGAAGCTGCCTGCCGGGACCCACGAGTAGAGCGTGAAATGCAGGCCCTCTTCGCCGAAGGCGTGCACGAAGAGCGTCTGGTAGACGACGTACATGCCGATCGCCCAGGTCAGCACCAGCCCCGGCACGGCGATGATCCACGCCCTTGTGTGCAGCCGCCGGCCCAGGAGCGCGGTCAGCCCGAAGCCGGCCAGGGGCACAGCCAGAAGCAGGCTGACGAGGATCTGGTCGGTGGTCATATCGGTCTCTCGGCTACTCGCGCATGCTCGAGTACTCGTCGACCAGCGGTGTGCGCCGGTTGCGGTAGATGGCGATCACGATCGCCAGGCCCACTGTGGCTTCTGCCGCGGCGACAGCCATCACAAGCAGCGCGATCAGCGCCGCGTGGGCCTGGAGCTCCGGGGTGAAGGCGCCGAACGCGACCGCGGCCAAGTTGACCGCGTTGAGCATCAGCTCGATCGACATCAGCATCGCGATCGCGTTGCGCCGCGCCAGGAAGCCGAACGTGCCGATGCCAAAGAGCAGCGCCGACAGGACGAGGTAGGCGTCGAGCGAGTGGCTCATGCGCTCTCCACCGGCGCTGCTTCGCTCACCGGCGGGCGGACGCGCTCGAGCGTCGCCGGGGCCGGCTCGCCCGGGTCGTTGCTGTCCTCGCGCTTGGCCAGGAACACGCCGCCGACGACGGCCGCTGTCAGCAGCACCGCCACGACCTGGAGCGCGATCACGTACAGCGCGTCGTTGAACAGCAGCATCGCCACGGACGTCGTCGCCGACCACAGCCGGTCCTCTCCGGCAAGCGGCCAGACGGTGTTGACGACGCTGATGATCAGCAGCACGGCGACGCCGATCGCGGCCAGCAACCCGGCCCACGCCTGGCGGTGGAAGACCAGCGTGAGTGGGCCGGACTTGGACTGGGTGAGCATGATCGCGAACAGGATCAGGATGCTTATCGCGCCGATGTAGATGAGCACCTGCGCCGCCGCGACGATGACCGCGCCGGCCAGGACGTAGATGCCCGCCAGCGCCGCGAAGCAGAGCATCATCGCCACGCCGGAGCGGACGATGTTGCGACCCACGACCACGAAGATCGCCGCGGCGAGCATGATCCCGGCCAGGAGCAGGAAGAGCAGGTCGTCCCACGCCCAGTTGAGGAACGGCACGAACGGCGGCAGCGCCAGGTCGGGCAGCAGTGCTCCGGGTGGAGTCATCAGTGGCTGTCGGGCAGGTGGCCGTTGCCCGCGTGGGCGTGGGCTTCGTGACCGTTGCCGCTGTGGCCGTTGCCCGCCACGCCGGCGGGGAGCATCGGCAGCATCCGGCCCGCGTCAAGCCACCGGCCGGCAACCGTGGCGCGCTCCAGCCAGTCGCGCTCGTTGCGCACCCAGCTGATCTCCGTGTCGCGCTCCATCGCGCTGATCGCCAGCAGGTCGATCTGCGGGTCGATCCGGTTCTCGTGGGCGAGCTCGAAGTCCGGTCCGCAGCGCAGCGCGTCGTACGGGCACGCGTCGACGCAGATGCCGCACAGGATGCAGCGGCTCTCGTCGACCTCGTACTTCTCGAGCACGCGCGGCTTGGGCATCAGGGCGCCGGTCGGACAGGTCTCGGCGCAGCGGCCGCAACTGACGCAGGGCGTGGTGTTGAGGCTCATGTCGAGCGGCGTGGTGACGAGCGTGTCGAAGCCTGTGCGCATGAAGTCGTAGCACGCGGCGCCCACGACCTCCTTGCACACGTTGGCGCAACGGCCGCAGTCGATGCAGCGCGACGGCTCACGCAGGATGAAGGCGTGGCTGTCGTCGCGGACGTAGTCGTGGTTGGCGCCGGTGAAGCGGTTCTCGTTGACGCTGCGCAATGAGAAGCCGGTCCGCTCCGGCTCGAGCGTCTTGAGCGTGGTGCCGTACTCGATGCCCTGGCGGCGCAGGTCGCAGTAGCCGATCGCCTCGCACGTGCACTGCAGGCAGCGCTTGGACTCGGCCATCGCTTCCTGCTGGGTGTACGGGATCTCGTACTCGACGTAGCTCTTGTTGCGCACCTCGGCGGGCATCGCCTTGATGCGGTAGCGCGGCTCCTTGATCTCACCCGTGTAGGGCACGATGTTCAGGAACTCGGGCTGCGGCTCGGCGAGCGTCTGGCGGGTCTTGATCTCGTCGAGGTCGAGGCCCTTGAGGTAGGCGTCGATGGCGTAGGCGGAGCGGCGCCCTTCTGCTGTGGCCTGGACCACGGTCGCGGCGCCCACCCGGACGTCGCCGGTGCCGAAGACGCCCTTGCGACCGGTGCTGAAGGTGACGGCGTCGGCGGCCAGGCGGCGGTTCTTGGTGGAAGTCATGCCGTCGGCGCCGCGCGACAGCCAGTCGAGCTGCGGCCCCTGGCCGATGGCCAGCAGGACGCGGTCACAGTCGATGATGAACTCCGTGCCCGCGACCGGCTCCGGCCGGCGCCTGCCGGACGCGTCCGGAGCGCCCATGGCCATACGCTGGAACTCGACGCCCGTGACCTTGTTGTTCTTGTCAGTCACGACGCGCGTCGGCGCGGCCTGGAAGATGGCCCGCGCCCCTTCCTCGATCGCCTCGTGGACCTCGTTCGAGGCGGGCATGTCCTTCATGTCGCGCCGGTAGACGAGCGTTACTTCCTTGGCGCCCTGGCGGACGGAGGTGCGGGTGCAGTCCATCGAGGTGAAGCCGCCGCCGATGACCACAACGCGCTTGCCCTTGTGGCCCGGGTAGGGCAGTCCCAGGGTGGCGATGCGCAGGTACTCCAGCCCGTCGAGCACGCCGTCGGCCTCCTCGCCGGGCACGCCCAGCTTGTTGGTCTCGTAGCAGCCGATGGCCACGCACACCGCATCGAAGCCCTGGTTCTGCAGGTCGTCGATGGTGAAGTCCTTGCCCAGCTCGGCGTTGCACACCATCTGGCCGCCCAGGTCGTAGACCGACTGGTACTCGGCATCGAGGACTTCGACCTTGGGCAGTCGGTACTGCGGGATGCCGTAGCGGAGCATGCCGCCCGGCTCCGGGTCGCGCTCGAAGATGGTCACGTCGTGGCCCGCGATGAGCAGGTAGTACGCGGCGGACATGCCCGCCGGGCCGGAGCCTATGACCGCGACGCGCTTGCCGGTCTTTGGCTGGACCTCGAACGGCACCGGCGCCTTGACGCCGTTGGCCTGTGCTTTCAGCACTTGGTCGCCGGCGTAGCGGTGGCTGTCGCGGATCGCGATCGCCTCCTCGACCTCGTCGCGCCGGCAGTGCTCCTCGCACGGCGCCGGGCAGACGCGGCCGAGCACGCTCGGGAAGGGGATGGTGCGCTTGAAGATGCGTGCCGACTCGGCGAAGTTGCCTTCCGTGTTGGCCTTCAGGAAGCCCGGGATGTCGATGTGGCTGGGGCACTTGTTCTGGCACGGCGGCAGGCAGTAGGCGTTGTGGTCGGAGAAGATCAGCTCGAGGTTGGTCTTGCGGATCTCGCGCAGTCGCGGCGTCTGCGTGCGCACGACCATGTCCGGTTCCGCGGCGCGTGAGCAGCTGATCGGCGGCTGGTCCTCGCCCTCGACCTCGACGACGCACATGCGGCACGCGCCGAAGCCGGGCAGCTTGGGCTCGTAGCACAGCGTGGGCACGTCGATGCCGTTGTCGCGGCAGATCTCGAGGATCGTCTGGCCGGCGCGGCCGGTGTACTGCTTGCCGTCCACCTCGACGGTGAACGTTGGAGCAGACAGGGGACGCTGCGGCGACTGCGTCTCGAGCAGGCGCTCGACCGGCGCGTCGGCGGCGGTCGAGTCGTACAGCTGGGGCAGCGTCTCTGTCATGCGCTCACCGCCGATGGCACGCGCACAGGGTTGCACACCCCGGCCGGGCACGTGCCGTGGCTGAAGTGCTGCTCGAACTCGTCGGCGAAGTAGCGCATCCCGGTCAGGAACGGGTTGGGCGCGCAGTATTCGAGGCCGCACAGCGCCGCGGCGCGGACGTCGTTGCCCAGGTCGGCCAGGTTCTTGGCGTCGTCCGGTCGCGCCAGGCCCGTCGTGGCGCGGTTGCCGATCTCGTACAGCCGGCGCAGGCCGATGCGGCACGGAATGGTCTTGCCGCACGCCTCGTCGGACAGGAAGCGCTCGAGCGTGGTTGCCATCTCGACCAGGCAGGTGTCCGGGCCGACTGCGAGCACGGTGCCAGAGCCGCACATCGCGCCCTTGGCGGTGAGGGCATCCGGCGTGTACAGCGTGTCAAGCTCGGATACGGGCAGGAAGCCGCCGGCGGGGCCGCCGACGAGCACCGCCTTGAGATTCTCGTGCGGGCCGCAGATGTCGAGCAGCCGCCTGACAGACATGCCCAGCGGCACCTCGGCGATGCCCGGCCGCTTCACCGCGCCGGCGAACTGGACGAGCGCCGTGCCCGGGTAGCGATCGTCGCCCACTGCGGCGAAGGCGGCCGCGCCGTTCGTGACGATCCACGGCACACAGGCGAGCGTGGCCACGTTGTTGACGACCGTGGGCCGGTCCCACAGGCCGCGCGCGGTCGGGTAGGGCGGGCGCTGATCCGGCTGGGCGCGCTTGTTCTCGATGGCGTGGAGCAGGACCGTCTCCTCGCCCACGACCATGCTGCCAGAGATGGGCACGACCTCGATGTGGAGGTCGAACCCGGCGCCGAGCGCGTCGCTGCCGATGTAGCCCTGTTCCTCTGCCAGGCGCACGGCAGCGGTCAGGCGGCGCAAGGCGGTCGCGAGGTTGGCCCGCACACAGATGTACGCTGCGCTGGCGCCGACCGCGAACGCGGCCAGCGCGACGCCCTCGACGATCGCGTGCGGGTCGCTTTCCATCAGCGTGCGGTCGACCATCGCGCCGGGATCCGCCTCGAAGCCGTTGGCCACGATGTAGCGCCGGTCGGCGTCCGCCGCCGCGGCGGCACGCCACTTGTCTGCCGTCGGAAAGCCGGCGCCGCCGCGGCCGCGCAGGCCGGCATCGGACACGATGCGGATGACTGCCGCTGGGCTCATCGACGTTGCCACGCGCTTCCAGGCCGACCACGCACCGGCCTGCTCGGCCGCGGCCAGCGGACCGTCAGCGTCGTACTTGCCAAAGCGCCCGGTCAGGATCTGGGGCACGCCCTTGGGCGAGGCGAGCATCTTCATGTTCCTTGTGCTCTCCCGCTCAAGCCGTCGCCGTTGCGCGGCTCTGTGCGCGCAGCTTCTCCGCAAGGGAGCGTGCCGCGTCCGGCGTCATGCCCCGCTGGCGCTGTCCGTCGAGCGTCACCAGCGGCTCGCCGCCGTTGTCGCCGCCGCAATCGGCCGCGACGAAGCGCACCGAGCCGTCCGCGGTCACTCCACCCACGTCGACACCCAGCGCGCCGACCAGGGCGTCGCGCACCTTGCCTCCGCCGGCAAGGGTGCACGCAGCGCAGCGGCACAGCCCGATCTGCGCCACCTGGCCCGGCTCGAAGATGAGATGCGGGTAGGACGTGGCGATGCCGTAGATCTCGCTGTACCAGGCGCCGGTTGAGTGGCTGATGTGCTGCAGCGCGGCAACCGGCAGGTGGCCGTAGGCAGCCTGTGCCTGACCGAGGATGGCCAGCAGTCGGTGCGGGTCGTAGTCGTTGGCCGCGAGGATGCGCTCGAGCGGGCCCAGGTCAATCGGCAGCCACGCGGCAAACGCCTTGTCCGCGACGGGCCGGCCGGATCGCCGCAGTGCCGACTCCTCGCGCCGCTCGGCGTACTGCTCGGGCGGTCCCCAGTGGACGTGCATCCGGTTCTTGGTGTCGACGCCGCCCATGTCGATGATCTCGATCGGACAGGCCATCGCGCACTGGAAGCACGTCTCGCACTTGAGGTTGCCCGCCTCGTCGTAGAGCAGCACCAGGCGGCCGCGATGGTGCGGAGAGATGTCCTGGCGCTGCTCGGGGTACTGGACGGTCCGCTTGGGCTGGTAAAAGCGCACGAAGGTGTGGACCATGCCCATGGCGATGCCCCACCCGGGTATCCGGCTGAACACGCTCACTGGCGGCTCAGCTCTTGCAGCAGCAGGATCGCGCCGGCGGTGACGAAGACGTTGAGCAGCGCGATCTCGATCAACCACTTCCAGGCGAAGCCCATCAGCTGGTCGATGCGCACCCGCGGCAGCGTGCCGCGCATCCACACGAAGATGAACACGAAGGTGAACGTCTTGGCCAGGAACCACAGCAGACCGACCACGACCTCGAACGAGAGGAACGCCCAGACGAGCACGGCGCCCACGGCGAGAACGTTGAACAGCACGAAGGCGACGATGAGCGACTTCACGAACGACCAGCCGCTCTTGAGCATCCAAATGGGCAGGGCGAGGAGCAGCACGATCAGCGGCACGCCGATGGCCAGCACCCACAGCAGCCAGATGCCCATGCTCGAGAGGTCAATCGCCGGATTGATGGTTACGTGGAAGAAGTCGAGGATCGGCCGCGGATCGATGGGCGAGTTCCAGCCGCCGAAGAACAGCACCACAGTCAGCGCCGAGAGGATGAACACGTTGACGTACTCGGCGAAAAAGAAGAAGCCGAAGCGCATGCCGCTGTATTCGGTCGCGAAGCCGGCCACGATCTCGCTGTCGGCCTCGGTCAGGTCGAATGGCGTGCGGTTGCCCTCAGCCGTGGCGGCGATGAAGAAGACGATGAACGCCAGCGGCTGCTGGAAGACGTACCAGTCCCACACCCAGCCGGCCTGGTTCTGAACGATCTGATTCAGCGACAGGGTGCCGGAGATCATGATGATGCCAACCGGGGCGAGCAGCAGCGGCAGCTCGTAGGACACGATCTGGGCCGCGGCGCGCAGGCCGCCCAGGAGCGAGTACTTGTTGAAGCTCGACCAACCGCCCATGAGCAGGCCGACCACGGTCAGGCCCGACACGGAGAAGAAGTAGAGCAGGCCGATGTTCATGTCCAGGCCGACCAGGCCCGGGGCGAATGGGATGACCAGCAGCGCCATCACGCTCGCGAGATAGGTCACGATAGGCGCCAGGGTGAACACTGCGGCGTCGGCGCCGGTCGGCGTGAAATCCTCCTTGGCCAGCACCTTGAAGCCATGGAAGACGGAGCTCAGCGTGCCCCACGGCCCGACGCGGTTGGGCCCGATGCGTGACGCGAGGAAGGCGATCACCTTCATCTCCATGAAGATGATCACGAAGGCCACCGGGATGGTAACCAGCAGCACCGCCGTCGCGGTCAGGATGAAGCGGAAGATGTCGATGTTGCTGCTGACGAGATCGGCGCCGATGCTGATCAGCCACGGGATCAGGCCGAGCTGCCAGCCGGCGATGAGCAGCACCGTCAGCAGCACGAGCAGCAGGAACAGCGGCAGGATGATCTTGCCTGCCAGCGTCAGCCGATTCCACGGCCGGGAAAGAGCGCTCATCTAGGAGAGTGGGTCCCGCAAGCGACGACCGGAGCCCAGCGGAACGCTGGGACCCGGGCGCCTCGCGCGCAGCAGCCCGGAGGGTCTGCGGAGAGGAAGGTTCATTTGTCGATCCCGCCCATGACCGGATCGAGGCTGGCCATGACCGCCATCGTGTCGGCGATCAGGTTGCCCGGCATCAGCGCGCCGACCGCCTGGAGGGTGAAGTACGACGGGTCGTGGATGCGCAGCCGGAAGGGCTGATCGGAGCCGTCGCTCATGGCGTAGCACGAGTACTGGCCGCGCGGGCTCTCGATCGAGATGAACGCCCGACCAGGCGGGATGCGAATGAGGCGTGGGATCTTGGCCATGATCGGCCCGTCGGGCATCTCGTGCAGCACCTGGTCGATGATGCGGATGCTCTCGCGCACCTCGTCGATGCGCAGCAGGTAGCGCGCGTACGAGTCGCCTTCCTCCCGCGTCGGGATGTCGAAATCGAGCTCGGGGTAGACACTGTACGGGTGGGCGCGGCGGACGTCGTAGGGCACGCCGGTGGCGCGCAGGTTGGGCCCGGTGACGCACAGCCGCAGCGCCGTGTCGCGGTCGAGCCGGCCCATGCCCGTGGTGCGCCGGACGAAGATCTCGTTCTCGTTGAGCAGCCGCGATTCCTGCTCGAGCTCGACCGCGGCGCGGCTCATCCAGTCGCCCAATCGGCTCAGGAAGTCGTGGTTCAGGTCGCGGTTGACGCCGCCGATGCGCAGGTAGTTGAAGAGCAACCGCTGGCCGGTCAGCGCAGCGAGCATCTCGACTATGGTGTCGCGCTCGATGAAGCCGTACAGCAGCGGCGTCAGACCGCCCAGGTCGAGCGCCAGCCAGCCCATGAACAGGCCGTGGCTGGCGATGCGGTTGAGCTCCCAGCACAGGACGCGGATGTACTCCGCGCGGCGCGGCACCTGCAAATCGAGCAGCTTCTCCGCCGAGAGCACGGGCATCGCCTCTGAGAACATCGAGGCCACGTACTCGAGCGGGTCGCAGTTGCTGATCGCGTGGTGCCAGTCGCCGTTCTCGCAGATCTTCTCTACACCGCGGTGCAGGTAGCCCAGCACCGGGTCGAGGTCGACCACGCGCTCGCCGTCAACCTTGAGCACGACGCGCAGCACGCCATGGGTGGCCGGGTGCTGCGGCCCGATGTTGATCAGCATCTCGCCGTCGCGCAGGTGGTAGAACTCCGCCTCGCGCTCGGTCCGCGGCGGGTACGGCGGGACGGCGTCAAAGATCGTCGCCGGTGTCTCGACCCAGATGTTCGGGTCGTCGAGCGAGCGGACCTGGCCCCGATCGGAGGTCATGCCGGCTTCTCCTTTCCTGGGGCGAGCTGCTCCGCCGCGCCGGCCGCCGGCGGCCCGAGCTTGCCCTGGCGCAGCACCGGCCGGGCGCCGAGCTGCTCGGCCGGCGCGAAGGCCTGCTCGACGTGGCGCACACCCTCACCGGGCGAGCGCGCCGCGTCGTCGGGCAGCAGGAAGTCCTTGCGCAGCGGGAAGCTCGTGTAGTCGGGCGGCATGTAGATCCGGCGCAGGTCCCGGTTGCCCTCGAAGACGATGCCGAACATGTCGTACGCCTCGCGCTCGGCCCACTCGGCGCCCTTCCAGATGAAGGTCACGGACGGCACGCGCGGGTCGTCGCGCGACAGGCCGGCGGCGATGATGCGCAACCAATCCGGGGAGCGGGGCGACCAGAGGTGGTAGACGACCCACATCTCGCTGCCGGTATCGACGCCGGCGAGGTCGGCCAGCAACTCGAATTCGAACTGCTCGTCGTCGTGCAGGGTGCGCATCACCTCTGTCACGTCCTGCGCGCCGATCCAGATCTCTGTGGTGTCACCCTTCTGGACAAGTGGCGCGCTGAAGCGCTCGCCCAGGGCGGCCTGAAGTCGGCGTTTGAGCTGCGTGTCCGTGGCTATGACTCCCGGAGATCAGACGCCGTCGGGCACAGTTGGACCAACGGTCCGCTCGGCCCAGTGACCGCGACGCTCCCTGATCAGCTGCTGGAGCTTCATCATCCCGTAGATCAGTCCCTCCGGCCGGGGTGGGCAGCCGGGCACGTAGACGTCGACCGGCATGACGCGGTCGATCCCCTCGACCGTGGCGTAGGAGCGCTTGTAGCGTCCGCCCGAGCAGGTGCAGTCGCCCATCGCGACGCACCACTTTGGCTCTGGCATCTGCTCCCACAGGCGCACCAGCGGTCCGGCCATCTTGGTTGTCAGCGTGCCGGCGACGATGAGCACATCAGCCTGGCGCGGACTGGCCCGGAAGGGGAACATGTTGAAGCGGTCCATGTCGTTGAACGGCGTCGCCGCGGACATCATCTCGATCGCGCAGCAGGCCAGGCCCGACGTCAGCGGCCACAGGCTGTTGAGCCGGATCAGGTCGAGGATGTAGTCCGCCTTGGTGGGGATGATGTCGAGCGCCCGCCAGCGGCCGGTATCCGATTTGTCGGCAAGCTCCTCCGCCCGCAGGTGGGTTATCTGCGCCGGCTGCCCGCCGCCGTAGGCGTTCGGATTGATCGGCGTCCAGAGCGTGTTCGCGACGATGATCGGGTCCGCCAGATCGTCGGGTGGGGCGACGGCCACCGCGCTTGATTCATTGGCCGGTTCGGTCGCGTCCTTGACCGTCTCAGATCGCGCACTCACTTCCACGTCAGCACCCCCTTGCGCCAGGCGTAGCCGAGGCCGATGAGCAGGATGAACACGAACAGCAGCATGGCCACGAAGCCACCCAGCAGCACATCACGAAAGACGATCGCCCAGAGGTAGATGAACACGACCTCGATGTCGAAGGCGACGAACAGCAGGGCGTAGATGTAGAACGACAGGCCGACGCGGCCCCACGTGTAGCCATAGGTGTCGATGCCCGATTCATACGGCATGCCCTTGTGCCGATCGCCACGGGTGCGATGGCTGAGCAACCAGGCGGCCATGATCGTGATGAGCACGAAGGTCGAGCCCGCGAAAGCGAACCCGAGCACGTACCACAAGCCGGTTGTCAACTACTGCCTCGTCAGGCGCCGCGGTCCGCGAAATGTGGGGTTTTGGGCCTGGGCTCAGGATGGATCGCGGGTCGCGATCATTCTACGTCAGCGCACCCTTGAGCACGATCGCCACGCCCGGCCCGACCAGGCTGTGGCCGCCGAGCAGGATCGGCTGATTCGCCTGGCCGGCGGACTGCGTCAGGGCATGCAGCCAGGGGTCGCTGACGGCCGCGTGATCGTGCAGATCGCTGGCGAAGCGGTCGGCTGGTGGCGGCCAGCCCGATTCGTCTCCGCCGAGGCGCGCGGCGAGCAAGACACGGCTGTCGATCAGGGCCGCGTCGGCCAGCTTCGCGACCAACTGGGCGAGAGCCTCTGGACCGCGTTCGGCGAGCAGGGTCGAAAGGGTGGAGGCTGGCCGACGCGGCGCAGCGGCTGGGGAGCCCGCCGCGGCTGATGAGTCACCGATCGCCAGCGGGCTCGACGCTCGCAGGCCGCGCTCCTCCGCCAGGAAGCGCACGCGGCAGCGCACGTTGCGCTCCAGCCAGGCGAGCGTGCGCGACCCGCTCCGGCCGAAGACGAGCAGCTCCTTCCGCGGGTTGCGCGCGATGGCGCGCAACTCGTCGAGCCGCGGCACCCCCAGGCCGGCGTCGCTCACCGCGCGGCGCAGCCAGGCGGCCGCGCCGGG